>Ga0081538_10001856_pt1 | contig 21306 bp, 18 predicted proteins | sample TabmetS5T2R1_FD_71022 | JGI IMG/M metagenome (GOLD analysis project Ga0081538, IMG submission 71022) | Tabebuia heterophylla rhizosphere microbial communities from the University of Puerto Rico - S5T2R1 | ecosystem: Host-associated > Plants > Roots > Rhizosphere ...
CGAGGGCGCGGGCGCGGCAGCCCCCGAGGCACCCACCGAGCCGGAGCCGCCGGAGGGGTCCGGGGAACCCCACGACGGCCCAGCCGGCAGGTGGTCCGGTCCAGGACCGTCCGACCGGGCCGGGGAACCCCAGGGGGGTGCCCCGGAGGATCGAGCGCCTGCCGAGGCGCATGAGGCGCCGCAGGACGAGGGGCCCGCGCCGGAGCGACGGGAGGAGGGCCGGTGACCGAGCAGCTGAAGGTGCTGACCTCCCGCTGGGGTGACGACCGGGCCCACGAGATCGACCGGTTCCTGGAGCTGGACGGCTACGCCAGCCTCGACGACGGCTTCGCCAGGGCGCCCGAGGACCTGGTGCAGATGGTCAAGGACTCCGGCCTGCGCGGCCGCGGCGGCGCCGGCTTCCCCACCGGGATGAAGTGGGGCTTCCTGGCCAAGGGCACCGGCAAGCCGACCTACCTGGTGGTCAACGCCGACGAGAGCGAGCCCGGCACCTTCAAGGACATGGAGCTGCTGGAGCGCGACCCGCACGCGCTGGTCGAGGGCACGGTCCTGTCCGCCTACGCGATCGGCTGCCGGACCGCGTTCGTCTACCTGCGCGGCGAGTGCGGCTGGGCCGGCCGCCGGCTGCAGGCCGCGATCGACGCCGCCTACGACCGCGGGCTGCTCGGCCGCGACATCAAGGGCTCCGGGTTCGACCTGGACGTGGTGCTGCACCGCGGCGCCGGCGCCTACATCTGCGGCGAGGAGACCGCCCTGCTGTCCTCCCTGGAGGGCCAGCGCGGCCAGCCGAAGCTGCGCCCGCCCTTCCCCGCCGTGGAGGGCCTGTACCGCGCCCCCACCACCGTCAACAACGTCGAGACGATCGCAGTGGTGCCCTGGATCGTCCGCAAGGGCGTCGACTGGTTCCGCTCCATGGGCACCGACAAGTCCCCCGGCCCCAAGCTGTTCAGCGTCTCCGGCGACGTCCGCAACCCCGGCAACTTCGAGTTCCCGCTCGGCTTGCCCGCCCGCGAGGTCATCATGGGCGCGGCCGGCGGCATGCTGGAGGGCAAGACCCTCAAGGCGTGGACGCCGGGCGGCTCCTCCACCCCGATGCTGACCGGCGACCACCTCGACGCGCCGATGGACTTCGAGGGCATGGTGGCCGCCGGCAGCCTGCTCGGCACCGCGGCGATGATCGTCATGTCCGACGACGTCTGCATCGTCAACGCCTGCCTGAACTTCACCGAGTTCTACGCCCACGAGTCCTGCGGCAAGTGCACCCCCTGCCGCGAGGGCACCGACTGGATGCGCAAGATCCTGATGCGCCTGGAGACCGGGCAGGGCCGCGAGGAGGACATGGACACCCTCAAGGACATCTGCGACTCCATCTTCGGCCGCTCCTTCTGCGCCCTCGGGGACGGCGCCGTCAGCCCGATCGTCTCCGCCCTCAAGTACTTCCGCGACGAGTTCAGCGAGCACGTCAGCGGCGGCGGCTGCCCCTTCCCGGGCACGCGCGTCGCGGTCGGCGCTCACTAGGAGACCTTGTCCATGCCCGACAGGCCGACCACCGTGAAGGTGACCATCGACGACCAGGAGCTGGAGGTCCCCCCCGGCACCCTGGTCATCCGGGCCGCCGAGCTGCTGGACAACATCATCCCCCGGTTCTGCGACCACCGGCTGCTCGCCCCCCTCGGCGCCTGCCGGCAGTGCCTGGTCGAGGTCGCCGGGCAGCGCAAGCCGCTGACCGCCTGCACCACCACGGTGACCGACGGGATGGTGGTCAAGACCCAGCTGACCTCCGAGGTGGCGCGGGCCGGCCAGGAGGGCACCCTGGAGCTGCTGCTGATCAACCACCCGCTCGACTGCCCCATGTGCGACAAGGGCGGCGAGTGCCCGCTGCAGGACCAGACGCTGGCCAACGGACCGGGGGAGACCCGCTTCGTGGAGACCAAGCGGCGCTTCGAGAAGCCGATCAAGATCTCCGAGACGGTGCTGCTGGACCGCGAGCGCTGCGTGCTCTGCGCCCGCTGCACCCGCTTCTCCAGCGAGATCGCCGGCGACCCCTTCATCGAGCTGTTCGAGCGGGGCGCGCTCGAGCAGGTCGGCATCTACCCCGACGAGCCGTACGAGAGCTACTTCTCCGGCAACGTGGTGCAGATCTGCCCGGTGGGGGCGCTGACCTCGCCGTCCTACCGGTTCCAGGCGCGCCCGTTCGACCTGTCCTCCGCCGACGCGGTCTGCAACCACTGCGCCGCCGGCTGCAACCTCCGCATCGACGCCCGCCGCGGCCTGGTCACCCGCCAGCTCGCGCGCGACAACGACGACGTCAACGAGGCCTGGAACTGCGACCGGGGCCGCTACGGCTTCGCCTACGCCCAGTCCCCCCAGCGGGTGCTGATCCCGCACCTCGCCACCGAGGGCGAGCTGCGCACCGCCTCCTGGTCGGAGGCGCTGCGCCGCGCCGCCGACGGCATCCGCGCGGCCCGCGCCAAGGGGGTCGGGGTGCTGGTCGGCGGCCACCTCAGCGACCAGGACGCCTACGCCCTGCAGAAGCTGGCGCGGGTCACCTTCGGCAGCAACAACGTCGACGCCCGCAGCTGGCCCGAGGGCGAGGCCGACGCGGCGGCCGCCGCCAGGGTCGCCGGCGTGCCCGCCGGGGCGCCCGGAGCTCCGACCTACCGGGACCTGGAGGCGGCGCGGGCCGTGGTGGTGGTCGACCTCGACCCCCACGAGGAGTCGCCGATCCTGTTCCTGCGGCTGCGCAAGGCGGCCATGCGCCGGGGCGTCCAGGTGGTGACGGTGGGGCCGAGGCCCGGCCGCCTGGCCGAGTTCGCCACCGTGGTCGCCACCCCGCCCGGCGGCGAGGCCGCCGCCCTGGAGCGGCTCGGCCGCGGCGAGGGCGACGCCGGCCGGCTGCTCCGCGAGGCCGCCGGGGGCGCCGGAGGGACCGGCGGGCCAGGCGGCCTCGGCGGGTCCGGGGGGTCCGGCGCCGCCGGAGCGGCCGCGGGCGCGGCGCCCGGCGTGGTCGTCCTCGCCGGGTGGCGGGCGGCGGCCCGTGGCGGGCTGACCGCGGCCGCGCGGCTGGCCGACACGCTCGGGGCCTCGTTCGCCTGGGTGCCGCGGCGGGCCGGCGACCGCGGCGCCCTCGACGCCGGCGCCAGGCCCGGCCTGCTTCCCGGCGGCCGGCCCGTGACCGACGCCGGCGCCAGGGCCGAGCTGGCCGAGGCCTGGGGCGCCGAGCTGCCGGAGGCGCCCGGCCTCGACGCCGCGGCGATGCTGCGGGCCGCCGCCGAGGGCGAGCTGGGCGTGCTGCTGCTCGCCGGGGTGGACCTGGTCCGCGACCACGGGCCGAGGGAGCTGGCCGAGCGGGCCCTGGAGCGTGCCTTCGTGGTCGCGATCGACCACGAGGTCAACGACACCACCAGGCGCGCCGACGTGCTGCTGCCGGCGGTCGTCCACGCCGAGAGCCAGGGCACCTGGACCGACTGGGAGGGGCGGGTGCAGCTCAGCCGCCCGGCGGTCCCGGTCGGCGGGGCCGCGCAGGCGGTCTGGGAGCTGGCCGACCAGCTCTCGGTCCGGCTCGGCGTCGACCTGTCCCTGGCGACCCTCGGCCAGGTGAGCGCCGAGACCGGGCGGTTCCGCGCTCGGCCCGAGGGGCTCACCGCCCCGGGCCCGCCCGCGGCGGCGCCGGCGGGCCCAGACGGCGAGGCCCCGACGGGCGAGGCCGCCGGCGACGGGGTGGGCCTGGAGCTGGTGACCTACCCGCTGCTGCTGGACGGGGCGTCGCTGCTGGCCAGGGCGGCCGACCTGAACCGGGAGACACCCGGCGCGTTCGTGGAGCTGCACCCCGACGACGCCGCCCGGCTCGGCCTCGCCGACGGCGGCACCGCCGAGGTCGACTTCGGCGACGACCGCAGCGCCCGGCTGCCGGTCCGGGTGGCCCCGACGGTCGCCCCCGGCTGCGCCTTCGTCCCCGCCAACCAGCCCGACCTGGCCCTCGGGGCGCTGCTCGGCCCGGCCCCCGCCCTGCGGGTCAAGGTCACCGCCGTCGAGGAGGCCGCGGCGTGAGCGCCGGAGGGGTTCGGGGAACCCCAAGGGGGTGCCCCGATGAGTGAGGGCCTGTGGGGTTCGGGGAACCCCAAGGGGGTGCCCCGATGAGTGAGGGCCTGTGGGACGTCGTCATCCTGGTGGTCAAGGTCGTCGGCGTGTTCGCCTTCCTGATGGTGAGCGTGATCTTCATCATCTGGCTGGAGCGCCGCGTCGTCGCCTTCATGCAGACCCGGGTCGGCCCCAACCGCGCCGGCCCCTTCGGCCTGCTGCAGAGCGTCGCCGACGCCATCAAGCTGTTCTTCAAGGAGGACGTGCGGCCCAGCAACGCCGACCGCGTCCTCTACGTGCTCGCCCCGCTCATCATCATGGTGCCGGCCTTCCTGGCGGTCTCGGTGGTGCCGTTCGGCACCAGCTTCGGCAGCGAGCGGGCCCAGCTCACCGACCTCAACGTCGGCCTGCTGTTCGTCCTGGCCATGAGCAGCCTGCAGGTCTACGGGATCGTGCTGGCCGGCTGGGCGTCCGGGTCCAACTACCCACTGCTCGGCGCGGTGCGCTCCTCCGCCCAGATGATCAGCTACGAGATCGCCCAGGGGCTGTCGCTGGTCGGGGTCTTCATGACCGCCGGGACCCTGTCGGCGTCCGGCATCGTCGCCGCCCAGCAGGGCGAGCCGCTGCTCGGCTTCATCCCCCGCTGGTACGTGATCTTCCAGTTCCCGCTGTTCGTGGTCTTCGTGCTGTCGGCCATCGCCGAGACCAACCGGGCGCCGTTCGACCTGCCGGAGGCCGAGTCCGAGCTGGTCGGCGGCTACCACACCGAGTACTCGGGGGTGAAGTTCGCGCTGTTCTTCCTGGCCGAGTACCTCAACATGATCACCGTGTCGGCGGTGGCCACCACCGCCTTCCTCGGCGGGCCGGACGGGCCGGCGCCCGACTTCCTGCCGTGGCTGTGGCCGATCCTGTGGTTCATCGCCAAGGTCTACCTGTTCGTCTTCCTGTTCATCTGGCTGCGCGCCACCCTGCCGCGGCTCCGCTTCGACCGCCTGATGAGCTTCGGCTGGAAGGTGCTGATCCCGGTCGGCTTCGCCTGGGTCGCGGTCACCGCGGTGGTGCTGGTGGTCGACTTCCGGCTGTCGCGGCAGACGCAGCTCATCGTCATCGGCGTGGTCGCCGCCCTGCTCCTGCTCACGTTCCTGCTGCCGTCCTCCGAGAAGGAGGCCGCCAGCGACCGCACCGCCGCCGGAGGGTCCAGCCCATGATGCCCAGCGAGATCCTGAAGGGGCTGTCGGTCACCTTCCGCAGCATGTTCCGCAAGCGGAACACCGTCCAGTACCCGGAGGTGAAGAAGCCGACCTCCCCGCGCTTCCACGGCCGGCACCTGCTCAACCGCTACCCCGACGGCCTGGAGCGCTGCATCGGCTGCGAGCTGTGCGCCTACGCCTGCCCGGCCGACGCCATCTACGTGCAGGGGGCCGACAACACCCCGGACGAGCGGTGGTCGGTCGGCGAGCGCTACGCCGCCATCTACCAGATCAACTACAACCGCTGCATCTTCTGCGGGCTCTGCATCGAGGCCTGCCCGACCCGAGCCCTGACCATGACCAACGAGTACGAGCTCTCGGCCCCCACCCGGCAGGGGCTGCTCTACGACAAGCCGGACCTGCTGGCCCCGGTGCCGGCCGGCGCCAGGCCGCCGCCCCACGTCGACGCCGAGGACGGCCCGCCGACGATCGCCCGCTACGGCCCGCAGGCGTCGGTGTCCCAGGAGTCCACCGAGCCGGTCTGGGCGCTGCTCCAGGAGCTGCCGCCCGACGAGGGGCGGCCCAAGTGACCCCGCTGCTGGCCGCGACCACCCCCAGCGAGCAGGCCGAGTTCGTGGTGTTCGCGGTGCTCGCCCCGGTGGCGGTGCTGTCGGCGCTCGCCATGGTGCTCAACCGCAACGCCGTCTACTCGGCCCTGCTGCTGGTGGTCAACTTCTTCTGCCTGGCCAGCTTCTACGTGCTGCTCGAGGCCCAGTTCGTCGCCGCCGTCCAGGTGATCGTGTACGCCGGCGCGATCATGGTGCTGTTCCTGTTCGTGCTCACGCTGCTCGGCATCGGCAACGAGGACGTGCTCACCGAGACCATCAGGGGCCAGCGGCCGGCCGCCGCCGTGCTCACCGTGCTGCTGCTGGTGGCGGTCGGGGCCGCGCTGCTGGGCGGCGTGCTCGACACCCCGCCGGCCAGCCTGGCGCAGGCCAACGAGGGCGGCAACGTCGAGGCGATCGGCCGCATCCTGTTCACCCGCTACGTGTTCGCCTTCGAGGCCGCCGGCCTGCTGCTGGTGGTCGCCGCCGTCGCCGCCGTGGTCCTGGGGAAGCGGCGGCCATGAGGGTCGGTCCGGGCGCCTACCTGCTGCTGTCGGCGGTGCTGTTCGGCATCGGCGTCGCCGGCGTGCTGATCCGCCGCAACGCCATCGTGGTGTTCATGTGCATCGAGCTGATGCTCAACGCGGTCAACCTGTCGTTCATCGCCTTCGCCAAGGTGAACGGCGCGCTCGACGGCCAGGTCCTGGCCTTCTTCGTCATGGTGGTGGCCGCCGCCGAGGTCGTCGTCGGCCTCGGCATCCTGGTCGCGATCTTCCGCAAGCGCTCGTCGGCCTCGGTCGACGACGTCAACCTGCTGAAGGGGTGACGGTGCCCTGAACGCCACCGGCGCGATCCGCCTGATCTGGCTGCTGCCGGTCCTGCCGCTCGCCGGCTTCGCGGTCAACCTGCTGCTCGGCCAGCGCCTGCGCCGGCTGGCCGGCTGGCTGGCCACCGTGGCGGTCGCCGCCGCCTTCGCGGTCGCCGTCGCCGCCTTCCTCGAGCTGCTCGCCAGGGACACCGAGGCGCGCACCGCGGTGCTGCGCGGCTACGAGTTCCTCACCTCCGGCGACCTGCGGGTCGCCTTCGACCTGCGCTGGGACCAGCTCTCGGCCCTGATGGCGCTGGTCGTCACCGGCGTCTCCAGCCTGATCCACCTGTACTCGGTCGGCTACATGGCGCACGACGAGCGCCAGCAGACCTTCTTCGCCTGGCTCAACCTGTTCGTCGCCGCCATGCTGGTGCTGGTGCTGGCCCAGAACTTCCTGGTGATGTTCATCGGCTGGGAGGGCGTCGGCCTCTGCTCCTACCTGCTGATCGGCTACTGGTTCAACCGCCCGCTGCCGGTCGTCAACCCGCTCGGCCGGCTGGCCCCGGGCGAGCCCGACGAGCGCCTGGAGGTCTGGGCGCCGCCGGCCGCCAAGAAGGCGTTCCTCGCCAACCGCATCGGCGACGTCGGCTTCCTGCTGGCGATGTTCCTGGTCTTCGCCACCGTCGGCAGCCTCGACTTCGATGACGTCTTCGGCCGCGCGAGCGGGCTGGCGACCGGCACCGCCACCGCCATCGCGCTGCTGCTGTTCCTGGCCTGCACCGGCAAGAGCGCCCAGTTCCCGCTGTACGTCTGGCTGCCCGACGCGATGGCCGGCCCCACGCCGGTGTCGGCCCTGATCCACGCCGCCACCATGGTGACCGCCGGGGTGTTCCTGGTCGCCAGGACCCACGCGCTGTTCGAGGCGTCGCCGACCGCCCAGACGGTGGTGGTGCTGGTCGGCGCGTTCACCGCCCTGCTGGCGGCGCTGATCGCCATCGGCCAGGACGACCTCAAGAGGATCCTCGCCTACTCCACCGTGTCGCAGCTCGGCTACATGTTCATCGGCGTCGGGCTCGGCCCGATCGGCTACGCCGCCGGCATGTTCCACCTGGTCACCCACGCCTTCTTCAAGGCGCAGCTGTTCCTCGGGGCGGGCTCGGTGATGCACGCCAACGACGACGACGTGGACGTCAAGCACTTCGGCGGCCTGCGGGCGGTCATGCCGGTGACCTTCTGGACCACCGTGCTCGCCTGGGCCGCCATCATCGGCGTGCCCCTCACCGCCGGCTTCTACTCCAAGGACCAGGTCCTGGCGGCCGCCTTCGACCACGGCGGCGTCGGCCGGCTCGCCTGGGTGGTCGGGGTGCTCACCGCCGGGCTGACCGCCTTCTACATGTCGCGGTACCTGTTCCTCACCTTCCTCGGCGAGCGGCGCTGGCCCGAGGGCCGCCACCCGCACGAGTCCCCGCCGGTCATGACCCTGCCGCTGGTCGTCCTCGGCCTGCTGGCCGTGGTCGCCGGGTTCCTGCTCAGCACCTTCACCGGCGAGGGCGGCCGCATCCAGGCGTTCCTCGAGCCGGTGCTGGGCGGGCCGGCGGAGCACGAGTCGACCGCCGCCGCCATCGGGCTGAGCGCGGTCGCGGTCGGCATGGCCGCGGTCGGCGCCGCGATCGCCTGGCTGCTGTACGGCAGCCGCCGGGTCGACTGGCTCGCCGTGCGGGCCCGCTACGCGCCCGCCTGGCGGGCGCTCGCCGAGCGGCTCTACGTCGACCAGGTCTACGAGTTCTTCACCGTCACCCTCGGCCGCGCGCTGGCGGCCTTCCTGGCCGTCGCCGTCGACCAGCGGCTCATCGACGGCGCCGTCAACGGCGTCGCCGAGCTGGTCGGGACCGCCGCCCGCAGCGGCCGCCGGCTGCAGTCCGGCCTGGTCCGCAGCTACGCCCTCGGCGTGCTCGGCGGCGCCGTGCTGATCGTCGCCTTCCTCGTCTTCCGACCATGACCCGACCCGACCTGGAGCCGTCGCCGTGCTGCTGACCGCCGCGCTGTTCGCCCCGCTCGCCGGGGCCGTCATCGTCGCCGCGGTGCCGGCGGCCCGGGCCGGCCTGGCCCGCTGGACGGCGCTGCTGGCGAGCCTGGTCGCCCTCGGGCTGGCGGTCGCGCTGGCCGCCCGCTTCCGCGCCGGCGAGCCCGGCTTCCAGCTCGGCGCGACGGCCGACTGGGTGCCCGCGTTCGGGGTCAGCTACCGGGTCGGCGTGGACGGGGTCAGCCTGCCGCTGGTGCTGCTGGCCACCGTGCTGACCCCGCTGGCGATCGTCGGCTCCTGGCGTTCCGCCGCACGCCCCCGCAGCTACCTGGCCCTGGTGCTGGTCCTGGAGACCGCCATGCTGGGGGTGTTCGTCAGCCTGGACCTGTTCCTGTTCTACGTGTTCTGGGAGGCGGTGCTGGTCCCCGCCTACTTCCTGATCGGCTCGTTCGGCGGGCCGCGGCGCGTCTACGCGGCGGTCAAGTTCTTCGTCTACACGCTGCTGGGCGGCCTGCTGATGCTGGTCGGCATCATCGCCCTGTTCTGGCTGCAGCAGCGGGCGACCGGCACGCCCAGCTTCGACTACGACGTCCTGCGCGACTTCGACAAGGCCCCGGACACCCAGCGCTGGCTGTTCGCCGCCTTCTTCGCCGCCTTCGCCATCAAGACCCCGCTGTGGCCGCTGCACACCTGGCTGCCCGACGCCTACACCGAGGCGCCGGCCACCACCACCGTGCTGCTCGCCGGCGTCATGTCCAAGCTCGGCGTCTACGGGTTCCTGCGCTACTCGCTGCCGATGTTCCCCGACGCCGCCCACGATCTGCAGCCGCTGCTGCTGACCCTGGCGGTGATCGGCATCCTCTACTGCGCGCTGGTCGCGACCGTGCAGCGGGACTTCAAGACCCTGGTCGCCTACTCGTCGGTGTCGCACCTGGGGTTCATCGTGCTCGGCGTGTTCGCCCTCAACGTCCAGGGGCTGCAGGGCGCGGTGTTCTACGCGGTCGCCCACGGCCTGCTGATCGGCGGGCTGTTCTTCGTCACCGGCATGCTCGAGGAGCGCCGCGGCACCCGCCGCATCGACGAGTTCGGCGGCCTGCAGCAGTCGGCGCCGCGGATGGCGGGGGTGATGCTGGTGATCACCCTCGGCGCGGTCGCCCTGCCGGGGCTGGTCGGCTTCGTCGGCGAGTTCCTGACCCTGCTGGGCGCGTTCCTGGCCAACCGCGCCTACGCCGTGGCCGCCGTCGTCGGGGTGATCCTCGGCGCCGTCTACCTGCTGTGGGCGTACCAGCGGATGTGGCACGGGCCGCTGGAGCGGGAGGAGAACCGCGCCGTCGGCGACCTCACCGGCCGGGAGTGGGCGATCCTGGCCCCGCTGGTCGCCGCCATCGTCGTCCTCGGCCTGTTCCCGCGGCCGGTGCTGGAGCGGGTGGAGCCGTCGGCCACCCGCGTCGTCGAGCAGACCCGACCGCCGAGTCCCTGACCCCGGAGGAGCCACGTGCACCTGCTGGCCCAAGCCGCCGAGCCGCTGCCGCTGCCGCATATCGACTGGCGCGCGATCGCCCCCGAGCTGGCCCTGGCCGGCGCCGCGGTGGTCCTGCTCCTGGTGGTCGCCTTCTGGCCGAACGCGCGGCGCGGCGTGCTCGCCGGCCTCACCCTCGCCGGGCTGGCGGTGGCCGCCGGGCTGACCGCGTGGAACTGGGACCTGCAACGGGTGGCCTTCGAGGGCGCGGTGTCGCTGGACGGCATCACCCGCTACGCCAGGGTGGTGCTGCTGGCGGTGGGCGCCCTGGCCACCCTCATGGCGGCCCAGGACCGCGGCAGGGGGGACCCCGGGGAGGAGGCGCCGCCGGAGGTGTTCCCGCTGCTGCTGTTCGCGCTCACCGGCATGGTGCTGCTGGCCGCCGCCTCGGACCTGCTGGTGGTGTTCATCGCCCTGGAGATCCTGTCGCTCAGCCTCTACGTGATGGCGGGCGCGACCCGGCGCTTGACGGCCGAGGAGGCCGCCATGAAGTACTTCCTGCTGGGGGCGTTCTCCTCGGCGTTCCTGCTGTACGGCATCGCCTTGTGCTACGGGGCCACCGGCACCACCAACCTCCTCGGGATCGCCAGGGCGAGCATCGACCCCACCGGCGACGGCGCCCTGCTGCTGGCCGGCATCGGCCTGCTGGCGGTCGGCTTCTGCTTCAAGGTGGCCGCGGTCCCGTTCCACATGTGGACCCCCGACGTCTACCAGGGGGCGCCCACCCCGGTGACGGCGTTCATGGCCGCCGGCACCAAGGCGGCCGGCTTCGCGGTCTTCCTGCGGGTGTTCGCCGGCGCCCTCGGCGGCCTGGTGGTGTCGTGGCGGCCGGTGATCGCCGCGGTGGCGGTGGCCACCATGCTGGTCGGCGCCGGCCTGGCGGTCGTCCAGAGCGACCTCAAGCGCATGCTCGCCTACTCCTCGATCTCCCACGCCGGGTACCTGCTGGTCGGCGTGGCCGCGGCCGCCACCGTGCCCGCCGGCATCTCGGCCTCGCTGTTCTACCTGCTCGCCTACGCCTTCATGGTGATGGGGGCGTTCATGGTGGTGCAGTACGCCTCGCGGCTGGGACCGTCCGACCCGGAACCGCGCGAGATCGGGGAGCGGTCCAGCCTCGACGACTACCGGGGCTTCGCCCGCCGCCACCCCTGGGTCGGGGCGCTGCTGGCGGTGTTCCTGCTCGCCCTCACCGGCATCCCGCCGCTGTCCGGCTTCTGGGCCAAGTACTACGTGTTCCTGGCGGGCATCGAGGCCGGGCTCACCTGGCTGGTGGTGGTCGCGGTGATCAGCTCGGTGATCTCCGCATTCTTCTACCTGCGCGTGCTGGTGGTGGCCTACCTGCAGGAGCCGGCCGGCGAGGCCGAGGCGGCACCCGGCCGCGCGCCGGCCCTCGGCCTCGCCCTCGGGCTGGCCGGCGTGCTCACCATCGCCATCGGGCTGGCGCCGGAGGCGCTGGTCAGCGCCGCCCGGACCGCCGAGAGGATCCTGGGGTAGCACGGTGCGTGCCGCCCGCCCCCGCGCCCCCGGGCACGGCCTGGACCAGATCCAGGACCGGGTCCGGGCGGGCCTCGCCCAGGTCGAGGAGGCGCTGCGCGAGGCGGTCGTCACCGCCGACCCGTTCGTGCAGGAGGCCGCCAGCTACCTGCTCGCCGCCGGCGGCAAGCGGCTGCGGCCCACGCTGGTGCTGCTGGCCGGCCACACCGGCGACCCCGGCAACGACCGGCTGGTCGGCGCCGCGGTCGCCATCGAGCTGACGCACCTGTCGAGCCTCTACCACGACGACGTCATGGACGAGGCCGAGGTACGGCGGGGCGCCCGCTCGGCCAACGCCCGCTACGACAACAAGGTCGCGGTGCTCACCGGCGACTACCTGTTCGCCCGCGCCTCCGAGGTGACCGCGGGACTGGGCACGGAGGCGACCCGCGTGCTCGCCCGGGCGATCGCCAGGCTCGTCCAGGGCCAGATCCGCGAGGTGCGCGGCCCGGCCAAGGGGGAGGACCCCATCGACCACTACCTGGCCGTGCTCGCCGACAAGACCGGCGCGCTGATCGCCGCCGCCTGCCGGCTCGGCGGCCGGCTGGCCGGGGCGCCGGCGGGGACGGTCGAGGCGCTCACCGAGTACGGCGAGCGGGTCGGGCGCGCCTTCCAGCTCGGCGACGACCTGCTCGACATCACCGCCGAGACCGCCGTCGCGGGCAAGGCGCCAGGCGGCGACCTGCGCGCCGGGGTCCGGACCCTGCCGGTGCTGTACCTGCTGCGCCGCGGCGGCGCGGACGCGGCGCGGCTGGCCACGGTCCTGGACGGCGACCGCGACGAGCGGTCGGTGGCCGAGGCCCTCGACCTGCTGCGCGCGTCGCCGGCGCTGGCCGAGGCCCGCCTGGCCGCCCAGGCCGACGTCGACGGGGCCAAGGCCGCCCTGGCCGCGCTGCCGCCGTCGCCGGTGCGGGTCGCCCTCGAGGAGGTCGCCGGCCGCGTCCTCGACCGCGACGTCTGATCCCGATACGATCGGCCGGCTCGGAGGCCTGATCGGCTTGGAGAAGGTCGAGTAGCGCTGCTCAAGACGCCGTTCCGGCTGGTCCACTTCCCCGGTGTGGCGCTGGCGGTCGCCGGCGCCGCCCTCGTCCTCGCCGCCGTCACCCTGTCCACCCGGCTGTTCCTGCCCGCCGCCGGGGACGCCGCCCTGCAGCAGGGCCTGGCCCAGGTCGGCGGCGTCCCGGCGCTCACCGTCGTCCTCTACTCCTCCTTCGGGCCGAGGGAGCTGGCCGGCCTCTCCGGGCAGGTGGACCGGATCGTGGGCGGGCGGGCCCCGCGGCTCGGCGAGCCCACCCGGACCCTGCTCGGCCCGCCGGTCCAGCTGGCCGCCGACGGCCCGGAGGGGTCCCCAGGGCGCGCCCAGGCGGGACCGGGGGGCAGGGTCGCGCCGGTGCAGCTGGCGGCCAGGGACGGCTTCGCCGGCCACGTCCGCCGGCTCGCCGTCGCCGAGGGGGCGGCCGCCACCGACGGCGTGTGGGCGCCGGAGTCGGTCGCCACCGCCCTGCGGCTGCGCCCCGGCCAGGCCGTCACCCTCGGCGCCGCGCCCCGGGCCCGTACCCGCGTCGCGGGCATCTACCAGGACCTCACCAGCGGCGACCGGCCGCTCGACCCGTTCTGGTCGCCGCTGTCGGGCGCCCTGGCCGTCAGGGACGCCGGCAGCCCGCCGCCGCCGCTGCTGCTGGCCGAGCCGGAACCGCTGGCCGAGCTCGGCCGGCAGCTCGGCGCCTCCGGCCGGCTGGAGTGGGACTTCTACCTGCCGGCGGGGCGGCCCACCGTGCCGGCGGTCGAGACCCTGGTGCCCCAGATCGACCGGGTGCGGCTGGACGTCGCCGACCCGCTCGGGATCCTCGCCGCCCGGCAGGCGACCGCCAGCTCGCCGCTGGCGGTCGCGGTCGCCGGCGCCCGCGAGACCGAGGTCGCCCTCACCGGACCGGTCGAGACGATCTCGGTCACCGGCCGCGTGCTGGCGCTGGCCCTGCTGGCCGCCGCGGGCCTGTACGGGGTCAGGCGGCGCCGCGGCGAGGTGCTGCTGCTCACCGCCCAGGGCGTCGGCGGCGGCCAGCTCGCGGCGCGCTCGATGGTGGAGGCGGCGCTGCCGCTGCTGGCCGGCGGGGCGCTCGGCTGGGCGCTCGCCGTCGGGCTCGCCGGGCGCCTCACCCCCACCGGGGAGCCACAGCCCCAAGCGCTGGCGGCCGGCAACCGGGAGGTGGTGGTGGTCCTGGCGGTCGGCCTGCTGCTGCTGGCGGCGGTGACCTGGGCCTCGGTCCGGGCCGAGGAGCGCGAGGGCCCAGGGCGCTTCCGCGAGGTGCTGGCCAGGCCGCTGTGGGAGGCGGTGGTGCTGGTGCTGGCCGCGGCCGCCCTCTACGAGCTGCAGACCCGCGGCGGCCAGCCGGTGCGGGTCCCTGGCGAGCCGGCGCGGGTGGACCGCTTCCTGGTGCTGTTCCCGCTGCTGCTGATGGCCGGGCTCTCCGGCCTGGCGGCCCGCGGCGCCGGGCGGCTGCTCGCCCTGGGGGCGCGGCCGATCCGCGCCCGTGCCCGTCCCCGGCCGGCCGCGTTCCTGGCCGCCCGCCGGCTGGCGGCCGCCCCCCGGCTGGTGCTGCTGCTGGTGGCGGGCTCGGCGCTGGCCGTCGGGGTCCTCGCGTATGCGGGCACCCTGGTCGCCTCCACCCGGGCCGGCGCCCACGACAAGGCCCGCGTCCTGGTGGGCAGCGACACGAGCGTGGCCACCAGGGTGCCGGCCGAGGGCCTTGCGGGCAGCGGCCTGGCCGCCACCAGGGTGCAGCGGGTGGGGGGCGTCACCCTGGCGCCCGACGACCTCCCGGTCGACCTGCTGGCCGTCGACCCGGCGACCTTCGCGGCCGCCGTCCACTGGGGCGCGGCCTACGCCGCCGAGCCGCTCGGCGAGCTGCTCGGACGCCTGGACGCCGGCCCGCCCGGCCGCGTGCCGGCGCTGCTGGCCGGCCGGCCGGCGCCCGCCTCCACCGTGGTCGAGGTCGGCGCCACCAGCCTCCCGCTCGCGGTCGCGGGGAGCGCCGCGGTGTTCCCGGGCATGAGCCGCGCCGACCGCCCGCTCCTGGTGGTCTCCGCCGCGCGGCTCTCGGCGTGGGCGCGGGACGCCGGGACGCTGCTCGCCGCCGAGCACGAGGTCTGGGCCAGGGAGGACCCGGCCGCCGTGCTGTCGGTCCTGCGGGCGGCCGGGACCGCCCCAGGGGCCGTCCGCACCGCCGCCGCGGTGATGCGGACGCCCGCCTTCCTGGCGGTCTCGTGGACGTTCTCCATGCTGCAGGCCCTCGGGGTCCTGGCCGGGCTGGTCGCCCTGGCCGGGCTGGTGCTGTACCTCCAGGCGCGCCAGCGCGGCCGGCTGGTCGCCTACGCGCTGGCCAGGCGGATGGGGCTGTCCCGGGGGGCGCACCTGCGCTCGGTCGCCCTCGAGCTGGTCGCGATGCTGCTGTTCGGCTTCGCGCTCGGCACCGCCCTCGCGCTGGCCACCGCCGCCCTGGTCCACCGCCGGCTGGACCCCATGCCGGAGATCCCGCCCGGGCTCCGCCTGCAGCTGCCGGGAGCGGTGCTGGGGTTGACCCTGCTCGGCGTGGCCGTCGCCGCGCTGGCAGGGGCCCTGCTGGTGCAGCGCGGCGCCGACCGCGCCAAGGTCGCCGAGGTGATGCGCCTTGCCGGCTGACGCCTCCGGCACCACCGCCGCCGCCTGCGCCGGGCTGGTCAAGATCTACTGGACGGCGACCGGCGAGGTGCACGCGCTCAAGGGGGTCGACGCCGACTTCCCGGCCGCCGCGGTCAGCGCGGTCGTCGGTCCCTCCGGGTCGGGCAAGTCGTCGCTGCTCCGGATCCTGGCCGGGCTGGACCGGCCGACCGCCGGGCAGGTGACCGTCGCCGGGGTGCGCCTCTCCGGCCTGTCGGTCGCGCGGCGGCGCCGGCTGCGCCGCCGCCTGCTCGGCTACGTCTTCCAGCGGCCCGCCGACAACCTGGTCCCCTACCTGACCGTCGCCGAGCACCTGGAGCTGGCCGCGCGCCTGCGCCGCGGCCGCCGCGACCACGGCGAGCTGCTCGAGCTGCTGGGGCTGGCCCAGCGCCGCCGGCACCTGCCCGGGCAGCTGTCGGGCGGCGAGCAGCAGCGGCTGGCGTTCGCCAGGGCCGTGGTCGGCGACCCGCCGCTGGTGGTCGCCGACGAGCCCACGGCCGAGCTGGACAGCGCCGCGGCCGCCGCGCTGCTGGTGGCGGTCCGGGCGCTGGCGGGGCGGGGCACCGCCCTGGTGCTGGCGACCCACGACCCGGCGGTGGTGAGGCTGTCGGAGCGGACCTTCTACCTGCGGCACGGCGCCATGGAGGCCGAGGCGACCGGCCGCGAGGCCCTGTCGGTGATCGACGACGCCGGGCGGGTCCAGCTGCCGCCGGAGGTGCTCAAGCTGTTCCCGGCCAGGCGGGCGAGGATCACCGTCGAGCAGGGGCGGGTCTGGATCGGCCCGCCGTGAGCGACGGCGCGCGGGTGGTGGTCGAGGCGGTCGGGCTGTGCAAGTCGTACCGGCGCGGCCCCGAGGAGGTGCGGGCCCTCCGGGAGGTGTCGCTCAGCCTGCGCGCCGGGGAGGTCGTCGCCCTGGTCGGCCCCTCCGGGTCGGGGAAGACCACCCTGGTCAACGTGGTCTGCGGCTGGGAGCTGGCCGACGCCGGCCGGCTGTACTGGCCCGCCGGCGCGGGGGGCCGCAGCTGGGACGAGCTGGCCGTGGTGCCGCAGGACCTCGGGCTGGTCGACGAGCTCACCGTGGCCGAGAACGTGGCGCTGCCGCTGTGGCTGAGCGGCCGGCTCGAGGAGGGCCAGGCGGTGGCCGCCGAGCTGCTGGTGCGGCTCGGCCTGGCCGGCAAGGCCGACCGGCTCCCGGCCGAGGTCTCGCTCGGCGAGCGCCAGCGGGCCGCGCTCGCCAGGGCGATGGTCACCGGGCCCCGGCTGCTGCTGGCCGACGAGCCCACCGGCCACCAGGACGCCGACTGGGCCGGCGCCGTGTTCGACGCCGTGCGGCGGCTGGCCGGCGCCGGGAGCTGCTGCCTGGTCGCCACCCACAGCCAGGAGTTCCTGGCGCGGGTCGACCGCGTGCTCACCCTCCGCGACGGCGAGCTGGTGGGAGCGCCCGCAAGGTGAAACCAGGTCGTTGACGGCGAACAGCACGTCGCCGAGCACGGACAGCCCCTGCCCGGCGGCCAGCAGCCACCAGGCGCCGCGGCCGGCTCGCCAGGCCAGCGGGCTCATGGGCTCAAGGTCGGCGCGCTCGGCCGCCGCTCTGAGCGGTCTCCCCGGCGCTTGTTCGTTCGTGCGGAAAACGGCCGTCTACCTGCGCGTTGAAGTTGGCCGGGTGTGCACCCCCTGGACTAGAATCGCCGCACCTATGACCGAGTATTTCCAGGCCTACGGCACCTTCGCGGCCCTGCTGGTGCTCGCGATCGCCTTCGTGGCGGTCGCCTTCGGCGCCAACCGGGCGCTCCGCCCCAACCGTCCCAGCACCGCCAAGCTCACCACCTACGAGAGCGGCATCGACCCGGTCGGCACGGCCTGGTCGCAGACCCAGATCCGCTACTACGTGTTCGCCTTCCTGTTCGTCATCTTCGACGTCGAGAGCGTCTTCCTGTTCCCCTGGGCGGTGGTCTTCGCGGACCTCGGCGCGGCCGCCTTCTGGGAGATGGTCGTGTTCATCGGGGTGCTCGCGGTCGGCCTCCTCTATGCCTTCAAGAAGGGGGTCCTGCGATGGGCCTAGTCGACTCGGTGGAGATGCCGCAGCCGATCAAGTTCGTCTTCAACTGGGGCCGCAAGTACTCGCTGTGGGTCTTCAACTTCGGCCTGGCCTGCTGCGCGATCGAGTTCATCGCCACCTCGATGGCCCGCCACGACTTCATCCGCCTCGGGGTGATCCCGATGGCCCACGGCCCCCGGCAGGCCGACCTGCTGGTGGTGTCCGGCACGCTCACCGACAAGATGGCCCCGGCCATCCAGCGCCTCTACGCGGAGATGCCGGAGCCGAAGTACGTGATCTCCTTCGGCTCCTGCTCCAACTGCGGCGGGCCCTACTGGGACTCGTACTCGGTCACCAAGGGCGTCGACCAGATCATCCCGGTCGACGTCTACGTGCCCGGCTGCCCGCCGCGGCCGGAGGCGCTGCTCCACGGCATCCTGGAGCTGCAGAAGCGCATCGGCTCGGAGTCGCTCAAGCAGCGCTACGCGCGCGGCGAGCTGGAGCCGATCGTGGTGGGAGCTGGGGCCTAGTGGATGCCTCCGCCATGCGCGACCACCTGGTCGCGGAGCTTGCCGACGCGGTCGAGCCGGAGGTCTCCTACGGGCTGCTGACGGTCACGGTGGCCCCGGGCGACTGGCGACGGGTCGCCGAGCTGGCCCGCCGCGACCCGGAGCTGGCCTGCAACTTCTTCGACTTCCTCTGCGGCGTCGACGAGGAGGCCGCCGGCATCGGCGTGGTCCTCCACGTCTACTCCACCAGCCACCACCACCACCTGCAGGTGCGCTCGGTGGTGCCGCGCGACGGCGGCCGGCTGCCGACCGTGCGCGACCTGTGGGCCGGCGCCGACTGGCACGAGCGGGAGACCTGGGAGCTGTTCGGGGTCGTCTTCGAGGGGCACCCCAACCTGGCCAAGCTGCTGCTCCCTGAGGAGTTCGAGGGGTTCCCGCTGCGCAAGGAGTTCGCCCTGCTGGCCAGGGAGGCCAAGCCCTGGCCGGGCGCCAAGGAGCCGGGGGAGTAGCGCGATGACCAGCCAGATCGACAGCGGCGGCGCGGCCTTCCAGGCCGCCGACGGCACCGGCGTCGGCATCATCGTGCGCGACAAGGCCGACCGGGAGCTGCACACCCAGGACATGACCCTCAACGTCGGCCCGCAGCACCCGGCCACCCACGGCGTGCTGCGCGTGATCGTGACCCTCGACGGCGAGATGATCGAGGACGCCCAGCCGGTGATCGGCTACATGCACCGCTCGTTCGAGAAGCTCGCCGAGTACCGCGACTACCGGCAGATCATCGCGCTGGTCAACCGGCACGACTGGGTCTCGTCGATCTGCAACGAGCTGGGCGTCGCGCTGGTGGTCGAGAAGCAGATGGCGCTGGAGGTCCCCGAGCGGGCGACCTGGATCCGGATGCTGATGGCCGAGTGGACCCGCATCCTCAACCACCTGATGTTCGTCGGCTCCTACCCGCTGGAGCTGGGCGCGATCACGCCGATGTTCTACGCCTTCCGCGAGCGCGAGGAGATCCAGGCGCTGATGGAATGGATCACCGGCGGGCGGCTGCACCTGACCTACTGCCGGGTCGGCGGGCTCAAGCAGGACCTGCCGCGTGGCGCCCTGCAGCTGTCGCGCAGCCTGGTCCCGCGCATGCGCGAGCGCCTCAAGGAGTACCAGGACCTGATCCTGGGCAACGACATCTTCATCGCCCGGACCAAGGGGATCGGCGTGCTCCCCGCCGACGTGGCCTGCTCCTACGGGGTCAGCGGGGCGCCGCTGCAGGCCGCCGGGGTGCCGGAGGACGCCCGCAGGACCGAGCCGTACCTGTTCTACGACCAGGTCGAGTTCGACGTCCCCACCGGCCGCAACGGCGACTGCCACGACCGCTTCGCGATGCTGCTGGCCCGCATCGAGCAGTCGCTGCGGATCATCGAGCAGGTCCACGACCGCATCCCGCCCGGCCCGGTGAACGTGAAGCTCCCCAAGGTCGTGCGGGCGCCGGAGGGCCACGCCTACGTCCGCTGCGAGAACCCGCTGGGCCAGCTCTCGTACTACATGGTCTCCCACGGCGAGAAGACGCCCTGGCGCTTCAAGATGCGCACGCCCTCGTTCAACAACATCTCCGCGCTGCCGTACCTGCTCAAGGGGACCCTGGTGCCCGACATGATCGCGGTGATGGGGTCGGTGTTCTTCATCGTGGGGGACATCGACCGGTGAGCGAGGCCCTCCGCGACCTGTTCGACAACTTCTGGGTGCTGCTGCCCGTCAAGGTCCTCGCCGTCCTGGTCATCTTCCTCGTCTTCCCGCTGCTGGTGGGGTACATGGAGCACAAGGTCCTGGCCCACATGCAGGCCAGGCTCGGCCCGATGGAGGCCGGCCGCTTCCACGGCGTGCTGCAGCTGGTCGCCGACGGCATCAAGTTCGTGCAGAAGGAGTCGATCATCCCGCGGGCGGCCGACCGCTGGGTGTTCGCCCTGGCCCCGGCGGTGGCGCTGATCCCGGTCCTGCTGGTGTTCGGCTTCATCCCCTACGGGCCCGACCTGGTCCCGATCCGCTCCGACGTGGGCCTGTTCGTCACCCTGGCGCTGTCGAGCGTCAGCGTCATCGGGGTGCTGATGGCGGCCTGGGCGAGCGCCAACAAGTACTCGCTGATGGGCGGGGTGCGGGCGGCCGCCCAGCTGATCGCCTACGAGCTGCCGCTGGTGCTGGCCGCCGCGGCGGTGGCGATGCAGGCCGGCTCGGCCGACCTGGCGGTGATCGTCGAGCGGCAGGGCTGGTGGGGGTACGTGGTCGGGCCGCTGGCGATCGGCTTCTTCATCTACGGCACCGCCGCGCTGGCCGAGCTGACCAGGCCGCCGTTCGACATGCCGGTGGCCGACTCCGAGCTGGTCTTCGGCCACCTCACCGAGTACACCGGGCTGCGCTTCGCGTTCTTCCTGCTGGCCGAGTACGCCGGCATCGTGGCGCAGTCGGCGATCGCCGCCACCCTGTTCCTCGGCGGCTGGAAGGGGCCGGTGCTCGACGGGCCGTGGTGGCTGGCGGCCAAGGTGCTGGCGTTGTCGTTCTGCGTGATCTGGTTCCGGGCGACCTACCCGCGGCTGCGGGAGGACCAGCTGCAGTCGTTCGCCTGGCTCCGGCTGGTGCCGGTGTCGCTGCTGCTGCTCGTGGTCGTGGGGTTCCTCAAGGTCTATGAGGTGGGGATCTGATGCCGCCGCTCAAGGGGGTCGGGCTCCTCAAGGGGCTCGGCGTCACCTTCAAGACCATGTCCAGGCGGGCCGCGACCCGGCAGTACCCGCACGTCAAGCCGGACCTGCCGGCGCGAACCAGGGGCGTCATCGCGCTCATCGAGGAGAACTGCACCGTGTGCATGCTGTGCGCGCGCGAGTGCCCGGACTGGTGCATCTACATCGACTCCCACAAGGAGCAGGCGGCCCCCAAGGAGGGCGGCCGCGCCCGCACCCGCAACGTCCTTGACCGCTTCGCCATCGACTTCGCGTTGTGCATGTACTGCGGCATCTGCGTGGAGGTGTGCCCCTTCGACGCGCTGCACTGGAGCCCGGAGTTCGAGTACGCCGAGGGCAACCACGAGGCGCTCACCCACGAGATGGACACCCTGCGGCAGTGGGCCTACACGGTGCCGGCGCCGGACCCGCTGGAGGAGGGCGCGGTCGAGCCGAAGGAGGTCGAGTCGGCGCGCAAGGCGAGGGAGGTGGCCCTGGCCAAGGCGACCGCCGCCTCCGAGCAGGCGCGCGCCACCGCCGCCCCCGCCGCCGCGGCCCCGGCACCAGCACCAGCCGCCGCCCCTGCCGGCACGGCCGCC
>Ga0081538_10001857_pt1 | contig 21297 bp, 22 predicted proteins | sample TabmetS5T2R1_FD_71022 | JGI IMG/M metagenome (GOLD analysis project Ga0081538, IMG submission 71022) | Tabebuia heterophylla rhizosphere microbial communities from the University of Puerto Rico - S5T2R1 | ecosystem: Host-associated > Plants > Roots > Rhizosphere ...
CGGGGCTCTCCACCTGCTATTGGTGTCCTCTCGACTGGCAACCGGCCTCTCGGCTCCTGCCCCCGCGCAGCGGGCTGGAGCGCAGCGACTTTGTGCCTTGGCACGGAGGGTGAGTTGCGACCCTCGGGTAGTTACGGCAGGAATCGGAGGGACTTCTGCCGTGCACCCAGGCAGGCAGGACGCGAAGTATTGACCCGGAGCGGGCGTTTGGTCCGGACCAGGGAAGTTGATCCAGATCAAAAATGACACGCAAGCAACATCTAGTCTGGACATGCACCCGAAGTGCGGACGCAATGAGAATTTCTTTGAGGACGCGGAATGAGCGTTGTTCTGAAGAACCAGGAGGGCACGGAATGAGCGTTGTTCTGAAGAACCAGACGACCGATGTTGAGGATGCCAATCGAGGAAAAACTAACCTTTCGCGACGTGGGTTTCTGTTCAGTCTGACGATTCTGGGCGTCGGCGGCGCAGCAGCTATGACGACGCGCGCAAACGAGGCCAATGCCGCCACCGAGACCGACATGGCGAGCAGGGCGAAGGCTCTAATGGACAACGAGACGTTGGCAGAAGGCATGAAGGCCGAATTTGTGCAGAACATCGATCCAAACGATCCGCTGCAACACTTTGCTCAGCCTTATTACCGCCACCGTCGACGAGTGTACCGCCGCACATACCGTAGGGTTCGACGCCGGGTGTACTAGCCGTAAGACAGGCTGATGCTTTTTGACCTGCGTCAATGCGCAGATCGTTCTATGGGAGGCAAAAATGAAGCTGTCGATCGCGTTAGCTGCGCTGCTGATAACTGGGTTCGTAACCGCAAGCACCGAGAAGGCCAGTGCCGTGGTGTATTGCCAATACGTAAACTATCCCGTCGGTTGTGTCGCAAGGGCTGGCGTCGTGCTGCGGCCGCGGCCCGTTGGGCGCGCGGTTGCGCGCGAAGCAGTACGGCCTGGAACACCGGGGAATCGTGGAGGTCCGGTCAATCGCCGCGGCAGGCGCTGAGGTAAACTTGCCCGTGCCGACGAGGTGATCGAAGGCGGCCGATGTCGCCTATTGATCGATGCTGTTGAAAAAGGATTCTGAACGGGGTCTCTGAGCAACATTGATTCAAGACCAAGCGCAGAGGCGCAATCAAGATTCAAAAATCCATTTACATGGATTCGATCGTTTCAATTTCTAATTCCACAGCAAGTTTGTGGAGACTTTTTCAACAGCATCGACCCAAATGGGGCCTGCCTGCCGCGTTGGCGACAGGAAGGGCTCATCGCGCCGGCGGACTTCAAAGCGTCGGCATGCCGGCTTTTTTCGCGCGCGCTTCTAAGACCGGCAGAACTGGCCGCGGCTTCCCTTCTTTATGCCAGGCGCAGTGGGTAGCTTGAGAATCCTCGGAATCGCGCGCGGCCCCCGCGACGGAATTCGCCCGCCCGCTCGATCGTCGCGAAGCGCCGCAGGAGCCGGGAGGTCGCAACCTGGGCTTCCATGCGGGCAAGCGACATCCCCGCACAGGCATGGATTCCCAGGCCGAAGGCCAAATGCCGGTTGGGCAGGCGCCGGATGTCTAGACGATCCGGCTCGGGGAATTGCATCGGATCACGATTGGCGGCGCCGATGCCGATATGAATGTAGGTGCCGCGCGGCATCGCGACGCCGGCGAGTATCGTGTCCTTCGCGGCCCGCCGGTTCCCGAGTTGGTTGGAGCTCTCCAGGCGCAGGAACTCCTCGACCGCGGTTTCGATGCATTCGGGATGTGCCCGCAGGTCGCGCATCGCGTCGCCATTGCGGATCAACAGATCGACACCGTTGCCGATGAGATTGGTCGTGGTCTCGTGTCCGGCATTGAGAATGAAAATGCAATTGTGAAGGAGCTCCAGCTCGGTCAGACGCTCCCCTGATCCTCGGTCCTGAGAAAGGTCGCTGCCGGCAATCAGCTTGGACAGGATTTCGCTCTCGTCTCGTCTCGGCCGCCGCAAGCGTCTTTCGATCAATCTGCGCAGATAGGCTTTGAATTCGTCGACAGCACGCGTGCCGCGCTCCATTTGGGCCGGGCTGAGCACGGGCTCAAGCGCGCCCAGGATGGCGAGCGACCAGTCACGCAGCGGACCGCGCTCATCATCCGGTATGCCCAGCATGTCGCCGATCAGCTGGAGCGGGATCGCCGCCGCAAAGTCCGCGATCAGATCCATGCCACCCCGCGCGGCCGCGCGATCCAGCAGGCGGTCGACGAGCGCCTCGATGCGCGGCTGCAGCGCCTTCAGCGCCCGTGGCGTGAAGGCCGGAGCCAACAGCTTGCGCACCCTGCTGTGATACGGCGGATCGTTGAAAACCAGGCTGGTTGTGTGATGTTCAAACAGCGAGCTGTCGCCGAAATTTGGTTTGAAGTCGACTTTCTTGTCCGAGCTCCATGTCTCTGGATCGCGATAGACTGCGGCGCAATCGTTGTAGCGGCTGAGAAAATATGATCCGTCCGGCATCCGATGGATGGGGTCGTGCTCACGCAGTGCACGATAGAGCGGAAAGGGATCTGCGAGGAAGGATGCATCGAGCCGTTTGATATCGAAACGGAGTGCAGCCTCCCGCAGGTCCATTTTCGCGTCTTCTTTCCGCACCAGCGAAGCGCCGGCATCCAGCGTCGGTTTCATTGACGCCTCCTCATACTCCAAGATAGGCGGATTGCACGCGCCCGTCGGCCAGCAGCTCGGCGCCGCTTCCGGCGGCGGTGATGCGTCCGGTCTCCACCACATAGCCGCGGTCGGCGATGCTCAGCGCGGCGTGCGCGTTCTGCTCGACCAGCAGCACGGTGAGGCCGGCCTGCTTGAGGCCGGCAACCGTGTGGAGGATCTGATCAACCAGGATCGGCGCGAGCCCCATGGAGGGCTCGTCGAGCAGGAGGAGGCGCGGTTTTGCCATCAGCGCGCGGCCGACGGCCAGCATCTGCTGTTGCCCGCCCGACAGCGCTCCGGCCGGCGCGCGCCGCTTTTCTGCCAGCATCGGGAACAAGGCAAATACCGAGGCCAGCGCAGAGTCGAATTCGGCGGCCGGCCGCGTCCACCCGCCAAGCCGGAGATTGTCCTCGACCGACAGCGGCGCGAACACCTGACGGCCTTCGGGCACCTGCGCGATGCCGAGCGCAACGCGCGCATGCGCCGGCAGTTTCTCAATCGGCCGTCCCCGGAAGCGAACCCGCCCGCCCGAGATCGGCTGCACCCCGGAGATCGCGCGCAGTAGCGTGGTCTTGCCGGCGCCGTTGGCCCCGACCAGGGCAACAATCTCGCCCTCGGCGACCTCGATCGAGACGCCGTGCAGCACCTCGATCCGGCCGTAGCCGGTTCTCAGGTTTTCAATGGACAGCACGGGCGGCCTCCTGCGCGCGGTGGCCCCCGAGATAGGCTTCGATCACGGCCGGATCGGCACGCACCTCGGCGGCGGTGCCTTCCGCCAGGGTGCGCCCATTGGCGAGCACATGGATGCGGTCGGAGACGTTCATCACCAGCCGCATGTCGTGCTCGACCAGCACGACCGCGATCCCGCCGCGTGCGATGTCACGGATGATGCTGTCGATCTCGGATGTCTCGACCGGGTTGCAGCCTGCGGCCGGCTCGTCAAGCAGAAGGATTTTCGGCTCGGTCGCGAGCGCGCGCGCGATCTCGAGGCGCTTGAGCGCGCCATACGGCAGCGTCCCGGCCGGCCGGTCGGCGACCTCCCGCAAACCCACCTGCGCGAGCAGCGCCTCGGCCCGCCGGCGCGTGTCCCGGTTCTGCTCGCGAACGGCGGGCAACGCCAGGAGGTGGGGCAGCACGTTGCGGCGCTCACGCAGATGCCGGCCGACCATGACGTTCTCGATCGCGCTCATGCGAAGAAAAACATTAAGGTTTTGGAACGTGCGCGAAAGGCCGCGGCGCGCGAGCCGATGCGGCGCCTGGCCCGTCACATCCTCGCCGTCGAGCGTCACTCGCCCGCGCCGCGGCGTGAGCAGCCCGCAGAGCAGGTTGAACAACGTGGTCTTGCCGGCGCCGTTCGGGCCGATGATCGCGAAGATTTCACCCGGATTGACGGCGAACGAGACACCGTCGACGGCGGCGACGCCGCCGAACTCCATGACGAGCGTATCGGCGACCAGCAGATTCATGGCGGCTTCCGCTCAATCAGCGCGGCAAGGCCCGGCACTATGCCGGCGCGCAGGAAGATCATGAACACGATCATGATCGTGCCGAGTGCGATTTGCTCGTAGTCGTGGAAGACCGTCAGCAGCTGCGGCAGCACCGTCAGCAGGGCGGCGCCGACGACGCTGCCGAGGATCGAGCCGAGGCCGCCCATCACCGCCATGGCGACGAATTCGATGGAGCGCAGGAATCCAGCCGTGGCGGGGGTTACGAGGCCGTCGAACAGCGCCAGGTAGGCGCCGGCGACCGCAGCATAGACCGCCGAGAGCACAAATGCGATGAGCTTGTAGCGCGCCACGTCGACACCGAGCACCGTCGCCGCGATCTCGCTGTCGTGAATGGCGCGGAAGGCGCGGCCGGTCGGGCTGTCGATCAGGTTGATCGCGATCAATGCGCCGAGCGCGAGCGTCGCACCCGAGATCCAATACCAGGTCTGGGTCCCTCGCGCCGTCCAGCCGAGCAGGACGAGCCGCGCCACCGGCATGCCATCGGGCCCCCCGGTCCAGCGCGCCTCGTTGGTGAACACCATGCCGATCAGAAGACCCATGCCGAGCGTCGCGACCGCGAGGTAGTGACCCTTCAACCGCAGGATCGGCCGGCCTACCACGAACGCGAGCAGGCCCGCGAGCGCCGCCCCCAACGGCAGCGCCGCCCATGCGGGCACGCCGAGATGCGCCGGCCCGACCGCGACCGCATAGGCGCCGATGCCGAAGAACCCGGCGTGGCCCAGGCTCACCTGGCCCGCGAAGCCCATCAGAAGGTTGAGCCCGAGCACCGCCAGCGCAAAAATGAAGACCAGCGTGGCGATACGCAGATAGAACAGGGACGGCGCGACGAGCGGCAACAGCAGCACGGCCGCCGCGATTGCCATGAACGCCGCATAGCGGTTGCGGGCCAGGCGGGCGATCGTGCCGCGCATCACACCCGCTCGATCGTGTTACGGCCGAATAGCCCCTGCGGCATGGCGAACAGCACGGCCAGGATGACCAGGAATGCGATCGCGTCCTTGTACGACGACGAGAGATAGCCGGCGCCGAACGCCTCCAGCAGCCCGACCAGGAGGCCGCCCGCGATGGCGCCCACCGGATTGCCGATGCCGCCCAACATGGCGGCGGCGAAGCCTTTGAGCGCCAGCAAGGTGCCGACGTCGTAGCTCGTGAGCACGATCGGTGTCACCAGGATGCCGCCGACCGCGCCGATCGCGGCCGAGACCGCGAACGACAACATGACCACGCGAGATGTATCGATGCCGACGAGGCGTGCGGCCACGCGATTGGCGGCGGTCGCGAGCATCGCCTTGCCGTAAAGCGCGCGGTTCATGAACAGCCAGAGCAGCAGCACAATGATGCCGGCGCCGGCCAGCACGATCACGCTCTGCGGCAGGATCGCGGCGCCGCCGACGTGCCAGGGCTCGGCGCCCAGGAACGGCGGCAGGCTGTGGAAATTCTTGTCGAATGCGACCCCGGCGACGCCGCGCAGCAGTATCGACGCGCCGATGGTGATGATGATGAGCGTGACGGCGGACGCGTCACGTGCCGGCTCGATGGCAAGGCGATGGAGCAGCAGACCGACCGCGACCGCGACCACAATCGCCAGCAGCGCCGCGATCGGCAAGGATACCCCGGCGGCGGCGAGAACATACGTCACCATTCCGCCGATCATCACGAACTCGCCCTGGGCGAAGTTGATGACGTCGGAGGAGCTGTAGATCAGCGTGAAACCCACCGCGACCAGCGCATAGATCGCGCCGACCGTGAGCCCCGAGAACATGAACTGGAGGAATTCCGGCATCGGGAGGGCAAGCTACTGCGCCAGGGTCCAGTCGCCGTTCCTGATCTCCAGCATGCGGAAGGCTGTCAGGTCGAGGCCCAGGTGATCGGTCGGCGTCATGTTGACGACGCCGCCGGTACCGATGAAGCCGCGGGTCTTCTCGATCTCGTCGCGCACCTTGGCCTTGTCGAAGCTCTTGGCGCGCTGCATCGCCGCGACCAGGATCATCAGCCCGTCGTACATGTGGCCGCCGAAGGTGGAGACTGGCTGGCCGGTCTTGCTTTCGTAGGTCTGCTTGTAGTCCATCACGACCTTTCTCTGGCTGTCGTCCGGGGGCAGCTTGTCGGCGACCAACAGGGCAGCGGCCGGCAGGCGCACGCCTTCCGCAGCCGCCGGCGTCGCGAGTTCGATGAACTGCTTCGTGCCGATGCCATGGCCGTGATAGAGCGGCACCGTGATGCCGAGCTGGCGGTAGTTGCGTGTCACGATCGCCGGACCTTGGCCGAATCCGGGATTGATCACCGCCTGCACTCCGGCCTTGCTCTTGATGTTGGTCAGTTGCGCCGTCATGTCGCTGTCGCGCGGCGGGTAGGTCTCCTCGTGCAGCACCTCGAGGCCGTACTTGGCCGTGATCGTCATACACTGGTCCCGCATCGACTTGCCGAACGCGTCGGCGCCGGAGATCAGCGCGACCTTGGTGAGGTTGCGCTTCTTCAGATCTTCGAAAATCTTCTCGCAGGCCATCAGATCGGTGTGCGGAGTCTTGAAATTCCACTTCTTGACAGGGAACACCGCCTGCACGGCGCCGGCAAAGTTGATGAGCGGAATCTCGTTTTCTTCGGCAAGCGCGATGATCGGCATCGTGGTCGCGGTGGTGGAGCCGGCGAGCAAGGCGTCCACCTTGTCCTCCTCGATGAGGCGGCTCGCAAAGGTACGCGCCTGATTGGGGTCGCTGCCGTCATCGTAGATCAGGAGCTTGATCGGCTGACCGTTGACGCCGCCCTTGGCATTGATGTCGGCAGCGTAAATTTCCAGCGTCTTCTTCTCGGGATCGCCGAGGAACGAGGCGGGACCCGTGACCGACAACACCGCTCCGATCTTGACGTCGGCCCGGACGTCACCCGCAGCCATAACGGCCGCGAGCCCTAATCCCGCTGCAACTACTCGGCCTGCAGCTGTGCTCGCCATTTTTTCCTCCCGTGTGCCGTTCGCATATCAGCCGAGGGTACCACACTTCTGGGATCTGCGCAGTCGCATGTAGTCGCTTCAAACGGCGGCCCCAACGTAGCGAGTGAGGACGAGTTGCTTGCCCACCTCTGCGAAACGGCACCGGGCATCCGGCTGCGGCTGCATTCCACCGACCGGCTCTTCGACGAGCCTGACGTCGACCGTTAGGACTTCGGCATCGCCTTCGGACCGCTCACGGAGGGACGAGCGCACCACAAGCGCCGTCGGATTGGTGCCGACACGTTTCTCCGCATGTTCAATGCTGACCGGGTCGGCGTCTCGCCGCCGATTTCTCTCGACGAGTACCTGCGGCTGCCGCAGTGCTCACGAGCCTGCGCCGGGGCTAGCAAGGAGTGGTGGACGAGGCGCTCGCGAAGCTCGGGCTCAGCCGTACGGTCGCTGTCAGCACGGCGCGCTTCGTTGCGGTGCCGTTCCAGGTGGCAGGCGCCGCGGTCGTGACGACGATGCCCGCCAAGCTCGCGCTACTTCGCCACGGCGCTCGGGCTGAGCCTCAGCCCAATGCGGGTAAAGCTACCGGAGGCTGTCGCCTCGCTGGTCTGGCACACCTCCTATCACCACGACCCAGGCCACCTGTGGCTCCGTCAAACCTGGTGCGCCTTGCAGCAGAGCGGATCGTTTCCGCTCGGTCGGACGTCGCAGCCGCGCTGCCCGTGCACGCCTTGTTCGGCGCGCTCGGCAGTTAAGCCGTTACCACCGGCCCCGGAATTCTTCGCGGTTCCGCTCGTACCAGTAGTTTGGGTGCGGGTTGCCGACGCTGCCGCGGCGGATGACGCGGTCGGACCCGATGCGCGGAACGCGGGCATAGGCGCCGAGCGCACCCCGACTGGCCTGCGACGGCGGCGTGACCTGCTGATATGACGGAGCGATGTTGCCGCTGCCGACCGACGGATCATAGGACTGAGCCGATGCGCCCGAAATCGAGGCGGCCACGAGCGCAGCGGCAATTGCCGTCTTGGTGTTGGTGAACACGACTTTTCCTTGGATGTTACGCACGATCATGTCTCCATTTTCTTGCCCTCGCGACTGCACTTGGGCTGGAAAAAAGATGGTCGCGGCGATCGCCCGGGCGGTAGAACAAAGCTCGTGAGTTATTGCCTGATCCTCCAGAAAGCGGTCTGGGGCGCTGACATCATGCGGCTTGTAGGCTACCTTGAGCGTGGCTAAATGAGCCAATCATCGAACAATTGCTTGGAGACCGCCTTGACAGACGTTCGCGAACTTGCCGACCTGATTGAACAATACGCCGACGGCGACGGTCGCAATGCGACGGCAATTCCGCGCCTGTTCCTGTACCGGGCTTCGCATCCGGCTGAGCCCCTTCATGCTGTCTACGAACCCGCGGTGTGCGTCGTCGCGCAGGGACGCAAGCAGGCGATGCTCGGAGAAAGCGTCTATATCTACGACCCCGCCCGCTACCTGATCGTGTCGGTCGACATCCCGATCGTCGCCGAGATCCTTGAAGCCTCACGCGAGAAGCCGTTCTTGGGCTTGCGGCTCGACCTTGATCCGGCCGCGATCGGTGCGCTGATGCTGGAAAGCGACATCGAGCGCGCCGGGCGCGAGCAGCCGGTTCCGGCTCTGGCGGTCAGCGCGGTGAGCGACGAACTTCTCGACGCCACCATCAGGCTGGTCCGGCTGCTCGGCTCTCCGCGCGACATCCCGGTTCTCGCACCGCTTGCCGAGCGGGAGATCCTCTACCGCTTGCTGCGCGGCGATCAGGCGTCGCGCATGAGCCAGATCGCATTTGCGGAAAGCAAGCTGCAGCAGGTCAACCGTGCGATCGGCTGGATCAAGCGCAATTTCCGCGAGCCGTTCAGCATCGACGCGGTGGCTGCCGAGGCCCGCATGAGTTCCTCGGCGCTGCATCATCACTTCAAGGCGGTGACGGCGATGAGCCCGCTGCAGTACCAGAAGCAGCTCAGGCTGCAGGAGGCGCGGCGGCTCATTCTCACCCGGTCGACCGATGCTGCTTCCGCCAGTCATGCTGTCGGTTACGAAAGTCCCTCCCAGTTCAGCCGCGAGTACCGCCGCCTGTTCGGCGCGCCCCCGCTTCGCGACATCGAGAGGCTCAGGGCTTCGGCAAGCGACATGGTGGCGGCGTAGAGGGCCTGCCAACACCCAAGTGTCCTCTTTGATCGATTTCCGTTTGTGGGACCTGACCGACCGCACCGGCATGTCCGCGTTGTGGCCTGGGGCGGTCTCTTGTTCTTTCTTGCTTCTCTGCTGTCGTCAGTCTCACTGGTCAAATCGACACGCCATTACCCTTGGGTGAGCCCCGCCAACAGGTTCTTGGTCGCGACCTATTGCATATGGTTTATGGCAGCTGCGTGGAGAGCGACGTGCAGGCGACAGTGAAACGGAGCCACGTGCGCCAATCGCGATTGAGAAGCGCTTCGTGATCTCATCGCATGCCGGAATCACAGAATGATTCCATAGAGCAAGGAAGTTATTTTGGCTCCTATACGTCTGCGCGGAGACGAATGGAGCTGAGGCGGAAGCGACCCGGTGGCATGCCAAAGCGTGCGCGGAATGCCTTGCTGAAATGCGAGAGATCATTGAAGCCGAAGCCGAACGCGATCTGCGACACGGTCATGGCATTGCAGCGCGGATCGGAGAGGGCACGGCGGCAGGCATCAAGACGCGTTTCGAGGAGTGACCGGCCGAACGTGGTCTCGGCCTGCTCGAACCGCTTGTGGATCGTGCGCACCGACAGACCCATATGATCGGCAAGCCCTTGCGGCGACAATTGCGGATCGCTCAGATGACGGCGCAGGAAGCCGAGCATCCGGTCAAGATTGGAGAGCCGCTCCCGCGACGCCTTGTGCTCGGCATCGCTGCGCGCGGTCAAAAGCGCAACGAGATTGCAGAGATTGTCGGTCAACAGCTCGGCTTCCGCCGCAGAGCGGCAATCCGGCCCGGCAAGCCGCTCGATATAGGCGCGCAACATGGCGTGCAGCGCCCGGTCGCGCCTCAAAAGCCCGACTGGCCGGTCGCGCAGCCAGGGCGCACGGCTCTGCAGCATGCCAGACGGAATCACAGCGACGATGCGGTCGACTGCGCGCGGGAAGGTGACGCTGAAGGGCCGCTCGCCATCCACGATGCCGATATCGCCCGGCTGCATCTCGCAGACCTGGCAGCATTGTTGCATGCGGCTTATGCCGCTGCGCTGCAGGCTGATCAGATAATGTGCATGGCTGGAGCGGCCGATATGCGATCGTCGGCGGACCACCTGATGCGGTGACGAGGTGAAGGCGGCAAAGCGCAAATCGCCATAGCCGGCGCAGGCGATGTCGCCCATAAAGTCATCGTCGGCCGGATTCTCCGTCGCGACATTCAGCACGGCCTCGCAGACCGCCTCGCGCCAATAGGTGAATTGGTCGCGGGCTGGGACATCGCGGGTGGACCAGTGTCTGTTCATGCACCGCCGTCGTCTGCGCTGGCAGCCAAGGCGCCGTGCGCGGAGAACCAAGACTTCAAGGGCCGAATATGCTGCGATTGCGGCGTCTAGTCCATACGGGAGTCGCGGGCCGCCCGTTGCAGACCTCGTTTTCCGCCGAACAACTGACACGGCCCGAGATTGCCGAGGCCGACGGCATTCTGCGCACCTGTGTGCATTACGGCTTCTGCACCGCGACCTGCCCGACCTATGTGCTGTTCCGCGACGAGAACGATTCCCCGCGCGGCCGCATCGACCTGATCCATGCCATGCTGGAAAAGGGCGGCGCACCGGACGCAAAGACCGTGCATCACCTCGACCGCTGCCTGTCCTGCCTGTCCTGCGTCACCACCTGCGCGGTGAAGGTCGACTACACGCATCTGATCGACATCGCGCGCGCCTATATCGAAGCGCATTACAACCGGCCGCTCGGCGACCGGTTGCTGCGGCTGATGTTGGCGAAGACTTTGCCGTATCCTCGCCGTTTCGCGGCGGCGATGAGCATGGCGAAGCTGGCGCGGCCATTCGCCCGCCTGATGTCGAAGCGGCTCCGCACTCTCGTGCAGCTTGCCGAGCGCGAGGCACGGACCGAATTCATGGCGCCGCAGATTTTCCCGGCGGACGGGCGAAGACGCATGCGCGTCCTGTTGCTCGCCGGCTGCGTGCAACAGGCGCTGGACGCGGAGATCAATGCTGCGACGATCCGCGTACTGATGCGGCACGGTTGCGAGGTTGTGATCGTGGATGGTGGTGGCTGTTGCGGCGCGCTGCCGCTGCATATGGGGCGAGAGGAGGAGGGCCGGGCGCTCGCCCGGCGAAATGTTGCGGCTTGGTCCGCGGAGCTTGCGCATGGCGTCGATGCAGTTGTGGTTAACGCATCGGGCTGCGGCACCACGGTGAAGGACTACGGGCATCTGCTCGACACCGACGAGGCCAGGCGCATCGGCACGCTGACCCACGACGTCACAGAGATTCTCGACCGGCTGGAGCTCAAAGTCAGCGGCACGGTGAAGCCGTACCGCGTGGCCTATCACGATGCCTGCTCATTGCAACACGGGCAGCGCGTGCTGGAGCCGCCGCGTCGAACGCTCGCAGGAGCCGGCTTCGAGGTCATCGACCTGCCGGAAAAGCATTTCTGTTGCGGTTCGGCCGGCACCTACAATCTGCTGCAACCCGACATCGCGAAGGCGTTGGGTCGGCGCAAGGCCGCGCATGCCGAGAGCACTGATCCGGATGTTATCGCCGCCGGCAATCTCGGCTGCATGGTGCAGATCGGCCGCTACACGCAACTGCCGGTGCTGCACACAGTCTCGCTGATCGACTGGGCGACCGGCGGGCCGATGCCGCTTGCGTTGCGCGGCCGTTCGCTGCGTGAGCCGCACACAAAACCGATAGCGCCGGAGACAATTGCAGCCGCCAGCAGGACTGCATCGTCAAACGACGTCGGCTTCTGGTGAAGGAAGAGGGGGACCGCTATGAGTGCAATGGACGCATTCTTCCTCGAGGTCGAGAAGGCGCTCGGCGCCGGCAGTGTCAATTGCTCCGAGGAAACGATCCGCCGCTATGGCGAGAACACCATGGCCGGCGGCGACAAGCGACCCGCGGGCGTGGTCTATCCATCCTCAACCGCGCAGGTGCAGGCGATCGTGCGCCTCGCCAATACATATAAGACGCCGCTCTATCCGGTCTCTACTGGTCAGAACATCGGGCTCGGCTCGCGGTCGGCGCCGCGCGAAGGACAGGTCGTAGTCGATCTCGGTTTCAAGATGAACCGCATTCTAGAGTTCGACGAGAGACTCGCCTTTGCCGTGGTCGAACCCGGCGTGTCGTATCAGAATCTCTATGACGAGCTGGTCCGGCGCGGCAACAAGCTGATGCTCGATGTCACCTCCGGTCCGCCGCAGGGCGGCATGATCGGCAATGCGCTCGACAAGGGCGCCGGTTACACACCCTATTTCGATCACTTCGGCTTTTCCTGTGGGCTCGAAGTCGTGCTCGGCAATGGCGAGCTGCTGCGCACCGGCGACGGCGCGCTCGATTCGGAGACGCTTGCCAACTGGCACACCTCGAAATATTCCTTCGGCCCGATCCTCGACGGCATTTTCGCGCAATCGAATTACGGCATCATCACCCGCATGGGCATCTGGCTTTTGCCGCGCCCGCCAGCCATTCGCTCCTTCCACTTTGCTTTCCCGGATGACGGTGACCTCGAACAGATCATCGAGCTCTGCCGGCCGATGAAGCTGTCGAACTTCGTGCCGACGCTGTTCCGGGTGTCGAACGATCTCTATCTGTGCGGCTCGGAAGGCGAGAGCCCGGAATATGCTGCATCGAAGGGCAAAAAATCGATCAGCGACGAGGGGCGACGCCTGCTGCGCGAGAAGCACGGCCTTGGCGCCTGGAATGTGTCGGGCGCCTTCTATGGGCCGAGCATGGCGGCGCTTGATCCGATGATCCAGCGTGTGATCGACCATTTCGGCCAGAGCAAGAAGGCGAAATACATCCCGCACGAGGAGGCGGGCGGCATCCCGCCGCTGCAGGTCGCGATCAACGCCTTTTCCGGCATTCCGAGCCTTGGCGAACTCGGTCTACTCAAATGGCGGCCGGGCGGCGGAAACTTGTGGTTCCTGCCCGGGACGCCAATGGACGGAAAGATCGCCAACGAATTCCAGACCATCTGCCGCGGCATCTATGAGGAACATGGCATGGACTATATGGCGATGAATGTCTGCGGTTCGCGTTTTGCGCGCGGCCTGCATGTGATGACCTTCAACCGTGAGGATGCCGATGAGCGCGCGCGGGCGGACGCCTGCTATCGCAAAATGTCGGAGGCGGTCGGCAAGCGCGGTGTGTTCGTCGGCCGCGCGCCGGTGGAATATCACGACTTCCACATGAAGCAGGCGATGCCGGCCTATCGCAACGCCTGCAACAACATCAAGGCGGCGCTCGATCCGGCCCATGTGATTGCGCCGGGGCGTTATGGGATTGGGTGAGTCGGTTTACCAAGCCGCGGAACTCGTTCGACTCCCTTCTCCTGAAGGGGGAGAGTGACACTCGCGGTCAGTGGCGGCATTGCCATCAACGCCATCCCAGTTCTTTCTTCGCTCGCTGATCGAAGGGGGCAGCAAGCCGGATTTGTCGCGTCAACCGGCAGATCGACCGAAACCATAAGAAATTGCGACCGGTCGTAGACGTACACGGTCTGTCCCAACATTACCTGCTTGCGCCCTGCGCCACAATGCACAAAGCCGGCTGATGCAGCGCGTGTAGCGGCTCGGTCGCCGGCGACGACGGATCAGGTGGACTCGCGTGATCGGCGTCGGGTGGACGCCGTCCTTCCTGGTGTTTCGTGCAATCAGGTCGGCCATCTCATCATAAGGGGGACATGCCTGTTACCCCGCCTGACGGCGATGCTCCACGACTTTATCGCCCACAAATGATGGCGGTGATTGGCGCCTGATCCGAGGCGGGTACGGGCCGCGTCGGCAGCCGAACATCGCTCTTTGGACGATCGGGCAAGAACCGAAGAGATCTGATCTACCGCCCCGCTGGGCCGTTGCCGCATGTTGACACGGTCAACGCGAGAAGCCGCAACACGGAGATGTGTCATGATGGCCGACCATAGATTGCCGCAGGACCGGCCCGCTTTCCCCGGCGCGATCAAGGCAAACGCCGTGATCGGCGCCCTCGTCGCCGCAGGACTTGTTGCCACGTGCTTGACCGGACTCGGGCGAGCGCTGACCCAGCAAGCGGTCACCCCTGATACCGAAGCGACCCAATCCATAGCGCCGGCAAGGAACGTCGAGCGCGGTGGCGCGATGACCGGCTACGAGATCCTGTGGTGAGAGTTCGGATCCCGATTGCCCGCGATTGCAACTGAGAGAGTCCCGATCATGGCGTGGTGGCGTCGCTTCGAATTGGGCAGAAACCGGCCGGACCCCGCGGCCCTGGAGCAGCAGGTGAAGGCATTGCAGGCGGCGCTTGACAGCCGCAAGGCAGTGGCCCGTCGCTCGGGCAGCAGGCGCGCGTTCACGGCAACCGGTGCTGCCCTCCTTTTGGCGTTGGGCTTTGTCCTTGGCATCAACAGCGACGGGATCAAGCAATCAATGGCTGATCGGGTTCCGGCGCTGGGCCTCGCCGACCCGGTCCGGCAAGCCGATGCCGCCTATGCGGCCTATCAGAAGGGCGATCATGCCAGCGCGCTGCGGCGTTTGCGGCCGGCCGCCGAGCAGGGCGATGCCCGCGCGCAGTCGCTCCTCGGGCTGATCCACTACATGGGACGCGGCGGGCTGCGGGACGACGCCGAAGCCGTCAGATGGTCTCGCCTCGCCGCCGCCCAGGGGGATGCTGCCGCCCAGTTCCGCCTCGGGCTGATGTACTCCGAGGGGCACGGCGTGCCGCAGGATCATGCCGAGGCGGCGAAATGGTATCACCTCGCCGCCGACCGGGGATACGCGCAGGCTCAGTATAACCTGGGACTCATGTACGCCGCCGGCGAGGGTGTGTCGCAGGATAATGTCATGGCGTACATGTGGCTCAATCTTGCGGTCGCGCAGTTCCCGGCATCCGGCACCCCCCAGCGCGGCGCCGCCGTCAGGAGCCGCGACGTCGTGGCGAACAAGCTGACGCGCGAGCAGATCGCCGAAGCCCAGAAGCTGGCGCGCGAGTGGAAGCCCGTTCATCGCGCGCAGCAGGGCGAGGAGACCTCGTAGCGCAGAAAGCCGGCCGCCGGTCACGGCTCTTCGCGCAACCGTGGCAGGCCGAATTCGCCCAACACCCTCTCACGCAAGACGTTGGGATCGGTTTCGCCGTGTTGGGCCAGCTGAATGATCCTGGTCGCGATCATCTCTTTGGTGACATCGGAGCGATCAGAGACGGCCTCAAGAGCCTTGCAAACGTGATGGAACGCGGTGCTCATGACGGAAATAATATCCGGGTCGAACACGCCGCCTCTGAGAAATTGTCTGATTGGCACGCCCTGCCTCCTGGCGAGCCGCCGTCGGCCTTCCCGTCATGATTGTGCACTGTGGGGCGTGTGCGGTCGGTAATGTACATTACCGACTTTGGGGCACCGATTTCTATGGATATGTCTTGGGCAGGTGAAAGGCGACGCGCGTTCGGACCAGCTGATAGCATTCACACGACGCCCGCGTGAGAGCCTGCCGATCGAGTATCGTGATTTGCCGCCGGCCGCGCTCGATCAAACCTGCGCGTTCCATCTCGCGGGCGACATTTGTGATGGTTGGCCTTTGGACACCCAGCATTTCGGCGATAAGGCTCTGGGTAAGGGGCAGCACGTCCTCGTCGCTGCGGTCGCGCATCATGAGCAGCCAACGCGCCAGCCGCTCCTTGAGGCCGTGGGCACCGTTGCATGCCACCGACACCATGACCTGCTCGAGAAAGGCATGGACGTAAGCCTGCATGAGACTTCGGAAGGAGGGCATCGACTCCATGGCCCGAGTGAAAGCCGGGCGCGACATCTTCGCTGCGGTCCCGGGGATTTGGACCAAGAAACGTACGGAGGAGCTCTTGGCACCGAAGACGGCTTGCATCCCCGTGCAACCCTCCCTGCCGATCGTTGCCATCTCGATGGTGCCGCCGTCGGAATAGACGGCCATGACCGAGACGACACCGCTGTCCGGGAAGAACACACGGTCGAGCGCATTATCGGCATCCATGAGGACCTGCTCGCTCTGGCACGGAACCTGTTCCAGCTCCGGCAGAAGCTCCTTGAGATTGCGCGATGGCAGGGCGAGGAGAAGGCGATTGCGGGGCCAATTTGATGGAGGACTCATAATCGCTCAATGACGCCCGATACCCTCCGGTTCCAACAGGAAAGCCCGAGGCGGTGCCGTTATCGCAACATGAAGGCCGGCAACGACCGCTCCGTCGCCTCGGAATGTGCTACTTCTACAAGCATGCACAGCGTCGCTTCGCCGCGTTCCTCGCCCGGGGCCGAAAGCCGCTACTCTGCCGGCATGAGGGTTGATTCAGCGATCAAGCCGATTCTCGCGGTGACCGGCCTCGCCGTGGAGGCGCGCATTGCGGCGGGACCCGGCGTCGAGGTCGTGTGCAGCGGCTGCGACCCGGCGCGCTTGCGCCTGCTGCTCAATGGCCTGGCGCCCACGCGCTATCGCGGCGTGATCAGCTTCGGCCTGTCCGGGGCGCTCGATCCCGCCCTGCAACCGGGCGACATCGTGGTTGCGACCGAGATCAAGTCGGATGCCGGCGCCTGGCCGGTGGCCGCGGGCTTCAGCGGTGCCGTGACCGATCGCCTGCGTGGCATCGGCAATACGGCCACGCGCGCGGCGCTCGCCGGCGTCAACGCCCCGGTGATCGAGGCAATGCTCAAGGCCGAGCTTTGGGGACGGACGGGAGCCGCCGCCGTCGACATGGAATCCCATGTGGCGGCAGCCTTCGGTGCGGCCGTAGGCCTGCCGGTGTGCGCGCTGCGCGTGATCAGCGATCCGGCCGACCGCAACCTGCCGCCGCTGGCCGCGCGCACGATCAGGGCCGACGGCCGCGTCGATCTGGCGGCCGTGTTCGCCAGCCTCGCCGGCAACCCGAAGCAGATTCCGCTGCTGATCCAGGCGGGGCGCGACGCCCGGATCGCGTTCAGCTCCCTACGCCGCGTTCGCCGTCTTCTCGAGTTTGGCCCGGGCCTCGGCGGCGCGAATCTCGGATAGCTTCTGCTGCACCTGCTCGGAAAATACGTACTGCGCCGGACGCTGGCGATCGAGCGCGATTTCCGGCGCCATCGGCCCGCGCGTGCGCACGCCGCGCAACGCCACCCGCAACGCCTTGAGCGGATTGGCCGCCATCACGTTGGCGGCGGTGGGCTCGTAGCCGCAGTGCGCCATGCAGTTCGCGCATTTTTCGTACCGGCCCGTACCGTAGGAATCCCAGTCGGTCTCCTCCATCAGCTCCCGAAACGTTTTGGCGTAACCTTCGCCCAGCAGGTAGCAGGGCTTCTGCCAGCCGAAGATGTTGCGCGTCGGCATGCCCCATGGCGTGCAGTGGAAATCCTGATTGCCGGCGAGGAAGTCGAGGAAGAGCGCGGAATGCATCAGGTTCCAGCGCTTGCCCTCGCCCAGGGCAAACACTTGACGGAACAGCTCCTTGGTCTTGCGGCGCTGGAGAAAATGCTCCTGATCCGGCGCGCGTTCGTAGGCATAGCCGGGCGAGATCGATACGCCGACCCCAAGCTCCGTGCAGAAATCGAGGAAGGTGGCGATTTGGTCGGCCGGGTGATTGTCGAAGACGGTGCAATTGACATTGACCGCAAAGCCCTTGGCCTTGGCGGCCTGGATCGCCGACACCGCGCGGTCGAACACGCCCTCCTGACACACCGACTTGTCGTGGTGCTCCCTGAGCCCGTCGAGATGGACCGAGAAGAACAGGTAGGGCGAAGGCTCGAACAGGTGCAGCTTCTTTTCGAGGAGCAGCGCGTTGGTGCATAGCGAGACGAACTTCTTGCGCGCCACGATGCCCTTCACGATCTCACCGATCTCCCGGTGGATCAGCGGCTCGCCGCCCGGAATAGCAACCATCGGCGCGCCGCATTCGTCGACCGCGTCGAGGCATTCCGCAACCGACATGCGCCGATTGAGGATGGCATCGGGATAGTCGATCTTGCCGCAGCCCGCGCAGGCGAGATTGCAGCGGAACAGCGGCTCCAGCATCAGCACCAGCGGATAGCGCTTGCGGCGCAGGAGCTTCTGCTTGAGCAGATAGGCGCCGAGGCGCATCTCCTTGAAGTACGGTACCGCCATGTGCGTTGCGCGCTCCATACGGAAAGAGCGCGTTCCCTTTTTAAGACGTTGCCGGTAGCGGTACCCGCGGCTGATTGAGTTCCACAGGCAAGCGGAATTCCATGGTTTCCTGACGGCCCGGCAGCGTTTCCACCTCGACCGGACCGAGCTGCTGCAGTCTCTCGATGACGTCCTCGACCAGGACTTCCGGCGCCGACGCGCCGGCCGTGATGCCGACCACGCGGGCGTCCCTCACCCATTCTGGATTGAGTTCGCTGCCGTCGGCAATGAGATAACTCGGAACGCCCGCCTCCGTGCCGATCTCGCGCAGGCGATTGGAGTTCGAGCTGTTCATCGCGCCGACCACCAGGATCACGTCGACCAGCCTCGACAGCTCGCGCACCGCGGTCTGGCGATTTTGCGTGGCGTAGCAGATGTCCTTGATGTCGGGACCGATGATGTTGGTGAAGCGCTGCTGCAGCGAGGCGATGATGCCGCGCGTGTCGTCGACGCTGAGCGTGGTCTGGGTGACGTAGGCGACCGGCGCATCGACCGGGATGGGAAGTTTGTCGATCTCGGCCTCGGTCTGCACCAGATGCACCGGTGCCGGGATCTGCCCCATGGTGCCTTCGACCTCGGGATGGCCGGCATGACCGATCAGGACCAGCGTCCGTCCCTGCGCCACGTAGCGCTTGCCCTGGTTGTGGACCTTGGTGACCAGCGGACAGGTAGCATCGAGCACGGGCAGGCCGCGCTGGGAGGCGTCGTTGACGACGGCCTTGGCCACGCCGTGCGCGCTGAAGACGGTGACGGCGCCGGCCGGCACTTCGGACAGCTCCTCGACGAAATGCGCCCCCTTGGCCTTGAGGCTTTCGACAACGTGCCGGTTGTGCACGATCTCATGGCGCACGTAGACCGGCGGCCCGTACTTCTCCAGCGCGCGCTCGACGATCTCGATGGCGCGCACGACGCCGGCGCAGAAACCGCGCGGCTGAGCCAGGATCACACGCATTCTACTGAGCCCATGATGAATTCGCACCGTTCACGGCCATCACAGCATCTCCGCGAATCTAGGGCCGACGGGCGCGAATGCAACATTCGCAAGCCCCCGCATAGTCCCCAAGCCCACCTTCCGCCACAAAAAATTCTCAAGCATTGCAAAGTCTAGACTGCTTCCAAGCGGGAAGAAGCCCGGCGGCATGGGTTGCATATCAGTCCTCTGCCGTTGCACGCAAGGCACGCTCTGCCACGCCTCGGCCGCAAATCGGCTGCGCAGCTTCGGATTCGGCGCTTTGCGCCGGGACTTCGCACCGCCGATCGGCATGCGGATCCAGCGAACTGGGTGGACTTTGCCGCCATTTTGGTGCGAGACACCGCCGCCAGGTTCACGGGCACCGCAGGACGAATGAATGGATGACACGGTTGTGATCGTCGGCGCCGGCCAGGCTGGTGCGCAGTTCGCCATGAGCCTGCGGCAGGGTGGCTATGCAGCCCCGATTCGGCTGATCTGTGATGAGGCCTATCTGCCCTACCAGCGCCCTCCCCTATCGAAAAAATTTCTCGCCGAGTACCGCGATCCCGACTCGCTGTTCCTGCGGCCCGAGAGCTATTGGCGCGACCATGACGTCGATTTCGATCGCGGCGCTCGGGTCGGCGCACGAGGTCGCCTCCAGAGGGTCCGACCGGTTCGCCGACCTCGACCGTGAGTGCGCGCGCCTCGTTCGCGATCGGCTTGCCGCGGAGCCCGACGAGTTGCCCGCGGGCGCCGGGCCGACGTGGGTGGGAGGCTTCGCGTTCGCGCCGGACGGAGCTGCGTCGCCGGCCTGGTCATCGTTTCCGCCGGCGCTGCTGACCCTTCCCGAGTTGACCCTCACGCGCTCGGCCGAGCGCACCTACCTGACCCTCTGCGCCTTCGTCCGAGCGGGCGAGGGCGCGGAGGCCATCGGCGCCCGTCTTCGGGCGCGGGTCGCATCGCTTCGGGAGGCGTCGCTGCCGCTGCTCGACCCGCATCCGACCGGTGACGCGGAGATCTCGAGCGTCGAACCTCCCGAGCGCTTCGAGCGCGCGGTCGGGGAGGCCACGGCCCGGATCAGAGACGGCCGGCTCGAGAAGGTCGTGTTGGCACGAGAGGTGACGGTCGGCGCGCCCGCGGCTCACGACTCGGCCGCCGCCTTCGGGGCCCTCCGCGACCTGTTCCCGTCGTGCTTCGTGTTCTGCTGCGGGACTCCGGAGGGCGCGTTCATCGGCGCGAGCCCGGAGCTGCTGGTGCGCCGAAGCGGCGCCAGCGCGGCCACCGTCGGACTCGCCGGCTCCACCCGCCGCAGCGCCGACCCGGCCGTGGACGACCATCTCGGCGAGCAACTGCGCCAGAGCCCCAAGGACCGCTCCGAGCACGAGATCGTGGTGCGACGGATCAAGCGTTCGCTCAGCCCGTACGCGGTCTGGGTGGAGGCGGGGCGAGAACCCGGGCTCGTGAAGGTCGCGAACATCCAGCATCTCGGAACCGCGATTCACGCCCAGCTCGCCGAGCCCCGCTCGGCGGTCGCGCTTGCGGGGCTGCTCCATCCCACGCCGGCGGTGGGCGGTGAGCCCCGCGACAAGGCCCTGGAGGTGATGAGCGAACTCGAGGGCCTCGACCGCGGCTGGTACGCCGGACCGGTCGGCTGGATGGACGCCGCCGAAGACGGGGAGTTCTGCGTCGCCATCCGCTCGGCGCTGCTGCGCGACCGCACGGCGCACGTCTTCGCGGGCAACGGCATCGTCGCCGACTCGGATCCGGCCGCCGAGCTGGCCGAGACCGAGGTCAAGCTCGGCGCGCTGCTGCCGCTGCTCGCCGGTTAGGCGCTAGGAGACGGCCGCGAGCACGGCGCTCTCGGCCGCTTCGGCAAGCTGTCGGTGCAGCTCGACGTTCCGTCGGCGGTCAGGCACCGGC
>Ga0081538_10001858_pt1 | contig 21284 bp, 22 predicted proteins | sample TabmetS5T2R1_FD_71022 | JGI IMG/M metagenome (GOLD analysis project Ga0081538, IMG submission 71022) | Tabebuia heterophylla rhizosphere microbial communities from the University of Puerto Rico - S5T2R1 | ecosystem: Host-associated > Plants > Roots > Rhizosphere ...
CCCGCCGACGCACATACCACAGGGCGGCCGGAGGCTCGTCCAACTGAACTAGTCGTCTTGCAGGTTCGCTGGGTTGCCGCGGTCCCGCGCAACGACTGGAGCACGCGGCGCGTACGGGACGCAATGATTCTTCGCGATCAGGTGCCGTTGCTCGACGAGGGCGACGAGGCGTTCGACGCGCTGGCAGCCAGCCGAATCGAGGCCTCGTCGTCGACGACGGACGCTTGGCGGGGCTGCTGTCGATCACCGATCTCTCGCGCGCTCTCGAGGTGGCACGGCCTTCCCGACCGGTGAGAGGCGCCACTCCCGAGCGGGCGCCGTAAGGCGTCGTTGGGGAGCGCCGAGCCTTCGTCTATCTGCAGTCAGCTCGCTCCCGCAGTGGGCGGGCGTCTACCGGCTCGAACGCTTCTCCAAGCCCACAGCGACCAGACGCATGCGAGAACGAGCGCGACAAGAAGGATCACGTTGTACGGCGACGAGGGCCACTCACCGAATGCCGCCATCCCGAAGACGATCGCGATGAAGATCCAGCAGACGGCGTCCAGGACGATCCACCAGCCACGGAACTCCACCATGTCGTCTCAGCTTACTTGCGCGCCGGCGCGCCACGACAAGCGGCGGAGTTCCTCAAACAAGCCGATGGAAGCGGCGGGAACCGAACCCGCAAGATTGCGACCGGCGCTGCGGCGTCACTGGGTCAGGACACCTCTGACACGCGAGTGTCCGCGAATTTCACCCGTTAGGACATGGCGCTCGCCTGGCGCTAGCGTGTTGGGGAGTACTGGATTCGAAGGCAAACTGCTTTCGACGGGATCAGCCGAGCTCGACCGAAAAGTCCTCGACTGCAAGCGCCTCGAGGAAGTCCCGGGCAGCGAAGGTCTCGCCGGGGGCGGCCGTTCCGTTCGTTGCGACCCGCCCGTCGAGGATGCGCTCGGTCGCCTCCACGACCAGGGGTGCCGTGATCGCATAGATGTCCCGCCCGCGCGCCGTCGCACGACGCTCCTCGCCCCCCAGTCGAACGATCACGTCCACGAGAAAAGTCTGTGCGGAGCGTCCGCTCTCGTCCGCTGCCGTGGGTGCCGGGGTGTTGGGATCGCGCAGGTCTTCGATCGGCTCGAGGTTCATGTAGGAGTGAACCTCCTGCGCCTTCACGTGCTGCGAGATGGTGATGATCTCCGAGAACGGCAGACCTACGACGGTCTGCCGTCGGAACGGCGCCGGGAAGTCCCACTCCCGAGTCGGCGGCGGATCGGCGAGGAACTCCAACCTGCCCTTCGAGACGACGAACCGCCGACCCACGTTGCGCTGCCCTGTCACGCGAGTGCCCAGAGTCGGCTCCCAGCTGTCGAGCGCGACTCCGATGCGAATCTCGTCGGCGGTAGCCCACTCCCCGAGCGCGGCCGTCGCCAGGAGGTCGCTCAGTCCTCCGTAGAACGCCATCGCGGGAACGATTGCGATATCCGCGTCGCGACCGGCCTCCCCGAATCGCTCGAACACGGCCAGCGCGGCCCGCTGCTCAGCGGTCACGTCCAGATAGTGGATGCCCGCCCGAAGCGCGGCTCGGACCAGTGGTACCGCCGTGTCCAGAAACGGGCCGGCGCAGTTGACCAGCGCCGCGGCACCCGTGAGCGCACGATCGAGTGCGTCCGGATCGTCGGTCGAAGCAACGCGCACGTCGCAGCCCGCGGCCGCGTCGCCGGCCTCCCTCAGCTTGTCGGCGTCGCGCCCGACGAGTATCGGCGTCTGCCCTCGCCGGAGAAGCTCGGCGATCACGAAGCGGCCGGTGTGCCCCGACGCGCCGAAGACGGCGATCGCTCGATCCGGCTTCCGTCGGCGGCTCGTCGACCCCTGGCCCTCAGGAGCCGGAACGCTCACGCCGCCGCCTCGACCAGCTCCGCATCTGGTGCCGCGCCGCGCGCGATCAGGACCGGAACAGGACTGTACGCGGCCACGGCCGCGCTGATGCTTCCTAGGAGGAGCCCACCCACGCGGCCAAGCCTGCGCGACCCCAGCACGACGACATCATGCCCGCCGAGTTCGATCCGCTCCAGGATCGCCTCTGCCGCAGGCCCGCACCGGACGACGGTCACGACAGGAACGTCCTCGGGGATGAGCGCTTCGGCGCGCGCGAGCACCTTCTCCGCGTGCCGCACGAGCTCGTCCTCAGTGGGAACAGGCGGGATGTGCGGGCCCGTGGTGAGGATCCGTGGGCTGGCGGCGACGCTGATCAGCGTTAGTCTCGCGCCTTCGCCGCGGGCCAGGTCGATCGCCAATAGGTGGCCATCTGATCTGCGCGGTGTTCGCGCGCGGATTCCCGGCCGAAGCGTCATGAACCGCCTCCGGCACGGGCGCGGTCGACCTCTTCATGCAGGCCGATTCGTCCATGCAGCCGCGCGAGCGGCGACGGAAGCCACCAGGCCCGCCGGCCGAGCAGTCGGAAGGAGGCCGGGAGCAGCAGACAGCGCACGAGCACCGAGTCGACAAGGACGGCGAGGGCAGTGCCGAAGCCGAGGATCTTGAGGACGACGACGTCCGAAATGCCGAAGACGCCGATCGAGACCGCGAAGAGCACTGCGGCCGAGGTGACGATGCGGCCGACGGTGGCGACGCTGCTACCGATCGCGTCTCGGTCGGATCGACCCTGCAGGCGGGCTTCGCGTACGCGGCTGAGCAGGAAGACGCCGTAGTCGGTCGAGATCGCGAACACGAGCGCGGCGAGCACGAGCGGGATGGTCAGGTCGAGCGCGCCCTGGCTCCCGTAGTCGAGGAGTCCCTCGAGGCGTCCGTCCTGGAAGATGAGGATCAGCGCTCCGAATGCCGCCGCCAGCGTGAGGGCGGTCATGAGCAGCGAGAGGAGCGGTGCGACGAGGGAGCCGGAGAGCAGAAAGAGGATGACGAGCGTCGCGGCGGCCAGCAGCGTGATCGCGAGCGGGAGGTCGGAGGCGATCGCGCTGCGTTGGTCGTGGAACACGGCCGCGTCCCCGCCGACGACCAGCCGATAGGCGCTCCCGAGCTCGCTCACACGGGCGACGAGATCCTGCGTCCTCGCGCTGTAGGGCGGTTCCGCCGCGATCAGGTTGATCTGCCAGGTGTTGTCGCCGAGGAAGCGCGGCGCCGCGACGACGAGGACGCCCTCCAGATCGCGCGCCCTGTTCGCGAGCGCCGCTGCGCTAGCGGAGGCAGTGGGAGGCGCCTCGAGGACGAGGTAGAAGGGCGTGGCGCCGTTCCGCACGAACTCGCTGGAGCGATTGATCGTCCGGTCAGCCTGGAAGGCCTGCGCCGAAACGGGCAGGCTGCTCGCATCGACGGTGGTCCACTCGATGCGGAACAGTGGAGTGGCGAGGAGGATCGTTACCGCGACGACCAGCGTCGCGACCGGAATGGGGCGATCGGTCGTCAGGCGTGCGAGAGCGTGCCAGAAGCGCGATGGCTCGGCGAGGCGCTTGTGATCACGCCAGCGACGGAGCGTCAGCGCATCGACGCGACCTCCGAGAAGGCGCAGGATGGTCGGCAGCACGATCAAGGCGACGAGCATGGCGACCGTCGAGACGACGATGCCGCCGTAGCCCATTGAGCGCAGGAAACGCAGTGGAAACACGAGCAGGACGGCCATCGAGGCGGCCACGGTCAGGGCGCTGAAGACGATCGTGCGGCCGGCCGGAACGAGAGCGCGACGCAGGGCGAGCCGGAGGTCGGCGGTCCTCGAACGCTCCTCGCGGTAGCGGGAGAGAACGAGCAGGCTCCAGTCGATCGAGAGCCCGATCGAAAGCCCCGTGACGAGGTTGAGCGCGTAGATCGAAAGGGAGGTGATGGAGGCGAGCTCGCGCAGCAGGAAGAAGCTGACGAGGACAGTGATCCCGCCCGCGATCGGGGCCAGCAGGCTCGCGACGAAGCCGCGGAAGAGGAAGAACGATATGACCACGATCAGAGGGACGGCCAGGAGCTCTGCGCGGCGCAGATCGTCTTCGATCGTGGTCGAGATCTCGTAGTTCGCAACGGGATTGCCGCCTAGGGTCACCCGGGGGTCGTCTGCGAAGGCGGCAAGGAGTCGCTTCCCCGCCTCCTCTTCTTGCTCGTCGTCCAGAGGCCGTAGCGCGGCGATCAGGTATGTAGAGCGGCGGTCGCGGCCGATCATCGCCGGGTTGCCCGAGTCGGCCGCATCCAGAACCGCAACGACGTCGCGGTCGCGCCGCAGTCTCGCCTCGATGTCCGCGAGCCTCTCTCGGGCGCTCGGCGCGCCGTAGGGCGCGGGCAGGCGCACGAGCACGAGAACGCTGTTGTCGGGATCGCTCCCAGATGCCTGGGCGATCAGCTGGCGCGCCGTTTCACTGCTCGAGCCCGGCACGTCGAACCCACGCGGCTTCAGGTGATCGCGAACGTCGGTCCCGAACACCGCCGCGATCGCGGTGATCGAGAGCGCGGTGGCGAGAACACGCCACGGCCGACGATCGATCAGGTCGGCGAGCGCGGACAACATCGGTTTAGCCGGCCGTCGCGCTCCGGCTCGGGACCGCGAGCGAGCTGCAAGGAGCGGGCTCTCCAACCGCCTGTTCACGCTCGTCCGACGGCTGCGGTGCCCGGACACGGAGGAGAGCACCCAGCGTGGCGGCGACTGCCGCGAACATCGCGCCCGCGAGGAATGCCACGTGGTAGCCGCCCGTCAGCGCCGCCGCCTGGCTCTCTCCGTCCGCGAGCAACGCATCGGTCCGAGACGCGGCAAGGCTCGCGAGCACGGCCAACCCAAGCGCGCCGCCCATCATGAACGAGGTGTTCACGACGCCGGATGCGAGACCGGCCTCCCGCGACTCCACGTCGCTCATCGCTGCGAGCAGAACGGGATTGAAGGCCATTCCGGCACCGAGACCAAGCAGGATCATGCTCGGGAGAACGTCGGTTGCGAAGTTGCCGTCGACCGGCGCCCGCGCCAAGAGGAGAAGCCCAACGCACGCGAAGAGCAACCCGGCGGTGAGCGGCGGTCGAATGCCGAACCGCAGGACGAGCTTCGCGGAGAGGCCAATCGACATCGCGCCCATCACGAGGTTCCCCGGCAGGAACGCGAGGCCGACCTGGAGCGGGCTGTAGCCGAGCACGAGCTGGAGATAGAGGGCGGTCAGGAAGAACCAGGCGAACATCGCGCCCGCCCAGAGGACGCCGACGGTGTTCGCGACGGCGATGTTGCGAAGCCGGAAAAGGCGGAGCGGGACGAGCGGCGAGCGCACGTTCGCCTCGATGACCAGGAAGATCGCGAGCAGGACCGCCGAGGCCGCGAGCAGGCCGAGCGTGCGTCCCGTGAGCCATCCGACCTCGTTCCCGTTGACGATCGCGTAGACGGCGATCATCAGCGAGGCCGTCACCGTCACCGCGCCAGCCAGGTCGAGCCGTTGCGAGGAGGTTTCGACTCGTGAACCGGAGATCACGATCAGCGTCAGGACGACGACCAGGACACCGACGGGCACGTTGACCAGGAAGATCCAGTGCCAGTCGAGCGCGTCCGTTAGGACGCCGCCGAGGAGGACGCCGAGAGAGCCGCCGCCGGAGGCGACGAAGCCGAAGATGCCCATGGCGCGCGCGCGCTCGGCCGGCTCGGTGAAGAGCGTCATCATCAGCGAGAGGGCGACCGCCGAGACGACCGCGCCGCCGACCCCCTGCACGGCACGCGCGGCTACGAGCATCGCCTCCGAGCTCGCGAGCCCACACACGGCCGACGCAGCCGTGAAGAGCGCGATCCCGAACGTGAAGAGCCTCCGATGACCGAAGAGGTCACCCAGCCTGCCGCCGAGGAGAAGAAAGCCTCCAAAGGTGATCAGGTACGCGTTCACGACCCAGGCGAGCGACGTTTCCGAGAAGCCGAGGTCCGCGCGGATCGACGGAAGCGCGACGCCGACGATAGTCACGTCCAGGACAATCATCAGGTCGCCCAGGCAGAGAATGAGAAGTGCGAGCCAGCGCCGATCGACGACCGAAGCACCGCCGACCTTTGCGTGAAGGTCTTGGGAGTCGGCGTCCGTGCTCACGGAGCGCCCAGATCTAGATGGGTCGCTATAGGGGACTGCTCCTTCCCATCATGTTGATCGCCGTCTTTCGGCCGACGAGCTGTTGCAGCCGAATCAGCTGACGCGTTGCAAAGCCGGTGATGACGCGCGGCTTGCCGCGCTTCCCCAGCGCAGCAACCAGCTCTCGGGCCACGCTCTCCGGTGACTGCACGAGAAGACGCGGAAAGGCCGCCACGGAGTTGCCTGCCTCCCTATGGAATCCGGTGGCCATGACTCCGGGGCTGAAGCCGAGGACATAGACGCCGTCCTTCTTGCTCTCCCACCAGAGGGCTTCACTCAGCGTCGCCACGAATGCCTTCGTGGCCGAGTATGCGGCGCTGCCTGGGAGCGGTGCGTACGCCAGAAACGACGCCGTGTTGACAAGAGCATCGCCGGGCTTCGCCCGGCGAAGGTACGCGTGCGACAGCACGCTCACGCTCTCCATGTTCAAGCTCATCATGCGCAGTTGCTCGTCGAGCGGGAGCTCCGCGAACCGGCCGTACAGACCGGCGCCTGCGTTGTTGATCAGGACGTCGTAGTGCCGCGCGGCGAGCCGGCGGACGACGAGGTCCATCCCGTCCGGTCGCGACAGATCGGCGGCGATGAAGTCGTGGCCGGCTCCGGGGAGCTGGGCGACCGCCTCCGCGAGCTTGGCCTCGCTGCGCGCGACGAGCGTCACGCGCGCGTCGCCTTCCGCGGTAAGAAGCTTCGCGAGCGCGAGGCCGATCCCGTCGCTCCCTCCGGTGATCAGAATGTCCGTCACGACCTGCGGGTCACCCGACGCGGTATCTGATGTGCGTGACGCCCGGCGCCTCGACGGCCTCAACATGCTCGAGCCTCGGTCTGGCTTCGCCGAGGTTGTCGAAGAGTCGAGCTCCGTCGCCGAGGAGGATGGGGACGAGAGAAATCAGCAGCTCGTCGAGCAGGCCTGCGGCCAGGTACTGCTGGACGGCGGTAGCCCCGCCCCCAAGGGACACGTCCTTGCCGGCGGCCGCTTCCTTGGCCTGGTCGAGCGCCGATTCGATGCCGTCGGTCACGAAGTAGAAGGTCGTGCCCCCCTGCATCTCCAGGGGCTCCCGCGCGTACCGGGTGAGGACGAAGACGGGGTGGTGGTATGGGGGGTTCTCGCCCCAGAAGCCGGTCCACGGCGCCGCTCCCCACGGGCCCGGGCCGCCTCCGAACATGTTGCGACCCATCACCGTCGCGCCGACGTTCTCGAACCAGCCCTCGACGATCGGCGAGCTCGCGTTGACCTCGCCGCCCTCCTCTCCCTGCATCTCGCGGAACGCCTTGAGCGGGAGAAGCCACTCGTTGAGCTGCATGCCGCCGATCCCGAACGGGTTCTCCGCGCTCTGCTCGGGACCGGCGACGAAGCCGTCGAGCGACATCATCATGTTCGACCTCAGCCTGCTCATCGAAACGCCGACCCCGTTCGCGCTCTCATGTGCCGACAAGTCGCTGGAACTGGGCCGAGTCGAAGAAGGTGTAGTTCTCGCAGACCAGCCCATCGCGGACTCGCGTGCGGTCCATCCCGTCGAGCTCGAACGGACCCTTAGCGCCGGTGGCGTGCATCACCCAGCGCGAGAAGCCGAACTCGCCATCGGCACTCATCGTGTGCTCGGGTACCTCGAGACGTAGATCGGGGAGGAGCGCGAGCAGCTCCTCCAACGCCTGCATGTACTCCGCCCTGCCGCGGACGATCCTTCCGCCGGGCCAGTAGCCGACGACGTCGTCGGTGATGATCGACGGGATCCACTTCAAGTCGGGCGCCGCCCAGAACTCGGAGAACAGCTCCGTCGTCCAACCGGCTGCGAAGAGCTCCTCCAGCCGGGCTTCGCGTTCACTGATTGCCACCCCGGTCACCTCCCAGTTTGGTCTCGGACGTCGACTTGCTAGCCGTCGATCCTGCCGACGCCGGGCACGCGAGTCGATTACCTGTGGGGTAAGAGCTGTGGTACCGACAGCGGCGTCGCCCAACGGATGAGGTCGCGGCTATCGTCTCGGCATGGCCCTCCCTGAGGGTGCACCGTCTGCGGGGGCGCTCCTACGCGAGTGGAGGCAGCGGCGCAACCTCAGCCAGTTCGAGCTCGCCCTGCGATCGGCCGTCTCGGCGCGGCATCTCAGCTTCATCGAGACGGGTCGCACGCGGCCGAGCCGTGAGATGGTCCTCCACCTCGCAGAGCGGCTGGACGTCCCGCTGCGTGACCGCAACCGCCTGCTCTTGGCGGCCGGCTACGCCCCCGTCTTCGGTGAGCGGTCGCTCGATGAGAGCGAGATGGCGCCCGTGCGCCAGGCGATCGACCGCTTCCTGACCGCGCACGAGCCCTATCCGGCACTGGTCGTCGACCGCCACTGGAACGTTGTCGCCGCGAACCGCGGCGTCCTTTACGTCAATCGTCATGTCGCGCCTGAGCTGCGCGCGCCGCCGGCAAACGCGCTCCGGATCGCCCTGCACCCGGATGGCCTGGCTCCTCGAATAATCAACCTCGCCGACTGGAGCGGCTACTTGCTCGCTCGGCTCCGCCGGGAGATCGAAGCGACAGGGGATCCCGAGCTCGAGGTCCTCTACCGAGAGCTAGCCGACTACCCCGGAGTGGCCACGGAGGACGATCGCACAGACGCGCCGACGCCGAACGACGTCATGCTGAAGCACGAGCTCCGCCTCGACGACAGAGAGCTTTCGCTCTTCTGCACCTTCGCCACCTTCGGAACCGCCCGCGATCTCACGCTCGCCGAGCTGACGATCATCGCTTTCTATCCGGCCGACCCGCAAACTGCAGAGGCGCTCGCCGAAGCCGTTGGCCTAGTCTGAGCAGACTCACCAACGTCGGTAAAGGGCCTCGCGCCGACCGGGTCGGCCGCTCTCCGTCAGCACCATTTACCCCAAGCGTCTCCAACGCGACCACAGTGAGTAAGGAGAGGGACATGTTCGATTCCGCCACGCGCAGCGAACGGCTTTCGGCGATCGTCGGACGCTGGAACACATCCGGCTACGTCATCGGCGATCCCCGAGTTCCGGTCGAAGGAACTGATGTCTACGAACTGCTGCCGGGTGGTTACTTCCTCGTCCACCACGTCGACGTGACTGTCGGCGAACAAAGTGTGCGTGCGATCGAGATCATCGGCGAGCCCGATTCTGAGTCCGACGCGTTCCTGGCACGGAGTTTCGACAGCGAAGGCAACTTCGAGACTATGAAGCTGCTGATCGACGACGACGGGGTCTTCCACTTCTCCGGCGGCGGCGACATCGCCACTGCTGCGCAACCAGGGGACGCCTCGACGATGCAAGTGCGATCGACCCTCACGGTCTCCGAGGATCGCGCCTCGATGAAGGCCTTCTGGGAGCGCTCCGAGGATGGGATCAACTGGCAACCGTGGATGGACATGACATTCACACGGAGCGGGTGACGGGGGCACCTAGACGTCAGTGCCGAGATACCCGATCCGAATGTCGTACTTCATTTCCCTCAATGGCGCCGGATGGTCTGGAAGTGAGTGATCGCGGCCCGCTCGACACCAACGCGCTGTCGGGCGAGGCCGCCGGCGTGCCGTTCGTCGCACTCCCTCCGAAGAGCGCTCGCGATCAGGCGGCGACGGTGATCGTCTGGCATATGCACGACCCGCCCCGAAGCGAGCGAGCGATGGCGGCGGCGTTGCCTCTGCGAGGCGTCGATGCCTGGCGCGTGTACCTCGGCCTGCCGCTCAGCGGCAGCCGTCTTCCCGCCGGCGGCCTCCATGCCTTCTACGCCCTCGGCTACGAGGACGCTGTCTTGAAGCTGTACGGGCCGACAGTGCAGCAGGCCGCCGAGGAGTTCCCGGCAGCCTTCGCTGAACTGCAACGGCAGCACGGCCTCGCCGAGGGGCCGATCGCAGTCGTCGGTGCCTCGATCGGCGCTCTCGTCACCCTCAGCGTGGTCGCCTCAGGTGAGCCACCGGTCTCGGCGATCGCGCTTGTCAGTCCGGCGCTACGGCTAGCGAGTGTCGTCGCCGCCAACGAACGCCGTTTCGCGGTCACCTACCCGTGGAGCGAGCACTCGCGCGGGGTCGCGGCAGATCTCGACTTCGTCGCGCGCGCGCTAGAGCTGGCGCGCCTTGGCGCCCCGATCCTGTTCGTCGTCGGCGCCGACGACGACGTGGAAGGATTCGTCCTTCCCGCCCAGGAGCTGGCCGCCGCGCTCGTCAACGAGGACGTCGAGGCAACGGTCACCCGCGTCCCGAACATGGGCCACGCGATCGCCGACGAGCCCGGTCTCGAGCCAGCGGCACAGACGGCCGTCGCTGCCGCAGTCGACCAAGTCGTCTCCGCGTGGCTGCGGCAGCACTTGGGATAGACGGCGCCGGCCGCGAGCATACCCCCAGATAGGCGGCAGGTAGAAGGTGGAGAATCGTTGGGTGATGGCAGTCGCAAACGCCGCCTTCGATCGCGGCCGAGTGCGCACGGCAGCAAGCGCCCGGGCGTTCGGCTGCTCCCTGCCCTGCGCTTGATCGTGACCTTCACGGCCGCCAAGCCCGAATGAAGCCCCTAGCCCCTCACTATCCCTGCGAATCGCGAAGAGCCGACGCTCGGACTCGAACCGGGGACCCCTTCATTACGAGTTATGGGCGACTGTCCGCTCGAGTCACCGCCAGTCGTGTCTGGCGCTTCGTTTGTGTCGAATGCGCCAGCCTGGAGGTGACTCTCGGTGACCCGAGATGACATCCTCGTAGACCCGTGGTAAACCCCCACGAAGTTGTCTATCCAGAGAACCGAGACATCGGCATGGCTCTAGCCGCCTCGACTCGTGGCGCGTCTCCCTCCATGGTGAGGAGCGGTCTGGTTCGAGTTCGTAAGAGGGCTCGCAGGAACCCCGTAGGATCGGGATTCGGCCTAAGTGGCCGCGGCGACTCACTCCAGATTGTGAGGAGAGAGCCGGCTATTCCTGCGACGCCAGCACACGCACCGCCCAGCGAGTCGGATTCCCGCCACCATCGGCCGCCACCAACACACCCAGCGTCGGAGTCAGGCATGCCAACGGTCGCCGCGGCCGGCGTCGCCCACAAAGGCGGGGGCGGCAGCCGAGAACGCATGAACGCTTCGACCTTGAAATTCACCGGCGTCTCGTCGGCATTCGTCGCACCGAGCGGGCGAGCCGTCCTGGGGCAAAGATGCCCGCGCGAGCGTCGCATCCGCGGAGCACCTTGCTTGCCGGCGGCAGCCTTAATCCTTCACGACCTGAGCAAATCGCTGGAGGTAGAGCGGCCAGCCGTCCGGGGCGGCCACTCCGTCGCGTACCGCTTCCCAGCCCGCGCCGTGGCGCGCGAGGTTGCGGTGCTCGATTTCCACGCGCGTGCGCTGCGGCGCCTCTGCGATGAAGCGGACTTCCCATTCGCTCGTCTTCTCGAGATCGGTCTCGAGCTGCCACTGGGGGCTGATGTCCCATGTGAGCAGCACGCGGTGAGGCGGTTCGTAGGCGAGCACGCGCGCCCAGCGGCACTCGCTCCCGTCGACGCCGCGGTCGTACAGGTGGCCGCCCGCGCGGGGCTCGAAAACGGTCTCGGCGATCTCGACCTCGAGCAGGTTGTGCTCGGGAGGCTTGAAGCTGCCGAAGTCCTCGGTGAAGACCGAGAACGCTCGCTCGAGTGGAGCGTCGACGACGATCTGTGCCTGCACGGTCGTCTCTTGTGTCTGTGTGCTCATTTGACCTCCTCAGGTCGTTGCTCGACGATCGTCTTGTAGGCCGCGAGCGTCTTGCTCCAGAACAGGTCGAGCTCGGCGCGCAGCGCCCCGAGGCCGTCTGGGTTGACCTGGTAGATCCGGTGCCTACCGGCTTGCCGGTCGACCACGAGCCCTGCGTTCTTCAGCACCTTGAGGTGCTGCGACACCGCCGGACGGCTGACGGGGAGCTCGCGCGCGAGCTCAGTGACGGCCTGCGGGTGCTCGACGAGGCGCTCGAAAATTGCACGTCGAGTCGGATCACCGAGCGCCGTCCATCCGTTCGTCGCGTAAGCCGTCACTAACGCGTAAGCTACCGCTTACGCGATCGCTTGTCAAGGCGGACGCGGTGAGGCTGGAACGGACGGGTGATAGCGTGCGACGAGCACTCCGCTCCGGAAGCCCGGACGAAGGGAGCCAGCATGAGTCCAATTGCTGAGAGCGTCGAGGTGCAGCCATATAGCGTCGAGATCCCACAGGCGGAGCTCGAGGATCTGGAGGCGCGGCTCGCGCGCGTCCGGTGGCCGGACGAGCTACAGGGCGTCGACTGGAGCTACGGCGTTCCCCTCGACTACGTGCGGGAACTGGTCAACCACTGGCGGACGAGCTTCGACTGGCGCGTGCACGAGGCGAGGCTGAACGCGCAGCCGCAGTTTGTGACGACGATCGACGGCCAGCAGGTGCATTTCCTCCACATTCGCTCCGCGGAGCCAGACGCGCTACCGCTCATCTGCACGCACGGCTGGCCGATGTCGGTCTTCGAGTACCTCGACCTGATCGGGCCGCTCAGCGACCCACGGGCGCACGGCGCCGAGCCCGTCGACGCCTTCCATGTCGTGATCCCGTCCCTGCCCGGCGTCGCCTTCTCCGGCCCTAGCACGGAGCCCGGCTGGGGCACGCAGCGAATCGCCCGCGCCTGGGTCGAGCTCATGTCTCGCCTCGGCTACGAGCGTTACGGCGCGCACGGCAACGACGCCGGCTCGCAGATATCACCCGAAGTCGGACGTTACGACCCCGAAAGGGCCGTCGGCGTCCATGTCACGCAGCTGTTCTCGTTCCCGTCCGGCGACCCGGCGGAGTTCGCAGAGATGAGCGACGAGGACATGGCCGCGATGCAGTTCCTCGAGCAATTCACAGCCGGCGGCGGGCTCGCGTACAACGCGTACCAGTCCGCTCAGCCACAGACGCTCGCCTACGCGCTCCAGGACTCGCCCGCCGGTTGGCTCGCGTGGGTCACGCAGCTCTTCGGGCGCTCGGTTGACCCCGATTACATTCTCGTCAACGCCGCCGCGTACTGGCTGACGAACACAGTCGGCTCGTCCATCCGCCGCTACTACGACGAGGCGCACGCCGAGCAGCATCCGACCGAGCCGACCACCACGCCGACCGGCGTCGCGATCTTCGCCAACGACTTCCAGTCCATCCGACGCTTCGCGGAGCGCGACCACGCCAACATCGTCAGCTGGAACCGCTACGACCGGGGCAGCCACTTCTCGCCTCACGACGCCCCCGACCTGCTGCTCGACGACCTACGAGCGTTCTTCCGCGAGCTGCGCTGAGACTGGCGCCGGTTAGGTTGCCTCGAGGAGGCGGACGCTCACGGCCGCCTCCTCGAACGGCTCCGCGTCTGTTGACGCGCCGCGCGTGGAGCTCCCGGTTCACGGATATGACCGGCAGGCGGCGTCAGGGGCCGTCGCGGATCCGGCGACTAGCGCGGCGATGAGTCTGCGCCGTCTGAACGGTCCATAGGCCAAGCGCACCGGAAAGGAGGTTCAGCATGACCACGCGCGCAACGGTCGAAACGAGGCGTTCAGCGGACGGCACCTCGATCGCCTTCGAGCGGGCCGGGAGCGGGCCACCTCTCATCCTCGTCGACGCCGCACTGGGCTTCCGTGGCTTCGGCCCGATGGGGCCGCTGGCCGCCGAGCTCGCAGCGACCTTCACGGTAATCACCTACGACCGCCGAGGCCGGGGCGAGAGCACAGACACGCCGCCCTTTGGCGTCGAGCGGGAGGTCGAGGATCTGCAGGCGCTGGTCGAGGCCGCTGGAGGGTCGGCGTTCGCGTACGGCTTCTCATCCGGCGCGGTGCTGCTCCTGCACGCGGCGCTCGCCGGGCTCGCACTTCCGAGGCTGGCGCTGCTCGAGCCCCCGCTCGCGCTCGAGGATGAGCTCGACGGCTCTGATCTCGGTGCGGAGGTGGGCGAGCTGGTCGCGGTAGGTCGGCGCGGCGATGCCGTCGAGCACTTCAACAAGAGCATCGGCGTTCCGGAGGAGATGCTGGCCGGGATGCGCGACGCGCCGTTCTGGCCGACGCTCGAGCAAGCCGCACACACGCTCGTCTACGACATCACGATCACGAGCTCGCTGCCGCTCGATCGGGCGTCGGAGATCACCACGCCTGTCCTACTCCTCACCAGTGAGGGCAGTGACGAGCGGCTCCCGACCTGGGGCCGGTGGCTCCGCGACACGCTTCCGAACGCCTCGCTGCGCACGCTCGAGGGCGAGTGGCATGGGATCGCGCCGGAGGTTCTCGCTCCCGTGCTGCAAGAGTTCTTCACACCGGACAACAGGGTCTAGCCGAAGAGACCGCGCTCCTCTGCCCTGAGCCCAGCTGTGGCTCATTTAGCCGAAGAGCTTGTGCAGGACGCCGGTTGACGGGCTCGTGAGGAGCTGGCGCACCCGTGCGTTCATCTCCGTCTCCCGTTGAGGCAACACTAGAGGCCAATCTGCAGGACTTTCAAGAGCCGACGCCCCGGACTCGACCCGGGGACCCCTTCATTACGAGCGAAAGACGAGTGAGAAAGGGGCGGCACTCGCGGGCACAGGAGGGCACGTTTCTCCTAGAGATCAGGCCGTTCTACGACTTTCACGAGGGACGCGCGTGCCCGCCCGTGCCCGAGCGTTACGCCGTTGCCGCAACCTGCAGGCGCGCTCGCATCAGCCTCACCTGCTGGCTAGGCGATTACGGCCTCGCCGTATTCGTCGTGGCGTCGCCACCACGTGAGGCCGCCCTCGTTGCGACCCCACGGGGCGAGGTCGAGGAACTGGTACGTGCCCATCAAGGCCTCGGTGCCACGGGCGTACGTGGAGTAGGTGTGGTGGACAACGTCGTCCTGGAGCGCGAAGGCGCTCATACCCTCCTTCTGCGGCTCGGCCTTCTCGACATGGCGGTAGTTGTACTCGGCTCCGTTCCTCTGCTGTTCTTCGGTGAAGGCGACGCCGAAGTCGTAGTTGAAGTCGCTCCCCAGCGATGAGACCCACGGGAAGCGCCAGCCCATCTGCCGCCTGTAGTCCAGGAGCTCGGGCAGCGGGGCAATCGACGCAGAGACGAGGGTGATGTCGCGGCCGTTCAAGTGGGGGATGACGCCGTCGAAGTGATCGGCGATCAAGGAGCATCCGGTGCATCCCTGGCGCTCGTCGGTGAGCCTGTATCCGTAGCCGAACATGAAGTGGTAGACGAGCAGCTGCGAGCGACCGTCGAAGAGCTCTGCCAGGCTCTTCGGGCCTTCCTCCGTCTCGAAGACGTACTCCTTCTCGATCGGAATCCAGGGCAGCTCTCGGCGCATACGCGCGATCTCGTCGCCTCGACGGAGGTGCGCTTTCTCGGCTTCGAGTAGCTCGAGCCGAGCGGCGCGCCAATCCTCACGGGTTCCGGTCTTGTGGTTGGTCATCCGTTTTCTCCCTTCTGCTGTGTGTTCACATCGGTTGCGTGAGCCCGGGAACCGCCGACGGCGCAACCACGACGACGAGTCCCAGGGAGACGATTGCGAGCGCGAGCAGCATGTCGATCGAGGCTCTCGTGGGCAGGAGCTTCTGCCCGAGGATGAGGACGGCCACGATCGACATCCAAGTGAGGCTCATAGCGCCGAGCGCCAGCAGCATCAGCATCAGGCCGATGCTCGAGCCGACGCAGGAGAGCCCGAACCACAATCCAGAGCGGACACTCTCGCGGCAGCGTCGCCGGAAGTCGCGCTTGAGCGGCGTCAGCTCGTAGAGGCCGGCTGCGATCGTGAGAGCACCTGCGACCGCGGTGCCGTGCGGCCGGTAGAGCGGATAGACGGCCAGGCCGACGAGCGTCCAGACGGCGAGGTACGAGCCGAGGAACAGCAGCCCGCCGAGCGCTGGCCGGTGGCCGCGTGCGCGCCTCGCCACCGCCGGCACCGCACCGGGCAGCATCATCGCCCCCATCATCGAGACCCACGCCGTCACGAAGAGCGGGAACGATCCGAGCTCGGTCGCGACACCCATGTCCATCCCGTCCATCCGCTCGATCGCTACCACCCAGAACCCTGCCGCGAGCGCGAGTACCGTGGCCGGACCGGCCAAGTTCCGAAGCAGCATCTCAGCCGTCCTTTCGGTTGTGCCTCGCCTCGGCGAGGCGCTTGATCGTGCGTAGGCGGGCGTCCCACTCGGCCGCGACCTGGGCCATCCATCTCGTCGCGGCGTCGAGCTCGACGGGGCGAACGGAGTAGAGGACTTCTCGGCCCTGTCGCCGAGCCTCGACGAGGCCGGCGCGGTCGAGCACGGCGAGGTGCTTCGCGATCCCCTGGCGGGTGACGGGCAGCTCGGCTGCGAGCGTCGTCGCACTCGCCTCGCCACGCGCCAGGAGGACGTCGAGCAGCCGACGCCGGGTCGGGTCGGCGACCGCAGCCCACAGGACATCGGTGCCGCTTCGCTCCATCAGCGCGAGCCGGCCTGCGCCGCATAGTCGCGCAGGTGACCCAGCTCGATGTTCCAGCCTTCGGTGTTGTCCGCGAAGCGCTGCGCCTTCTCGTCCTCCGGAACGGCGAGCGCGGCGAAGCCGCTCTCGACCACTCTCAGCCTCGTCCCGTCGCCTTCGGCGCTGAGGCTGAACTCCACGAGCGTCGAGTTGCCTTCCGCGGGCGGGGTGTCCTTGGGGCGCGCCCAGCGGAAAGAGAAGAAGCGCGGCGGCTCGACGCGCTCCAGGCGCGCCAGGAACGTGCCGTGACCTTCCCACGTCAGGGCAGCGTCGCCCCCGGGCCGCAGGTCGATCTCGGCGGCGTCCCCGAACCAGGCCCCAACGTGTTCGGGGTCCGTGACGAGCTCCCAGACGACCTCGGGCGGCGCCGCAATCAGGATCTCTTGCTCGATCCGGTCAGCAATCACCTCTACCTCCCTATCTGGTCGTGCAACCAATAGTTGCTCCAGAATAGCACAACGTGCAACCATCGGTTGCGACTAGCCGTCGAAGGGCTCGGCACGCCACCAGCGAACAGGGCGGACGAGCTCGACCCATGGACCCCGATCTCGCGGTACCTTCACGGCGGGTGCGGAGCCGTTAGGCCGCGTCCGCGAGCGCCGCCGGCTCCTCCTCGACAGGCTGACCGTGCTCGGCATCAGCGGTGCTGGTCCCGCGTCGGAGAAGCAGCGCAGCCAGCGCGGCAGCGGCTACTGCGAAGGCGGCGCCGACGAGGAAGGCCACGTGGTAGCCGCCGGTTAGAGCCGTCAGCGGATCGTCTCCGGAGGCGAGCAGCGACTCGCTCCGCGACGCGGCGAGGCCGGCAAGGAGCGCCAAGCCGAGGGCGCCGCCCATCATGAACGAGGTGTTCACCACGCCCGAAGCCAGTCCCGCCTCGCTCGGCTCGACGTCGCTCATCGCCGCGAGCAGTACGGGGTTGAGAGCCATGCCGGCACCAACACCGAGCAGGATCATGTTCGGGAGCACGTCGACCAGGAACGAGCCGTCGACCGGTGCACGGGCGAACAGTACGAGCCCTGCAGCCGCGAGCAGCAGTCCCATCGTGAGCGGGGCTTTGATACCGAAACGCATGACGAGCTTCGCCGACAGGCCGAGCGAGAACACCGCCATGATCAGGTTCGCCGGCACGAAGGCGAGGCCGACCTCCAGTGGGCTGTAGCCGAGCACGAGTTGGAGATACAGAGCGGACAGGAAGAACCACGCGAACATCGCGGCCGCCCAGAGAACGCCGACGACGTTCGCTGTCGAGACGTTTCGAAGCCGGAACAGGCGGAGCGGCATCAGCGGAGCCGACGACCTCGCCTCGATCACGAGGAAGGCGGCCAGAAGCCCTCCCGCGACGGCCAGTAGCCCGAGGGTCTGCGCGGACGTCCAGCCCGCTTCGTTGCCGTTCACGACGGCGTAGACGGCGATCATCAAGGCGCTCGTCACGGTGAGCGCCCCGGCAACGTCCAGCCTCCGCGACGCCGGAGCCGCGTGGGCACCGGGGAGCACGAGCCTCGCCAGGACGATCACGGCGATGCCGATCGGGACGTTGACGAGGAAGATCCAGTGCCAGTTGAGCGCGTTCGTGAGGATTCCGCCCAGCAGGACGCCGATCGTTCCGCCCCCCGCCGCGACGAAGCCGTAGACGCCCATTGCCTTCGCCCGCTCCGCGGGCTCGGTGAAGAGGGTCACGATGAGCGACAGCGCGACCGCCGAGGCGACGGCGCCGGCCAGTCCCTGCACCGCTCGGAAGCCGATGAGCTGCGCCTGCGAGGCCGCGAGTCCCGCGCCCAGCGAAGCGAGGGTGAAGAGGGCGATCCCGAGCAGGAACAGTCTCTTGTGTCCGAGCAGGTCGCCGAGCCGGCCCCCAAGGAGCAGGAACCCGCCGTACGTGAGCAGATACGCGTTCGCGACCCACGCGAGCGAGCTCTCGGAGAATCCGAGATCCTCCCGGATCGACGGCAGGGCGACGCCCACGATCGTCACGTCGAGGACGATCATCAGCGACCCGAGGCACACGATGATGAGTGCGAGCCAGCGGTTCGTGTCGGTCCTGTCAGTCATGTCGTCGTCTCCTGCGTCGTCGTGTCTTACTGAGGAGTCGAAGCCCAAGTCGGGATCTCGACATGTCGAGCAGGGGCCGTTCGTTCCGACTCCTGAGCGACGACTCGATGAGTTCGGGCTCGCGTGCCGGTCAATCAATCGAGGAGTCACGAAAGGAGCGCGTGACGTCGAGAACGTGCGGCCGGCTCCGACTACGCCATGACAGACATGATCTCCAGAGAAAGGAGCACGCCGTGAAGTACGTCGCGCTGGTCTACACCAACCCCGGAGCGTTCGAGGCCATGCCACAAGCAGAACGAGACGCGTTCATGCGCGAGGCAGATGCCTACCTCAAGGAGTACCAGGAGTCCGGAGAGCTGCTCGAGGGCGGAATCGCTCTCGCCGATGCGTCGACGAGCAAGACCGTTCGGGGTCGCAACGGCCTTCCGGCCGTGACGGACGGTCCGTTCGCCGAGGCAAAGGAGCAGCTAGCAGGCTTCTACGTGCTCGACACCGAGACTCTCGAGCGGGCGACCGAGATCGTCGCCCATGACCCGGCCGCCCGCGTCTGGGCCGTCGAGGTGCGGCCCGTCATGGACCAGGCCGGCCCGGAGATGTGAGGACGCAGGCCAAGGTCGGAGCCGAGGATCTGCTGCGGCAGCTCGCGCCGCAGGTCCTCGGCTCACTCGTGCGTCGATACGGCCACTTCGACCTAGCCGAGGACGCGGTGCAAGAGGCGCTGCTCGGGGCCGCGCTCCGATGGCCGGAGGTAGGGATCCCGGAGAATCCACGGGGCTGGCTGATCACGGTCGCCGCGCGCCGCCTGACGGACACCTTGCGCAGCGACCAGGCACGGAGGCGACGCGAAGAGCGGGCGGCCGCAATGGCGCCGCCCGACGAGCTCGTCGCGTCGCCCCGCGACGAGTACCCCATGGCCGAGGACGACACGCTGACCCTGCTCTTCCTGTCCGCACACCCCTCCCTCTCCCCTGCGTCTCAGCTCGCGCTGACGCTCCGCGCGGTCGGTGGTCTCACCACGGCCGAGATCGCGCGCGCCTTCCTCGTCCCGGAAGCCACGATCGCGCAGCGCATCAGCCGCGCCAAGCAGAGCATCAAGGCCAGCGGAATCCCCTTTGAGCTTCCACCGAAGCCCGAGCGTGCAGACCGGCTCCAGGTCGTCCTGCACGTTCTCTACCTGGTCTTCAACGAGGGGTACACGGCGACCGTAGGTGCAGACCTGCAGCGCAGCGATCTGACCGCGGAGGCGATCCGCCTCACCCGCGAGGTCAGGCGCCTCCTGCCCGATGACGGCGAAGTCGCCGGCCTGCTGGCGCTGATGCTGCTGACGGACGCCCGGCGCGCAGCGCGCGCACGGGAAGACGGCAGCCTGGTGCCGCTCGAGGAGCAGGACCGCGCGCTCTGGAACAAGCGCCACATCGAAGAGGGCACCGCCCTCGTCACCGAGGCTCTCTCGACGGCATCGCTCGGCCCGTACCAGCTCCAGGCCGCAATTGCAGCCGTCCACGACGAGGCGGCCCGCGCGGCCGACACGGACTGGCCTCAGATTCTCACCCTCTACGAGATGCTCGAGCGCATCTCGCCGAACCCAATGGTCACGCTCAACCGAGCCGTCGCCCTGGCGATGGTGCAAGGCCCGCGGGCTGGGCTCGACCTCTTGAGCACGCTCGACGCCGATCACCACGTCGCCGAGCACCATCGGCTCGAGGCAGTCCGTGCGCATCTCCTGGAGATGGCAGGGGATCACGAGGCGGCTCGCGCGAGCTACCGGACGGCGGCGCGCCGCACGACCAGCCTCCCGGAACGGCGCTACCTCGAGTCTCGAGCCGCCAGGCTCCTCGAGCGGGCTCGAACCTCCACCGCAAGGAAGGGAAGGTCGTAGACTCGTCGTCAGGCCCGCGTCCTTTTCGGACGCGCCGGAGGGCACCGCTCCGCGGTGGTCGGCCCAGCGTCAGGGCGCCCGATGAGTTCCGCGCCGGAGCCTGGTCCTTATTGATCGACAGGCTTCGGGAAGGAGATCGAGATGAAGTACGCGATCATGACGTTCGGGGACCAGTCCGGTCTGGAGGGGAAGTCGCCTGAGTGGATCAGGGAGATGATTGCCTTCATGAAGAGAATCGACGTCGAGCTCGCGGAGTCCGGGGAGCTCGTCATCCAGCAAGGGCTCGCCGACCCATCCCGAGGCAAGACCGTCAAGGTTGAGGACGGCGCACCTGTTGTCACGAATGAGCCGTTCGCCGACTCGAGGGAATCGTTGGCGGGGTTTTGGATCGTCGATGTCGAGAGCGAGGCACGCGCGATCGAGATCGCCGCACAGATCAGCGAGGCCGCCGACGCCGCCATCGAGGTGCGCGCGTGCATGGACGCACCGCCCGACGACGTCCTGGAGCAGCAACGTTCTTGAACGTGCGTGTGGGCGAAGCGAGCGAAGGGGACGGCGTGGGCCCAGGTGAACCCAGCCCCACACCCGCGGGGCGCCGGAAAGCGAGCGAAAGCGGCACCTAGCGGACCGTCGGTCCGTCGCGGAGCACATGACTTGCCTCTTGTCGCGTTCCTGGCAGAAGGTTAGAAGAGCCCCGGTCCGAGGCTCTTCCAACTGCCGCTTGTGACAGTCCCTACCGGATCTGGCCGCGAATCTCCCCGCCGGGGAAGTCCCCAGGCCCGGTGTTTGGCGGCGGCACTCCGTCGTTGGTGTGCACGTTGACGTATGTGGCCCCGCTTTCAATCGCTGCCAGGACCGCGGCCAGGTCTGCCCATCCGCAGGCGTTGCCGGGGTCCGGGGCGGTGATCGTT
>Ga0081538_10001859_pt1 | contig 21283 bp, 18 predicted proteins | sample TabmetS5T2R1_FD_71022 | JGI IMG/M metagenome (GOLD analysis project Ga0081538, IMG submission 71022) | Tabebuia heterophylla rhizosphere microbial communities from the University of Puerto Rico - S5T2R1 | ecosystem: Host-associated > Plants > Roots > Rhizosphere ...
GAAAACTACCACTTGGCCAACATCGCTCTTCAGAAGATGCGTCAGGCGGCGTGAAAGATTTTTTTAAAAAGGTCTTGACAAGTTTCATAGAAAGTCTCTCCCGTCGAGGGAGAGGAAAGACAGATGCGGCTCCGTTTCCTTATGTTCTGTAGAGATTATCGATAAAACCGCTGTCGTCGATGCGGCGCAGGAAGTGAAAATCCCAAAGCGACATCGGATCGGTCTTCTCGGCCTCTTTGTCCTGCTCCATAGAAATTTCGTAAACGTTAGTGATTGCCGGAAGGCTCGCGTAGGGCTTCGCTTGCAAAATCATTTTCAGCTCATCATAGAGGTGCGTGGCCGCTTCATCATCCAAATCGTTTTCTTCTTTATATTTGTCTTTGATTATCTTGATGGATTCGGCGCGGTGGGTTTTGAGATAAGCGATGCCTTCACAGATCCCTTTGAGAAACTTGTCCACGATGTCCGGGTTTTTCTCAACGAAACTGAGACAGGTCGAGACCGTGGTGAACCAGACCATCGGCAGGAATTCCACATCGATGACCTTCATTCCTGCTCTGCGGGCAAAGAGATCGGCGGGCGGGGTGACAAAGGCGGCGTCGGCTTTGCCGTCGCGGACGAATTCCCAGTGCGGTGTTTCACCGCGGAAGCGCTCGATCTGGCACTCTCCCAAGAGATCATTCTTTTTGAGAAAGAGCCACGTATTGAGTCCCGGGTGTTGGCCCTTGCTGGCCACTTTTTTTCCTCTCAGGTCTGAAACTCTTGAAATGCCCGAGTCAGGCCGGACCACCATGCGATGGTTGAGCAGGCTGACACTTTGGCCGAGATAGACCCAACGGTCGCCTTTGGGTCGTCTGATGTAGGGCGACAGGTGATTGCCGCCGACAAACTCTACGCTGCCGTTGGCAACGTTCTTGTGGGCATCCTCGGAGCTGATGAAATAGTCATACTCCACTTGCAGCCCGTGCTTTTCCCAGCTGCCGGATTCTCCGACAACGTGAAGAAACGACAAATGGCTTTCCGAGCGATACGGGAAATGTACTTTGTCCATGTTGAATTCCTCCTTGTTTTCGCTTGATCGAATGACGTGCGCTAGTGCGGGAATATCACCTTACTTCGCGCCAGACAACCGGCTAAGAGTGCGGCTCCACTTCTCGGCAACTTCATTTCTTTTTTCTGCACTGAACTTGTTGGACATCGCAAAGCAATCGCGCCACGCAAAGGGCTTGCAAGCGTCGATCAGCATACGGCTCATGGTAAAGTCGCCCTGGTCCCGTTTCTCCGGTGGCAAGCGGGGGTCGAGGTCGGAGGTCCAGGATTTGAGAATCTGAATCGACTCCGCCGGGTCCACCCGGGTGCACATAGCCCAGAGCACCTGCTTCAGGTCTACCGGATCGATATCGTCGTCGACCGCCACGTAGTAGCGGTACATGCTGGCTCCCGTCTGCATCCCTGCCATCGCCGTGAGCGCGTGCAACGCGTGACCGGCATGACGCTGCTTGATCGATACAACGACCATCAACGTGTGGCAATGGCACCAAACCCCTTGAACATCAGAAATCCCCGATTGCTCCAGATGATCCCAGATGCGGGCCGCGTAGAGCGGTATACCGTAACGCTCCGTGATGGGAAGCAGGGGAGGGTTGCCGAGCAGAATCGGATCGTTGCGGTGGAGAATCCGTTTGACGCGCACGACACACTCCTTGCCGCTATGGGTGTAGTATCCGGGCCACTCGCCGAAAGGTCCTTCCATGGCGGATTCTTCTTCCGGCGGCGGCATTTCCCCTTCGACGACAATTTCTGAGGTCGCCGGAACCGGAAGACCGGTAAATGGCGCCCGGATGACTTCCACCGGTTCGCCGCGCAGCGCGCCGGCATAGTCGTACTCGCTGACCCCGGCCTTGGTAACTGAGGGCGCTGCCGTCCACGTCGCGGGCTCGCAACCCAAGACGACGGCAACGGGGCAAGCGTGCTTTGATTGCCAATATTTTCGCGCAATTTGTTTACCGTGTTTATGGTCGATGATCCACAACGTGAGTCGATTTTTGTCGACAACGCAGGCGCGGTAGGTGCCGACATTGATCCAACCGCTGTCCGGATCCCTGGTGACGACCATATCGCCGGTGCCGATGTAACGCCCGCCGTCATGTTCGTGCCACTTCGGCGTGGGAAATATTCCCAGATCTATGCGGTTGCCTTCCAAAATATTTTCCGTCGCCGGACCAGAGGCAACTTCCACGGGTGAAAAAGGTTGCAGGGCGCGAATTTTATCCCGCCATGATTTGAGAATTTCCAGCTTGGGCAAATCCAACGGCAGACCCAAGGCTAAAGCGAAACGGCGCGGCGTGGCGAGAACGTTGGTGGCCACGCGAAAACCCTTGGGATAGCCGGCGATGTTATCGAACAAAAGCAGGGGGCCTTCCCGTTCGGCTATCAGCTCCGTCAGGCAGCCGATCTCCAGATTCCAGTGAGCACCGTCGATGGTTTGGGCTTCCCCAATGTCGGCTGCGGCTCCAATGAAAGCTCTTAGGTCAGAAAAGGCCATGGATTATCTCCAGCGCCATTTTTGTATTCCAAGGCGCAGAACCGGAGCCCTCACCTTGCCCTCCCACTGCGCGGGAGAGGGAATAAGACCCGAAGGATACGGCTAATGGGTTGCCTTGTAGCAGCCGTCCATCATGAGCGCGTTCAGGTCCGCCGGTGTGACAGCGCAATACTCCGCCGAGTAGCCGGGACGTTCGATAATGCCCTGCTGCAGCAGGCGCACCAAGACGGTTTTAGTGACCTCGCCGTGGGCTCTGCGATCGAGGTGGTCTAAGGTGTCGGCTTCGTGGTGCTTGGAGAAGTAGCTCGCCTGCTCCGTGGTCAGACCATAATGAGTAGTCAGCGCGCGGAACCAATCCAAGCAGGTTTCGCCAAATGCATGTTCCCACAAGACCGAAAACCAATATTCCTGAATCTGGCCGTCGACCATGAGAGTCCGTTGAAAATCGGGCAAGGCCCGGGCCTCCGGCAACATCGGCGTCAACAGGACTTCTTCGGCTGTCAACCCTAAAGCTTTGCCCGTGCCGATGAGGATCTGAATGTGCCCTGGAGGGGAGGGGTGGCCGAACTCGTCGAGAACCTTTTCAGTATAGACTTCCATCAGGTCGACGTTCTTAACGAAAAACCAGAGTTGCTTGTAAAAAGCCGACGTGTAAATCGAGTTGATCACCGGCACGAACGCGCCCCAATTCTTGTAGTAGAGTTGAATGGTTTCCTTTTTCAACTTCCCTGCTCGCAACTCGTCCATGAAGCGGGTCTGATCGACCGTTTTTTTCCACCGTTTTTCCAGCTTGGCAGTTAGCTCCGCGACAAGTTCTCTGGCTCCGGCTTCGGAGTATTTGAGCATGCCCCTCTCTCCTCAGGCGTATAGGCTAGTAGATATTGGAGTACTTGCCTGCCTGTCAAGTACAGTCTCCAGGTCGTGTGGTTTGCGGGTCACTCCTAACACAAACGGGAGTGGACTGCATGTGGCCAAGTTGCGCTTCGGTCGATAATCGCGCTAAATTAAGGCGATGATTGTGGTCCCTATGGAGCTTTACGGAAGCGGTCAATTCAAATTGGAGGTGCGCCTATGGATTTCGTAAATCTCGATGAAATGATGGCGACGAAGAAACGGAATATTCGCCTCTTTGGAACAGACAATTTTCGCTCTTGGATGCTTTACTTTGTACCGGGAGACGGTACGGATATGCACTATCACGCCAACCCGGAGACCTTTTTGGTTCTTTCTGGAAGCGGCGTGGTCAAAGGCATCAAAGGCGAGGAGAGAACCATTGAAAAGAACGAGGTGGTTTTCTTCGCGGCCAAGGACTACTACCAGATCACCAACACGGGAACCGAACCCCTGGTTTTGTTTGGGAATCGCTCAGAAGGGTTTGGCGGCCCGCATATCAAGGCCGACGGAACCGATCGCAATGCCACGGTTTAGTCCGGCATGGCCTAGAGGTCGTCAATTGACAACCGGGAGGATAGTGATTACTTTCTTGCGGGAGAACGCCTAACTAGAGGATCATCCATGCCTATCTACGAGTACGAATGCCAGAAATGCGGCACCTTTGAAGCGACACAGCGGATCACGGAAAAGCCATTGAGCAAATGCCCCACCTGTAGGGGAAAGGTCAAAAAATTAATTTCCAATACCTCCTTTCAATTAAAGGGTACGGGCTGGTACATCACCGACTATGCCCGCAAAGATAACGGTAAAGGCGCCGACAAAGGCGAAAACGGCGCGAAGTCCTCCACAGAGTCCAAAGAATCTAAAGACACCAAAAGCGAGGCGAAAACCGAATCCAAATCCGAGAGCTCCTCGGGCAAAAGCGAAAAGTCCTCCTCCGCATCAAGCTCAACATCGGCTTAACAGCTTACAAATCCGGCCCGCCTCGCGGGTGCTTTGAGAGTACATAAACAAACGGCGGTCTCATCCGCCGTTTGTCATTTTTGGCATCGATCTTTATCGCTTTGTAGCCGGCGAAAAAGGTCTGGATTTGAAATTTATTTTTCGCTATAGGTAGGCGGTCAAGAAAAAATTTTGTTGAAGGAGGATTTGTCAAATGGCTCAGACGATAGAGCATATTGTCGATCCCAAAGACCCGAGTTTGACCTCGGAGATGGTGCAGTTTCCCGGTCCCGCCGGAAACGTCAGCGCCTATGTCTCGCGGCCGAAGGACGGTAAGAATCTGGGAACCGTGATCGTGATTCATGAAAACCGAGGACTGGTGAATCACATCAAAGACGTAGCTCGTCATTTCGCCAAGGATGGCTTTGCAGCGATTGCGGTGGACTGCATGGGCCGGATCGGCGGCAGCGATAAGTGGAACGGCAGCGACGAGGCAACCAAAGAGATTCAAAAGCTCACCGGGGACATGGTCGCGGAGGATCTCACGGCGGCCGTGGCGTATATGAAAAAGCAAAATTATGTGAACGGTAAATGCGGCGTCGTCGGCTACTGCTGGGGCGGCGGCCAATCTCTAAACTTCGCCACCAAATGTAAAGACCTCAATGCCGCGGTGGTCTACTACGGCCGGAATCCCAATCCCCTGGAATCCGTGGCGAACATTCCTTGCGCCGTCATGGGCAACTACGCTGAAGATGATCCTAACATTATGCCGGGCGTTGAGCCTCTCAAGGCCGCACTGGCGAAGGCGGGCAAGAACTTCGACTGCAAAATCTATCCCGGCGCGAAGCATGCGTTCAACAACAATACCAACGCCGATCGTTATCATCCCGATGCGGCGAAGGACGCCTGGGCGAGGACGGTAAGCTTTTTTAAGAAGAATTTGGCGGCGTAAGCAGGAGCAGGCGAAAAATAGCATGTAACCCTGCTCCAGGCAGCAGGGTTACATGTTTCAAGGCGCTTTCTCGAGCAGTTCGGGCCTTTCTCCGATCGCTTTTCGTGCTAGGTCCGGAGTGATCAGATAGGGATCCGCGGTGCTATATCGCCACATTTGGTGAGTCACCTCGGTATCACCGCCCGTTAACACAAAAGATAACGCTCCGAAGAATAAGCCGATCGAGGTACTAATCGCCTTGGCGGGAATAACCACCATATTCCCTACCGTGATGCCCATGACGACTCCGGCTTTCTCAATGTTATTTTCAGCGCGCAAGCCAGAAGTGAAGGAGCCTACGAAAAAGATGGCGAAAGTCAGCTGAGCCCATCGGCTTCTTATGCGTCGCAACATGAAACTATCCTCTCAGGAAAAATTTTGATCGGATGGCGTCGACACCATGGGAGGGATTCCAATAGCGCCGCACACCGAAGTAGTAGCAGCAGCTCTCATTGTCTAGATCGTTGTTAAAACAGCGCAGCTGGCCGTCTTGAAAACGAATGCGGGCGAGACAGGTGCCGCCGGGCACCGACGATGTCATGACCTCCATGACGACTCCGATTCCCCACTGCTCGTAGCGCACGTGCGAAACTTCATCCCCGACACGAAGGAAAAGCCGCTTCCGCTCGCTGAACGCGTGAGGCGTTTCGGTTCGATGGCAATGATCTTGAGAGACGAGATTGGCCGTTGCGACCGGAGGCTTTGCGATCGCCTGCCGGGTTGATTCTTGGGAATCACTTGTCTCGGCTTTCGGTTTCGGTCTGCCGCCCTTGCGGGTTGGATCACTGCGTTTCACGGAAAAATCCTTCATCCCCAGATTACGCTTATCAACTTTGCCGGGCTCGTTTCAATATCCCGGGCAATCACTCGCGGGTTGATAACATATATTCCCTAAATGCCGGTCGCCCGTCAACAGTTCAGCCAGATCTTTGTTGGATCTTAAAGACAGCTTAGGTTTTGGAACCGCTGGAGTAGGTTTAGTGAGCTAAGAATTCCGCCACAACGAGAGCCAGCCCTTCAGGGTTGTCCTGATGAACCATGTGGCCGGCATGGTCAATTACGGCGAAATGTTTTTCGCGAATGACGGCCAACCTTTGCTGCCTGTCGGGATGTTGAGCGTGGCGGCTATGCCTTCCTTCGACGACGAGAACCGGGCATTCGATGCGGCGAAGAAATTCAATGGCTTGAGCCGAGTAAAAGGGTTGGGGCGAGGTGGTACGGTGGAGGGGGTCAAACTTCCAGATCGATTTGCCTTTGGCATTTTGTTTCATTCCCGAGCGTGCCAGGTGCAAGGCCGTTTGGCTATTCAGCCGCGGATTGGTTTGTTGAAGCTGCCTGGCGCCAGCCTCGACGCTGTTATATTCGCGGAAATGATTTCGGCCGCGATCGCGAAGCTCGCTAATCCATTTCTCCATGCGCCGCGGGGCGTCCGAAAAGTTCATGCCTGCAGCACCGATGCCTTCGATCAACACAAGCTTCTGTACTTTTTGAGGAAACGTTCCCGAGTAGAGAAATGAGATCGAGCCGCCCATCGAGTGACCGATAAGCTTGAAACGCTCCGCGCCGAGCGCGCGCATCAAGCAATCAAAATCGAAAACGTAATCGGGAAAATGATAATAACCACCGGCACCGACCCAGCCGCTGTCGCCATGCCCACGACAGTCCGGCGCGACAATCCATAGCGCGCGGCCGAGCCTGGCTTGAAGAAAGCTTACGAAAGGGTCCCAACTGGCCGCCTGATCTAAAAAGCCGTGAACCAGGATCAACGGCTCGCCCCTGGGTTCGCCCCATTCCAGGTAGTGAATGGCGAGTCCGAGAGCGTCGATGAACTTGTCGCGCGGCTCGCTCACGTGGGCTATGTCTTTGTTAAGCTGACTCTGACGAAATCTTTTTTCTCGTCGGACCAGGCGAAGGCGCACATTTCTTTAACGGCTCGTTGGTAAATGGCCACGACAATTTGCGCGGTGCCGGGAAAGGTCGGTTCACCAAACGGGCTCGCAAAGGCTTTGTCCTCCGCCGAAAAGTACGCATCGTGGTTGGGGTGGGAGTGATAAAAAGCCTTGAGTTTAGTGCCGTTTCTTTTCGCGTCGTCGATGACCAATTCAAGCTCTTTGTAATCGATGGCGTAAGCGATGGCCGCCGTGCGCGGGTAGGTTTGCGGATCGAGGGCGTGTAATTGATTCTGAATATTTTTCAGCCGGTGGACTCGATCGACGGCACCGTCGGTCAAGACTACGCCACAGCACTCGTCGGGGAACGCTTCTTGGGCATGCTGCGCGATTTCCTCCCACGCCGTCTCGCACAGCAACATCTCCATTGGCTTACTCATCTTTTCTGCCATCGACTACCCAATTTTTCTAGCACAGGAAAGCAGCGGATTGCCATCGTGGGCAGAAAGCTCAGCGCCGCGAGACGATACGGTCAAAAGGTGGTCAGCTTAGTTTTTTTGCTCTTGTACTGTTGGTAGGTTGCCAGAACCATAGTGGCATATTCTTCGGAGATCTCGATGTCGTTTTCGAGACGGTTTTTGGTTTCGGTGGGTCCCATGTTGTACGCGGTCAGAGCGTGAGTGAGGTTGCGAAAACTCTTCCTGAGACCGTGGAGATAATAAACCCCAAGTTTTATATTGAGAAACGGATCATCCAGGAACTCCGGTCTAAAGGGGAAAGCGTACGATGTTTGATGCAGGCCGATTTCCTCGAGCAGGGATTTGCCCACATAGGGGAGGATCTGCATGATGCCCCTGGCTCCCTTTGGGGAAATCGTTCCATACTGAAATTTACTTTCCACGTTGATGACCGCCAATACCAGCATCGGATCAAGCCCGTACCATGAGCATTCCTCCAGGATAACTTCCGAAAGCTCTTTGGCTTCGGACTCGCTGAGATCGGGCCGATGCGACTTCACAATCGAGTAGATCTTGATCAATTCTTTCGGCGGGGGTCTCTCCGGGACCAAAACGGGCACATCGACGGTGGGTATTGATGGCACGATTGGCGTCGGGGATTTCCGCGATGTCTGCCGTTTCGGGAGATCTTCCATGACGACCACAATAGGCACGAATAAAATACCGACTAGAGCTAATTCCACACAGAACGCGGCCAAGCTTAAAGTACGGCGGCGCGTTTTTTTATGACGTTTCTTCATACCTCAGACCCAAACTATTCTATTAATTGTGGTGGTGAAGGGTTTTAGCCGCAAGGGCTGTGACCTAGGTAACAAATGCCGGCAGGGATGTCAACGAAAAAAAAGCCTTTGAGCAAAATGTGGCGGGCGAAGAAAGACCGGGGAGTAAGCAAAAATTTCAGTAAATAACTTCTGCTTCGACGAGTTCGTTATATTCTGACTCACTCAAACCGAGCAGATCCCGATAGAAATAGTCGTTGTGCTCCGCCAAGAGCGGATCCCGTTTCGATGGTCCGGGCGGTGTCTTCGTGAGCAGGAAGGGAGGTCTCTGGTAGTGCATTTTGCCGATTTCGGGATGTTCCAGTCCTACCCATTGCGAACGATGAGCCAGCTGAGGATCGCTGTAGACGTGTTTCATGGTGTTAACGATTGCCGCTCTGACTCCCACGGCTTGAAGCTTATCCATTACTTCCAAAGCCGTGAAACCGAGGGTCCACTCGCCGATTTGACGATCCAGCTCGTCTTCGTTGGCCTTGCGCGATTGGTGTGAGGAGAATTTCTCATCAACGGTCCAGCCCGGATTTCCCATCGCGCGGCAGAGGGCTTTCCATTCCGATTCGGAATGAACGCTCAGAGCACACCAGTTGTCATCGCCTTTGCACGGATAGGTGCCGTGAGGAGATGCATAGGCATCGCGGTTCGCATTGCGCCCGGCGATTTTACCGGTAACCTTGTAGTCCAATAAGATCGGCGCCAGGTATTGCAGACCGGTTTCATATTGGGCCGCGTCGATGTGATTGCCTCTGCCCGTGCGCCGCTTGTAATCGAGTGCCGCCAAAATCGCTACCGCGCCGTAGGCCACGGCGATGTAGTCGATATACGGTCCGTAAAGAATCTGCGGCGAGCCGTCGGGATATCCGGTCAGATGGGTGAAGCCCGCCAGCGAGGAAAGTTGGGAACCGAAGCCCGCGTGATGGGCGTGCGGCCCGCTCTGGCCCAAGTTCGAACTGCTCAACATGATCAGGTCGGGTTTTACTTTTTTGAGACTTTGGTAATCGAGGCCTAGCCGCGCCATGGTTCCCGGGCTGAAGTTTTCTATCACCACATCCGACCAAGCAACGATCTTCTTGGCCAGTTCTGTCGCCTGGGGCGCTTTCTTTAAGTTCAGAGTGATATCCAGCTTGTTATTGTTGATGAGGGCGAAGAGGCCGGAGCGGTTGAGGCCGTGAATATTGTCTTTGTAGGGCGGATAGTGGGTACGGAAACCGTCCGGGCGCACTCTCGATTCGATATGCACTACAGTGGCGCCGTGATCGGCCAGGTGTTTGCCGACGGCTGGACCGGCGGCAAAAGCGGCGAATTCGACGACCTTGACTCCCTTTAACGACCGCATGGCGATTAAATGACTCCCTGTTCTTTCAACGCGATGATTTCCGCCGGCGGCATGCCAAGCTCCTGGCCGTAGATCTCCTGATTGTGCTCGCCGATCAACGGCGCCCGCCGCCAGATCTGGCACGCGCCTTCGGAAAACTTTGCGAAGCCGCCGGGATACTCGAGCGCGCTTTGCAGTTCCGGGTGCTCAATGGTCTGCCAAAAGTTGCGCGCTGCGTGCTGAGGGTCGGCAAAAATCTCTTTCACGGTAGCCACTGGATAGCCGAGCATTTGCCGTTTGACGACTTCTTGGAAAAACTCCGCTTTGGTGACGCCTTTGAAGAACTGGCCGATGGGATCCTCCATGCGGTCGATCTCTTCCTGGGTCACCTGCGCGATATCAAAAGTTTTCCAGTCCTTCTGTTTCAAGAAATCGGGGGCCATGCCTTTGCTATCCATCCATTCAACCAGGGCTTGATTGGTTCGCCGCCCGGCCTCGCCGCCGTAAATGATGAAGTTGAGATAGCCGTCTTTGCACGGCCAGAAAACTCTCATCGTCGCCCCGGTAATGCTGCGCCCGGTCATGAACGAGCCGGCGCGTTTTTCGACATGGCGGTTAAGATCCCAAAACGTGTGCGCATGGGAAAAAGCCCAGAGCAAACAGGCTTGCGCCGAGACATCGACTTGCTGGCCCTCGCCGGTGAGCTCACGGTGATAGTGCGCTGTGAGAGCGCCCATGGCGGCATACGAGCCGGTCCAGCCATAGGACTGCGGAAAGCTGACGCGCAACGGCGGCCGGTCCGGATCGCCGGTGAGCGACATACAACCGCTTAGCGCCATGATTTCGATATCGGATGCCTTGAATTGGCGATAAGGTCCACTCTGGCCGAAAGGTGTTATGGAAGCTAGCACAATTCGCGGGTTGGTCTTGCTAAGCTCGCCATAACCGATGTTCAAAGCGTCAAGATAGCCGGGTGTGAAACTTTCAATGAGAAAGTCGGCTTCGGCAACGAGTTGGATAAAAAGCTCGCGGCCCTTGGGAGACTCTAGGTTAAGAGTGATGCCGCGCTTGTTGTTGTTGAAGCCGAACCAAAAAAGACTCTTTTCCGGGTCCGGTTGATTGCCGTAGAAGGGGCCGAGTCTTCGCGCCGGATCACCGGTGGGCGGTTCGATCTTGATCACGTCGGCGCCGAGATCGCCCAGGATCTTGCCGCATAAAAACCCCAGCTCGTTGCTGAGATCGAGAACGCGGTACGGCGCGAGGAGCCCTGACGTTCTATCCGCCGGTGCCATAAGCGCTTAAAAAAAAGGGCAGGGACACAAACCCTGCCCTTGACATCGATTAATGCGGGCGCGGTCCGAAATTATCTTCCCGTGCGGGCCAAAGAGTGGACCCAGCCATGCATGCGCGACTTGGCGTTCTGAATATCCTTGTCGCTGAACCATTTCTTCAAGTCGACCTTATCGACAGGATATACGGGGCGCATAAAATCGCTCTCATAACCGAAAGGAACCGTGGCATCAATACCCATACCGCCCTCGAACATGGTGTTGGAGGCGGTCCATTCCCGCTCACCTGCGGTCATACGCTCGGCGGGCATAAAGGTCTGTCCGCGCCCGCCCGGAAGCGGGTTGATGATGTCGGTCTTAGGATTAACCCGGGTGGTGAGACACCACATGATGTCGTCCATGTCGTAGGGATCGGTATCTTCACTGACGGCGATGACGAGCCGTGATCCTTGCGAAGTCGATAGGATCGCCGCCATAAAGTTGCGCTGCCAGCCTTCTTCGATCCGGTTGCGCTTCTTGACCTGAATGATCGCCCCTCCCCAGTCGGTCATGCAGTAAGGAATATTGACGTCCATGATGATGCCCGGCTGCATGCGCTCGCACAGCTCGAACATGGACGCTTCACGAACAGTGGTGTCGATGTTATGGTCGTCGAGGGTGTGGACGCCGAGCGGAAAAATGATCGGCTTCGAGTCGCGCCGGCGCGTGGTCACGGCGGTGACATGGAAGGTCGGCGCCTTGTAAGCCTTGCCCATGTAGCCGGCCCACTCCGGATGAAAGTGAAAGCGCCCTTGAATACCGGCTTTCTCCGATTCGGCGGTTTCGAAGCGTCGATCGCGCGGATTAACGTAACCTTCGAGCACCACTTCGGCATCGGCGAGGGACAAAGCGTCCACGGTGCGTGCTTTGACGAGCCGCACCGGCGCGCCTTGCACCGCTCCCGCCATGCCGACTTCGTCGCAGCCCTGCGGTAAGATCACGTAATCGAAGCCGGCGCCCGCCATGAGCGTGCAAGCCGGCGGTACGCCGAAGTTCATCGTGATCGGCACCAGTTTGTTGTCTTTGTAGTACTTGGTGACGACTTGCCACATGTGAGAGCCGGGAGAAATCTGGAACGTTCCGACATTGCCCCAGCGAAAGTTCATCCGGTTGTAGCCCAGGTCCGTGCCGCCGCCGAAATATTCTCCAGAGATCAACCGGTTGCCGGAACCCACCGTCAGTTCAGGCTCCACGTTAGTGTGGCGTATCGGCACGACAAATTCACTGGCTTCGGCCGGCTTTTCGTAAACCTCTTCTTGCACCGGAGCGTCTTTCTGATCGATGATGACCGGTGGAATCGGATGCGTCAGGCCATAGGCCAGTTTCCGCGTCCGGTCGGTGTGATCTTTCCAACCGAACATCTTGTTGATGACGTTCATGTCACCAAATAGATTGGTGATGCAGCGATGTTGGGGCTTGCCCTTGATGTTATTGAATAGAATCGGACACCCGCCGTCTAATTGTTTCTGGATGCCGGTTATTTCCAAATCGGGGTTGACCTCTTTGTCGGTGACGATCAGGTCGCCTTCTTTCTTCAGCCATTCGATGGCGCCGCGTAAATCCCTAATCTCCTTGGGCGCCACGCCTTCTCGCTTTGCAGCTTTTGCCATTGCTTTCCTCCAAAAAGCTTGGGTTTGTTGCCTATGATAATGAATTCAATCCGAAAGAACCACTGAATGACGAAATGCCTTGGCCAATTGAATTACAAAAATGGGAGAGAATTCTCAGAGTCGAAATGCCCAAACGGAATTTATGATTATCTGACATTCTCGCGAAAGTCAATGAAGCGACGACGCGGGAAGAAGGCGCATGAGCGCGGCTTTTCGCGAATCATCCAAGTCGGATGATTCACGATCGAGGCGCGTACTCTTGCAGGTAATGTTGATCGAAGGCCCTTTACAGTTGTGGTCCAGCTTGCTATCAGTGCTTGAATTGTGACGGAGGTTTTGTCGAGTGAATGATATGGCGGAAACGTCGCAGGGCGCCAAACAGGACTGGCTTCTCGGCGTTGGTCTTTTTTGTTTCTTCTTCTCCGGCGCGGCGGGGTTGATCTATCAAGTCGTTTGGACCCGGATGCTCACCCAAATCTTCGGCAACACGACCTACGCGATCGCGACGGTTCTGGCCGCTTTCATGGCCGGATTGGCGATCGGCAGCTATCTCTTTGGGCAAATCGCCGACCGCGGCAAGAACGACTTCTTGTTATACGGCCTGCTCGAGGCGGGAGTCGGCATCTATGGATTTGCCGTGCCCTGGCTCTTCGCCATGGCGCAAAAAATCTACGGTCCGATTTTTGGGCTCAACGAGAGCTATCCGTTTATTTTCAATATGGTGCTTTTCTGTCTCTCTTTTGTTTTGCTCGTCTTTCCCACGCTTCTGATGGGCGCCACCTTGCCGGTCCTGAGCCGCTTTTACGTGCGCAGTTTTGCGCAGTTTGGCCGGCGCGTAGGCGACCTGTACGCGACCAACACGCTCGGCGCTGTGATCGGTTGCGCGGCGGCCGGCTTTTTTCTTATTCCCACTATCGGGATGCGCGCTACCGTCTTTGTGGCGGCCGGGGTCAATCTGCTAATCGCGTTGCTGATTCTGATCGTCGATCGCCTGCGCCAGAAAGAGCTGACGGCGGCGGCGTTGCCGCAAGTCGCCGCGGAGGATCGGCCGGCAAGCGAAGTAGCACCCTCGCCGTTGTGGTTGCCTTGGATACTCCTGATCTCATTCGGGCTCTCCGGATTTGCCTCACTGGTGTACGAGAATGCCTGGACGCGCGCCTTGACCCTGGTCATCGGCAGCTCGATTTACTCATTCACAACGATGCTGGTTACCTTTCTTATTGGTTTGGCTCTGGGTGGCTTTCTCTACGCCCGTTTTTTCGGCGAGCGCGAAGCTCGCCTTAGCACTTTCGGATTGATCGAGCTCTATGTCGGGTTGGCGGCTGCGGCGACGATTCCTCTTTTCGAGAGGCTGCCTCTGATCTTCGTTCGATTGTTACAAGGTTTTGGCGATACGTTTACGGTATTTCTCTACCTGCAGATGTTTCTCTCAGCTCTCGTGATGTTCGTGCCGACGGTGCTTCTGGGCATGACGTTTCCATTGGTCGCGCGGTTGTTCACCCAAAGCCTGTATCGTGTGGGCAGCGGCGTGGGTAATTCTTACGCCGCCAATACCGTCGGGGCAGTTTTGGGCGCCTTTGCCGGGGGGTTTATTTTGATCCCGAACATCGGCGTGCAAAATACCATCCTGTTCGCCGTTATTCTGAATCTTTTGATCGGCTGCGTGCTCGTGTTCGCTGATCCGCGAATGGCTCTGGTGCCGCGATTCGTATTGAGCGCGATTGTGCTAGTGCTGGCGGTTTTGGTGCCATTGCGGTTGCCGCGCTGGGATCCGCATATCCTGACCAGTGGTGTCACCATCTATTACGATCGCTACGAAGGTCTGCCGACCAATTCGCTACGGCTGGAGGAGATGAGGCGAGATGACGTGCTTTACTATCGGGAGGGACTGACGACGACGGTGAGCGTGCACCGCATTCCCGGTAGCGAATACATCTATTTTAAATCCAACGGCAAGATCGACGGCTCTTACGGCGATGCGCTCAGCCAGCTCATGACAAGTTACATACCGATGTTCCTCCATCCCAAGGCTGAGCAGGCGCTCACGATTGGTCTGGGCAGCGGTATGTCGGCAAAAGCGCTGGCGACTTTCGACACGTTGAAGGAGATTGAAGTCATCGAGATCGAGCCGACGATGATCGAGGCGAGTCGATTTTTTGACCGGGCCATGGTGAAAGTGGAAAAATTGCCCGAGGGGGTAAGCTTCCCAAAGACTGCCGGGGGTCGCATCTGGTACGACGGGGACAAAAAGCAGCTCTTTTATAAAGGGGTGATGGAAGAGGAAGAGCGGTCCAAGCTGATGAAAATGTCGGAGGACCGTGACTATCGGGCGGCCATCGACACGCTGTACCGTCGGGCGCGCAATTCGCGTGCTAGCGGTGTCCTTGACGACAAACGGGTGCGAGTCATACCAACGGACGGGCGTAACTACATTCTTGCCACTCCGAAGTATTACGACGTAATTACTGCCGAGCCTTCGAATCCTTGGATCGCCGGCATCGCCAACTTGTACACCCGGGAATTCTACCAGGTGATCAAGTCCAAAATTAAGGACGATGGAATCTTTGCCCAGTGGTTCCACAATTACTCCATGTCCCCGGACGATTTTCGCATGGTGTTTAGAACCTTCGTCGAGGCTTTCCCGCACGTCACGCTGTGGAGCATGAAGGAAAGTGACTTCTTGTTGGTCGGCAGCAAGCAGGAACACCGCTTTGATTACGCCGCAGTCAAAAAAATCTATGACAATAACGCCATGCTCAGGTCGGATCTCGAATATCTCGGGCTATCCGACATTTATGCGGTTCAAGGGTTCTATCGCATGGGAAAAGAGAACCTGCTGGAATTTTCCAAGGGGGCTGACATTAACACGGACGACGGCGCCCAGCTGGAGTTTTCCGCGCCGAAAAGCCTCCGCCGCGCGACGACGGAGCTCAATCGGAAACTGATGAGTCCGTACCTCGTCGATTCGCCGCCCTGGTTAAAGACTCAACCGCTGGCGGTCCCCGAGGCGATGCATCACTATTATATGGCGCAATCTTACGTGGCGAGTGTTTCGCACGCTCGGGCTTTGAAGGAACTAGAGCAGGCGGTCCGTTTGGATCCCACGAACCCTAAATTCTACGTCTTGCAGACTAAAGTTCTTTTGGATCAGGACAAGAGCGCGGAGGCGGCCAAAACCGCATTTGCAGCCATGGAACGCTCACGCGATACGATTTCGGATGTTTTGGGCTTGAGTGATGAATTCTATCTCCCTGAGGCCAGGGTCGTGTATGCCAAAGCCATCGAGCTAGGGAATCGAGAGGTGTTGCCCTATCTTGGGCTGGGGAATATCGCGATTCACTCGGGAGACCTGGGGGAAGCGGAGAAATGGTTTAGGCGGGCGGGCGAGTTGCAGGCTGAACATCCGGCGGTGTTGCTGGCGATGGGTCGACTCGCCTCGGCAAAAGGTAACCGTGAAAAGGACAAGGAAGCAGCCACGAAATTATTCCAGGAAGCCAGGGATCTCTTGGAAAAATCCAAAGGCAAAGGCGAGGATTCGGCGACACTCTATGCAGAATTGGGCGAAGTCTATGGTGAGCTCGGCGCGTGGGACAAGGCAAGCGACTCCTACAAAGAAGCGCTGCGAATGAGACGGAGAAGAAACGATTGGCGCCGCTCTCTGGGCGAAGCCTACGCGAAGCAGGGCAAACTAAGCGAAGCCGAACAGAAATATCGCGAGGTGTTGGCCTTGAGCGCCGACGACGAACAGGCCTTCTACGGGCTTCAGGCGTTGGGCAAGAGATATTGAGTAGTCGAGAAATTTTTTGCGTACCATGCATTAAAAGGCCCTCGACATACAGCGAGGGCCTTTTCGTTTTTGTAAAAACCCTTTTGCAACTCCGTTTTTGCCGCTTTATTCTGGGTGCTGTGTAAAGCGGACGAGGGAGGTATCATGATGTTGAAGGAAAAAATCGGCATCATCGGCGCGGGAAAGATCGGTTCGGCGATCGCGCGCGGCATCATTCGCGCTGGTCTCGTGACCAAAGATCAAGTCATGGCAAGCGATGTAGCTGAGCCTCTGCGAGAATCCATTGTCAAAGAGCTCGGTATCAAAGCCACCCCCGACAATGGCAAAGTTTGTGACTTTGCCGATATCGTTATTCTCGCAGTCAAACCTCAGATCGTGGATTCAGTGTTGAAGGAGAGTGCCAGGAAACTTGGCAAGGCAAAGCTTTTGGTCTCAGTTGCCGCGGGTGTTCCTGTTTCGAGGCTCGAGGCCAATTTAGCCCAAGGGGCTCGCGTGGTACGAGTCATGCCCAATATTCCCTGCGTGGTAGGGGCTGGCGCGGCTGGCTATGCCGGTGGTGAACACGTAACGGCAAAGGACATGGAAACGGTCGGTTTGGTTCTCAATAGCTTTGGAGTCGCCATGCCCGTTGAAGAAAAATATCTCGACGCAGTCACCGGGCTCAGCGGGAGCGGGCCGGCATATGTTTTTCTGTTTATCGAGGCGTTGGCCGACGGCGGAGTTCAGGCCGGTCTGTCTCGAGATGTAGCGCTCAAGCTTGCGGTCCAAACGGTGTATGGCGCGGCGCGCATGGCACTCGAAAGCTCGAAGCACCTCGGGGAGCTGAAAGACGAGGTCACTTCGCCCGGCGGCACGACCATCGCCGGGCTCTATGCTCTAGAGCAAAGAGGGTTTCGTGGCACGGTCATGGAAGCGGTCGCCAGCGCCACGCGGCGTTCCCAAGAACTGGGCAAAGGACAATAGGGAGAGTTTTGTTCAATTAACAGAATGTCTTGTCGGCTCCGCCTAAGTCACCGCCTTTGCCAATTTCCCTGAGCGCCTTGGATCCACCAACCCGGCTGCGCTTGTTCGGCCCAGCTTTTGGCGAAGATACTCTTGATTTTTGGCACGGATTCTTTCGGGAAATTATTCGCTTTCGCGATCTCGAGATACAACGATTCTCGGTCGCGATTTTCCGCCTCCACCAGTTGTTGCACCTCCGCTCGTTCCTTAAGGTTAAGGCCGTCCGTCGTTCGGACAGTCAGCAAGCCATCTCTCGTAAGCCCGACGTTTCCCCGATCCATGAATGGCTTGATGGAGCCGCTGCGGTTCTTGATCGAGTCTTTCAGCGCACGGATGGCGGGGTTGGAGATGTTGATGTCGGCTTCCTGGGCGAAAGCCGCGCTCACCCAACCGACGGAGACAACTTTCCATGCCGCGCGCGGAAGCAAACTGCGCGGCGGCTCCTTGGGGGCGGGTTCACTTCGTCCGCCCCAGGTTTCTTTGACGATCTCATCAGCCGCGCGCTCCACGGCTGCGGCGGGAAAATAAATATTTACCGTCACGCAGGAGTTCACCAAGAATGCCATAAGAAGCGAAACTCTTTTCAACATGATTCCTCCAGGTCACTTGATCTGCGGCTTGTCCGATTGCCGGATTTGTTCCAATCGTTTCAAAAGATCGCGGAAGCCGATCTGTTGCGTGTGGCTGATGACGTTGACGGTCGGCGGGAGAAGACTTCCGACTACGAGAAATTCTTTTCCGTCTCGACTCTCGATGCCCCGCAGGGTGAGTTTGTCGTTTTTTAGCGAGGCTTTGAACCCCATCTTGCTATAACGAAAGTTGTCAAAGAGTCCGGCTATCCCACCATAAACCAGACTGCCATCTTCGCCGGAGCTTAGCACGGTAATTTTGTTCAGGGCCTCGACGCTGATCCATTGACTGCTGCCGGGCCGCTCCACGGTGTGGAGATCGGCTCGCAACTGCGCCGGTTGCCCGTTGGTTATGACAAGATCGCTAACGGTTCCTTCCAGGATGCCTGAGATACGGCCAAATTCAAAGGTTTCGGATGCTTGTTCGAGATTAATGTTTTGAAAACGGGCATCCGCCTTGACCGCGGGTAGCGAGGAGAAAGGATTCTCGATCTCCGTTTTGTCGATCTGCACGCGTCCGCCAAAGACCTCGATCTGGATTTGCCCCTGACTGCGCAAGACATTGCTCGTCAACTCCGTCTTTGGAATCGAGCCGCTGAGCGTGCCGCCAAAACGATACCATCCCAACGCTTCGGTCAGCTTTTGGAGTTGGAGATCTTTCATTTCAACGGAAAGTGAAAACACTCGAGGATCTTTGATCAAGTCTCTCCAGACGAGGTTGCGGATTTCAACCGTGCCGCCATAGATTGCGAGCCGGATGGGTTGACTGAATCTAAGTCGATTGTTTCTCAACGAGACTGGGGTTGTGAACGCAGGCACGGTCTCAGAACCGAGTCGAAGCGAATCGATTGCCAAGGTGCCGTTCGGAACACTTTTAACGTCTTGTTCGCTGCTAGCTGCCGGCCACTGGACGCGGAAAGGCAGCGCGAGATTTATCGGACCGACGTGCCATTGGTTCGATGTCATGCCCAGGTTGGCGCCGCGCACTTGAAGCTGGCCTTCGACGGAGAAGCGATCCAAAGTGCCATTGATTTGTGCCGTTAAATCCATTCGTCCGCCGACCGTTACCTGGTCCAAGATCGGGTAGCTCCGGTGCAGCACTTCGCGGATGAAGAACTCAAAAACACCTGAGGGTTGTACGTCGTTTGCATTGATTTGTGTGCGCAGTGTCGGCTGGTGCGAGATTTGTTGTGCGGTTCCTTTGATCTCCACTGTGCCCACGTTTGCGAGCGAAAGGTTGAGCCTGCGCACTTGCAGTTCGTCGCTGGCGGCAAGGTAATCGCCGTCGAAATCCAGTCCAGCCTTCTGCGACTTGAGGTCGCCAAAAAACTTCCCCCAAAGGATCTCACCCTGCTCGAAGTCCAGGCTACCGGACACCGTCATGAGTCGCTTCTCCCCGGCCATAGTCTCAAAACGGCCTGCCAAAGTAAGATTCTCTCCCATCTTCGAACCATCGGGGGTAGCGTAGCGACCGCGCGCAAGTCGAAACTTGGCGGCTGTCTTCAGCGGTTCGTTGGGGTTTGATACGAGCGTACTATCTAGCTTCAGCTCGTCAGCGGCGAATTGAATTCCGTTGCTCGCCGCCGCCAGTGATTTTCCTTGGATCTGGATATCGGTGGCACGCAGCGAAGAATTGATCCATTCAAATGGCGCTATGAGGTTCAGCTCTTGCAGCGAGAATGTTGCGCTCTTAAGCTCGGCTCCATTCGTTCGCGCCACGCCTTTGATTGCGAGCGCGTGCCAAGGCCCTTCGAATTTCAAATCCGCCTCTGCCGTACCGCGCAGACTCCAAGTGTTCATCGGCTCAGGCAGCAAGGTTTGGATGGCTGAGCCGGGAATCTTGCGCCAGTTTGCCTGAGCGTTCGCTACGGTCGGCTCTTCACTGAAAGAAATCACGCCCTTACCATCTGCCGTTCCCACCGGGGTGTTGAGATGAATCGACGTGAGAGTCAATTCTTTGTTGGCGAAGAAGTAGCTGCCTGTAAGCGTTCCAACCGTCCTGCCAGGCATTGCCGGGAGCTTGAGGGCGCCGATCTGTGAAGGTAGTTCGTTCGTCTCGATATGCGCCGAGACGATAGCCTCCTTGAAGCTCGGTTCCACGGAGACTCGCGAATCAAACTGTCCGGTGAGTCTTGCCGCCCCGATAGCCAATCCGGTCATAGCGCCTGACGCCACTATCTCCAGAGCTTGGCTCTCCATCCTGCGCAGCTTCGCTTTGAGCTGCAGGTTATTGGTCACCGGCGTTTGGGTCGATAGCCGCTGCGCCGGCTTTTTGAGAGTCGCCTGCCGGAGCTTGATCTCCGCTTCCATCTCGTCTCTTCCGCCACGAATAGCGATCTCCGCCGATCCTTCGAGCCAGGGAATATCCGTCTGTAAAACGATTCCGGCGGCTTGCGCCAAATTGAGATTTTGCGCGCTCAAGTTCACGGCGCGAAAATCCAAGGTCTGTCCTGCGGTTGTTTTTACGACGATCGTTCCATCTTGAATATTCAGATGACGAACGCCGATGGCGACGGAGCTCTTTGCCGATGAGTCGAACAATTTCTCAGGGTCGATGTAGAAAACCGGTTTTTGCAGCTCGATTCGATGGATACTGTTGCGAAACAAGTCCATAAAACCAAGCGTAACAGCAATATGCTCTCCCTCGAGAACTATGCTGGATTCATCGGCGATCTTGAGCGCAGAAGCGATAAAGCGAAAAGGAAACCTGAGCCGAAGATCGCTCAGTTCGATCTTGTAACCGGTTCGGGAAACGGCTTCGCTCTTGAGCCACTGTTGAAAACGATCGGAGCGAACCCAGAAAAAGAATGAAAGGTAGGCCAGAAAGAGGACCGCGCCGGTGAAGAGTGTTGCTCCGAACCCGAGTCTCCTCCAAGCGGTCACCCGATAACGATACACGCTGAGGATTGGACGAGCAATCGACGCAAAAGTTGCGCTTGCAAAGGGCGACGCTAAATTTGCTTTGTCTTCTAGCTTGCCATATAAGCTAGCCCATGGGCGGGCGCTTAGAATGGCTCATCCCTTGGATTGTGGAAACGAAAATTGTCTAGATACACT
>Ga0081538_10001860_pt1 | contig 21281 bp, 18 predicted proteins | sample TabmetS5T2R1_FD_71022 | JGI IMG/M metagenome (GOLD analysis project Ga0081538, IMG submission 71022) | Tabebuia heterophylla rhizosphere microbial communities from the University of Puerto Rico - S5T2R1 | ecosystem: Host-associated > Plants > Roots > Rhizosphere ...
ACGTCCTCGGCGCAAGGGCGGGCCGGGAGCGCTACGAGCAGATCACCGCCAGCGCCCGCCAGCTGCTCGACAAGCCGCAGGTCAAGCAGGTCCTCGACAGCGCCCCGGGCAACATCGGGGCCCGCGTGGAGCAGGTCGCCAACAGGGCCGCCGACAAGGTCCAGCAGGCCGGGGACAAGGTCGCCGCCGGCACGTCGTCGGGCACCAGCGGCGCCACCAGCGGCACCACCACCACGACCACCAGCACACCGGCGACGCCGGCCACCCCGAGCACGCCGACGACCACGACCACCACCCCGAGCGCGCCCGCCACCACCACCACGACCACGGCCGCCGGGGCCGAGACCACCGGCACCACCACCGAGACCGGCACCACCACGGCCAAGCGCGGGGCCAGCGAGCGCAAGCCCAAGAGCAGCGGCAGCGGCAGCGGCAGCAGCGGCAGCGGCTGACCCGCTGAGGAGACCCGACCGCCCGGGGCCGGCACCACGCCGCCCCGGGCGGCGCTCTACGGGCGCAGGTTTACGGCCACCCATTTCGGCCAGCCACTGACCATGCGCTTCGGGAACGTGGAGATCCGCCCGCTCGGCGGCGGCCTCGGCTGCCTGCTGATGATCCTGTTCTCGGTGCTCGCCTCGGTGGTCCTCACCGTGCTGGCGAACCTGCTGCTGAACTAGCTGGCCGCGGCCCGCTCGGCGCCGACGGCGCGGTCGTAGACCTGCTCGTAGCCGGAGACCATCGTCTCGGCCGAGAACCGCTCCTGGGTCCGGGCGCGGACGTGGCTGGCCTCGTACCACGGGTCGCCGATGGCGTCGCGGTCGCTGAGCCCGTCGGCGAGCAGCGCCACCACCCACTCGATCCCGCCGTAGCCGCTCGGCGGGATCGAGTACCAGGGAGGGGCGATCAGCGCGATCCGCATAGCCTGGTAGTTCCACGACGCGGGCAGCCGAAAACGACCGCACCGCCGGGACCTCCTGGCGGTCGGTGCTGGCCGCCTAGGCCGAGCGGGAGCCGGGGCCCTCGTCCTCGCCGGACGTCGGCCGCTCGGACAGGCTGTCAACCAGCGCCCGGATCTCGCTGTCCGGGTACCGGCGGTGGCCGCCGAGGGTGCGGACGAAGGGCAGCTTGCCCTCCTTGGCCCAGCGGGACACGGTCTTGGGAGACACCTGGAGCAGGGCCGCGGCCTGCGACGCGGTCAGGTGCTTGGGCTCAGTCGGTTTGGGTTGGCGCATTGGACTCCTTCAACGGTCATGGTCCGGACCGGACCTCCAGCCGCTCATGGTGTGTCGAGCCGGCAGCGGCGAAGCTCCTGCGCATCCGGTAGTTCTGTACTCAAGATGCTCGGCTGGAGCCTGCTGGACTTGATGACCACCATTAGCCCCTCCCTCCGGTGCTCCGTCACGTACCTTCTGGGCTCCGCGACGACTTAGGGGCTATTGCGTTCCCAAGGGCACCATAAGTGCTCAAGGGAAGTTCAGCAACCCACGTGGTACAGGGTATGCTCGCGCCATGTCTCTCATACCGGGACAGGCCGACCAGCGACCGGCGGACGTCTACAGCGCCCGCTGCCCTTCACGGGCGGCCCTCGCCCTCATCGCCGACAAGTGGGCCGTGCTGGTCGCCGGGTGCCTGATCGACGGCCCCAAGCGCCACTCGTGGCTGCGCCACCAGATCGGCGGCATCTCCGGCAAGATGCTCACCCGGACCCTGCGCGAGCTGGAGCGGGCCGGCCTGGTCGAGCGGCGGATCTTCCCCGAGGTGCCGCCCCGGGTCGAGTATTCGCTCTCTCCCCTCGGCGCCACCCTGCGCGAGCCGGTGGCGGCCCTGACCGAGTGGGCCAGGGCCAACGGCGGGCCGGTGGTCGAGGCCCGGATGCGCAGCGGCCGGCCGGTGGGTTCGGCCGGCTCGGTCCCGCGACCCGGCTAGGGGTGCCGGCGGCCGTCCTTGAGCATCTGGACGGTCTGGGCGACCCGGCGGCGCCGGGTTGTCTCCCGCCTGGCCTCGGCCACCCACTCGGCGTACTCGCGCTGGTGGGTGAAGGACAGGCCGTCGAAGGCCGCTCTGGCCTCGGGGTCGGCGCCCAGGGCGGCGGCCAGGTCGGGCGGCGGCTCGACGGTGCGGGGCTGGTCGTCGGCCTCCAGCTCGACGACCACGGTGTCGCCGGCGGCGACCCCGGCCGCCTCGCGCAGGGCCCGGTTGACCGGTAGATAGGAGCGGCCGCCGTAGACGGCCACGGTGCTGCGGAAGGGCTGGCCGTTGATGGTGCCCCTGACCGGGGCCCTGGCCTTGCCGAAGGTGGCCCGGACGTCCAGCGGGACCTCGAAGAACACGCCGCTGTCCTCGGCCTCCAGCACGGTCTCGAAGCGGTGCGTCATGGCCGAGATCGTAAACCCTGCCAACCTCCCCGACGCGACAGGGACCTTGCTGTACCCTTCCGCCAGCTCACAACGCCTATCCATAGGTGGTGCACATGCGGCGAATCGCCGTCGCCAACCAGAAAGGCGGCGTTGGGAAGACGACCACGGTGGTCAACCTGGGCGCCGCCCTCGCCGAACGGGGCCGGCGCGTGCTCGTGATCGACCTGGATCCGCAGGCCAACGCGAGCACCTGGCTGGGCACCGTCGACGCCCGCGCCCTCTACGAGGTCTTCGAGAACGGGGCCCCGCTCTCGAAGGCCGTCCGCGCCACCGGGGTGGACAACCTCGACCTGGTGCCGTCGTCGTCGTGGATGACGAGAGCCGAGCGCAACGCCGCCACCCAGGCCGGGGCCGAGATGATCCTGCGCCAGGCGGTGGACGAGCTCCCCCACGACCAGTGGGACTACATCCTGATGGACTGCCCGCCCGCCCTCGGACTGCTCTGCTACTCGGCCCTGGCCGCCTGCAACGAGGTCCTCATCCCCGTCCAGACCAGGGTCATGCCGCTGGCCGGCCTGGTCGCCCTCAACCAGACGATCGACACCGTCAAGCTCCGCCTCAACCGCCGCCTGCAGCTGTCGGCCGTGCTCCCCTCCCAGGTCGACCGGCGCACGGCCCTGTCGCGGGAGGTCGTGGAGAGCCTGCGCGAGCGGTTCGGGGACGTGGTCATGGAGACCATGATCCGCGAGAGCGTCCGGGTCGCCGAGGCGCCAGGGCACCGCCTCCCCGTCACCATCTACGCCCCTGACAGCTCCGCGGCGCAGGACTACCGGGCCGCCGCGGCAGAGTTCGACGCGAGGAGTGCCGCGGATGGCGAGACCCAAGCGGATGGGCGCCTACAACGCGCTCGATGACCTCCTGCCGGGCCCGGCCTGGGACCCGAGCCCGGCCGAGCCGGACGACACCTCCGCGGCCCCTCGGCGGCCGAGGCTGCAGCCGGTTCCCGACCCGCCGGGGTCCCGGAGGGAGCGGGGGCCCAACGCCCTCGACGACCTGCTCCCCGGGCCGTCGGCGGGCGCCCTCGAGGACCTGCTTCCCGGGCCGGCGGCCCCGCCGCCCCGGAGAATGGCGGCGGTCCCGGGAGGCCGGAGGGCTGCCGGGCGGCACCTGGGCATCTGGAACCCGCTCGACGGGCCGCCGCCGGCCGCGCCCGAGCCGCCGCCGCCGGCCCCGGCCAAGGCCCGGCTGAGCTTCCGGCTGCCGGCCGACCTGGTCGAGACGGCCAGGGACGCGGTCGCCCACCTGGCCGGTACGGCCGACCGGACGACGCTGACCGCCCTGACCGAGCGCGCCCTGCGGGTCGAGCTGGCCCGGCTGGCCATCACCCACAACGACGGCCGGCCGTTCCCGCCCCGCGATCCCTGACTCGCCCGGGATCGGGCCCGGTTACCCGCGCGTTAGCCCGGGCTGCGACGGTTCGGCCATGCTCCGACGGCCCGTGCTCCCGCTCGCCGCCCTCCTGGCCGGCGTGGTCCTGCTCGCCTCCGCCTGCTCCTTCCCCGAGCTGCCCGCCCCCCACGGCGGGCAGCCCGCCCCGCCGTCCGCTCCACCCGCCAAGGCGACGCACCGCAGGGCCGGGCCCACCCGGGCGACCGGCGCCCCGGTGCGGGTGGTGATGAACGACCGCTTCCGCTACCGCCCGGACGCGATCGTGGTCCGGGCCGGCCGCCGGGTCACCTTCGCCGTCACCAACGCCGGCAAGCTCCCCCACGAGTTCACCCTCGGCGACCGCGCCACCCAGCTCTCCCACGAGCGCCAGATGCAGGCGATGGCGTCCACCGGCGGCCACCTCCACACCCACGGCACCACCGGCGGCACCCTGACCGTCCCCCCCGGCGAGACCCGGCGCCTCACCTGGACCTTCGACGAGCCAGGCCTGGTCCTCTACGGCTGCCACGTCCTCGGCCACTGGGCCGCCGGCATGAAGGGCACCATCGTCGTCCTCGCCCCCGGCCGCCCCCTCCCCCGCTGATCGCCCCTACAGGTACTGGCCCGTGGGGTCGCCGGGCTGGGCCGGGCCGGGGCGGCCGGGGAGGGCGCGGCGGCGCATCTCCTCGAGCTGGTTGCGGGCGGTCATCTGCTGGGCGAACAGGGTCGCCTGGATGCCGTGGAAGAGGCCCTCGAGCCAGCCGACGAGCTGGGCCTGGGCGACCCGGAGCTCGGCCTCGCTGGGGGTCTCCTCACCGGTGAACGGCTGCGCCACCCGGCCCAGCTCCTGGGCGAGGTCGGGCGAGAGGCTCTCGGACAGCTCCCGCACGGAGATGTCGTAGATGTCACGCATCCGGTCCCGGCCGGCCTCGTCCAGGGGGGCGTGACGGACCTCCTCGAGGAGCTGGCGGACCATGGCGCCGATGCGCATCACCTTGGCGGGGCTGGCGATCGCCTCGGTGGACGGCTGTGGTGTCGGCTCGCCGACGACCACCTCGCCGGAGACGGCGGGTTGCTGTGGGTGCTCGGTCATGCCCGCATCTTCGCGCAGCCCGGTCACGGCCGCCACTTGTGCGCCTACATCTCCAGGCTGAGGGGGCGGGTCGGCCGTCAGGATGACGCCGCCCGGCTGCCGGAGCGGTACGGTGCGGCAATGGCTGTCCCTGACGACCGCCGGCAACGGCTACGGGCCGCCGGGCCGTTGGCCCTCGACGGGCTGCTGGCCGCGGCGGCGGCCGCCGCCGGCGTGGCCCTGCTGGCCCCGGTGCTGCCCCTCGATATGGGGTCGCCGCGGTCGGTGGCCGCCTACCTGCTGGTGCTGGCCCACACCCTGCCGCTGGCGGTGCGCCGGCGCTGGCCGGTGGCCGTGCTGGCCGCCGGCCTGCTCACCGGGGCGGCGTTCGCCCTGCTGGGGCTGAACCTGGTGGTGCTGACGTTCGCCCTGCTGGTCTACGTGTACACGGTGGCCGCCCGCCGCCCGCGGCGGGTGTCGCTGGCCGGGCTGGCCGCCACCGAGGCCACGATCGTGCTGGTCTGGCTGGTCAGACCGCGGGCGATCGGCTCCGACGCCAGCACCCTGGTGCTCGACGGCCTGATCCTGGCCGCGGTCTGGTGGCTCGGGGACGGGACCCGGCGGCGCCAGGAGGCGGTCGTGACCGCCGAGCAGCGGGCGGCCGAGCTCGAGCAGGCCCGGGAGGAGCTGGCCCGGCAGGCGGTCACCGAGGAGCGGCTGCGCATCGCCAGGGAGCTGCACGACGTGATCGCCCACAGCATGAGCATCATCGCCGTGCAGTCTGGGGTCGGGGCGCACGTGCTCGACACCCGGCCCGAGGAGGCGCGCAAGGCGCTGGTGGCGGTGGAGGCGACCAGCCGCCAGGCCCTGGTCGAGATGCGGCGGCTGCTCGGCGTGCTTCGCCGGGAGGCCGAGCCCAGGGGCAGCCTGGCCCCGGCGCCCGGCCTGGCCGAGGTGGAGGCCCTGGCCGCCGAGGTGGCGAGCGCCGGGGTGCGGGTCGAGGTCCGGATCGAGGGGACGCCGTCGGAGCTGCCGGCCGGGCTGGACCTGTCGGCCTACCGGATCGTCCAGGAGGCGCTGACCAACGTACTCAAACATGCCCGCCCGGCTGCGGTCGTCGTCCGGGTCGCCTACGAGCCCGGGCAGGTGGTCATCGAGGTCACCGACGACGGCAAAGGCATGGAGTCGGCCTCCGGCCGACGGTCGATGGGCCCCGACCCGCAGAGTCGCGGGTCGGGCATCGCCGGCATGCGGGAGCGGGCCGGCCTCTACGGCGGCACCGTCGAGGCCGGCCCCCGGCCCGACGGCGGCTTCCGGGTCGCGGCGACCCTCCCGGTCGGGGAGCTCCCACGGTGATCAAGGTTCTCGTGGCCGACGACCAGCGGCTGGTCCGGGCCGGGTTCCGGGTCCTGGTCGAGTCGGCCCCCGACCTGGAGGTGGTGGGCGAGGCCGGGGACGGGGCCGAGGCGGTCGAGCTGGCCCGGCGGGAGCTGCCCGACGTGGTCCTGATGGACATCCGCATGCCCCGGATGGACGGGCTGGAGGCGACCAGGCGGATCGTGGCCCTCGACCAGTCCGGCGGGGTCCGCGTCCTGGTCCTCACCACCTTCGACCTGGACGAGTACGTCTACGAGGCGCTGCGAGTGGGCGCCAGCGGCTTCCTGCTCAAGGACACGCCCCCGAACGACCTGCTGGCCGCCATCCGGGTCGTGGCCGCCGGGGACGCGCTGCTCGCCCCCAGCGTCACCCGGCGCCTGATCGCCGAGTTCGCCCGCCGGCCCGAGCCGAGTCCCGTCACCCCGGCCGCCCTGGCCTCGCTCACCGACCGGGAGCGGGAGGTGCTGGCCCTGGTGGCCAGGGGCCTGTCCAACGCCGAGATCGCCGACCAGCTGGTGGTGAGCGCGGCCACGGCCAAGACCCACGTCAGCCGGGTCCTGGCCAAGCTCCAGGCCCGCGACCGGGCCCAGCTGGTGATGCTGGCCTACGAGACGGGCCTGATCACCCCGGGCTCCGCCTGACCGGGCGCCGTCCCGGCCTGCCCTCAAGGGCGATCAGGGTGCAGGGACTCAGCAGGCGCTTCGGGGAGGTGCTCGGCGGCTGGCCCGGCTACGGCCTGGTCCTGGCCCTCCTCGGCGGCCGCCCGCTGGTCCGCCGCGACCTGACCTGAGGCAGCCGGTAGCGGCCGGGCCGTGCGTGGCGGCCCGGCCTCGGCAGGCGGGCGCGGACCAGGTACAGCAGGCCGAGGATGGGGGCGAGCAGGAGCCCGTTGGCCGGCTCGGTGGTGGTCACCAGCTCCGCCGTGGTCGTGGTCGGCTCAGCGGTGGTGGTGGTGGTGGTGGTGGTGGTCGGGGCGAGCGCCGCCGTGGTGGTGGTCGCCTCGACGGTGGTGGTGGTGGTCGGCTCGTCGGTGGTCGTGGCCGGTTCGACGGTGGTCGTGGCCGGCGCCACCGTGGCCGTCGGCTCGACCGTGCCCACCGGGGCCGGCGGGAGCTCGGGGTCGGTTGCTGGTGCCGGGGTGGGGTCGGGCGGGTCCGGGGCCGCCGGCGAGGCGGCCGTGCCGCCGCCGGTGCCGCCACCCGTGCCGCCGGCCGCCGGGGCGGCCGCGGCCGTGGTCGGGGCCTCGGCGGCCAGGGTGACCGGGGACGCCCCCGCGGTCGGCTCCGGGGGCGCGGTGGTGGAGGAGGACGAGGAGGTCGGCCCGGACCCGGTGCTGGACGACGCCACCGACGGCGGGTCCGTGGTCGTCGGGGCGGTGGTCGACTCCGGCGGCAGGCTCTGGACGGCCGGGGGGACCGCGGGCTCCTCGGGCACCAGGGCGGCCGAGGCGACCAGGGCGGCGAGCACGGCGAAGGTCAGCCCGAAGGCGACCAGCATGAGGCGCCAGGGCAGTCGGTGCTCGGCCAGGTGGCGTGGGGATCGTGATGGCATGGGGGATGTCCTCGGCGCCGGATTCTACGGATTGTCCGATCCAATGGGAAATCGGCATCCGTCATCATGGGAGGAGGGAGGCAAGCACCAGGGAGGCGCGGGCGTGGAGGATCGGGGTGGCGGGCTGGTGGCGGTCCGGGGGGCGCGGCTGGTCGACGTCGAGGCCGGCCGGGTTGTCGAGGGGCGGGGGCTGCTGGTCAGCGGGGAGCGGATCGAGGCGCTGCTCGACCCCGGCCAGCCGCCGCCCGAGGGGGCCGGGGTCGTCGACCTGCCCGGCCACACGCTGCTGCCCGGGCTGATCGACTGCCACACCCACCTGGTCGGCGAGCTCCAGGGGTCCGGCGTCCCGGCCATCGACCGGAGCGCCGCCCAGGAGGCCCTCAGCGGGGTCAAGAACGCGAAGGCCACCGTCCTGGCCGGGTTCACGACCGTGCGGGACGTCGGCACCTTCCGGGCGTTCGTCGACGTGGCCCTGCGGGACGCGATCCGCGACGGCACCGTGACCGGGCCGCGGATGGCGGTGGCGGGCGCGTACGTGACCGTCCCCGGGGGCGGCGGGTCGGTCACCGGCCTGGCCCACGACATCGAGCTGCCGCTCGACCTCCGCTTCGGGGAGGCGTCCTCCCCGGAGGAGGTCAGGCGGCGGGTGCGGGCGATCCTGCACGGCGGGGCCGACTTCATCAAGGTGATCGCCACCGGGGCCGTGCTCGCCCCCGGGACCCTGCCCGGCGCGCCCGAGCTCTCCGAGGCCGAGCTGGCCGCCGCGGTCGCCGAGGCGGCCGCCCACGGCACCCACGTGGCCGCCCACGCCCACGGGACCCAGGGCATCGTCAACGCGGCCAGGGCCGGCGCCCGCTCGATCGAGCATGGCTCGCTGCTCGACGAGGAGGCGGCCGGCCTGCTCGCCGAACTGGGCACCTACCTGGTCGCCGACATCTACAACGGCGACTACATCGCCACCGAGGGGGCCGCCCATGGCTGGCCGGCCGAGACGCTGGCCAAGAACGAGGCCACCACCCAGGCCCAGCGTGACGGCTTCGCCCTGGCGGTCAAGGCCGGGGTGCGGATCGCCTACGGCACCGACAGCGGCGTCTACCCCCACGGCTGGAACGCCCGCCAGCTCCCCTACATGGTCAGGCACGGGATGACGGCGATGGCCGCGCTCCGGTCGGCCACCGTGGTCGCGGCCGAGCTCCTCGGCTGGGAGGACCGGGTCGGGGCCCTGGCCCCGGGCCGCCTGGCCGACGTGATCGCCGTCGGTGGCGACCCCCTGGCCGACCTGGAGCTGCTGGCCGACGTCCCCTTCGTGATGCAGGGTGGCCGGGTCCTCAAGTGGGAGGCCACGGCTGCCCCACTGTCGGGTGGCACGCCATACTTCTCGACGTGACCTCCGCGACCACCACCAGCTTCGTCGGCCGGGCCGAGGAGCTCGACCGCCTGCTCGCCCTGCTCGACCGGGCCGAGCGCGGGCGGCCGGCCGTCGGCCTGATCGCCGGCGACGCCGGCGTCGGCAAGACCCGCCTGCTCGACGAGCTGGCCGCCCGGGCCGACACGGCCGGGGTCCGGGTGCTGGTCGGCGGCTGCATGGAGGCCGGCGACGTCGGCCTGCCCTACGTGCCGTTCATCGACGCCTTCCGCGACCTCGGCACCCGCCCCGGCGAGGCCGAGGTGGCCGCCCCGCTGGCCGCGGCCGTGCCCAGCCTGGGCCGGCTGTTGCCCGAGCCGGCCACCGACCGGGGTCCGGCGCCGCCTCCGGGGGACGGGTTCGAGCGGGTCCAGCTGTTCGACGGGGTGCTGTCGCTGCTGGCCCGCCTGTCCGAGCTGGCCCCGCTGCTGCTGGTCATCGAGGACCTGCACTGGGCCGACCGCTCCACCCGCGACCTGCTGGCGTTCCTCGTCCGCACCCTGCGCGGCGGCCGGGTCGCCCTGATCGCCAGCTACCGCTCCGACGAGCTCAACCGCCGCCACCCGCTGCGGCCGCTGCTGGCCGAGCTGGTCCGCCTCCCCGACCTGGAGCGCATCGAGCTCGCCCCCTTCGGCCGGGCCGAGCTGGCCGAGCACCTCCAGGCCGTGGCCGGCCAGCCGGTCCCCCCGGCGGTGGTCGACCGCATCCTGGCCCGCTCCGAGGGCAACGCGTTCTTCGCCGAGGAGCTGGTCGCGGCCGGGGCCATCCGGGCCGACATCGCCCTGCCCGACGCCCTCGCCGACGTGCTCCTCGGGCGCATCGAGACCCTGTCCGAGCTGGCCCAGGAGGTCCTCAAGGTGGCCGCGGTGGCCGGCCGCCGGGTCGGGCACCAGCTGCTGGTCGCCGCCTCGGGCATGCCCGAGGCCGAGGTCGAGCGGGGTCTGCGCGACGCCATCGCCGGCCAGGTGCTGGTGGCCAGCGCGGCCACCGAGAGCTACCGGTTCCGCCACGCCCTGCTCCAGGAGGCGGTCTACGGCGACCTGCTCCCGGGCGAGCGGACCCGCCTGCACGCCACCTACGCCCGCCTGCTGACCGAGGCCGGCCCCGACGGCGGCGACGACGCCCCGGCGGCCGAGCTGGCCTGGCACTGCCTGGCCAGCCACGACCTCCCGGGCGCGCTGGCCGCGCTGGTCAGGGCGGCCAGCCACGCGACCACGGTGTTCGCCCCCAGCGAGGCCTTCCGGCACCTGACCCAGGCCCTCGAGCTGTGGCCCCGGGTGCCCGGCGCCGCCGCCGTGGCCGGCGTGGACCGGTTCGAGCTGCTGGTGCGGGCGGCCGAGGCGGCCAACCACTCCGGCGAGTTCCGGCAGGCCGTCGGCCTGGCCAAGGAGGCCATCGAGGTGGTCGACGAGGACGCCGAGCCGCTGCGGGCGGCGATGGCGTACGACCGGCTGAGCGGCTACCTGCTCGACGCCGAGCCCGAGGCGGAGATCGTCCGCCTCGACCAGCAGATGCTGGCCGCCTCCCGGCGGGCGGTCGAGCTCGTCCCGGCCGAGCCGCCCACGCCCCTAAGGGCCCGGGTGGCGGCCGGGCTGGCCCGCTCGCTGATGGTCGCCCGCGACTACGAGGGGGCCAGGGTCCGGGGCGACGAGGCGCTGGCCGTGGCCAGGGCCGCCGGCAGCGTCGGCGACGAGGCCACCGCCCTGCTGATCGTGTCGCTGCTGGAGCTGCGCTTCGGCGACCTGGAGACGGCCCGCCAGCTGCTGCGTGACGCCGACCGGGCGGCCGCCGCCGCCGGCAACCGGTCGCTGGAGCTCCAGGCCCGCCACGGCCTCGGCGCCTACGAGCTCGACCTCGGCAACCTGGCCGCGGCCTGCGCCGCCCTCGACCAGGCGACCGAGCTGGCCGAGCGCAGCGGGCTGCTCTGGAGCGGGTACGGAATCGACAGCCGGGTGCTGCGCTGCATCGCCCACTACGCGGCCGGAAACTGGGACGAGGCCGAGCGGGTGGCCGGCACGGCCGACGAGCGCCGCCCGGCGGTGTCCGGGGCCGCCCTGTACGTCGAGGTCGGCCGGGGCCGCGCCAGCGCGGAGGAGCGGCTGGCCCGCCTCGCCCCCTACCGGACCACCGACCCGTACGTCGCCTATCTGGCCGGAGGCTGCGAGGCCGACCTGCTGCGCTGGCAGGGCCAGCCGGAGCGCTCCAGCGAGCTGGCCCGCGAGACCCTCTCCACCCAGGAGGAGGCCGGGGCCCCCTGGGTGCTGAGCGCCATCTGGCCGGCCGCCCTTGCCCTGGCCGCCGAGGGCGACCTGGCCGAGCGGGCCCGGGCCGGCGGCGACCAGGCCGCGGTCAAGGAGCACCAGGCGGTCGGCGAGGACCTGCTGGCGCGGGCCCGCTCGGCGCTCCAGCGGGCCAGGGACCGCGGGCGCCAGGTCGGGCCGGAGGCGCTGGCCTGGCTGGCCAGGGCCGAGGCCGAGTGGACCCGGATCGAGGGCCGGCCCGACCCGGTCCGCTGGGCGGCCGCGGCCGACGCCTTCGGCTACGGCTACCTGTACGAGGAGGCCAGGTGCCGCTGGCGCCTGGCCGAGGCGTGGCTGCTCGAGGGCGACCGAGGGCAGGCGGCCGAGGCGCTCAGGGCGGCCCACGAGATCGCCGGGCGCCTGGGCGCCGGGCCGCTCCTGGCCGAGGTCGAGGCCCTGGCCAGGCGGGGCCGCCTCGACCTGGGCGTCCGGCCGCCAGGCCAGCCCGCCGACGCCCCCGGCCTCACCCCTCGCGAGCTGGAGGTGCTGCGCCTGGTGGCCGCCGGCCGCACCAACGGCCAGATCGCCGAGGCGCTGTTCATCAGCCGCAAGACGGCCAGCGTCCACGTCTCCAACATCCTGGCCAAGCTGGGCGTGCACACAAGGACCGAGGCGGCCGCAGCAGCGCACCGCCTCGGTCTGGACGACACTCCGGCCTAGGTGGCCGTCACGACCACCTGCCGGATCGTGCTGTTGGACCTGCCCCAGCCGTCGGTCACGGTGAGCCGCAGCGTGTAGGTCCCCGCCGACGGGTAGGTGTGAGTCATCGCCGACGCGGTGCTGGTCGGCGTGTTGTCACCGAAGTCCCACAGGTAGGTGAAGGTGTCGCCGACGTTGGGGTCGGCCGACCCCACCCCGCTGATGTTGCACACCATGGCCGCGCAGGACGGCTGGTTGATGACCGGGGTCGGGGCCACGTTGCCGGTGGGCTCGGTGATGGTCACCGTGCGGGTGGTCGTCCCGGTGGCGCCGTACTCGTCCCGCACGGTCAGGGTGACCGTGAAGGTGCCCGGGCCGGTGTAGGTGTGGCTAGGCACCGGTCCCGTGCCCGTCCGGGTGTTGCCGAAGTTCCACGAGTAGGTCAGCGTCGGCGCGTTCTCGTCGGTGGAGCCCCGGCCGTCGAACGAGCAGACGTTCTGGCTGCAGCTGACCGTGAAGCTGGCCACCGGGGCCTGGTTGCCCGGCGGTGCCGAGACCGTCACGTTCACGGACCGCGGGACCGGCTGCACCTGCCCGTACACGTCGACCGCCCGGGTCAGGACCCGGTAGGCGCCGGCCGGGATCGCCGGGGTGGTGTAGGAGTAGTTCGACCCTGGCGTGCCCGGGCTGTTGAGGAACGCCGACCGCCAGCTCTCGGTGGTGCTGGTGAACGTCCCCGAGGAGCTCATGTACTGGCCAAGGCTGTTGACGATCCCGACCTCGACCCGGCTCAGGCTGACGTCGTCCATGGCCCGCCCGCTGACCAGGATCCTCGACTCGGTGAAGGCGGTGCCCTCGGTCGGCGAGGCCAGGGTGTCACTCAGCCAGGGGTCGAGGTCGCCCGGGTAGACCAGGTACCTGGCCGTGGCCCCGGTGGTCGACAGGTCCTGCTGGCCGGCGGTGTCGACCGCGAAGGCGGTGACGGCGTACTCGCCCTGGGTCGGCAGGTCGACACTCAGCGTCCAGGTCGTGCTGGTGGCGCCCAGGCCCGACGACGCCAGGGTCGCGGGCAGGGTGGTGAAGGCCGCCGCCATGGTGCCGTTGGGCTGGACGTAGCGGCCGGTGTCCTGGTCCTCGAGGGCGACCCGCACCGCGGCCACGCCCTTGTCGTCGGTGGCCGTGCCGGCCAGGTTGAGGTGGAGCACCTCGATGCTCGAGTCGGTGCCGGTGAAGTTCAGCGTCCCGTTCGGCGGGAGGTCGTTCGGGACCTGGGCGTTGATGGTCAGGCTGCCCCGGTTGGCCGACGAGGTGGTCAGCCCGATGTCGTCGGTGGCCCGCACCGTGAACGTGTACTGGCCCGGCGACAGGTCGAACGGCGTCGTGTACGACCAGTCGTACTGCGTCCCGGGAATGTTCTGCGGGCCGAGCCGGAACGTCCCCGCGACCACGTCGACGCCCCACTCGCCGTCCGACGCAAGCTGCTCCCTGGTGGTGTTGTTGCGCAGGGTGATCTCGACGGTGGCCAGGCCGGCGTCGTCGTTGGCGGTGCCGCTGAAGGTCATCGGCGCGCCGGGGGCCACGGTGAGCGGCGGGGCCGCGGTGGGCGGCGTCATCGGCGCCGGGGTGGTGATCGACACCGTCGGGGCCACGCCTGTCGAGGAGATGAGCCAGTCGCGGGTCGCGCTGCGCAGGTCCGACTGGCCGGCGTTGTCGATCGCGGTGGCCGACATGCGCCACTCGCCCTCGTGGGGCAGGGTCACCTCGTACTGCCAGGTGGCCGAGGTCGCCCCGACGACGTCAGGCAGGCCGCGGAAGGTGTTGAAGTTGGACGAGACGCTCCCGTCGTCCTGCAGGTACTGGTTGCTCGAGTTGCGGAACCAGTAGGACAGGGCGTCGACCCCGTTGTCGTCACTGGCGGTGCCCGTGGCGATGAAGGTGGTGCTGGTCAGCACGCCGCCGCTGGGCCCGGTGATCGAGGTGGTCGGGGTCGCGTCCTCCAGGCCGAAGGTCTCGATCTTCTTGGTGGCCTTGGTGGGGTCGCTGCCGCCGGTCACGGCGAAGGTCTTCGCCGTGATCTTCAGCTCGCGGTTGCCGGTGACGGTGACGGGCAGGGACCAGGCGGTCGAGGTCGCGTTGGGGGACGCCAGCGTCGCGTAGATGTTGTTCACGCCGCCCCACGAGGCCATGTCGTCCTGCAGGTACTGGCTGGTGTTGCGGTCCTGGATCTCGACCTGGACCCGGCGGACCTGTCCGGGCGCGGTCGCCCGGCCGTCGATCACGAACTGGACGCCGGACTCCTCCACGCGACCCTCGATGGGGTTGACGATGGTGGTCTCGACGGGCGTCGGGGCCGGGACGGTGTTGAAGTCGTAGAAGGCCACCCGCCCGGTCTGCAGGCTGCCCTGGTACTGGCCGTCGCCGCCGACGAACAGGCCGCGCGGGGCGGCCTCCATGGCCTTGTTGCCCTCGAACGAGTTCGAGCCGGGGTTCCACTCCAGCGCCTTGCCGTCGGCCGGGCTGAGGGCGCCGATGTGGTCGCGGCGGACCACCGCGTCGCCGAGGACGTAGGCGGCCAGGCCCTGGCCGGTGCCGTACCCCACGTTGTCCAGGCCCGGCCAGGGGTCGGGGGCGGTGGGCGACTCCTGGAAGCCGAAGTGCCCGCCGACGTAGACGGCCCGCTCGGTGACGGCCACCGAGTAGACGCTGTCGAAGTGCCGCGAGACCCACAGCGGCTGGACGTTGTCGTTGCCGGCGATCGGGAAGGCGACGGCGGTGTCGTTGATCGGCGGGCGGTCCCCGCCGGAGCCGCTGCCGACCACGAAGTACTGGTCGTTGGGGGCGATGTCGCCGGCGTAGACGCGCTGGATGCCGCCGACGAACTGGAGGTTGTCGTCCCACAGGCGGGTCCGCCAGGGCAGCAGCTGATTGGTCTGGGTGCTGATCAGGCCGACGCCGTAGCGGTCCTGGCTGGCGATCCGGCGACCGGTGTGGACGACCAGCAGCCGGCTGTCGTCGTGGGTGAGCTTGAGCTGCTGCACGGTCAGGGCGCCGTTGACCCCGATGCCGCCGGAGATGTTGTTGACGAAGCCGGGGACCACGGCCCCGGTGTTGCCGTTCACCGCGACCAGCCCGACCCGGGCGGTGCCGTTGACGGTCTGGAAGTTGCCCCCGACGTACAGGGTGGTGTTGGTGGCGGCCAGGGCGGTGCCCTGGGCGCTGGCGTTGGCCGTGAAGGTGGTGACCGTGGCGCCGGTGCTGGGGTTGATGGAGGCGATCTTGCGCCTGGTCACCCCGTTGACCGTGTTGAAGGAGCCGGCGACGTACAGCTTGCTGCCGTCGGGCGAGGCCTCGACGGCGTTGACGCCGCCGCCCGCGAAGGTGGGCCGGAAGGCGGTGTCGATCAGCCCGGTGTCGAAGTTGTAGGACGCCAGGAACCGCTGGCTCACCGTGGTGGTGTTGGTGGCGGTGCGGTTCTGCAGCGAGGTGAACGTTCCCGCGATGAACACCCGGTTGCCGACGACCTCGATGTCCCAGATCTCTCCGGTGCTGATCCGGGGCGTGTTGGTCCGGGGCGTGCTCGGGACCAGGCCGGTGTGGCCGGGAACGGGCTGGGCCGCGTCCGCGGGTGGCGCCGCCACCAGGCCGACGACAAGGGTCGCGAGGACGGTCGCGATCGCGGCGACGATGGCGACCAGTCTGGTGCTGCGGAGCGTGGCGCTTGGCACGTGGTCTCCCGTGGTGGATGGGCGTTCCGCTGGACGGTCCAGCGGATGCTAAGGAGCCTGTCCCACGGGGGAACCATGCATCGTACGTAGCCGGGCTCAGGCAACCTGGTGGGAAGCTGCTTGCCCTGCCTGCTTATCCCCTCCTTATCCGGATCGTTGCAGGCTCAACCGGATTTGGGCCGATTGCGCCGCCGCGACCGGGAGGGCCGATGATGTCCAGAGCGCTGTCCGCACGCCGTCTGCTCGTCCTGCTCCTGATGGGACTGGTCGTGCTCGTGCCGGCCACGGCCGGGGCCGCCACCTTCCCCGACACCATCCGGCTGCCCGACGGCTGGCAGCCCGAGGGCATCGCCGCCGGCCGCGGCACCTCCCTGTACGTCGGCTCCATCCCGACCGGGGCGATCTGGAAGGGCGACGCCAGGACGGGCCAGGGCGACGTGCTCGTCCCCGGCCGCCCGGGCGAGCGCAACGCCATCGGCATCAAGGTCGACCGGCGCAACCGCCTGTTCGTGGCCGGCGGGCCCACCGGCAAGGCGTTCGTCTACGACGCCGCCACCGGGGCCGACCTGGCCAGCTACCAGCTGGCACCGGCCGACACCGCCGTGACCTTCATCAACGACGTGGTGGTGACCCAAAGGGCCGCCTTCTTCACCGACTCGCGCAACCAGCAGCTGTACGTCCTGCCGCTCGGCCGCCACGGCGCCCTGCCCGACCAGGACGAGGTCCGCGTCCTGCCGCTGACCGGCGAGCTCGACTACACTGAGATCACCACCGACGTCGACCTCAACGGGATCGTCGCCGCCCGGGGCGGCCGGACGCTGCTGTCGGTCCAGAGCAACTCCGGCAAGCTGTTCAAGATCGACCCGCGCAGCGGCGAGGCCCGCGAGGTCGACCTCGGCGAGACCCTCCTGACCAACGGCGACGGCCTGCTGCTGGCCGGGCGGGTCCTGTTCGTGGTCCAGAACCGGCTGAACCAGATCGCCGTGGTGAAGCTGTCCGGGTCGCTCGACGAGGGCCGGCTGGTGACCACCATCACGGACGACGACTTCGACGTGCCCACCACCATCGCCTTCCAGGCCGGGCACCTGTGGGCGGTCAACGCCCGCTTCGGGACGACCGACCCGCAGCCGGCCCGCTACGACATCGTCCGCGTGGGCTAAGCCCTCCAGCCCGTGGGAATCGGGCACGGTCCTGGTGGATTCTCCGTCGGTGAGGTGAACCGCGAGCCTCGGCGGCAAAGGAGCGAACCGACCGTGACCGTCACCAGGCTGGAGGTCCGACAGCCGGCCCCCGGGCCGGGGCGGCCCCAACGTTCCCAGCAGTCACAGCGCCCACAGCAGCCCCGGCGGCCGCAGCAGGCCCAGCGGCCCGGTGAGGCCGAGCCGCCGCGGGGCCGCGAGGCGGACGCGGCGGTGGCCCCGGCCCGGCCGCTCAGCCGGACGGCCCGGCGGGCGGCCGCCGAGGACGCCAAGCTCCTGGCCGCCATCCGTGTCCTGCTCTCCAACCCGTCGCTGTTCCCGCGGCTCCTCTACCTGGCCTTCGGGTTCGCGGCCATCACCTCGCTTGGGGTCGCGCTCGCCGGGGCGGTGCCGCTCCCCTACGGGTTCCACTACGCCGTGATCCCGGCCTTCACGATCATGTTCCTCCTCGGCCTGCGCTACCCCGCCTGGGGCAAGCGGGCCCTGATCGGCCTGGTGGCGGGCATGATCGCCACCGGCGTCTACGACATCCTGCGGCTCGGGCTGATGCTGGCCGGGCTCTGGGGCGACCCCATCCCGAGCATCGGCCAGCTCGCCCTCAACGACCCCAACGCCGAGTGGTACTGGGGCTATGTCTGGCGGTTCGTGGGCAACGGCGGCGGCATGGGCCTGGCCTTCGCCATGCTGCCCTGGCGGGGCGTCAAGCTCGGCATCGCCTACGGCTCGGCCATCTGCATGGGCCTGGTCGTCCTGCTCTACTTCTGGCCGGTGTCCCAGGAGCACTTCTTCGCCCTGACCCCGGCGACCGCGGCCGGCGGGATGGCCGGCCACTGGGTCTACGGGGCCGTCCTCGGCTGGCTCACCGCCCGCTGGCTGCCCCCGGTGGGCCGCCGCCGGCGCCCGCGCCGGGACCGCCGCAACCGGGACGAGGCCGGGGCCGCGGCCGGCCCGCGGGCGGCCACCGTGCTGGTCGCCGTGCCCGACGAGCCGGCGGTGGGCGGCCACGGCGCCCTGCCCGCCGGGCCCGTCCTGACCATGCCCGGCGACCGGCTGACCTCGGACGAGCTGTACACGGTCCGGTGCGCGCTCCAGCAGCCACCGCGGGCCCACGGGTTCGCCTCCGACCAGTGGACCCTGCGCCGGGTGGCCAGGGTGGTGGAGCGGGCCACCGGCGTCCGTGGCTGGCAGCCGGCCGAGCTCATGGGCCTGCTCGAGGCCCTCGACCTCGACCTGGACCTGCGCGAGCAGCGCGAGCAGCGCCGCGACCAGGCCGCCACCAACGCCGCCCGGACCACCCTGGTCTCCTAGCCTTCCGGTCTCCCAGCCTTCGGGCCCTCCTCCTCGCCAGGAGGCCTGGCCGTAGCATGGCGGCATGGGGCCTCAAGGGGATGACCCGCTCACCGCGGCCGGCCTGGCCGGGCTGGCGGGCGTGCCCGAGGCCGAGATCGGCCGGATGGTCGGCGCCGGCGTCCTGGTCCCCCGCGAGGGACCGGCCCCGTTCCTCGCCCGCGACGTGCACAGGCTCCGCCTGGCCGTCGCCTGCGAGCGCGCCGGGCTGCCGCTGGACGGGATCGCCGCCGCCATCCGGGCCGGCCGGCTGTCATTCGCGTTCCTGGAGGCCGCCCCCTACCGGCGCTGGGCCGTGCCCTCGGCCCGGACCTACCGGCAGGTCGCCGCCGACACCGGCATCCCGCTGGAGCTGCTGCGCCGGTCGCTGGAGGCGATGGGGTTCGCCTGGACCTCGGCCGACGAGCCGATCCGGGAGGACGAGCTGGAGACCGTCCCGCTCGTCCAGCTCGCCTTCGCCAGCCGCCTGTTCGACCAGGCCTGGATGGCCAGGGTCGGCCGGGCCTATGCCGAGGGGCTGCGGCTGGCCGCCAGGGTCGAGAACGAGGCCTACCGGGCCCGCTTCGAGGAGCCGGTGCTGAACGCCGGGCTCGGCCAGCGCCGGGCCATGGAGCTGGCCTCGGAGCTCGCCGGGCAGTTCCTGCCCCTGGTCGACCGGGCCATCATGGGCATCTTCCGCCGCCAGCAGGAGCTGGTCTGGACCGAGCACCAGGTGCTGAACATCGAGGCCGCGCTCGAGGACGCGGGGGCGATCGCCCGGCCCGGGCGAACGCCGGCGATGTGCTTCCTCGACCTGGCCGGCTACACCCGGCTCACCGAGGAGCAGGGCGACCAGGCCGCCGCCGAGCTCGCCACCACTCTGGCCGTGCTGGTCGAGCGGTCGTCACGGGCGCACGGGGGGACCCCGGTGAAGTGGCTCGGCGACGGCGTCATGCTGCACTTCCGCGACCCGCCGGGCGCCGTCGAGGCCGCCCTCGCCATGGTCGTCCAGGTCTCCCAGGCCGGCCTCCCCCCGGCCCACGTCGGGGTCGCCGCCGGTCCCGTGGTCGTCCAGGGCGGCGACTACTTCGGCCGCACGGTCAACCTGGCCTCCCGGGTCGCCGCCAGGGCCCATGCCGGTCAGGTCCTGGTCACCGCCCCGGTGGCCGAGGCGCCGGCCCCCGGCGGGGTCAGCTACGCCGACCTCGGCGACCTCCAGCTCAAGGGCTTCAGCGCCCCCGTCCGGGTGCTCGAGGCCAGGCGGACCTGAGGTCAGCCGCAGACCGGCTTGAGGTGCGGGTAGGGGTTGACCGCGCTCCCGCCCATGTGGACCTCGAAGTGGACGTGGGGGGCGGTGTACTGGGCGTTGCCGGTCTGGCCGTTGTAGGCGATCAGCTGGCCGGCCCGGACTCGGGTGCCGGTGGAGACGGCGTAGCCGGACAGGTGGGCGTAGAAGTACTCGACCCCGTTGTCGCCCTGCAGGTACAGCTGGATGCCACCGTTGCTGCTGGTCGACTCCCGGCTGACCACCCCGCTGACGAAGGCGAACACGCGGGCGCCGTGAGGGGCCATCACGTCGGTGCCCTGGTGGCTGCGGCCGCCGGAACGGGGCGCGCCCCAGCTGTCCACGTACGAGTAGGGGCGCTCCAGGATGCAGGCCTTCCCTGAGGCGCTGACGCTGCCCCCGCCACCTCCGCCGCCACTCGGCGCCGGGGTCGGGGTCGGGGTCACCTTGGTGGCCGCCTTGCGGCGCTGCTCGAGGCGGACCAGGCGCGCCTCCAGGGCCTTGGCCTCTTCGAGGCCGGACTCCAGCCTGGTCACGGCCGCCCGGGCCTCGTCCCGGAGGGCCTTGGCCTTCTCGTGGCCGCTGGTCACCCGGCCGAGGACCGACCGGTAGGCGTCCCCGGTGACCTGGGCGTCCTCGATCAGCTGGGCGTTGCGCGACACCAGCACGGTGGCCATCTCGACCCGTCCAGGGACCAGCGCCGGGTCCTGGTCGAGGAGGGCGTCGGCGATGGCCAGGCCGCCGGTGCGGTACATCGCCGCGGCCTGGCCGGCCAGGGCCGCCCTGGCGCCGCGCTGCTGGCGGTCGGCCGCCTCCAGCTGGCCCTTGTCGTAGGCCAGCTGGTCTGTGGCCCTGGCCAGGGCGGCCTCGGCGGCCTGGAGCTCGGCGGTGGCCTGCTGGAGCTCGGCCTTGAGGGCACGCTGGCGGCGGCGGGCGTCGTCGAGGGGCGAGGCCTGGAGCGCCGGGATGCCGGACAACAGCAACCCGAGCAAGGCAACGCCGAAGACAATTCGGCGCATCTGGTGCAACGTCCTTCCGTCGGGGGGAACGGATGGCGGTCTGCGACGATACTGGGGGGAGCGACAGCGTACTAAGGCCCAGCCGGCAACGCCAATCGGCGGCCGCCGGGGGGCCTACCCCTGGTGGAAGGCGACGAAGGCCCAGCCGGCAACGCCAATCGGCGGCCGCCGGGGGGCCTACCCCTGGTGGAAGGCGGCCAGGGCCTCGGCTTCATCCTTCAGCTGGCGGCGGTCGGCCGGGGCTAGCGGCTCGAACGGCTCCAGCCGGATCTCGCCCTGGTCGTGGCGCCAGGTCCCGGCCACCGCCCCGTCGACCAGAAAGGTCTGGAACGAGTGGGGTGCCCTGACGTGGAAGATGCGGCCCCGGTACCGCTCGGGCAGGAGCTGGGTGCGCCGGGCGTGGACCAGCAGGTTGGCGTCCCAGGTGGACAGGAAGCGGGGCGGGGCCAGGGTGGCCGGGTCGGGCAGGGGGGCGTCGGGCAGGTCGAACAGCTCGGTGCCGTGGCTCTCGCGGAAGCGGCGGGTCCCGACCCGCTCCAGTACCGGCCGCAGCCGGGTCAGGGGCAGGCCGGCCCCGCTGCCCCGGGCGGCCAAGGAC
>Ga0081538_10001861_pt1 | contig 21273 bp, 23 predicted proteins | sample TabmetS5T2R1_FD_71022 | JGI IMG/M metagenome (GOLD analysis project Ga0081538, IMG submission 71022) | Tabebuia heterophylla rhizosphere microbial communities from the University of Puerto Rico - S5T2R1 | ecosystem: Host-associated > Plants > Roots > Rhizosphere ...
ACCCTCGTCACGACCGGCCTCGTCGTCGTCGCCGGCGAGATCACGACGGAGATCTACGTCGACATCCCGCGGCTCGCGCGGTCGCGCCTGCACGAGATCGGCTACGACCGGGCGAAGTACGGGTTCGATGCCGAGACGTGCGGCGTCCTCGTCTCCATCCACGACCAGTCGGCCGACATCGCGCAGGGCGTGGACACCTCCTACGAGGTGCAGCACGACCCGGACGACCTCGACCCGCTCGACCGGATCGGCGCCGGTGACCAGGGGATGATGTTCGGCTACGCCTGCACGGAGACGGAGGAGCTGATGCCCCTTCCGATCACGCTCGCGCACAGGATCTGCCGTCGGCTGGCGGAGGTGCGTAAGGCCGACGTGCTCCCGTACCTGCGCCCGGACGGCAAGTCACAGGTCACCGTCCGCTACGAGGTGGACGAGCACGGCTTCCATCGGCCGGTCGAGATCGAGCGCATCCTCGTCTCGACCCAGCACCGCGAAGGGCTCGACGTCGACGCGCTCATCAAGCCCGACGTGATCGAGCACGTCCTCCATCCGATCCTCCCGCCCGACCTCTACGACGAGCGCCGCTTCCAGGAGCGCGACTTCGTCCTCGTCAACCCGACCGGGAAGTTCGTCACCGGCGGCCCGATGGGCGACAGCGGCCTCACCGGGCGCAAGATCGTTGTCGACACGTACGGCGGCGCGGCGCGCCACGGCGGCGGCGCGTTCTCTGGCAAGGACCCGACGAAGGTCGATCGCTCTGCGACCTACGCCGCGCGCTACGTCGCGAAGAACGTGGTCGCTGCGGGCCTGGCAGCACGGTGCGAGCTGCAAGTCGCCTATGCGATCGGCGTCGCGCACCCGGTCTCGGTGGCGGTGGACTGCTTCGGCACCGAGCGCATTCCGGTGAGCCGGATCGCCGACCTGGTCGTCGAGCACTTCGACCTGCGCCCCGGCGCGATCATCAGAGACCTCGACCTCTGGCGGCCGGTTTATGCGAAGACGGCCGTGTACGGCCACTTCGGCCGCTCCGACCACGACTTCACGTGGGAGCGGACGGACAAGGCGGAGGCCCTCCGCGCCGCCGCCGGCCTGCGCGCCGAAGTGCCCGCCTCTTAGCCCGGTGCGCTCTGCGGAGCCCGAGCGGCGCGCCGTGCGCCTCCTCGACGTGCCGTACGACCACGGCCACAAGCGGCGCGGAACCGGCCTCGGGCCCGCTGCGATTCTCCGCGCGGGGGCGCAGCGGGCGCTTGTCCGCGGCGGGGTTCCCGCGTCCCGCTCGACCGTCGAGTGCGATCTCGGTCGCGAGTTGCCTGGAACGGAGGTCGCCCGCACCTTCGCCGTCAACCGAGCGCTCGCCGAGCTCGTCGCAGAGGCCCTCGCAGTCGGCGAGACGCCGGTCGTCCTGGCCGGGAACTGCAACAGCTGCCTGGGAACGGTCTCCGGCGCGCGGGGCCAGGTGGGCTCGGTCCTCTGGTTCGACGGCCATCCCGACGTCGACACGCCGGAGACCTCGACGAACGGGTTCTTCGGCAGCATGGCGCTCGCCGCGCTCACCGGAGCGTGCTGGCAGGCGCTCTGCGCAAGCATCCCGGGATACCGCCCCGTTCCTCCGGACCAAGTCACACTCGTGGGCACCCGGCACCTCACCGCCGTCGAGGAGGAGGCAATCACCGCCGCGGGGATCTCCCGGGTCGAGCCCTCCGCTCTCGATGAGGCACGCGAGGGCGGCGTCTATCTGCACGTCGACCTGGACGTGCTGGATCCCGCTCCCGGCCAACCCGTGGGCGGCGGCGGACGGCCTGACTCCCGACGAGCTCGTCGAGGCGGTGCGCCGCCTGTGCACCCGGCGTCAGGTGCGCGCGGCGGCGCTGACTGCGTACGACCCGGCCGTAGACCCGGAGGGCGTCGTCGCGACGACCGCCGTCCGCGTCCTGCAGGAACTCGGCGAAGGCGTCGGCTAGGCGGCGGGCCGGACGAAGAGGCCGGCTGCGGCCCGCTCGCCGATCGCGCGCTCGTCGCCGTCGACCGTGAGCGCGAACTGGCCTGCGGCGGGCTCGGCCCGGCGGAGCTCGATCTGCGTTCCCGGGACGAGGCCCTCGTCGTAGTACCAGTGGAGGAGGTCGCCGTCGTGCTCGGCGAGGCGGACGATCTCGGCGCTCTGGCCCTCCGTGAGCTCGTTGAGCGGCTTCAGCTCGCGGTTCTCGGCCTGCTCGAAGTTGACGTCGACCGGCCAGCCGTGCGGACAGCGGTCGGGCTCGCCGAGCTGCTTGGCGATGCGCTCGACCATGTCGTCGGTGAACGTGTTCCCGAGCAGGTCGGCCTGCTCGTGCGCCTCGGCGGCGGTGTAGCCCATGAAGTCGGTGAGGAGGCGCTCGATGATCCGGTGCTTGCGGACGACGCGCTCGGCGATCTCGCGCCCCTGCGCGGTCAGGATCGCCTCCTTGTGCTCGCCCCGCTCGACCAGGCCCTCGGCCTCCAGCCGCTTGAGCATCTCGCCGGCCGAAGCCCGCGAGACGCCCAGCATGTCCGCGACGCGGACGGCGAGTGTGGGCGCCCCCTTCGTCTCCGGCTTGTACTCCCCGATGGGGAACGCCAGGAAGTAGATCGTCTCGAGGTAATCCTCGACGGAGTGCCCAGCCGCCATGTCCGCGATGATTTTACCGTGGCTCGATTTGCCTCCGTCGTGCCGCTCGTCTCGGCGCGCGCTGTCGCGCGACCGTTCACCTACCTCGCCGACGGGTTGGAGAAGGGCGCGGTCGTCACCGTGCGCTTCGGCAAGGCCCGGCGTCGCGGCGTCGTCGTCGGGCTGGAGGACCAAGCGCCCCCGGAGGTCGATCCGATCGCCGTCGACGGCGTGCTCGGCGCCGTCCCGGCACCGCTCGTCGACCTCGCGCTCTGGGTGGCGGAGTACTACGGCTCGACCCCGGCGCGGGGGCTCGGGCTCGTCGCTCCGGCCGCGCCGGCGCGGCGAAGCGGCGCCAGGCGCAGGCGCAGGGAGGAGGAGCTGCCCCCGGAGGAGGCGCCGGGCGAGCCCAGCGAAGCACAGGCGGCGGCGCTGGAGCGCATCGTCGCCGCCCTGGACGGCGATGGCGGCACCTTCCTCCTCTACGGCGCCACCGGCAGCGGCAAGACCGAGGTCTACCTCCGCGCGTGCGAGCAGGCGCTCGAGCGAGGTCGCGGGGCGATCGTCCTCGTCCCGGAGATCGCGCTCACGCCGCAGGCTCTTGGCCGGTTCCGCGCGCGCTTCGGCGAGCGCGTGGCCGTGCTCCACTCCGGGCTCACCGAGGCCGAGCGCCGGGACGAGCGCGAGCGCATCGCCTCGGGAGCCGCGCCCATCGTCGTCGGCGCGCGCTCAGCCGTGTTCGCGCCCGTCCAGCGTCTGGGGCTGATCTGCGTCGACGAGGAGCACGACGCCTCGTACAAGCAGGAGTCGGACCCGCGCTACGACGCGAGGACGGTGGCCGCAAAGCGCGCGGCGCTCGAGGGCGCGGTCGCCGTCTACGGGAGTGCCACGCCCCGGCCCGAGAGCTGGGAGCGCCTGGAGCCGCTGGCCCTTGGCGGGAGGCTGGTCGGGCCGCTTCCCCCGGTCAAGGTCGTCGACCTGCGCCGGGAGGCGGGGTACCCGCTCTCCGCCCCCCTCCTGGCCGAACTGGGCACGGTCGCCGACCGCGGCAGCAAGGCGATCCTCCTCCTTAACCGACGCGGGATCGCGCCCGCGCTCCACTGCCGCGCGTGCGGGCTGACGCTCCGCTGCCGGGACTGCGACGTATCCCTCACCCTCCACGGGGACGCCCGCCTCCACTGCCATCACTGTGGCCGCCGCGAGCCCCAGCCCGAGCTCTGCCCGGCCTGCGGCGCCGCCGAGCTCGTCCGCCTGGGCGCCGGTACCGAGAAGTTGGAAGCCGAGCTCGCCGCGCGCCTGCCCGAGCTGGAGCGCTTCCGCCTCGACGCCGACGTCGCGGGACACCCGGGGCGGCTGACCGAGATCCTCGGCCGCTTCGCCGCCTCCGAGCGAGGAGTGCTCCTGGGGACGCAGATGGTTGCCAAGGGGCACCATTTCGCCGGCGTCGCGCTGGCCGCCGTCGTCGACGCCGACACCGCGATGGGCCTGCCGGACTTCCGGGCTGAGGAGCGCACCTTCCAGCTCGTCACCCAACTGGCGGGCAGGAGCGGCCGTGACGCGCCAGGCCGCGTCCTCGTGCAGACGTACCAGCCGGACGCCCGGCCGATCGCGCTCGCCGCCCGGCACGACGTGGAGGAGTTCCTCGCGGGGGAGCTCGAGCGGCGGCGGGAGCTGGGTTACCCACCCTTCCGCCACCTCGTCCTAATCGCGGTGTCGGGAGCGAGCGCCGCGCTGCCGGCGCGGGTCCTCGCCGAGCTGCGGGGGGAACTGGAGCGGACCGGAGACGTCGGCGACCTCCTCGGCCCGGCCCCTCTCCTGCGGTTGCGCGGCCGCTACCGCGCTCAGCTCCTGATCAAGACCGACGCTCCGCGCCGGGTTGCCTCGCTGGCCGCCCGGCTCCTCGGGGCGGCCGCCCCGGCGATGCGCCGCGACGGCCTCGCCGTCTCGGTGGACGTCGATCCCCAGGGCGTCTTCTGAGACGCGAGGGTTTCCGGGAGGGCCCCGAGCGGGAAAAACCTCCGTCCATCGAAACGCAACGGAAGGACTGCATGGGAATCTTCGCGTGGATCATTCTCGGCCTCCTGGCCGGGCTCCTCGCCAAAGCGCTGTTTCCGGGTGAGGATCCAGGCGGCATCATCATCACGACGCTCCTCGGTATCGCCGGGGCGCTCGTGGGAGGCCTGATCGTGGGGGCGCTCGGCTTCGGCGACCCGATCGACGAGTTCTTCGACATCAGCACCTGGCTCGGTGCGGTCGCGGGGGCGATCCTGCTGCTCGCGATCTATCGGGCACTGTTCGGCGCCAGAAGGACGACGAGCACGATCTAGCCTTTAGACTTTCGGCCCTCGTGGGAGAGGTCGAAGGCCAGGTTCGGAGCGAGCAGCTCGACGCCGAGCGTGACGCTCGGCGTCGAGCGGCGCTCGCACAGATCCGCCAGTATCCGGACCCGGCGTTGCGCATGCGCGCCAACGAGGTCGACGACATCGGGGACGCGGTCGCCGAGCTCGTCGAGCGCATGACGAAGCTGATGCAGGAGGCGCGCGGCGTCGGCCTGGCCGCGCCGCAGGTGGGCGTCCTCAGGCGCGTCCTCGTCTACCAGACGGCGGACGAGGATCCGGTCGTGGCGCTCGTGAACCCGCGCCTCACTGGCACCTCCGAGGAGGAGGAGACGCTGGACGAGGGCTGCCTCTCGCTCGGCGCTGCGACGGTGATCGTGCCGGTTGCACGCCCCGCGTCGGTGACCGTCGAGGCGAAGACGCCCGCCGGCGAGCCCGTGACCATCGAGGCGGAAGGGCTGGAGGCCCGGGTGATTCAGCACGAGCTCGACCATCTCGACGGCGTCCTCATCATCGACCGGACGGGGGGAGACGAGCGCCGCGCGGCGCTCGGACAGCTCCGTCCGCAGCCGCTCCTCGGACCCCTCGTGTGACGGTCGCTCGCCTTCGGCTCGCTCCCGTAGGGGAAACCGTGTTTCCCCCACGAGCCCACTTCTTTGAGACAGTGAGGGAGCCTCCCGGTTCCCTCACACACCCTCCACACGCTCACAGGCCAAGGATTGGCCTGTGAGCATCGCGGTCGCGGCGACTGGGACCTTCGGGGCAGGGATCCTCGACGGCCTCGCCGCGCGCCGCGAGATCGAGTTGCTGCTCACCAAGCCGGACAGCTCCCAGGGCCGCGGGCGCAAGAAGCTCCCGCCCCCGGCGAAGGAGGTGGCGGTCGAGCACCGCCTGCAGGTGCAGCAGCCCGACCGCCTGAACGAGTTTCCCGGGGACGCGCGCATCGTGATCGTTGCCGACTACGGCGTGCTCATCCCCGAGAAGCTGTTGGGCGACCGGCTCTGGCTCAACGTCCATCCGTCGCTGCTGCCGCGCTGGCGCGGGCCCGCGCCGGTCGAGCGGGCGATCATGGAAGGGGACCGCGAGACCGGCGTGACCGTGCACCGGACGACGGCCCAGCTGGACGCGGGCCCGATTGCCGCCCAGCGCCGCTTTCCCATCGGCCCCGACGACGACGCCGGCGTGGTGTTCGAGCGGGCCACACGCGTGGCGCTCGAGCTTCTGGACGAGGTGTTCGCGGAGCCGACCTTCGTCCCGCAGCCCGAGGTGGGCGTGACCTATGCGGACAAGATCACCGCGGCCGACCGCGAGCTCGACTGGTCCCTGGAGCCGGAGGCGAACCTGAACCGCATCCGGGCTCTCTCCCCTCACATCGGGGCCCGCGGGCTCGTGGACGGCCGCAGGCTGATCATCTGGCGCGCTCGCCCGGCGCGGCCGGAGGCGGCGCTCGTGGCCGGGGGGATCGAGCCGCTCGAGGTGCAGCGGGAGGGCGGCAAGCGCATGACCACCGAGGAGTACCTGCGCGGCTTGAGAAAGTGACCCCGCGCCGCGTCGCGGCCCAGGTCGCCCAGCGGGTCTTCGAGGAGGGGGCGTTCGCCGACCGTGCCTTCCGCAGCGCGGCGGAGGGCCTCGGCGCCCGCGACCGTGCGTTCGCACAGCAGCTCGCGTACGGCACGGTGCAGCGGGTCCGCACGCTCGACCACGCGATCGAGACGCTCGGGCGAAGGCCCGTGCGCAAGCTCGATCCGCCCGTGCGGGCTTCGCTCCGGCTCGGTGCCTACCAGCTCGCCTACCTGGACGCCGTTCCCCCGCACGCCGCGGTGGACGAGTCAGTCGAGCTCGTCCGCGCCGCCGGCCTCGAGCGGGCCGTCCCCTTCGCGAACGCAATCCTACGGAGACTCGCCGAAGGCCTGCCCGACCTGCTGGCCCGCCTGCACGAGGAGACGCCGGTCGCCGCGGCTCTGCTCCACTCCTATCCCGACTGGGTCGCCGAGACCTGGTGGCGGGAGCTGGGCGCGGACGACACCCGGGCGCTCATGCGCGCGCAGAACGAGCCGCCCGAGCTCGCCGTACGGACGCCGGCCGGGCCGCTGGTGGTCGAGTCGATTCCGCCCCAGTGGCTCGAGAGCGGGTATGCCTGGCCCCAGAGCCGCGGCTCCCAGCTCGCCGGCGCGGCAGTCGGCGCGCGTCCGGGCGAGCGGGTGCTGGACCTCTGCGCCGCTCCCGGAGGAAAGGCGACGCAGCTGGCGGCGGCCGGGGCCGAGGTCGTGGCCGTCGAGAGGCACGTCGGCCGGGCGCGCGAGCTGGAGGCCAATGCGCGGCGCCTCCGGGTCGACCTCGAGGTGGTCAACGCCGACGCGCTCGAGCTCCCGGCGGCTCTCGGCGCGTTCGACCGAGTGCTCGTCGACGCGCCATGCTCGGGCCTCGGCGTCCTCAACTCCCGGCCCGACCTCCGCTGGCGCGCCGAGCCGCTGTCCGACCTCCAGCTGGCCCTCGTGCGGGCGGCTGCTGAGCGCGTCCGGCCGGGCGGCACGGTCACGTACTCCGTCTGCACGCTGAGCCGGGCCGAGAACGAGGACGTCGTCGACGCGGTCGGCCTCCAGGTGGACGACCTCGGCGCCCGGTGGCCCGAGTACCGGCACCCGCGGCGACCGCAGTTCCTGCTCACGCTGCCGCACGTCCACCGGACGTCCGGCTTCTTCGTGGCTCGGCTCCGCGCGTAGGATCAGCGGCAGTGGCGTGGCGTGACTGGATCCGGACGGTGGAGATCGAGCCATCCGTGTACGCGGCCGACTTTTGCCGCCTCGGCGATCAGATCCACCACCTGCTGAACGCCGGCGCGCGCGTCTTTCACTTCGACATCGGCGACGGCCACTTCGTCGAGCCCGTGACCATCGGGCCGGTCGTCCTCCGGTCGATCGCCCCGATGATCCACCGGGCCGGTGGCGTGATCGACTGCCACCTCATGGTCACGAACCCGGAGCACCACTTCCGGCAGGTGAAGGAGGCGGGCGGCGACAGCGTCACCTTCCACGTCGAGGCCTGCCCGGAGCCCTGGAATGCAATCGCGCTCGCACGCTCGCACGAGCTCGGTGTCGGCGTCGCGTTCAATCCCGGGTCCTCCGTCGAGGACGCGGTCGCCGCCTCGCTCGGCGCCGACCTCGTCCTCTGCATGAGCATTCACCCCGGCTACTCCGGCCAGGAGTTCATGCCCGAGGCGCTGCGGCGCATCGCAGAGCTGCGCTCGCACCTCCACGAGCGGGTCGTCGTGCAGGTCGACGGCGGGATCACGCACGACAACGTCCGCAAGGTCTACGAGGCCGGGGCCGAGGCGATCGTGGCCGGAACGGCCGTGTTCGGCTTCGAGGACATCAATCGTGCGTATCATCGGCTCGTCCGCGCACTCGCCCCGGATGACTGACGCGGCGCTGCTCGAGCGCGCGCTCGAGCTGGCCGAGCGCGGACGAGGCACGACGGCGCCCAACCCCGTCGTCGGCGCCGTGCTCGTCAGGGACGGGGAGATCGTTGGCGAGGGCTGGCACGAGCGCGCCGGCCTGCCACATGCCGAGATCGTCGCGCTCGAGGCGGCGGGGGAGCGGGCGAGAGGGGCGACCCTCTACATCACCCTCGAGCCCTGCGCCCACCACGGGCGCACGCCGCCGTGCACGGACGCGCTCGTCGCGTCGGGGGTGTCGCGCGTCGTCGCGGCGGTGGGAGACCCCAACCCGGAGACGAACGGCGCCGGGTTCGACCGGCTCAGGGCCGCCGGGGTCACGGTCGAGCTGCCCGGCGGCGAGATCGAGTGGCGGGGGCGTGCCCAGAACGAGGCGTACCGCACCTGGGTCGCCAGGCGGCGGCCCTTCGTTACGTACAAGGCCGCCGTCACCGTCGACGGCCGCGTGACCGTCCCCGGCTCGCGCTGGGTCACGGGCGAGGAGAGCCGCCGCCGCGTGCACGAGCTTCGCGCGCAGGTGGACGCGGTCGCGGTCGGCATGGGCACCGTGCGGGCGGACAATCCGCAGCTGACCGCCCGAGACGTCGGCGCCGAGCGCCAGCCCCGCCGCCTCGCGTTCGGGGGCGGCCCCCTTCCGGCCGGCTCGAAGCTGGAGCTCGTCGAGGGCCCGCTCGACGAGGCTCTCGCACGCCTCGCCGGCGAGGGCGTCCAGTCGCTTCTCCTCGAAGGCGGCCCGACGCTTGCCACGTCGTTTCTCGCCGGCGGGCTCGTCGACAAGCTGCTCCTCTTCGTGGCTCCGACGCTCGCGGGCTCCGGCCCGCGCTGGCTCGGAAAGCCCCCGGAGCCGGTCGAGCTCCTGCACGTTCGCACGGAGCCCGTGGGCGGCGACTACCTCGTCTCGGCGTACGTCCGCGAGCCTTGACCAAGAGCTCGAACCGAACGAAGCCTTTCGCCGCCCCGACGCCCTGGGCGGCGCGCTGCGGCGTCCTCGGTTGCGCCCGTAGCCTCCGGCTACGAGCGCGCCCTGCGTCCTTGCATCGCACTCGCCCATGACGACGCGTCAGCGAAGCGTCATTCCGGTTCGAGCTCTAATCTCGGCTCATGTTCACGGGCATCGTTCGAGAGCTCGGCACGGTCGAGGCGGTCGAGCAAGGAGAAAGCGGCGTCCGCATCGGCGTGCGCGCGCCCGACACGGCGGGCCGCACGGCCGTCGGAGACTCGGTCAGCGTCAACGGCGTCTGCCTGACCGCGGTCGAGGTCGGCGACGGCGTCATCGGCTTCGACGCCGTCCCGGAGACGCTCCGCCGGAGCTCGCTCGGCCGCCTCGAGCCGGGTGCCTCCGTCAACGTCGAGCCGGCGCTGCGTGCCGGCGAGCCGTTCGGCGGGCACTTTGTCCAGGGCCACGTGGACGGCATCGGGCGCGTCCTTCGGGCCGACGACGAAGGCCTGGAGATCGAGGCGCCGGAGGAGATCCTGCGCTACTGCGTCGAGAAGGGCTCGATCACCGTCGAAGGCGTGAGCTTGACCATCGCCGCGCTCGGCGGGCAGAGCTTCGGCGTGGCGCTGATCCCGCACACGCGGGAGGTGACGACGCTCGGAGGGGCCGCGGAGGGAGACGAGCTGAACCTCGAGGTGGACGTGCTCGCCAAGCACGTGGAGCGGCTCCTGCCGAGATGAAGCCGTGGGGTGAGGCGCCGGGATACGATCCCGGGGAGCGATGAGCGCACAGACGGAGACGAAGGCCCCGTTCGCCACGATCGACGAGGCGGTCGAGGACATCCGCCAGGGGAAGCTGGTCGTCGTGGTCGATGCCGCCGACCGCGAGAACGAGGGCGACCTGACGATCGCCGCCCAGTTCGCGACCCCCGAGGCGATCAACTTCATGGCCACGCACGGCCGCGGCCTCATCTGCCTGTGCCTGACCGAGGCGCGCTGCGACGAGCTCGGGCTCAAGCCGATGACCTACAACAACGAGACGCCGTACGAGACGGCGTTCACGATCGCCATCGAGGCTCGCGAGGGCGTCACCACCGGGATCTCGGCGGCCGACCGCGCCCACACGATCCAGGTCGCGATCGACCCGACGAAGGGCCCCGGCGACCTCGTCCAGCCCGGCCACGTGTTCCCGCTCCGTGCACGCCCCGGTGGCGTGCTGCAGCGGGCCGGCCAGACCGAGGCTGCGGTCGACCTCGCCCGGCTGGCGGGCCTGAACCCGGCCGGCGTCGTCTGCGAGATCATGAACGAGGACGGGACGATGGCCCGCGTGCCAGACCTGATCCCGTACTGCGAGCGCCACGGGATCAAGATCGTCACGGTCGAGGACCTGATCGAGTACCGGCGCCGGACGGAGAAGCTCGTCGAGCGCATGACGACGGTACGGCTCCCCACAGCCTACGGGGACTTCACCGCGGTCGCGTTCCGCGAGGTGCTCACCGGGAAGACGCACGTTGCGCTCGTTCGCGGCGACGTGGAGGGGCAGGAGGACGTGCTCGTCCGCGTCCACTCGGAGTGCCTCACCGGCGACGTCTTCCACTCGCTCCGCTGCGACTGCGGCGAGCAGCTCGAGCTCGCGCTCCGCCGCATCGCGGGCGAGGAGCGCGGCGTCCTGCTCTACATGTCGCAGGAGGGCCGAGGGATCGGCCTGCTCGCCAAGCTGAAGGCCTACGAGCTGCAGGAGAACGGCCTCGACACGGTCGAGGCGAACATCGAGCTCGGCTTCCCGCCCGACGCACGGGAGTACGGCATCGGCTCGCAGATCCTCTCCGACCTGGGCCTTACTACCATCCGCATCCTCACCAACAATCCGCGGAAGATCACCGGGATCGAAGGCTTCGGGCTCAGGGTCGTCGAGCAGGTCCCGATCGAGGTCCCGCCCAACCTCGAGAACCAGCAGTACCTCGAGACGAAGCGCGACAAGCTCGGCCACCGGCTCCATCACCAGGAGCAGCGCTTCGAGCCCCCCGGAGACGAGCGGTGAGCGAGAACCTGCCCGCAGCCGACCACGCCATCGGGCGCCTGCAAATGCCGGAGGGCGTCAGCGTGATCGCCGGCTCCCCGAACGGCGCGCGCCGGTCGGTGGGCATCGTCGTCGCCCGCTTCAACGGTGAGATCACGTCGCGGCTCCTCGACGGGGCGATCGGGGCGCTCGAGGAGGCGGGCGTGGAGCGAGACCGCATCGACGTCGTCCCGGTGCCGGGCGCCTTCGAGCTGCCACTCGGCGCGATGGCCCTCGCCCGCACGCGGCGCTACTCCTGCGTCGTCGCCCTCGGCTGCGTCATCCGCGGCGAGACGCCGCACTTCGACTTCGTCGCCGGCGAGGCGGCGAGCGGGTTGCAGGTCGCCGCGCTCGAGACCGGGATCCCGGTCTCGTTCGGCGTCCTGACCTGCGACAACCGCGAGCAGGCCGATGCCCGCGCTGGCGGTCCGCAAGGGAACAAGGGCTCCGAGGCGGCCCGCTCGGCGCTCGAGATGGCGGACGTGTTCGGCCTGCTGCGCGCGCGGGCCGAGTAGCCCAGATGTCCGACCGCCGGCCGGCGGCCGAGCATCTAGCCGCGCTCGCTATACTCAGCCGCCGATGTCCAAGGTCTGCGCAGTCTGCGGGAAGGGCCCTTCGTTCGGTCACAGCCGAAGCCATTCGATGGTGGCCACGAAGCGTCGCTTCAACCCCAACCTCCAGCGGGTCCGCATCCTCGTGAACGGAGCGGCCCGTAGGGCTTACGTCTGCGCCCGGTGCCTGAAGTCGGGCCGCGTCGAGAAGGCCGTCTAGCGGCCTCGCAGTCCGCGCTCGCAGCGCTCGAAGCGAGCCGCGCGCGCATCGACGACCTCAACGTCTACCCGGTTCCCGACGGGGACACGGGCACGAACATGACGCTGACCGTGCGCGCCGTGGTGGACGCGCTGGAGCGCGATCCCGGTGCGGACCTGGGCAGGGCGATCCTGATGGGGGCCCGCGGGAATTCGGGCGTCATCCTCTCCCAGCTCGTCTGCGGCGCGCTGCGCGAGCTTCCCGAGGAGGGGCCGATCGACACGGGGATGCTCGCCGGCATGCTTCGCGTGGCGAGCAACGCCGGCTACGCGGCCGTCCGGAATCCGCAGGAGGGGACGATCCTCACGGTGGCGCGCGCTCTCGCCGAGCGCGCCGAGGAGCTGGCGGGCGACGGCATAGCGGTCGAGGACGCGCTCGCGGACGTCCTCGCGGCCGGGGAGGTGGCGCTCGAGCGGACGACCGAGCAGCTGGACGTTCTCAAGCAGGCGGGCGTCGTGGACGCCGGCGCCGCGGGCCTCATCGAGATCCTGCGCGGCATCGCGTCGCACGTCCGCGGTGAGGAGCTGCCCGAGCCGCCGCCGCTCCTGGAGGCGATCCCCCTGGAGGCCGTGCACCAGGAGCTCTCGCGGTTTCGCTACTGCACGTCGTTCTTCGTCGAGGGCGACAGGGTCGACCCGGACGAGCTCGAGGCTGAGATCCAGCAGCTCGGAGACTCGCTGCTCGTCGTCGGCGCGCGCGGCGCCGTGAAGGTGCACGTCCATACCGACGAGCCCGGGAGCGTGCTCTCGATCGCGACCGGCGTCGGCGTGATCGAGGAGGTGGACGTAAAGAACATGCACGTCCAGACCGCCGAGCGCGAGGGGCGCCTCGTCACCGCCGAGGAGGTGGCCGTATGCGGCGCCGTCGCCGTGTGCGCCGGCGCCGGGACCCAGCGTCTCTTCGAGACCATGGGCGCCGTCTGCGTCGAGGGAGGGCAGTCGATGAACCCGTCCACCGCCGAGATCGTCGCGGCGATCGAGGCGCTTCCCGCGAGCGGGGCGGTCGTCCTCCCGAACAACAAGAACGTGATCCTCGCTGCGGAGCAGGCCGTATCGGCCGCAGCGAAGCCCGCGCGCCTCGTCCCGACGCGCTCGGTGCAGGCAGGCCTGGGCGCCATGGTGGCCTTCGACCCGAGCCGGTCGGCGGAGAAGAACGGGGCCGAGATGGAGACGGCGGCGGGGGGCGTGCGCTCGGGCGCGGTCACGAGGGCCTCGCGGGACGCCGTCGTCGGCGATCTCGCCGTCACAGAGGGCCAGTTCCTCGGGCTCCTCGAGGGGGAGCCGGTGGCCACGGGCGAGCTGCTCCAGCCGGTCGCCCGTGAAGTCCTGGAGGCGCTGCTCGACGGCGGGCCCGACGTGCTGACCGTGCTCGTCGGCGACGGCGCGGAGGGAGTGGACGACCTCGTCTCCTTCGTCCGGGAGGAGCATCCCGAGCTCGAGGTCGAGGTGCACGACGGCGGCCAGCCGCACTATCCCCTTCTGTTCGCGGCCGAATAGGCCGATACTCTCCCCTGACGTGGCAGGCGATCCGATCACCGTCGTCCTCGTCGAGGACAACGACGTCTTCCGCGAGTCGCTCGAGCTCCTGCTCAGCACCGTCCCCGACCTTCGCGTCGAGGCGGCGGTCTCGGACGGGAAGAGCGCGCTCGAGATGTGCGGAAGCCTCCGGCCCGACGTCGTCCTCATGGACTACCGCCTCCCCGAGCTGGACGGCGTGGAGACGACGGCTGCGATCGGCGAGGCCTGCCCCACGACGGCGGTCGTCGTCCTCACCGCGACCGCGGAGAGCGAGGAGATCGACGCGCTCTACGACGCCGGCGCCGTCGCCTGCCTGACGAAGGACCGCGAGCTGGACGACATCGTCGGCGCCGTCAGGGACGCCGCGGGGCGCGGTGCAGCTCTCCGCTGAGAACACTGCGATCGTCCTCGACTCCACGTCCGACTGCTCGGATCCGCAGGCGCGCCATCCCAACTGGCGCATGGTGCCGCTCTACGTCCGCTTTGGCGACGAGACGCTGCGCGAGTACGTCGACATCGCGCCCGACGAGTTCTACCGGCGGCTGAGGGAGTCGCCCGAGCCGCCGCGGAGCTCCCAGCCGACGCCGGCCGACTTCGCCGCCGTCTACGAGGAGCTGGGTGGCTACGAGGCCGTCCTTGCGGTCATGCTCTCGGCCAAGCTCTCCGGGACGCTGGAAAGCGCGCGCGTCGGGGCGGAGTCGGCCGGGGACGAGCGGGTGACCCTGATCGACTCGGGCGTCATCTGTGGCGGCGCCGTCATCCTCGCGGACGCGCTCCAGCGGCGGCTCGAACGGGGGACGACCCTGGAGGAGCTGCTCGACGTCGTCGAGCGCTTCAAGCAGACCCGCGGGCTCCTCTTCACGGTCGAGACCCTCGAGTACCTCATCCGCGGCGGGCGCGTCGGCAAGGCGTCGGGGCTCGCCGGCCAGCTCCTCAACGTGAAGCCGATCCTCTACTTCGACGACGGCGAGGTGGCGCCGCTAAAGCGTGTTCGCGGGCGCGCGAAGGCCCTCGTCGAGTTCGAGGCCCTCTTTCTGGCGGACACGGAGGACTCGCCGGACCTCCACGTCGGCGTCGGCCACGCCGACGCCCCCGAGGACGCGGCGAAGCTCGTCGAGCGCCTGCGCGCGGCACGCCCGAGCGCCTCGCTGGACATCGTCACCCCGCTCGGCCCGGTCATCGGCACCCACGGCGGGCCCGGCACCCTGGGCCTCTTCTGGTTCCAGGACGAGCCGGTCTGAGCGCGTTTCGGGTGGGGTGGGGCGGCCACGGCTTGGTGCCTGGCACCCGGACCTGCCTCATGCGGAAGCTGTGCGCGCCAGCAGGGCTTCGATGGCGGCCTTCGGGCTGTCGACGATCGCGCTGCCGTGGTCGAGGCAGAGCACGTCGAAGTCGAGCTCGAGGAAGCCCTCGACCGTTCGCCGCGTCTGCGGGGGGTCGTCGTGGTACTTCAGCGGGACGAAGTCGAGCCCGCGCCCGTCGTAGTTCGTGAGCAGGTCGGAGCAGAAGAGCACGCGCGGCTCGCGCTCGAGGAGGAAGGAGAAATGCACCTCCTCGGGCCCGGGGGTGTGCACTGCGCGTAGGTCGCCCGGGAGCAGGTCGCCGGCGTGGTAGCGCTCGTCGGGCTCCTCCTCCATCGGCCTCGTGCCCGCCGGCGCCCACACAGGGGCGCCCAGCTCCCGCCGGTAGCGCCAGGAGGAGCGCTGGTGGCACTGCGCCGTGATGAGGGTCGCCGCGACGGGCCGCAGCGCCGCGAGCGCGTCCGGGGCCAGCTGCACCGGATCGATGAGCACGACGCCGTCCGGGCCGACGACGGCGTGCCCTGTGCTCTCGGCGCCGCCGATCCGCTCGTTCGCGACGCCCCAGCGCCAGACGCCGGGGACGACCTCCTCGGCGGCCTCGGCGACGGCGTTCGGCTCGGCCATGCGACGGTATCGTAGGCCACCGTGCAGCACCTGACCCACTGGGACGACGTCGAGCCACGGCGCCGCGCGGCCGGCCATCTCGCCGGCACCTGGCGCGACCTCGGCTCCGCCGTCGGCACCCGTGGTGTCGGCGTCCAGCGCGTCGAGGTCGATCCAGGCCACTGGTCGACCCCGGCGCACGTCGAGGGCGCGTCCGAGGAGATCTTCTACGTCCTCGCAGGCACCGGGCTTTCCTGGCAGGACGGCGCCGTCTACGAGATCGGCGCCGGCGACTGCCTCGTCCACCTGCCGCACCGTGAGGCGCACACCCTCCGCGCGGGGCCGGACGGGCTGACCTACCTGACGTACGGGCACCGCGCCAGCCACGGGAACACCGTCCTCCCGCGCGCGGGCGTCGCGTGGATGTACCCGGGCTTCGTCGGCGTGACCACGATCGGCGAGGGCCGGCATCCCTACAACCGCGAGGCCGAGGTCGGCGAGCCCGAAGTCGGCGAGCTGTCCCCGCGGCCGGCGTCGATCGCCAACGTGCGCGACGTCGACCCTTGGGTGGACGAGCACAACGAGTCGCTCATCGCCGATCGCGACCTCGGAGGCGCCGTCGGTTCCGTCCGCACCGGCATCTCTCACGTGACGATCCCGGCCCGCCGGATGGGCTACCCGCCGCACTGCCACTCGGCCGAGGAGGAGCTCTTCATCGTCCTCGACGGCGAGGGGAGGCTCCTACTCGGCGAGGAGGAACATGCCGTCCGCCCCGGGAGTGTCGTCGGGCGCCCTCCGGGCTCCAGGATCGCGCATGCCTTCCGGGCGGGGGCGACCGACTTCGTGTACCTCGCCTACGGGACGCGCGAGCCGAACGACATCGTCTACTACCCGCGCTCGGGGAAGGTCAGCCTGCGCGGGGTCGGCGTCATGGGGCGGATCAAGCCCCTGGGCTACTGGGACGGGGAGCCGTAGCGGCCGCGCCGGCGGCGTTCGCCGGCGAGGACACCGGCCCGCCCAGGGCGCCGCGCCGCCGGGTCGATCCCGACGCCTCCGTGGAGACCGTCGCGGGCGTCGGGCCGAAGGTCGCCGAGCGCCTCGAGCGGCTGGGGATCCGCTCCGTCCGCGATCTGGCGGAGCACATCCCGCGGGCGTACCTCGACTGGGAGCAGGTGGCGAGTTTTGCCGACCTCGCCGCCGGCGAGGAGGCCACCGTCCGCTGCACCCTCGAGCGGATCCGCGTCCGCCCGACCAGGCGCCGAAACCTGAAGATCGTCGAGGGAGTCGTGGTGGACGCCGCCGGCCAGCGCGAGACCGCGGTCTGGTTCAACCAGGCCTATCTGGCCAAGCTCCCGGCCGGAACGGAGCTGCTCCTGCACGGGACCCGCGAGCTCGGCGGCGGCTTCAAAGTCGCCCGCACCGAGGTGCGCGGGACGGGGCTGCACACCGTCGGCCTCGTCCCCGAGTACCGGGCGAGCGAAGATCTGCCCTCCTACCGCCTCCGGACGTTCGTCGATGCCGTGCTGCCGCGGATTCGGTTTCTCTCCGACCCGCTTCCTGCGCGCGTGCGCCAGGAGGAGCGCCTCCCGCTCAGGGCCGACGCGCTCGTTGCGGCGCACCGACCGCTCGACCGCCGCGAGGCCGAGGCCGCGCGCGAGCGGCTGGCCTTCGAGGAGCTCCTGGCGCTCCAGGTCGGCTTCCAGGCACGTCGCCGCGAGCTCGAGGAGCACGCGAGAGCGCCTGCCCTCCCCGACGAGAGCGAGTTGATCGCCCGCTACCGCGAGGCTCTGCCCTTCACCCTCACCGAGGAGCAGGAGACAGCCGTCGCTGAGATCGGCAGCGACCTCGGCTACACGAAGCCGATGCAGCGGCTCCTGCAGGGTGACGTCGGCTCCGGGAAGACCGTCGTGGCGCTCTACGCGCTCCTCCGGGCGGTCGAGGGCGGCCACCAGGGCGCGTTGATGGCGCCGACGGAAACCCTTGCTGAGCAGCACTTTCTCACCGTCGAGGAGATCTGCAACGAGCTCGGCGTGCGCTGCGAGCTCCTTACGAGCTCCGTCCCGGCGGCACAGCGTCGCGCTGTGCGCGACCGCCTCGCGAGCGGCGAGACCGACCTCGCAGTGGGCACGCATGCGCTCATCCAGGACGAGGTGGAGTTCCGCCGCCTCGCGGTCGCCGTCGTCGACGAGCAGCACCGCTTCGGGGTCGAGCAGCGTCGCGCCCTCGGTCGGACGACGCCACACGTGCTGCACATGACCGCGACCCCGATCCCGCGCTCGCTCGCGCAGACCGTCTTCGGCGACCTCGACGTCACCGAGATCGCGAAGCCTCCCGCGAACCGGAAGCCGGTGGTCACCCGCTGGGTGGGCCACGAGCGGAGCAGCACCGCGTACACCCGCCTGCGCACGCACCTCCGGGACGGCCGGCAGGCCTACGTCGTCTGCCCCCTCGTCTCCGAGTCGGAGGCGATCGAGGCGCGGGCCGCCGAGCAGGAGGCCGAGCGCCTGCGCGACGGGGAGCTCGAAGGCTTCCGGATCGGCGTCCTGCACGGGAAGCTGAAGACCGCCGAGCGGCGAGAGGTGATGGACGCGTTCAAGCGCCGGGAGCTCGACGTGCTCGTGGCCACGACGGTGATCGAGGTCGGCGTCGACGTCCCCAACGCGACGATCATGATCGTGCAGGAGGCCGACCGCTTCGGGCTCGCGCAGCTCCATCAGCTCCGGGGCCGCGTCGGGCGTGGCGCGGAGCAGTCCTACTGCCTGCTCGTCTCCCGCCCCAGGGAGGAGCTGACGGACGAGGCCGTGCGCCGGCTGGAGGCGCTCGTGGCGACCTCGGACGGGTTCGAGCTGGCCGAGGTCGACCTCGAGCTCCGCGGCGAGGGTCAGCTCCTGGGGGTGCGCCAGTCGGGCCTGTCAGACCTAAAGTTCGCCCGGCTGGTGCGCGATCGGGACCTCATTGCGAAGGCACGACGATGGGCCGAGCGGCTCGTGGACGAGGATCCGGCGGTCCTCGGCCCGCTCGGCCGCGAGGCGGAGCGCGTTGAGGATCATCGCGGGTTCGCGTAAGGGGGCGCGCATCTTCGCCCCGAAGGGCCGGGACACGCGGCCGACGGGCGACCGCGTGCGCGAAGCCGTCTTCAACCTCGTCGGCCCGGTCGACGACGCGGAGGTGCTGGACCTCTTCGCAGGCTCCGGCGCGATGGGGCTCGAGGCGCTCTCGCGCGGCGCGCGGCGCGTCACCTTCGTCGAATCGGACCGCGACGCCGCGGAGACCATCCTCCGCAATCTGGACAAGCTGAGGCTGGAGGGGGCCGTCGTCCTCCGCGAGGATGCGGGTCGCAAGCTCGCGGCCGACGCCGCCGGGGGCAGGCGTTACGATCTCGTGCTGATCGACCCCCCGTACGCCATGCTCGCCCGCACCCTGCCGCGCCTCGCCACCAATCTGCCTGCCGTCCTCGCCGAGAACGGCATCGCCGTCGTCGAATCGGACGCGCGCGACGAGCCCGAGCTCCCGCTGCCCGTGCGCACGAGCCGCCGGTACGGCTCGTCCAGGGTGACCGTCTTCGAGGCGCAGCGATGAGCGACTCGCACCCGGTCACGTGCATCTGCCCGGGCAGCTACGACCCGGTCACGAACGGCCACCTGGACATCATCAGGCGGGCGGCCGGCATCTTCGAGCGCGTCGTCGTCGGCGTCGTCCGCGACCCCCAGCACAAGGCGACGATGTTCTCTGTCGACGAGCGGGTCGGGTTCCTGCGCGAGGCGCTCGGAGACCTCCCCAACGTGCAGGTGGAGGTCTTCTCCGACCTCGTGGTCGAGTTCGCCCGCCGCTTCGGCGCCCGGACGATGGTGAAAGGCCTGCGCGCCATCTCGGACTTCGAGTGGGAGTTCCAGATGCACCACCTGAACAGGAACCTCGCCCCCGAGGTCGAGACGATGTACCTGATGTCCAGCCCGCAGTACAGCTTCCTCTCCTCGAGTGGCGTCAAGGAGGTCGCGTCCTTCGGCGGCAACGTCGACGATCTCGTGCCGGAGGCGGTGGCCAAGCGCTTCCGCGAGCTCTTCCCGCAGGGGCGGCCCGGCGCGCCTGTCAGCCCGCAAGAGTAGACTCATTCGCATGGATGTTCTCGTTCTCATCGACAAGCTGGACGACCTCGTGCACAACGCGAAGGCGGTTCCCCTCACGGACCAGGTGCGCATCGACCGTGAGGAGATCTACGACATCCTCGACCAGATGCGGGCCACGATCCCCGAGGAGATCAAGCAGGCGCGCTGGATCGTGAAGGAGCGCCAGGAGATGCTGGCGGAGGCCAAGCGCGAGGCCGACCGCATCCTGGGCGAGGCGCGGGAGCAGGCCGTCCGGGAGGCGTCGCAGACCGAGATCGCCAAGCTGGCGGAGCGCCAGGCGCAGGAGATCGTCGAGGAGGCGCGCCGTCAGGCACGGGAGACCCGGCTCGAGATGGAGGACTGGGCCGACTCGATCCTCTCCACGCTCGAGGTCAACCTGGACAAGTTCCTCGGCGCCGTGCGGCGCGGGCGCGAGCGCCTCCACGAGCGCTCGCAGGAGACGGTCGTCGCCGACCTGGCCGACGACCAGACCGCCGTCTAAGAACCCGTTTCAAAACGAAGCCCTGAGCGGCCGGGCTGCGCTGTGCGGCGCGATGCGGCGTCCTCGGTTGCGCCCGTAGCCTCCGGCTACGAGCGCGCCCTGCGTCCTTGCCTCGCACTCGCCCACCGCACCCCCGGCGGCGAGGCGTCATTTCGAAACGGGTTCTAAGCGCGCGCCATGCGTTCGCTACGGTGAGCGTGTGACCACGTTCAACCTCCGCAACGTCAAGCTGCGCCCCGGCGAGCAGTTCCGGGACGCCGTCGAGGTCGAGCTCGAGCCGCTCGAGGTCGGCGGCCAGCGCTACGTCCCGGTACCCGAGCGGCCGGAGGCGGTCCTGACGCTCAGCCAGACGAGCTCCGGGCTCGTGCTCGAGCTCGAGCTGCAGACGCGGATCCACGGCCCCTGCATGCGTTGCCTCGCGGACGCGTCCTTCGACGTCGACGTCAGGAGCCGCGAGTATCAGGCCACGAGCCCTGGCGAGTCGGACGAGCTGACGACCCCGTACATCGCAGACTCGAAGCTCGATCTCTCCGCCTGGGCCCACGACGCGGTCGCGCTCGCGCTTCCGGACAAGATCCTCTGCCGCGAGGCCTGCGCCGGCCTCTGCCCGGTCTGCGGCAAGGACTTGAACCGCGAGCCGCACGAGCACGAGGGCGAGGCGTCCGACCCGCGCTGGGCCGCGCTGTCGGAGCTCAAGGACCGGCTCTGACCAGCCGCTCGACCGGCGCGTACCGCACTCGCGGATGGCGCCTGCGACACGGCGCCGGATCGTCACGCTCGTCCTTGCACGTACGCCCGCGTACGCGACTGCGGACGATCGCGGCGCCCGGCTTGGTCGCAGACGTCCCCGCGAGCACGCCACGCACCGGCCGAACGGCGGCCCGCTGTCGCTATACTCAGCCGCCGCGATGGCCGTTCCGAAGCGAAAGACCTCGAAGTCGCGCCGCGACAAGCGGCGCGCGACGCACAAGCTGTCGATTCCGGCGCTCGTTGAGTGCCCGCAGTGCCATCAGCCGAAGCGGCCTC
>Ga0081538_10001862_pt1 | contig 21272 bp, 24 predicted proteins | sample TabmetS5T2R1_FD_71022 | JGI IMG/M metagenome (GOLD analysis project Ga0081538, IMG submission 71022) | Tabebuia heterophylla rhizosphere microbial communities from the University of Puerto Rico - S5T2R1 | ecosystem: Host-associated > Plants > Roots > Rhizosphere ...
CTCGAAGCGGACGCGCGTCGAGCTACCGGCGAGGACCCGCCATCGATCGGTAATGGCGTCAACGATGTGGAGACCCATGCCGCTGGTGCTGGTCATGTCCATCGGCCGCGCTAACCCGGCCCTTCGCGGTACAAGATCAGGCCAGCCCAGTCCGTAGCTCTTGCGGTGCGAAAGAGCTCTCGGACGGGGCCTCGCGCGTTTTGCACGATGAGCTGCCTGCCGTCTTCGACGAGTCGGGTCGCGCCTCGCATGATCACGCCAAGGCCCTTGGAATCGATGAGGGTGCACTCGCTGAGGTCAAGCACCACAGACCCGCCGCTCGACAGTACGGCGAGGGCGGAATCCAACTCGCCGCACGTTGCCTCATCGATCTCTCCGGTCACGGCCAACCCGACAAGCCGGGGACGTGAATCTCGGTGATGCTGAACGGCTGGGCGGCGATGCCCATCGGCTCTCCCATCCTTGGGCCAGCTGTCGGCCGAGGACACCCCCCGTGACCGCTGTGCGGTGTCCCGTCGGTTCAGTATCTCCTCGCGGAGATGCTCCCGTCAAGTCGGCCGCGGCGCACGCAGGGGCGTGGCCGGTCGATGGCGGGCCGCTTGGTTCCTCCAAAGGTGCTCGGGCCGCGTCACCCGGATGACGGAGATCTATCGGGGGCACGCGGGGATGGCGGGACTGGAGGGCGGAGATCGATCGCAACTTCGAGTGCCACGAGGTCTTCGCCGACGACGTGCGGGACCTCGACGGCAAGGTCCTCGTGCTGGGAGCCGTTCGGTTGCGAGGTAAGGCCAGCGACATCGAGATGCGCCACCCCTTCGCCCTGGGTCTGCGAGATGCGCGACGGCGCGCTGGCCCGCATGTACTTCTACTCGAGCCACGCGGAGGCGCTCGAGGCGGTCGGACTCGCCCAGGGAGCCTGAGTCACCGAGACCGGCAGAACAGGCCAGCGTCGCCGAGGCACTGATCGAGTTCGCCTCGCGCATAGCGACCGGCGTTCGTGTCGTCTCGGAGCACCTGCCGGACACGCACGTGCTCGACGCACTCCGCGAGCTGCTCGCTGGACATCGCGGCATAGGAGCAGGAGGCGGTGACGGGATCTGGCTCCTGTTGCAGAGGATTGTCCTCGTCAGCGCAACCGGAAAGCAGGCAACACGTCAAGAAGCCCGGCCGGCGTTCATCCGCGACCTCCTGCGTAGGGCAACGCCGATCGAGGACAGCCCCACCTACGAGGAGGCGGTGGCCTTGCTGGCCCGCTCGGCGAGAGCGGGCAAGGTGACCGCCCAGATCGCCTTAGAGCGTGCCCTCCGGGCCGACGAGGGCGGTTCTGAGTCCGAGGGCGAGCTTGCGAGGCTGCTCCGTGGCGATGACTGAGCTCGAGCGCTTCGCCGAGTTCTTCGCCATGCTCGGCTACCGGCTCGAGCCGTTTCAGCGCAAGATCGTGGCCGAGGCGCTCTCGCCGCGCCGCGAGCTGCTCGTGCTGATCCCGCGCGCGAACGGCAAGTCGACGCTGCTCGCCGCGATCGCGCTCTGGTCACTGCTGCGGGGACGCGGCTCGCAGATCGTCGTCGGTGCCGCCTCACGCGAGCAGGCGCCGATCCTCTTCGACATCGCGCGCGAGATGGCCCAGCACTCAGAGGTCGCTCCGCTGGTCGAGGTCACCCGCCGCGAGATTCGGACGTCAGACGGCTGGCTGAAGGTGATCGCTGCCGACGGCCCGCGCCAGTACGGGCTGATCGTTGACCTGGCGATCGTCGATGAGCTTCACGCCCATCGCCACGACGAGCTCTACGTCGCATTGCGAACGGCGATGCAGAAGCGGGCGGCGCGCGGATGATCACGATCTCGACCGCCGGCGCGCGGATCGACACCCCGCTGGGGCGGCTGCGCGAGCGGGCGCTGAAGCTTCCGAAGGTGAGGCGCGAGGGCGCCTTCACCCGCGCCGAGGGCCCGAACCTCGCGATGCTCGCCTGGGAGCTGCCCGAGGGCGCCGAGCTTTCGGACCTCGAGGCGGTGAGGGCCTGCAACCCGGCGTCCTGGATCACCGTCGAGGGACTGCGCGAGCAAAAGGAGGCGGTGCACGAGCTCGGCTCCGCGCGCTATCACGCCAACGTCTGGACCGGCGGCGAAGCGCCGTGGATCCTGCCCGACGAGTGGGACGCCTGCGCCGGCGAGCCCGAGATTGCAAATGGCTCGCGGGTTGTGGTCGGCGTCGACGCCTCGGTCGCCCACGACACCACCGCCGTCTGTGTCGTCAGGCGCGATGGCGAGAGCTATCACGCGACCTGGCGCGTCTGGGTGCCCTCGGAGCGCCGCGAGGTGCCGCTGGCAGACGTCGAGGCGCACGTGCGCGAGCTGGTCGGCCGCTATCGGGTTGCCGCGGTGGTCTATGACCGCGCCTACTTCAGCCACGCCGCGCAGAACCTCGAGACCGAGCATGCCGATCAAGGAATGGCGCTACAACCGCAACGCGGAGGCGGCTAGGGCGCTGCACGAGATCGTCGTTCACCGCCGGCTCCACCACGGTGGAGCCGACCTCCCCCGTCGCCACGCGCTGGCGGCCGAGGTCAAGGAGCGCGAGTTCGGGCTGGTGATCAGTAAGCAGGCCTCCAGAGAGCCGATCGACTGCCTGATGGCGCTCGCCTACGCGGTCCACGAGGCGGCGGAGATGAAGCCCGAGGGGCGCTCGGTCTATGAGGATCACGACCTGGTGGTCGCATGAGCGCGCCGATGGACACGCGCGGGACCCTGAGCGGGACCATCGACGCCGCCAATCGCCCGCCGCCTTGCTTGTGTGCGGAAGACCATCCATGGCTCCCTCGCTATCCGAGCGGGCCGGGTTCAACCGGCGGATGGTGCCTGGAGTCCCCGATTCGGGCGATTTGCGATCCCAAACGAAAGGGACGATGTTCTCGCGCGGGCTTAGCGCGAATTAAGTGGCTTTCGGCAAGAGTCACACCGAGGGCCGCCGAATCCGACCGGGGAGCGAGGAGAATCGGCCTGTGACTCCGGCGATCCTCGATTACTGCCATTGGCCCGGCTGCAAGCGCCCGGTCTATGAGCGCCGCTCGCCGCTGGTCTGCGAACGCCACCTGCAGGCCGCCGAGGAGCTGCGAGCGCGCCGCGAGCGCGTCGGCACGATCGAGCAATGCGACTGCGGCGATCTGTACGTGGTGCGCCGAATCGATCAGAGCACCTGTGGGCGCGGCGCCTGCAGGATGCGGGCCCACCGGCGGCCCAAGGCCGCGGCGTAGAGTCTCGCCTCGGTGGGCGGCTATGACGAGGAGGCGAATCGGTTTCTAGACGCCGCCGGCCTGGTCGCCTGGATCGAGGCCGAGCGCGGGCCCGAGGTCACCCGGCTGCACCTGCTCGACGGGGCGCCGCCGAGCGCTCCTGGCGGCGCTGGCATCACACCCGCACCGCCCGCCTCGAGGCCGTTGACCGGGTGCTGGTGCTGCTCGACCTGGAGCTGGCCCTCCTGCCCGAAGCTAATCCCCTAGAGCCCAATCGGCTCAGCAACGGGCCGCCCCCGGACTCCGCCGTGGTACCACGTTTCAGGTATAGGATTGAGGGAGTCGAGGGAAGGGTCCCTAATGCGACCAACAGCAGCGACGCTGGCGATCTTGGTGATGCTGGGGGTGGCGGTGTCCGCCGAGGCGAAGCCGAAGAAGGTGAGGGTCGATACGGACGTAGCGATCGGCGGCTACGACGTAGATGAGGGGGCCGATCTCGTCACCTTCTTCGGCGAGATCAGCTCGCTGCGACGAAAGTGTCTACGCAGGCGCACGATTCACCTCGAGCAGACCACCCTCGGCCTGGACGCAGGGACCGCCACTTCCAACCGTCAGGGCGAGTGGGAGGTTGCGTTCGATGAACTCGCGATCCGCCGGGGCGCCTTCGTCGCCACGGCCGCGAAGCGGAAGTACAGAAAGCGCAGGCACGGCGAGGTGAAGAGAGTCGTCGTCTGCAAGCGCGCGACCTCGCCGGTCTTCGACGCGCGCTGAACTTAGTTAACAAAACTTCCCTAAATTGCGGATAGGATCACGTTCGGCGGATCGGCAAGGAGGTCGACTGTGGATTCCGTCGCAGAGCGCAAGCGACACGCGCAGTATCTCCTCCTCGAACGACATCGAGGCGAGTTGGTGTCGGGCGAGCGGCGAATCACCCCACGCGGCAGGCGGTACGAGGACCTGTGTCTGGCGGCGCAGATCGCGTGGTCGCAGCATCGCTGCCTGACTGAGGCAACCGACTCGTACCGCGCCGGCAGCCGGGTCGAGGAGTCCATGCTGGCCACGACCGATCTCCGGCTACTGCGCCTCGTCGATCTCCGGCTCCTGCGCCTCGACGGCTCGTTGCGTAGCACCAGGCGCCGGCTCTCGGCCGCTGCGCGGCGCAGAGCGGAGGCGAACGCCAGGGCCAGGTTCGAGGCGATCGCCAACCAGCTGACGCAGCAGCTCGGTTCCAGCCCGCCAGTACGTTCCGGGCCCTGGCCGACGTCCAAGCCGGAGCCGGGCGGGCGCGCGAGGCGCTGCACCGCGATCACACAGCGAGGCACGCGCTGCCGGAACCCCGGCGTTAGCGACGGTCTCTGCGACCTGCACGCGGCGCTTCGAGCCCGCCCCGTTGCCGACGCTCACGACCGACTCAAGGCGCGCCTGTCAGGGCCGCGCGTTGGCCGCCGCGAGCCCCCGCTGAGGCGCGCCCGGCGTCGCAGGCCGATAGTGCGCGCCCCGCGCCTCCCCGGGCTGCCACGCGTCCGCCCCGTCGTCGCATGGGCGATCACCGCCCCCGTCGGGGTCGCCGCCGCGGCGGCTCTGATATGGACGGGTCTCTCCTCGCGCGACACGGCCGCACCGGTGGACAGCGTTGTCGGAAACGGGGAAACAGCGCTGCGACCGACTGCGCCGCCGGTCGAGCACCGCGCGCGGTCGCATCGGCCCCCGAGCGGCGCCAACGACGACCGCAGCAGCACGACCGACGGCGGTCGCAAGGAGACACAGACCGGCGACGTATCGGGCGTCGAACCACCAAGCGGGACCACCGGAACCACCACCGAGCTCGTGGCCGTCGAGCCTGCGCCCGCCACGAGCCCCCCCGCAGACAGCCCCGAGCCCCCCGCCACCGACCCCGGTCAGAGGCCGAGCGGCGACCAACCGGTTGACCGATCCCCGCCGAGCGGCGGCGGTGGCGCGCAGTCCGGGGTTCGCGAGGAGCTGGTCCAGACCATGCTGGATACGCCGTGAGCCCGAAGGGGCTGATTGGTGCCTGCGTCATAGCGGCAGCGCTCGTCGCCGCGCCGGCGGCGCTTGCCGATGTGGAGCCGATCTCGTCCTGGGAGGGCCAGGGATACGGCGACTACTGCGACGTACCGATCGACGGACTGGCGCTCCAGGGCGACGATGCCAATGACATGATCGTCGGCACTGACGACTCCGACCTGCTCCTCGGTGGGGCCGGCAGGGACACGCTCAGTGGCGAGGCCGCACCGAACTGCCTCTTCGGTGAGCGTGGTCGGGATACGATCCGGGGAGGTGCGGGCAACGACCAGATCTGGGCCAGCGCTGGCCGCGACCGGGTCACGGGCGCCACTGGGAACGACGTGATCCGCACAGGCCAAGGAGATGATCGGGTGAGGGCCGGCCCCGGCCACGATGGGGTCGTCCTTCAGGGCGGCGACGTGGACAGGGTCCGATGCGGACCCGGCTTCGACCGCGTGATCCTTGACCGCAAGGACAGGGCCCGAGGGGACTGCGAGAGACTGTTCTTCTTCGTTCGCTGAGCCAGGCGAATCAGCCAGAAGCTCGAGCTTCTCGCCCGACGAGTCCTCGCGGCCCGGTCCTGACCTCGGTCAGAGCGCCCGACCGCGGCATAGAGGTGTCTCTGGCGGCTAGACCGTGGCTGCGCGCCAGCTGACTGTCGCGACAGGCAAGATTTACCTGAAAGTCGGGATAGGCAGGATTCTCCTCCAGACGTATGATGACCGTATCCCGTCAGTCAGTCCATGCGTGGGGGGACGAAGGGACGAGAAAAAGTGTGCACATCGGAAGCACTCGGAGGAGGTGGGGGGTTGCCGCTGCGTTCGAGCGACGACCGCGACCGAGCCGGAAACAGGTTGTACTTTCCCTGGAGCGGCGACGCACGGAGTTGATGCGCGATCTCGATCGCCCCAGGAGCCCCGGCAGGCGCTACGAGAGCCTGTGCCTGGCGACCGTGATAGGCCGAGCCGAGCGGCAGTGGCTGGCGGCGGCAGCAACCCAGCCATCAGGGAATCTGCCCGCGGATCGCCGCCTGATCCGGAGCGTCGAGCTCGACCTGCTGCGCTTGGAGTCGAGCCTGGAGAAGACTCGGAGGTGGATGTTGCCGGCAGCGCGCGAGAACGCGCACGCTCGCGCGGCGGAGCGGTTTCGGTCTGTTGCGGCCGAAGTCAGACGTGAGCTTGTATCGGACGCGCAGGCGGGCCCTGTGTCGCCCACGGTCACTTCGGTGCCGGAGGCTGCGGAGGCAGCCGACCCCGAACGGTGCATCGCGTTGACGCGCCGCGGCACGCGGTGCAGGAACCGCGCTACCGCCGACGCCATGTGCCAGCTGCACGCTCGGATGGTGGCCCCGGCCTTGTCGAAGGTTTGGGTGGTGCCGCGCGGGGCTCGCGCCGGAGTCGATCTTTCAATGGTCCCTGGGGTCCAGTCAGGCGGCATGGCGTAGAACGAGCCAGCGTCGCCGAGGCACTGATCGAGTTCGCCTCGCGCATAGCGACCGGCGTTCGTGTCGTCTCGGAGTATCTGCTGGACCCGCACGTGCTCGACGCACTCGGCGAGCTGCTCGCTGGATATCGCGGCATAGGAGCAGTAGGCGGTGACGGGATCTGGCTCCTGTTGCAGAGGATTGTCCTCGTCAGCGCAACCGGAAAGCAGGCAACACGTCAAGAAGACTGCGCGTCGTTGCCAGTGTGCCGCCACCCTCATGGATTCTCCGCTTCCGGCGAACGCGCAACTCGCTCACCGCCGGGGACTTCGAGGGCCGGGACGCGGTCGGCCAATGGTTCGCCGACTGGCTCACGATCTTCGAGCCTGGCCATCACCTCGACATCGAGGAGGCGCAGGCTCTGGGTGCCGTCGTCTTCCTCGTCGCCAGCCACACGGGCGTGGACGGACGAGCGGCGTCGAGGTCCACGGTCGCTCCGGCTACGTTTACACGCTGCGCGACGGCAAGATCGTTCGTGTTGAGCTGTTCGCCGATTCGGCCGCAGCACTCGAGGCCGCCGGGCTCGACGAGTAGCTCTCGGCAAGGGCACAGGAGACGGCGCAAGGCATATCAGCCATCGAGCCGCCGCTCGAAGGCTCGAAGCCCGGCGTCGTGCATCAGCCCCTTGTCGCGCAGCTCCTCGGCGCGGGCGACGTTGCGCGCGTTCCACTTGCTGCGCCCTTTCCGCGGCGTGAAGCGCAGCGTGTAACTCACGTCGTCGATGCCCTTGCTCATGCTGTCGACCCAGCCGAAGCACATCGCCTGATCCTGGGCCTCCTGCAGCGTGAAGGGCTGCTTGCCCGAATCCTTCTTGTAGATCCCGAGCGAGAGCTCGTCGGCGCTGTCGTGGTTCTCCTCCAGCCACTCGCGCAGCGCCGCGGCAGTGGCGAAGAAGTGCGGCTCACGAAACCGCAGCGTAGTGAGAGCGCCGATCGTCGTTAGGGCGCGTCGGCGGGCGGGTAGGGTCAACGGCACATGGGCTACACGCTCAAGAACCTGCGCGAAGTGGAGGACATGGCCGCCCAGCAGGGCTTCGGCGAGGCCCAGGAGGCTCGCTTTCCGATGCGTGACCTCGACGCGTCCGCGACCGGCATCGCGCTGCTCCGCGTGAAGCCGGGCCAGCGCCAGCCGTTCGCCCATCGCCACAACGAGGCGGAGGAGATCTACGTCGTGATCGCCGGCAGCGGCAAGCTGAAGATCGACGACGAGACCGTCGAGGTGACCGAGCTCGACGCGATCAGGTTCGACCCGGACGTCGGCCGCGCGATCGAGGCCGGCCCGGACGGTATCGAGATCCTCGCGTTCGGGCCGCGCCACGAGGGCGACGCGGAGGTCATCCGAGAGCGCTTCTGGGGCGACTGAGCCGGCTAGAAGCGCACGGCCTCGGCCGGGATCCACCAGTCCTCGACCTCGCGCTCGCCCCGCCCCGCCTGCGGGGCCCTGCCGGTGTGCCCCTCGACGCCGCCGCCGATCTTGTCGAGCGCCTGGAGCGCGAGCTCGCGCGCTTCGGCCTTGCCCGCGCCGTCGTCCCGCAGGGAGCGCAGCACGCGGTTCTGCTTCACCGCGAAGCGCTCCTGCGGCCCGCTGACGCGCATGCGCGACACGTTCGCCGGGTCGGTGAGCACCTTGACGGCGTCGTCGACGGTGGGCACGCCGACAGCCTATGCACCATGCTGCGGGCATGCTGCTGGCGCTGGCGATCACTGGTCTCTTCGTGCTCCCTGGCCCGTGGGGGGTCATCGTGCTCGCGGCCGCCGCGGTGATCGAGGTGGGCGAGGTGTTCTTCTGGATCAAGTTCCTGGGCCGCTATCGCGTGCAGACCGGCGCCGAGGGGCTGGTCGGGGAGCGGGCGGAGGTGATCGTGCCGCTGGCGCCGAACGGGCGGGTGCGGGTGCGCGGGGAGATCTGGAGCGCGCGCTCTGAGGTGCCCGCCGCGCTCGGCACTTCCGTTCGCGTTGCGGAGGTGGACGGACTCACGCTCGTGGTCGCGCCAGATCGTGATTGAGGAACGGAAAAGGGCCCCCGAAGGGGCCCTTTGATTCCGAAAGGACGTACCGCCAACGAATCCCCGCCGTTGGCCCGTCGGTCCTTCAAGTCTCATTCGCCTTATCGGCGAACGCTCGGACTACCTTAACACGGCACTTCGCCGATAGTTACGGTTCACCTCCGCGCAAATTGCCCGCAAACGACGCTTTTGTCCGGTTGGGTGAACGGGCCTCGGACGAGCGTGCCAAACGGGTGAATCCCAGCCGGATCCGAATACCGTTGGAGGCCTTGGAGCCGCTGCTACGCTGCAAGTCCCCCGGGGGCGCTTAGCTCAGTTGGGAGAGCGCCAGCTCGACAAGCTGGAGGTCGCTGGTTCGAGCCCAGCAGCGCCCACTCACGCGTGCCGTTTGTCGCCATTCCGCCCCGGGTAGTCCTTGGTCCTAGGCGACTGGCGCCCGGAAAGGAGGACGGGATATGTACATCGGACTCGGAACCCTGCTGATCATCATCATCCTGATCGTCCTGCTGGCATAGCCTCAGCCGGCGATCGCTGATCGCCGACCCCCGGGCGAGCGCGATTATGCTCGCCCGCGATGCTCGGGACGTACGCGTCCTTCCTGCTCGTCCTCGGCCTTTCGACGCTCGTCGGTCAAGCGGTATTTGCCGCCTGCGGGCGCCGAACCTGGTCGTGGCTGGCGCCGGCCGTCGGGCTCGCGCCGCTGATCGCAATCGCCTGGGGGACCGTGCGCTTCCCGGGCGAGGGCCTGGCGGCGCTGATCGCCATCGGCCTCCTCGGCGCCGTCGCGGTCGTGCTGCTGCGTCCCGGCGTCTGGGACCTCGTCGCAGAGCTCTGTGCCGGAGCCCCGGTCGCGGCGGTCGCGCTGCTTGCCGCCTCGCTTCCGTTCATCGTCGAGGCAAGGTTCGGGATTCTGGGCACCGGGCTGAACCCCGATATGTCCCAGCACCTCTTCGCCGCCGACCGGCTGGCGAGTGGCGGCACGGAGCGGCTGATCTCGGACGGGTACCCACTCGGGCCCCACGCGCTTGTCGTTGCGCTCGCCGAGCTCGGGCCCAGCACTGTGCACGTCTTCGACGGCCTGACACTCGCGATCGCGGTTGCCTCATGCCTCGCGCCGCTCGGTCTGCTGCGGGAGCTCCCCACGTGGCAGCGCCTGTGTGTTGCGTTCGTGGTTGGCCTCACGTACCTGGTTGCCTCCTTCCTCGTCCAGGGCGCGTTCAAGGAGACGATGCAGGCGCTGTTCGTGGTCTCCTTCGCGATCGGCATGCACGAGCTCGCCCGCGGCACGCTGGTGCCCGCACACACGGCGCGACTTCGGGGGGCGGTGCCCCTGGCGGTGATCGCGATCGGCAGCGTCTACGCGTACAGCTTCCCCGGCCTCGCGTGGCTCGCCGGCGCGGCGCTGACGTGGGGCGTGCTCGACCTGGGTCTTGAGGCCCGCCGAACGTCGCTCGCTGACGCCTGGAACGCGCTGCGCGGGACGTTCGTGACCGTGGGCGTGGCAGTGGGAGTGCTGGCGGTCGCGATCGCCCCGGAGGTGGGCCGCCTGGCAAGCTTCGCCGACTTTGAGACCTTCAACCCCGACGGGGCGGGGCTCGGCAACCTGTTCAACCGGCTCTCGCCACTGGAGGCGCTGGGGATCTGGCCGTCGGGAGATTTCCGGGTCGAGCCCGGGGACGGCGAGGTGCCCGCGTTGATCTTCTATCTGGGGGCAGCGCTGGGACTCGCCGCGCTCGGGATCGGGCTCAGGTGGTCGCTTCGACGCGGAGAGCGTGCCATCCCGGCGGCGCTCGCTGCGGCCGCGGTGCTGTGGCTGTACTCGCTCATCGGCGGGACGCCGTACCAGGAGGCCAAGGCGCTCGTGCTGATGTCGCCGCTGGTGGCGCTGATCGCGGCGAGGGGGGTGGTGGCCGGCGGGCCGTGGCCGCTCGCCGCCCTGTTCTTGCTGGGTGCCGGTGGATCCAGCGTGCTGGCCCTCGCAAACGGCCCGGTGGGGCCGAGCGACTACTCGCCGGCGTTAGCCGAGCTGCGGCCGAAGCTGGGTGGGGCGGAGGCCTCGACCCTCGTGCTTGCCCAGCGCGAGCTGCTCGATGAAGAGCACGGGCGCGACTACCTCGTCTGGGAACTGAGAGGGAATCGGATCTGCGTGCAGGAGCGGGGCGAGCCTCGATCGGAGTGGCCGCAGAGGATCGCGACCGTGGTCAAGATCGGCGACGGGGACGCGGCCGAGCCGGAGTCGATCGGAGGGAATGACGCGCCCGATCCGGGGCCGGGTCCCTGCCCGTTCATCCCCGACGGGGCCCGTGCGGACCCCGCCGGAGACGATTAGGGTTCTAGATCCCCTGGTCGGGCTTCAGCTGCCCTCGGATCGCGCCGTCCGGATATGGCGGGGTGTGAATGTTGACGTAGAAGTTCTCGGGCCTGCGCTTGATCCTGCGGATCAGCTTGCGCTTGACGTTCTTCTGGCAGCCCTCGAACGAGCCTTCCTCCGCCAGTGGCGGGTCGACCTCGAACAGCGGCACCTTGATCTTTCCGGCGACGCCCTTCTTGCCCTTGTGGATGTGACCCGCGGTCGCTCCGTCGTCGAGCTTGCGGTACTCGAGCGTGAAGCAGACCTTCTTCTTCTTGGCCTTGAGGGAGACCTGGATTCCGCCCTTGGCGTCGGGGTCTCCGGGCCCGGGGACCTCCTGGGCACCCTTGAGCTTCGCGCCCAACAACGTCGCGCCTGACGACAGCGACGGAAGCGCGATCACCGCCGCCAGCGCCGCCACCCCGCTGAGCAGCGCGATCCTTCCCTTGCGTGCGCGCATTCCCTACCTCCTCCTTGCCTAGAGTCGCGTACGGCGCCAGCCTACCGCCCCCCTGGGAGCTCGGCCGAACGCGAGTCAGGCACGGATAGCATGGCCGCTCGATGGCCTCGATCACGGTCAAGCTCCCCGACGGCTCCGAGCTCGGGCTGGACGACGGCGCCACCGGCGCCGACGCCGCCGCGGCGATCGGCCCGCGGCTGGCCAAGGACGCCCTGGGCATCCGGATCGACGGCGAGCTAAGAGACCTCGACGCGCCGCTTGCCGACGGCGATCCGATCGAGATCGTCACGCCCGGCGACGACGAAGACGCGCTCTGGCTGCTGCGCCACGACGCCGCGCACGTCATGGCGACGGCGGTGCTCGACCTCTGGCCGGGCACCAAGGTCTCGATCGGGCCGCCGATCGCCGACGGCTTCTACTACGACTTCGAGTTCCCGGACGGCGAGAGCCCGTCGGAATCGGACCTGGAGCGAATCGAGGAGGCGATGCGGGCGCACATCGCCGCGGACGAGCCATTCGAGCGCTCCGAGCTGCCGGCGAACGAGGCGATCGAGCGCTTTCGCTCCTCAGATCAGCCCTACAAGGTGGAGCTGATCAAGGACCTCGTGCGCGATGAGGGCGTCGAGACCGTCTCGCTTTACCGCAACGGCCCCTTCGTCGACCTCTGCCGCGGGCCGCACGGCCCATCGACGGGGCGCATCGCCGCGTTCAAGCTGAACTCGCTCGCGGGCGCCTACTGGCGCGGCGACGAAACGCGTCAGATGCTCACCCGCATCTACGGAACCGCCTTCTTCTCGCAGGCCGACCTGGACGCCCACCAGAAGCTAATCGAGCAGGCGAAGGCCCGCGACCATCGCAGGCTCGGCCCCGAGCTCGGCCTGTTCACGTTTCGCCCCGAGTCACCCGGGATGCCGTTCTGGCTTCCCAGCGGCGCAGTGCTGTGGCGCCTGGTCGAGACGGAGGTCCGCAAGCAGCTCGACAAGCGCGATTACGTCGAGATCAAGACTCCCCGGGTGCTCGACGAGGAGCTCTGGCACCGGTCCGGCCACTGGGACAACTACCGCGAGAACATGTTCTTCGTCGAGCCGTCCGCGCGGGAGGGATACGAGCGGCGCTACGCGCTCAAACCGATGAACTGTCCGGGCGCCTGCCTGGTCTTCGCCTCCGAGCGCCACTCCTACCGCGACCTCCCGCTGCGCCTTGCCGAATTCGGAGACGTGTCGCGCTACGAGCGCGAGGGCGTGCTCCACGGCCTGCTGCGGGTTCGGGCCTTCACCCAAGACGACGCCCACGTCTTCTGCACCATGGAGCAGCTGCCCGACGAAGTGGACTCGATCTGCGAGGCGGTCGACGAGCTCCACGAGCGCTTCGGATTCGGCGACTACCGAGTCGAGCTTTCGACTCGGCCCGACAAGTCGATCGGCAGCGACGAGGAATGGGAGCGGGCAACCGAGGCGCTGCGCGAGGCGCTGGAGCGCCAGGGGCGCGACTACGACGTGAGCCCGGGGGAGGGGACGTTCTACGGCCCCAAGATCGACTTCCACATCACCGACGCCCTGGGGCGGTCCTGGCAATGCGGAACGTGTCAGGTCGACTTCCAGATGCCTGAGCGCTTCGGCCTCAGCTACCAGGGCGCCGACAACGCAGACCACCGTCCGGTGATGATCCACCGCGCGCTGCTGGGCTCGATGGAGCGCTTCGTCGGGATCCTCATCGAGCACTACGCGGGGCGCTTCCCCGTTTGGCTCGCTCCGGTTCAGGTCAGGGTGTTGCCGGTCGCCGACCGCCACCTGGACCGGTCTGGGGAGGTGGCGGCCGAGCTGAGAGAGACCGGGGTACGGGTGCAGGTGGACGACCGCTCCGAGTCGGTGGGCAAGAAGATCCGCGACGCCGAGCTCGCGAAGCTGCCCTACATGCTGGTGCTGGGCGACCGCGAGCTCGAGACTGGCGCCGTCGCCGTGCGCGAGCACGAGGCAGGCGACCTCGGCGAGATGGACGTCGCCGCACTCGCTGCGCGAATCGCCGAGGCATCGAAATAGCTCGCAAATACCTCTCTATACTCCGGCAGCGATGAAGGGCACTCACATCCGGTCGCGCGTCTAGCGCCCGTGCCCTCCCGAGTGCTCGTCCAGACCAACCTCTCGTCGCAGGCAGCTTGAAGCTCCTCGCCGCTTTCAGTCGCTAGTGCCGGTTCCGCGGCGTTTCGACCGGCAACCGCCTGAGCGGGATCCCACGCGGATCAACGAGCGCATCCGCGTTGCGGAGGTGCGCCTGGTCGACGAGGACGGCAGCCAGATTGGCGTCATCAAGACCGACGAGGCGCTGGCGATGGCGCAGGAACGCGACCTCGACCTCGTCGAGGTGGCGCCGCAGTCGCGCCCCCCGGTGGCCCGCCTGCTCGACTACTCGAAGTACAAGTACGAGCAGGAGCAGAAGGCCAAGGCCGCGCGCAAGCACCAGCAGCAGGTCAACGTGCGCGAGATCAAGCTGCGGCCGAAGATCGCCGACCACGACTACGAGACCAAGAAGGGCCATGTCGAGCGGTTCCTCCGCCACGGCGACAAGGTCAAGGTAACGATCATGTTCCGCGGCCGCGAGCAGGCGCATCCCGAGCGAGGGCGCATGCTGCTGGAGCGGCTGTACGAGGACATCTCCGAGCTGGCGGTCATCGAGCAGCAGCCCGAGCAGGAGGGCCGCAACATGCACATGCTGCTCGCGCCCTCTCGCGCCGCGGGGCGTCAGGAGCAATCGACGGACGAAGCCGCGTCGGACGGATCCGAGCCGGCCCCCAGAGAAGCCGCGTCCGGCTGACCCAGGGGCGGGCTGCGGGCCGCTCGTCTGCTTCAATAGCCGGTTCCGATGCCGAAGATGAAGACCCACTCCGGCGCCAAGAAGCGCTTCCGCAAGACCGCCAAGGGAAAGCTGCGCGGACGGCGGGCCTTCTCCAGCCACATCCTGGAGAAGAAGTCGCCGAAGCGCAAGCGGCGCATGTCCAAGCCGGTCGAGGTCGCCAAGCCCGACCAGAAGCGCGTCCGCACGTTGCTCGGAAGGAGTGACGGCGGATGAGCAGGGCCACAAACACCGTCGCGCGGAAGCGGCGCAGGAAGAGGGTCCTCAAGCAGGCCCGCGGTTACTGGGGGCGCAAGCACTCGAGCTACCGGCTCGCACACGAGCAGGTGCTCCGCTCAGGCCAGTACGCCTACCGCGATCGCCGGCGCCGCAAGCGCGACCTGCGGCGGCTGTGGATCGTCCGCATCAACGCGGCCGCCCGCCGTGAAGGACTCACGTATTCGGAGCTGATGCACGGCCTCAAGGGGGCCGGCGTCGAGGTCAACCGCAAGCAGCTCGCGGACATCGCCGTGCGCGACCCCGAGGCGTTTCGCCGATTCGCCGAGCTTGCCCGGGAGGGTGCGGCTGCCTGACGGCGAAGCCATCACCAGACCACTCCCGGGCGCCCAGCGAGGCGCCCTTTGTGTTTCTTGACGCGCCAGATGACCGTCACTTCCCCACATAACGAAAGGCTGAAGCTGGTCCGCAAGCTGCGGGACCGCAAGCACCGCGAGCGCGAGGGCCTGTTCGTCGCCGAGGGCGAGGACCTGCTCGAGGCAGGCTTGCACGCTGGCCTTGAACCCGAGCTCGTTCTCAGCGCCGCCGGATCGGGCTTTGGCGGAGTGGAGGTGGAGCGCAACGCGCTCGACTCGGCGTCGGAGCTCGGCTCCGGAACGCGCGTGATCTCGGTCTGGCCGCAGCGATGGTCGGAGCCGGCCGGGCCCGTCTGCGTGTACCTGCACGGCGTGGGCGACCCGGGAAACGTGGGCGCGGTGATCCGCACGGCCCACGCGCTAGTCGAGGGTTCGGTGGTACTCGGTCCCAACTCCGCTGACCCCTACTCGCCGAAGGCCGTGCGGGCGAGCATGGGCTCGATCTTCGCGCAGCGGGTGGCGCGCGCGAGCTTGGACGAGACGCCGGCGCCTCGGGCCGCGCTCGTCGCGCACGGCGGCGCGGAGCCCGAGGGGATCCCAGTGCCGGTCACGGTTTGCCTCGGCGCCGAGCGCGAGGGGCTGTCCGACGACGTTCTGGCGACGGCCGACCGACACTGGACGATCCCGCTGCGGCCCGGCGGTGCCGAGTCCCTGAACGTAGCGGCGGCGGCGGCGATCGTCCTGCGGCGGATATCGTCGGCGCGTCCAGAAGGAGCGAGCTGATGCAGGAGCGTGTCGAGCGATTGCGAGCGGAGGCGGAGGCGGCGATCGTCTCGGCCCCGTCGAGCGACGCCGTCCAGGAGTTGCGGATCAAGTACCTGGGGCGCAAGTCCGAGCTGACCGAGATCCTGCGCGGGATCGCCGAGCTTCCGGCTGAGCAGCGCGGCCCGGTGGGGTCGGCGGCCAACGAAGCGCGCCAGGCGCTCGAGGCGGCGCTCTCTGTGAGGCGCGACGAGCTCGAAGCGGCCGAGCTCGAGCGCAGCCTGGCCGAGGATCGCATCGATGTCACGCTGCCCGGATCGCCTCGGCGAACGGCGGGGGCGCAGAGCCTGCTGGTCCGCACCCAGCGGGAGATCGAGGACATCTTCGTGGGTCTCGGTTACCGCGTCCTCGAAGGACCCGAGGTCGAGCTCGACTACTACAACTTCACCGCGCTCAACCATCCGCCCGGCCATCCCGTGCGGATGGAGCAGGACACGTTCTACGTGGACCCGGCGACACTCTCGCCGGAATTGCGGATCGCCGCCAACCCCGTCGCCCCCGGGCGCGAAACAGAGGAGGCGGCGGGTGAGATGTTGCCGCCGGGCCCGGAGGACGTGGTTCTGCGCACCCACACGTCGCCGATGCAGGTCCGGGCCATGGAGGCGCAGGAGCCCCCGATCTTCGTCGTCGTTCCCGGGCGCTGTTATCGATCCGACCCCTTTGACGCCACTCACAGCCCTGTCTTCCACCAAGTCGAGGGACTAGCGGTCGCCGAGGAGATCACGCTTGCCGACCTCAAGGGAACCCTCGACGCACTGGCGAAGGGGCTTTTCGGGGAGGAGCGCGAAACGCGGTTTCGACCGGGGTTCTTTCCGTTCACCGAGCCGAGCGTCGAGGTCGACGTCTCCTGCTTTAACTGCGGCGGCACTGGCAGGCTGCGCGACGGCTCTCGCGATCCGCTCTGCAAGGGTGTCGGCTGGATCGAGATCCTCGGCTCGGGGATGGTGGACCCGAACGTCTTCGGGTTCGTGAAGGAGAACGGCTACGACCCCGACGGCGTCCAGGGATTCGCATTCGGAATGGGCATCGAGCGAATCGCTCAGCTCAAGTACGGCGTGCCCGACCTGCGCAAGTTTTTCGAGAACGACGTCCGCGTCCTGGAGCAGTTTCGATGAGGGTGCCCTTCGGCTGGCTCGCGTCCTACTGCGACCCCGGCATGAGCGTCGGGGAGGTCGGCGACGCGCTGTCGATGCACAGCATCGAGCTCGAGCGCATCTCTCATCTGGGGGTTCCGTCACCCGAGGGCTTCGTCGTCGGCAGCGTGCTTTCGGCCGAGAAGCACCCGGATGCCGATCGTCTCAGCGTCTGCGAGGTGGACACAGGCGAGGGCACGCGGACGATCGTCTGTGGGGCGCCTAACGTCGCGGCGGGCCAGACGGTGGCCGTTGCGCTTCCGGGCGCCGTGCTTTCGGACGGAACCGAGCTCAAGCGGGCGAAGCTTCGGGGTGTGGTCTCCGATGGCATGATCCTGTCGGAGCCCGAGGTCGAGCTCGGCGACGACGCGGAGGGGATCATGGTCTTGGGGGACGGCGCCAGCCCGGGCACGCCGCTCGCCGACGTGCTCCCGATCTCCGAATCCGTCCTCGAGCTGGAGCCGACGTCGAACCGGGTCGACTGCTTCGGCGTCTATGGCGTCGCCCGCGAGTTGCACGCGGTTACCGGCGCAGAGCTCACGCCGCCGCCTTGGGACGGGGACGCGCAGGCGACCGGGGAGGGGGCCGCCGACGACTACGCGTCTGTCACGGTCGAGGTCCCGGAGCTCTGCCCGCGGTTTACCGCTCGCGTGTTCACCGACGTGCGGATCGGTCCCTCGCCGACATGGCTGAAGGCCCGCCTGATCGGGGCGGGCATGCACCCGATCAACAACGTCGTCGACATCACCAACTACGCGATGCTGCTCACCGCCCAGCCGCTGCATGCGTTCGACCTCGATCAGGTCTCCGGCGGCGAGCTGATCATCCGTACGGCTCTGGACGGCGAGAAGATGATGACGCTCGACGGGGTCGAGCGCAGCTTCGACGCGGAGACCGTCCTCGTCTGCGATCGAAACGGCCCCTCGGGCGTCGCCGGGATCATGGGCGGGCAGGTCAGCGAGGTCTCGGCCCAGACCACGCGGGTCCTGCTCGAGGTCGCCAACTGGAACGGAGTCAACGTCCTGCGCACCTCGCGCAGGCTTCGCCTGCGCACCGACGCCTCCACCCGCTTCGAAAAGCAGCTTCACCCCGAGCCGACGATGTGGGCCCAGCGCGTGGCCTCGCAGCTGATGGTGGATCTGTGTGGCGCCCGGCTGGTGCCTGGAACGATCGACGTCGCGGCCGAGATTCCTGCGCGCCACGAGGTTCGGCTGCGCACGGATCGCGCCGATCGCCTGCTCGGCGTGCGCATCGAACCCGCCGACTGTGAGACATACCTGCGCCGACTTGCCTTCGACGTGTCGCGCGAGGGGCACGACATCGACACCCTTGTCCCCGTTCACCGCCACTACGACGTAACTCGCGAGGTTGACCTGATCGAGGAGGTGGGGCGGATCCACGGCTACGCGGATCACATCCCGGCGACGCTGCCGGAGGAGTGCGCCGCGGGCGGTCGTCTCGACCGCGAGCAGCTGCTTCGCCGGCGAGTGGAAGACGTGATGCGCGATCAAGGCTTCGACGGCATTGTCAGCCTGAGCCTCACCGAGCCGGGCCTCCCCGGTGCCCTGCGGCTGCCCGTTGACGACCCGCGCTCGCGCACGATCGGCATCTCCAACCCACTGTCGCAGGAGCACTCGGTCCTGCGCACGACGCTGATCGGATCGGTGCTCGATGGTGCGCGCTACAACCTGGCGCGCGGTGCCGAACGGGTGGCGCTGTATGAGGTCGGTCGCGCGTACCTGCGCGAGGGCGAGCCGATCGCGGACGGACCGCTGGGCGGCAGGTTCGCCGGTAGGCAGGCGGCGCCCGCTTATGAACCGCAGCGACTCGCGTGCCTCACTACCGGAGCGCTCACAGAAGGCGGGTGGCAACAGAAGGCCGTCGAGGCGGACTTCTACGCGGTCAAGGCGGTCCTCGACGCGCTGTGCTCGGCGCTGGGGCTGCGGGTTGAGGTGTCCGCGACCTCGGAGCCCTTCCTTCACCCAGGGCGCGCGGCCAAGGTGCTGCTCGGCAGCGGCGTGATCGGCTGGATCGGCGAGCTTCATCCGCTCGTCTGCTGGACCTGGGACCTGGACTCCGCGGTTGGCTTCGAGCTCGATCTGGCACCTCTCATCGCCGCCTCGCCGCGCGGCCGCGAGCGCTACGAGGACGTGATCTCGTATCCAGCGGTCCATCAGGACCTCGCCGTCGTGGTGCCCGAGGACATCGAAGCAGCCCAGGTGCGCGCGGCGGTGATCGATGGCGGCGGAGAGCTGCTTCGGGCCGCCGAGGTCTTCGACCTCTACCGCGGTGAGCAGCTGGGGGAGGGCCGCAAGAGCCTCGCGTTGCGCCTGGAGTTCCGCGCTCCCGACCGCACGCTTACCGATGAGGAGGTCGCGGAGCGGCGCGAGGCGATTCGCACGGCAGTAGGGAAGATCGGGGGGAGTCTGCGTGAGTGAGTATCGGGTCATCGTCGCCGGCGCCTCCGGCTACGCCGGTGCGCTCGCCGCAAAGCTCGTCTGGCGGCATCCCTCGCTGGAGCTCGCGAGGATCACTGCGCGCAGCGAGGTCGGCAAGCCCTTGAGCGAGCTGTACCCGCGCTACCGCGTGCCGCTGCTGCTCGAGGAGTTGGAACTCGAGCGCCTGGAGGATCTGGACGCCGCGATCGTGGCCTATCCGCATGGGGCTGCGGCCCCCGTCGTGGCGGAGATGCGCGGGCTGGGAATCCAGGTCATCGACCTCTCAGCCGACTTCCGGCTCCGCGAGCTGCCGACGTATGAAAACTGGTACGGGCCGCACGGGGAGCCGACGCTGCTCGCCGACGCGGTTTACGGGCTGACCGAGCTCTATCGCGATCGCATCCAGGGCGCGAGCCTGGTGGCCAACCCGGGCTGCTATCCGACAGCGGCGGTGCTGGCCCTGGTGCCGCTGTTCGAACGTGGCCTCGTCAGCGACGTGGTCATCGACGCCAAGTCGGGCGTGTCCGGCGCGGGCCGCGGCGCGGGCGAGCAGCACGACTTCGTCAACGTGGACGAGAATTTCCTCGCCTACGGCACCGAGGGGCATCGCCATGCGCCCGAGATCGACCAGGAGCTGCGCGAGCTCCTGCCGACCGCCAGCGATGGGCTCCGACTGACGTTCGTCCCGCACCTGCTGCCGCTCGACCAGGGGCTGCTCGCGAGCTGCTACGCGACGCTGTCCGAGGCGATTGAAGGCGAGGAGCTGCGCAAGCTCTACGAGCAGCGCTACGCCGAGGAGCCGTTCGTCGAGGTGACCTCCGCGCCGCCCGGGGTGCGCGACGTGCGCGACACGAACCTCTGCCTGATCCACCCCACGATCGCTCGGGACGGAAGCCGCCCTGTTGTGTTCGCCGCGATCGACAACCTCTGGAAGGGTGCCGCGGGCCAGGCTGTCCAGAACCTCAATCTGATGCTCGGGCTACCCGAGACGGAGGGATTGGAGTGAGCACGGCGATCGCCTCCGAAGCGAAGAGCGCGTTCTTCCGCTCCCGCTGGGTCGATGCACCGCAAGGCACCGAGGAACTCGACCCGTCGGGCCTGGCGCCTGGCTTTCGCGCGGCCGGCGTGGCGTGCGGCGTCAAACGGGGCGGGGGGACCGACGTGGGACTGCTCGTTTGCGACGCCGCAGCGCCTCGCTCGGCGTTGCTGCTCACCACGAACGCTGCAGCCGCAGCGCCGGTACAACTCTGCCGCGCAGAGACAGATGCAGCGGCGATCCGCGCCGCTGTGGTCAACTCCGGTAACGCCAACGCCGCCACGGGCGAGCAGGGGTACCGCGACGCCGTGGCGATGCGCGATGCAGCTGCTGAGGCGCTGGGGCTGAACGGGCGATCGATAGCGGTGGCCGAGACGGGAACGATCGGTGTCCCGCTTCCGCTCGACGACGTGCTGGCCGGCGTCCGCGTTGCGGCCGGCGCGCTGCGCGAGGACGGCGGCGAGGAGCTCGCCGAGGCGATCATGACCACGGACCGTGCGCCCAAGCTGTGTTCGGTGCGATGCGACGATGTAACCGTCTCCGCCCAGGCGAAGGGGGCGGGCATGATCGAGCCCCATTTCGCGACCATGCTCTGCTTCGTCCAGACGGACGCTGAGATCGAGGATCCCGACGCCGCGCTTCGCTCGGCGTCGGCGAGCTCGTTCGAGCGCATCACGGTCGACGGCCAGACCTCCACCAACGACACCGTGCTGCTCCAGTCGACCGGTGAGGCGGGCAAGCCGCTCCCCGCGGGGCTGCTGGAAGCGGTTCTGTTAGGACTCGCGCTCGAGATCGTCGCCGACGGCGAGGGCGCGACGCGCGTCGGCCGCATCGACGTGACCCAGGCGGCGAGCGCGGACGAGGCCGA
>Ga0081538_10001863_pt1 | contig 21253 bp, 19 predicted proteins | sample TabmetS5T2R1_FD_71022 | JGI IMG/M metagenome (GOLD analysis project Ga0081538, IMG submission 71022) | Tabebuia heterophylla rhizosphere microbial communities from the University of Puerto Rico - S5T2R1 | ecosystem: Host-associated > Plants > Roots > Rhizosphere ...
CTCATGCAAATACTGGCACTATGGGAGAATGCATTCTGTATGAGTTGCCCACAATAGCCGAGCAGATTGCAATGAGTACAATAAAGTGAATCATTGCATCTCTACTATCACTTATACGCGGCTATTATGACAGCGCCACCCATCATCCCTGTCTCAAAGTGCACATGGGAAAATTTTACTTTTAGCATAGACTCAAGGTCTGCATTCTTGGGCCAGCGTATGTAAGTACCATAAAGCGTTTTAAATTTCAGTCCAACTCTGCCAGCTGCCATGTAGGCAAAGATTCCAAGAAAATACTTTAGATATAGCGAAATCATTGCTCTCAATATGCGGTTATCTGGTTTTCCAAGGTCGATAATAATAAGCCGGCCACCAGTCTTTAGTACTCTATGTATCTCTCCTATGGCTCGTTGGAGGTTTATTGAATCGCGAAGGGAATAGCCGCAGAGTACAGCATCAAATGTGCCCTCGCGAAAAGGCATATGTTCAAACACACCAGAATATAGTGCTGTTGTCTGCTGCGGCCCCGGCAAGTATTCCTTGACATTGGCAAGCATCTCCAATAGGGGGTCATACATTACAACCTTTGCATCGCCATTCGCCTCAGAAAGTGCTAAACGTGACATGTTTCCATAACCAGAACCGGCGTCAAGTATGATATTACCGGGCATCACGCGGCCTCTAATGCCTCTTAGTCGGTATTCATCATCCTTCCCAAGCGAGATAACCCTGTTGACCCTATCATAAACTGGGATGATTGCCCGTAATACCTCTATCACCTCAGTCCAGTAGCGGCTTCCGAGACCGGACAACTAGCCAGCAGCTTCTATCTTGCCATTATTATAGATAGTTTTACAACCAGTCAGTGATCCTCCTTTTATCAGATAATTTTATGATCGAAGACGATGAGGTATCTTTCATACTGCTCATGCATAAGTCAAACCCTCAGGTTTCAAAGGAGCTCAGATAGTTTCGAGTCTTCTCTGTCTCGAAATTATCTTTGTACGTATACTTAAGTGTCTGTAGGGCAGTAATAAATTTCGGATGCTCCGCTCATGGCTGCCATTGAAATTAATGCACTTACGTATTATCTATGACACAATCTTCCTTTATTGTGGAAACATTTAGTGTGTCCCAATATTGCTAATTCACTCTACCAAAGGGTCAACCTCTACTTTGCGGTCTTTGCCAGCTATAGTGATACGGAAAGGCAATTATCCTACTCTTACTTATGCGCATGCAGTTTGGTAAACTATCGCTGCTCAAAGTGCAATTCCTTACACTCAGTACAAGTAGACAAAATATTTGATGGGCGGCTAATATTTCGTTGTTCCAAATGCAATATTTGCGCAATAGTGCCCACAGCAGACAGCACAGACGAAGCTTACCTAGACTTTCTAGACCGCTGTGAGAGCGGCACAGGTATCGCTTATGCAGATGATCTAAAATTATTGATGCAAGAAGAAAAGATAATTCGGTCTTCTCAAGAAATAGATGCTCTCGTCTCTGCTGCCAATGCTACAGGTGATTCGCTTCTTGAGCAGACGCTGCGCTCCCAAGAGGACTACATCGTTGACTTTCAGGCAATAGACGAGCATCCACCTGAGTTTGGGTGTATGATCAACCATGCTCCAGTAGACGAAGCCATAATCAATGTCTTGAAAGCAAAAAAGATCTACTATCTTTACAAGTTTCAAGAGGACGCTGTTAGAAAAATCCTTGAGGGTAAGAATGTAGTAATCACCGCACCTACTGCATCAGGTAAAACCGAGGCTTTCTGCATCCCGCTGTTACAACATGTGGCAGCAGAACAACCGTCACGCTTTGGCTCCCTTCGGAGTGGGAAAGGTAAAATATCTGCAATTTTTGTTTATCCAACTAAGGCACTATCACGCGATCAATTGCCCAAAATACAAGAGCTAGCAACTCCACTTGGTGTGAGGGTGGCAGTCCTTGACGGCGACACGTCGGAACAGGATCGCAGAGTCATAATAGAATCCCCGCCTGATGTTGTTATAACTAATTTTGACGTGATACATTATCACATGATGCATAAGACGAAATTCTCACGTATACTTAGAACTGCCAAATTTCTGGTAGTCGATGAGGCGCATGTATATACAGGCATCTTTGGAGCAAATGTACATCATATTATTGCAAGATTAGAGAGGCTTGCTGGAAGTAAACTCCAAATTGTTGCTGCTTCAGCTACACTGCCAAATGCCGCTGAATTTTGTCAGATACTTTTTGGCAGGAATATGCAGGTAATAAGCGGCAGGGGCAGGAGAGGCAGGATAAATCTTGCCATAATATTTCCTTCGCTTAGATCTTATAGGTCATTGATGCTTGACCTGCTCAGGCATACCACAAAAAGAAAGCACAAGACCATAGTGTTTTCCAGCTCACACCTCAGTGCCGAGTTGATGGCCTTCTATGGAGCAAGGCAGGGAATCAACATCAGAGTCCATCGTGCAGGATTATCATCTGCTCTCAGAAAAGAAATAGAACAACAGTTCAAAGGAGACCAGCTAGCGGCGATATCTGCCACACCTACCCTGGAACTAGGTATTGATATTGGAAGTGTCGATGCTATAATTTCCAATATAGTACCTATTAACAGGCTTTTTCAGCGAGTCGGGCGGGCAGCAAGGAGGGGCCAGCAAGGATACGCATTTCTAGCCCTCGGCAATGATCCAATAAGTCAGTATTACAAGACGCATCCAGCAGATTATATGGACGATCATGAATTGGCGTATACAGACCCAACTAACCCGTTTGTAATGGAGTACCAAGTACTAGCAATGGTCTGCGACAAGCCATTGCTGATAGCAGAATCTAAGCAGATATGGGATGTACTTCAAAAGCTTGTCTCAAAGGGCATTGTCAAAGTAGCTAGAGATAGATTCGTGCCTGACCTGAAGGAGGCTTTGAAGTTACTTAATGAGTTTAGCATTCGAGGCATAGGGACTAGGGTCGACATCAAATTCAATAATAAGATCATAGGCGATCGCGCGCTGCCACAAGCACTTGAAGAGCTCCACCAATCCGCAATATACTTTCTTGGAGGTCGACGCTACAAAGTACATGAGCTCCATTTTGAGCCGAATAGTCAGCCCTACGCTGAGCTCGTGTCTATTCCGACCGACTACCCTTATTACACTAAGGCTTTGAACGACGAGTGGCCCTCTATTTTAGAAATATATGAGAAAAAAGTAGTTTTTGGAGTCGAAGTTGCATACTGTGCCCTCAACATCCAAAAGAAAGTACTAGGATACGTCAATGTTGAAATTGGCCAAGAGGTAGCACAAGGAAAAAAAATAATGCTTGATAAACCGCTAGAATATGAGTTCGTTACGAAAGGGTTTGTGTTCAGAGCACCTAGGCCGTCAAATCTATTACAAGCGATAGACGACGAACAGTACATAGAAATGAGCGGCTTTCATGCTTCAGAACATGTCATAATAGAAGGGAGTGCGATGATAACAGGCGGTGCATCACAAGACCTTGGTGGCATTTCCCTTGGCTCCTCGGGATTAATAGTTGTCTATGACGGTAGCGTTGGCGGTAATGGAGCCAGTAGGATATTGTATGACAGGCTAGATCTCGCTTTTGGACGCTCGCTTCGCATATTATCTGAGTGTGCATGTAAAAGCGAAAGTGGCTGTCCTCGTTGCACCTATTCCTATCGGTGCGGTAACAACAATGAGTTTTTGCATAAGCGCGCTGCAATTGAAGTAATGAATAAGATAGTGGAGGGCGAAAAAACCAAAATAGGGGAAAAGGTCTGGGGTGACAGAGCCCTTGTCTGACAGGATAAAGTTTAAGAGTAGTTGTAGATGGCTTTAAATAAAATTGGAAGAGGCCGTCATTACTACCGCACGTGCAAAGTGGCAGACACTTGAGCATAAAGGTGTAGCCTTCCCTCCCGAATATCAGCCAAGAGGCATAACAATTATCATCAGGGGAGACAACTTAGTGCTAAACCGAGATCAGGAAGAGATCGTCTATGCATGGGCGAAGAAAAAAGATACTCATTACGTTCAAGATCCTTTATTTCAACAAAATTTCCTAAGCGACCTCCAAAAGATCCTTCCCGAAAAGCATCGCAACATCACGTTAAATGACATAGACTTTTCCATTGCTTATCAACTTGCAGACGAAGAAAGATCAATGAAAGAGCGTGAGAAGGAAAGATACAAGGCCCTCCCAAAAGAGCAAAAGAAAAGCATCGCCCAAGCAAGAAAGCTGGAGCGTGAAAGGCTCAAGGCCATTTATGGCAAGGCAGTAGTCGACGGTATTGAGGTTGATGTGGCAAACTGGCTAGTCGAGCCACCGGGATTGTTTATGGGCCGTGGACAGCATCCAATAAGAGGGCGCTGGAAGCCACGTGTAAGGCCTCAGGACGTTACACTCAACTTGGGCGAAAATGCGCCAGTGCCTGAGGGCAACTGGAAGGCGATCGTACACGATCATTCATCGACATGGCTTGCCACGTGGATGGAAACCCTGACTGGCAAGCGCAAGTATGTATGGCTGCACGACTCTGCAGCGCTCCGCCAAGAAAACGATAAAGCCAAGTATGATAAGGCAAAAAAACTGGCCGAGCGAGAGGTTAAAGTGCATAGAGAAGTAATGCGGCGAATGATTAAGGGAGACGGTAAGGTAGCTACTGTTGCCTACCTCATACTAAAGCTTGCTATGAGAGTGGGCGACGAAAAGGATCCTGAGGAAGCGGACACCGTCGGCGCAAGTACGCTTAGAGTTGAGCATATTGCATTCCCACAGATAAATAGTTCTCAAGTTATAGAATTCAATTTTTTGGGTAAGGACAGTGTTCCGTGGCAAAAGAGACTAGAAGTAAATACTGAAGACACACGAGCACTATATGACAATCTTAAAAACTTCATGCAAGGTAAAAAGCCAAGCGATCAGATATTTGATGGTATTAACTCTCGTAAAGTAAACGCATTCTTACAGCAAATAATGCCGGGGCTTACCGCCAAGGTGTTCAGAACCTGTATTGCAACGAGGGTAGTACAGATGCAATTATCAAAGGCGAACGTAGACAAGAACTCTCCTGAAACACAAAAAATCTATGCCGCCAAGAAGGCAAATCTCGAAGCTGCGATCACATGCAATCACAAAAAAGGAATCGACCCAAAGAACCCGACAGCTAGAAAAGCACTGGAAAAGTTCGAAGAATCGATTACCAAAAAGAATGAGGCAATAGCTAGACTTAAGGCAGATATTGCAGCAAAGAATTGGAAGACAGGGCTGCAAAAAAAGCGACTAGAAGAAAAGATAGAGAGGCTACAAATGCAGGTAACACTTCTGCAGGTGACTCGTGACTACAATCTTGGTACATCTCTACGCAATTACATCGATCCGCGGATTATGAAGGCGTGGCTCAATTATGTCCAGCTTGATTGGACTAAAATATATACTTCCACTCTTCAGCGTAAGTTTAAGTGGGTAGAGGATTATAAAGACAAAAACTTTAGAACATTTTACCCCGAGATAAAGAAGTAGGAAAGTCAGAAGACTTATATCGTTTCCAGTCCTCCTTTAAAGATTGGTAAACGCGTTTTAATGGTATCGGCATATCAATGGAGGCATGGGGCCGGTTTTTTGATGCCGGTGATGCTCATTGTTATTGTCATTGTTGCCATATTCCCAGTCTCTGCGCAGCAAGGTGACCAGCAAGAACCTAGCTCAGCCTCATCACTCTTTATCGCGCTCTTTGCAAACGGCGATGCGCTCGTTGAACAAAACGTTGGTATTGAGAATCCTCTTGCTGAAGAAGTAAGGATCAACCTCTTTGGAGACGACATAAGTGACCTTGTAGTCGTCGACTACGAGGACAATGCAGTTGAATTTAAGAGAGGTGAAACACCAAATGAAATTGTCCTCAACAGACCTAATGCTACAAACCTTAAGATAAGTTATACTACCTCGGATTTTCTATCCAAGGATCGGCGGGAATGGATATTTAGCCTAAATTCAACAGTCAGCCTCTCAGTCAAACTACCGCCGGATAGTATATTGACAGATCCAGGAGAAAACCCCTCTATAGTGCTAGTAGGCGATCAACAACTCCTGACATACAAGCCGGGCAATATACGCTTCGTTTATGTAATAGGAACTTTGGGCACTCAAGAACAGGCAAACATTGTCATAAAAGCAGCCGAAACCACAATCTTTGGGATAAATAACAATTATCCCGGCATTGTACTGACAAGCGCAAACGATCTAGTTCAGCGAGCAACGATTGCTCGTGATGACAGTAGATTCACAGAAGCTGAAAGATTAGCAGATCAGGCTAATGATGCAGCTATTGCAACAAGCAGAGAATATGCTACAGCTCAAGAAGCACTTGCCAACGCGGAGGCGCAGTTAAACAATGCTGCAGGGAGCAGTATCGCAGATGATAGTGCTATCAGAGAGATCCTTGTGCAGGCAAACAACCAATTTACAATCGGCAATTATACTCAAGCCATAAGCACTGCCCAGGAGGCTGTTCTAGGACTCAGTGATAATGAGTCTTCCCAGCCCGAAATGCCACTGTCTGTAGTCATAACAGCATTATCAGTTACAGCAGTTGCAGGAGGAGCGATAGGGGCCATGTTATTCCTAAAGAAGAAGAAGAGGCGTAGCACTAGCGACACTACTAGTAGCCACTTGGAGCCAGTGCCACAAATACATAAGACCAATGATCTATCAAACCCCGCTACTAACAATAGCGGTACTGAGAGCAGGGCAGGAGCTGTATTCCGACCCGCTCATTCCGTAGCACCAATCGATCTCAGGCGAGATGTTGTGGAAGAAGTAGAAGAACAACAGGATATGCTAGGCTCACTAGAAGAGACAAGCATTCCTCCAATCTCGAGTAGTGCCTACAATTCACAGATAGATAGATCTATTCTTTCACGCATAGTTGGCAATATACTTACAGAAAAACCCCACTTGCGCCCGGAAGATCAACAGGTACTAAAGTTTCTGGCTGAAAAAGAAGGCGCAGTTTTTGAAAGTGAGATCAGAACCAAGTTTCAGATACCCAAGACTACAATTTGGAGGTTGGTCAAGAGGCTTGAGCGCGAAGAGCTTGTCGAAATTCGTAAAGCAGGTGGCCAGAACCTTATAAAGCTGAGGTTTGAAGACAAGGAAGCTTAGCGACGCTTAAATAAAGCAGAATAGACTAGTTATATTTATGAGCGGATCCACGATCCCTGATGACATTTCTGCACTGCTATCTTCGCCTATTGAGCATTTCATAAACACTAATGTGGCCATTTTAGAAGGTGACAAATTCGCAGACCAGGCATTAAACCTGATGAAAGAGAGAGACGTAAGAAGCGTCCTTGTATCACACGTAGGAGAAGTAGTGGGTATCGTGAGCAAGACGGATATTCTTTTCAAGGTAATGTCGCAGGGAAGAAATCCGGGCAAAGTTAGGCTCAGAGAAATAATGACAAGCCCAGTACTTGCTGTGGGTCCTCACAACACGGTTCAAGAAACCCTGTCAATCATGGATAAGCATGTGGTTAGGCAGGTAATCATCAGCTCCCATTCGGCTGTCCTTGGAATGGTTTCTCGAGACGACATCTTTGAGAAGATCCATATGGCAACGGTATCTACAGCACACACTGCTATCAAAGGCACTCCCGTCTGTATTATAAACCCCAAGGCGATAGTCTATATGAAAGACGTCAGCACTGCCAAGCTTGTGTGTCCTTATTGTGAATCTCCATTTGACACAAAAGAAGGACTATCGAACCACATCGACAGGCTGCACTCAGGTTCGGGTGTGCTTGAAGGCGATGTACGCCGAATGTTTGAATGAGTGTGTATATCCCATTATTTGACCCAATTCACGGATGCCACACCGCCAGTAAAATATAATATTATCCACAATATAGCGTTGCAGTACGACAATGAGAAGTTTAATTTTGCTTCACATCCACCACGCTATTCTTTTCTTGCATAACTTATATTATGTACTGTTAAAATCCGGTGGCGTTACACTTCGTGCCGGGGTAGCTCAGCTTGGTTAGAGCGTACGACTCATAATCTCATATGGTAAGAAATCGTAAGGTCGCGGGCTCAAATCCCGCCTCCGGCACCTTTTTAAAATCAGTAGGAATGGACTTCGGATTTGTGCTCTCGAAGATACTTTTTCTTCTTGAACCGCTCATTACACTTTTCACACTTGAAAGGCTTTTCAAATTCTTCTAGAAACCGTCGTCTTCTTTCTTCTGCTGAATCCATGACAGGATTTTGATTATCAGCATTGATCATAATATAATCAACTTATACCTTTTTTGCTTATTTACTTTAAGTAAGATAATTCCCTAATCGGAGCATCTGAAAATCAAATTTCAGCTATTGGACCGATGGTTTAGTCTTACTCCTAATACCTACCATAAAGTAGAGTTATAATAAACGGAAAAAATGCACATGCGCAACAAATACGCCCGTACAGACAAAAAGTAATGAATACCTAGCTCAAATCGAGCCTCTTTCTTATGGCTTAAATGAAGGACGCCGGAGCCTAATACAAATTTCTTGTAACTGGACTGCGGGCGGGAAAATTGGGATAATAATGCTTGCTTGTGTATTTTTGTGCTTTAAGACACGATTATATATGATCCGTAAAACTAATCTTATAAGTGCCGTCGTAGCTCAGCCTGGGAGAGCACTCGACCTTTTAAGGGGTGAAGCTGAAGACCGAGCTGTCGTGAGCTCAAATCTCACCGACGGCATTTACATCTTTTCTGTAATATTGGAGACCATCGTAGATATATTTTCAATTATTTTTTCAGATGCAGCCAGGTGGTTTTTGGCATTAAAAATAGTCGCCAATTCCTGCTTTGATAACTTGCTTGAAATAGTCTCATCACCAGATACGGCATCAAAAAAATGCTCACCACTTTCAACTGCTGAAAATGCTACTCTTTGTATGTCTCGATAGGCATCGAAGCGGGCAACTCCTTTTCTTATTAGCGCGTCGAGTATGAACTCAGCATAGATCTGACCCTTTGTCATTTCAATATTATGTGTAATTCTTTTTTTGTTTACTTTTAGCTCTCGAATAACTACTGTCATTGCATTTAGCATTTCATCAAGTAAGATAGGTGCCATTGGGACTATGAAACGTTCATTTGCAGAGTTTGAGAGATCGCGCTCGTGCCATGATGCAATATTTTCCATCGAGACACCGACAAACGATCGCAGCATTCTTGCGAGCGAAGATACTCGCTCGCTTTTTATAGGGTTGCGCTTGACTGGCACAGCGCTACTTCCCATTTGGCCCTTGCGAAAGGGCTCGGCAACTTCACCTATCTCGGTGCGTTGCAGGTTCCTTATCTCGAAAGCTATTTTTTCAAGCGTGGAACCAATAAGCGCTATATTAAATTGCACCTCAGCAAACCTTTCTCGGGGCACGATCTGTGTTGCAGCATCTACAGAGTAAAGACCTAGGTTGTGCGCAACAATCTTTTGTACATCTAGTGCTTTGTCCCCCATTAATGAGCCGGTGCCAACTACTCCAAGCGTCTTGCATACTAGAAAGCGTTTTTCACCTTCCTTGATGCGTTCTATGTGCCTAGCCATTTCAGCTGCCCATACGGCAAACTTTAATCCAAATGAAATAATGCTTGCATGCTGTCCATGCGTCCTGCCTACTGCTGGCACGTCTCTGAACTCAGTCGCCCTATCTACTAAAACCTGCGCAAAGTTGGCTAGCTTCGATTGAATTATTGAAAAGGCGTCGCGCATCTGCATAGACGTGGCTGTGTCTATGACATCATTGCTTGTCAGTCCATAGTGTATCCATAATTTGGATCTCGCCGAGACTTGCTCACTTAACGCCTCTACCATTGCAGCAGTATCATGCTCGCTCACGGACTCAAGTTTGCTGATTCTAGCAGGAGTGACGCTGCCAGAGAGGGATCCTTTAGTAATCTCATCCGCTGCAGCTTGAGGAATCATGCCTAGCTCGGCCTGTGCCTGCGCAACTGTTGACTCAAATTCAAGCTGATACTGCAGTCTCCTTTCATCAGCAAAGATATCACGCATCTCTTTGCTACCATAACGTCCAGAGTCTATCGGCAGGATTGGCATCGGTATTAAAGATAGAGCGGCAAAGCGGCGAAAATAAATCTTCTTGCTAGATGCGTAATACATGATTACAGTCACTCACTGGCTTGTTTACTGTAGTGCATATGGAGTCATAATTTAGCAATGATCTAAGTTTGTTTGTGTGCTCTATGGAATTATGATTATTATTTACGTGCTCGAACTCGATTCAGAGTTGACATTTCGTTTTCGCCTTCGGCGGGCAAGGCTTATAATTACTTTACAAGAAATAGCAGCAACAGAATTGGATGAACTTATTACCAGGAACGGCAGCCATCGAGTCAGAAAGATAAGTGACCTTGAGTATAGGATAGAACCAGACCTGGCCAAAGGTATGAGAGTACCAGTTACAATCTACGCCAACGAATCATTGATTTCAAAAATGGTGACCGATAGGACAGTTGACCAGGCCGCAAATGTCGCCACGTTGCCAGGCATCAAAAAACATGTGATCGTGCTCCCCGATGGCCATGAGGGTTACGGGTTTCCCGTAGGAGGTGTTGCAGCAACTGATCTTGAAAAAGGAGTAATTAGCCCAGGCGGAGTAGGTTACGACATCAATTGTGGCGTACGCTTAATAAAGACGGACCTGACGGAACGTGACGTCAGGCCAAGGATAAAAGAGTTGGTCAATCAACTTTTTAAATCAGTTCCATCAGGCGTTGGGAGCGAGGGAGCAATCAAGCTTACAAAGACAGAACTTGACGATTTGCTAATAGAAGGTGTCGGGTGGGCGGTAAACCATGGATATGGTACTGAAGATGATGTGGAAGCATGCGAAGAAAGAGGCAGAATGGATGGGGCTGACCCTGCAAGCGTCTCAGACACTGCTAGAAAGAGAGGCGCCGCACAGCTTGGCAGCCTGGGTTCCGGCAACCACTTCCTCGAAGTACAAAAAATAGATGAAATCTTTGACGAGCGTGCTGCCAAGGCAATGGGCATTAACCAAGTCGGTCAGCTTACGGTGCTTATTCACTGTGGCTCTAGGGGCTTTGGGCATCAGATATGCACTGATTATTTACGGGTTTCTGAATCAGCGCTGCGAAAATATGGGTTGTCGCTTGCAGACAGAGAGCTTGCTTGTGTTCCAAATAATTCCAGAGAGGGAGAGGAGTACCGCAAAGCAATGTATTCTGCACTCAATTTTGCGTGGGCTAACCGTCAAATGATTACACACTGGACTCGGAGAACGTTTGAGCAAGTGTTCAAGTCAAAAGGAGATGATCTTGGCATGGATCTCATTTATGATGTTGCACACAACATTGCCAAGGTAGAGCGCCACAAGATTGATGGCGACGGTACCTCGGATCTTGTAGTCCACAGGAAAGGCGCCACAAGGGCATTCCCTGCAGGAATGGAACAGGTACCAAGTAGATATAGGAGTATTGGCCAGCCAGTAATAATACCAGGTTCTATGGGCACTGCCAGCTGGATTCTGCTTGGCAATAAAAATTCACTTGACCTCAGCTTTGGATCTACTGCACATGGAGCAGGACGAATGATGTCTAGGTCTGCTGCAAAGCGAAGCTACACAGCAGACGGTGTAAAAAATAACCTGGAGTCTAAAGGGATCTATGTCAGAGCGCTCACTAAGGAAGGCGTAGTTGAAGAGACACCAGAAGCATACAAAGATGTTGATGCGGTAGCCAATGTATCGCACTCCCTTGGTATTGCTACCAAGGTGGCGCGGCTTGTGCCAATAGGAGTGATAAAAGGCTGACGTCGTCATCATCATCATCATCGGACGACCCTGACATAGACATAATCAACGCACGCAAGCTAAGGGAGCTTCGCGAAAAGGCAGCTGCAATAGAAAGGGCTAAGGCTAACCCTAACCAGCAGTCTTCATCGTCAACTTCACGGCCGAGGTCTTCGAGAGAGATCTTAACTCCATACCTCTACGATAGGGCAGACGAAGTACTAGATCTCGCCTACGGCCAATATCCTGTTCAGACTGAGGCAATTGTCGCTAGAATTGCTAGTCTTATTTTAGCAGGTGAAATAACAAGCAAGATATCGGGAGGTGAACTCTTGATGCTTTTCAGGTCTGTAGGTCTCAAGATAAGGATTAACACTACAATTAAGGTGGAAGACAATGGCAAATTCGTCTCATTCTCCGATAAACTCAAGAACCAGCAGAAGAAGGATTCGCCTTGATAATGGGAACATTTATCTTGGATTTTCAGACGATTGATTTTGAACCCGATGCCAAGATTGCACTAGGCATGCTCTCGGAGTATCAGAGGCTTTATCACTTGGAAAACTCCTATGCGATTGATCCGCCAGTGCAGAGCCTTGGATGGTCCTTCTCGAAGATGTTTTTGGCAGGCCAGTTTGTGGAGAAAATGTACTCACAAGAGGCTAGCAAAATAGATTCATCAAAAGGTAAAAAGATTGAGGACAAGTTAATTGCCTGGCTTCAAAATGAATTAAAAAATAGAGGTTGCAACGCCCAGATAAAAATGGCGCCTGAAATGAAATCTCTCTAGACTCTACGTCCTCTTCTGCCTCCAGGCTTTCTTGTTGTGTCGTGAGGGACAGGAGTCACATCGTCTATCCTGCCAATACGAAAACCTGATCTTGCAAGCGCCCTGATGGCAGCCTGTGCTCCGGGGCCTGGAATTCTTGGACCTACTCCTCCAACAGCACGTACTCGAATATGCAAGGCATTGATGCCCTTTGCCTTGGCTGTTTCAGCTGCTGCTACAGCAGACTTCATAGCAGCATAGGGCGATGATTCATAACGATCAGCAGTAACGTGGCGTCCGCCAGAACTAAATGAGATTGTCTCACTACCACTCAAATCAGTAATATGAACAAGCGTGTTATTGTAACTGCTAAAAATGTGAGCCACTCCCCACTTCGTTTGGGTAATGTCGCCTGATGTTTCAGACATATGCAACTTGAACTTGCTTCTGAAGAGAGTTAAAAATGTTATCGCTTATGGAAATGGATATAGCCCCTATTCTCAAGCATCCGATTTTGGACAAACACCTTGCCAGAGCCCTTTTGCACTCTACCTATGACGTACAGATCTACACCTGCCCTCTTTGCCGCAGTCTCGGCTCGTCTTATTTTTGTACCCGAAATAGTTGCCACGATTTCATATTCTTCACCGCCATGGAATAGCAACTCATGCGTGTCAAAGCTGTTATCCTGTGCGAACTTATCCAAGCCAGATACAACGGGCATACTATAAATTATGATGTCGATATTCTCACCTTGGCTCGCCAATTGATATAAAGATATTGCAAGTCCATCACTTGAATCAATTGATGATGAAAAATATCTTGCAAGGGCTAACCCAAAGCGCTGCCTTGGACGAGGCTCAAGCACTGATTTCACAGCTTGTTTTCTAAATATGCTGTTGATGTCGTCGTTGTCATCGTTGTGATTATTTTCGTTGATTGTAACGGCATTCTTTTGTAGTAGTATAGATAATCCAGCAGGAGCAAATCCAAATAGCCCAGACACGACGACATAATCTCCAGGCTTTGCTCCGCTCCTTGTTGGAACTTTGAATCTAGGGAAGCCAATTATGGTGCAATCAATAACAAGCTCGTCAGCTTCATTTGTGTCACCGCCCACTATTTTGACACCAAATTCCCTTGATGCAAGAGCAAACCCTTCGGCAAGTCCTTCAATAACTGGTCGTTGCATCGAGCAGCTGTTTGGTATACCAAGTGAGATTACCGCTGCATATGGCTTCACACCCTTGGCCGCGAGGTCGCTTACACATGAGACGATGCTTTTTCGTGCAGTCTGCCAAGCCTCCATGCCAGGGGGAATGTCGGTACTTGCAACCAGCATATCGCTTTTAATAACAATTCCCTTCTTTAGAACTGCAATGTCGTCAAGATTGCTAATTCCCAGCTTGTCTGCAAAGATGCGGATAATTTGTTTTTCATCTAACTTGATCATATATTGTCTGGACCGTTTCGATCGCCTTCTTGTATATGGACTGCGCCTTCTCGACTTTGGATTCGACAGATATTCTGATTGCATGTTCGGTGTTTGATGGCCTGACTAGTACCCAAGAGTCTTCGTCTATTATCGCCTTGACGCCATCTTCTGTTAATAATGAATATGATTCAGTTTTGAGGATGTCTGGTAGCCTGTCGAGTACTAGTCTATGAAGCGAAGAATTAGCAGCTATCTTTGATCGTATTTGTACAAATTCTGATGCAAAATTTAGGCATTCATCTACAGTCTTCTTGTCAAGGGTGGAGATAGTTGCCGCAGCCAAGAGACCATCCCGGCACATGTTAACCTTAGGCATAATAAATCCGGCACTACTGCCCTCTCCACCCGCGTCTGCATTTACATCAAGCATCTTGCTGACGACATTTGCCTCGCCTACCTTGGAGTATGCTACAACTTTGCCATTGTTTTTATAGATGTATTTCTCTACTGCAACACTCGTATCGATGCTTGTAACAAATTTTTTCAGACCCATCTCGAGTCCTCTTGCGATACATAGCAACAGAGTTACATCAGGATTGAGTTTCTCACCTTTGCTGTTGACAACTACAAGTCGGTCAGCATCCAAGTCAAGCGCAAAACCATAATCTAGTTTGTTTGCAGTTACAAGTCCGCGCAAGTCGGCCAAGTCATCTGCAGTCGGATCCGGACCCCTTGATGATATCCCTGCAACGCCATTGATGCTGTAGTACTTGTGTCCTAGCTTCTTGAACAGTTGCTCTGCATAACCGCATGCTGCTCCTCCAGTTGTATCAACTCCTACTTCAACAGGGGTATTATCACCTTTAGCCACCTCCGCAACAACATCAGTATAGTCTGTGAAAATCTGAAATTCACTTCCAAATTTGCCCATACGATTGCTTGTCATTTCGAGCATTTCATGTAATTCGTGCTCAAACAAACCTCTCCCATCTATTATGAATTTGAGCCCGTTCCAGTCTAACGGATTGTGTGACGCCGTCACAATGATACTAGCTTCATACTTTCGGGCTTCTCGAAATGCCGCAGGAGTCGGCGCAATGCCTAGGTTGTAAACGTCTATACCTGCAGCCATCAGGCTAGCACTTACAATTTGAGCAATAATCGCACTTGATGGTCGAGTGTCTCGTGCAACTACGCACTTGCAAGACTTGATGAAACCCGCAAACAATCCTGCAAACCTGTTCACCTCGTGAAGGTTGAGGTCTTGTCCGTAGATGCCTCGAACTCCTGAGATCGATACTTTCACACAAGAAATCTGTTTTCAGTGTTATTTATTCTAGCGTGAACCATTAAATATCGAGGCGCTGAACTTGCATTTGTTTTGCCCTAGTAGCTCAGCTGGCAGAGCGAAGGTTTCGTAATTCCTCGCTCATCCCTTAGAGGAGGAGCGGATACCTTAGGTCGTGGGTTCAAATCCCATCTAGGGCTTTCATTCTCATTCTTATTTTGATGGTCATAGGCGAAACCTCGCTCTGCCAACTGAGCTACTAGGACCTTTGATGATACCGGAAATCTGCAATATTGCGAAATTCTGCAATGTCTGAAAGCTAGCCATTTTTCAATAACAAATGTAATTCTTGATCAACAAATACTTTCAGCATCTTGTTTAGTCTGGACTTGGCACAGACATAATCGTGACTCGCCTGTCTCTATCTAGCAAATAGTCCCGTTCTGTTTTGCTTAGGAACAATCTACTAAAATAGGACTAATGAGCCTTTTTATCCGCTTTGTTTTGTGTTAATTATTGAATCGCCCATCTTATTGCGAATTTAACTTCTAGACAGTTTTGTAACGAATTATATTTCAATATGCCTCACCGTATTTATCATACCAAATTGAGTATACTACCGTGGAAAACAGAACTGAATCCAATAGCGAAATAGAACAAAAAGAAACTGGAAAATACTTGGGACTTAATTTCATCCGAGCACCGAAAAGGAACCATGATGCCATGACACAGATTGGCCAGCCATTTGTGGAATGGTTCAAAAAGCATGGAGTGAGACCTGAGATTTACTACTTAGGCGGTACAAAAACAATAGAGCAAAATGAGTCTACACCTGAGGGTTTGGAAAGTATCACAAAGAAGCTTTCCATAGGAGAAGACGAGGAACTATGGGTCTTGCTGCAATTCTACAGGAACCAAGCTCACGCAAATGAGGTCTATACAAAGATGATGCTTGATGAAAGTATTGGTCAACTTGTAAAACAGTTTGATGGTCTAATTACCAGAGGGTCAAGCTTAATCATGGGAGGATTTAGCCATGTAGAGGTGTAATGCAAGTTATGGGGATAATAAGATTTTGCTCAATTCCGTTTCTTTTTCTTCTTTAACAAAGAATAATCTTTTCGCCGATTTAGTAATTCTTCTGTTAATTAGCCGTCTAATAAAGAAGTGAATAAATTTATAACTATGATCATCCTCTGTCTTGTACCTCCAGTCTCTCTGTAGTGTCATGAACTAGAGCGGCGAAGAAATAACGTTCTCATCAGACAGAGTAACAGGAAATACTAAGTGATTTGGTAGGATGCTCCTTCATGAACCTTAGCGTATTTATGATATTGCTTACTGTCCTTTCTCCAAGATGCTAATCGATTTATCACCACCGTCTTCGGGTCTTGACACCGGAAGAAACAGTTTGAATCTTTGATTTTGAGTGCTATCTTTCCTATTTCTTAGCCTTAATCTAGAGATAGTTTTTGATGAATTTATCTCACACACAGCATGTATATGCCTATTTCTATCTATCATTAGTAACTTCTTTAATCATTATCGTCATCTCCTCCTCCATTATCGTCATCTCCTCCTTCAAAGACATCATCATCAATATTATCGTCTAATACTAAGGTCCCTCTTATTTCACCTTCAGGATTTTGCTCTGTATGCACATTAACGTAGGCTGTTCCATTCTGCATCAGAGATATCAAGTCGTCCAGCTGCATTCCCTGTAATGGTCCCACAAAGTTAGCAGGAGTAATATGTCCTTCTGATATTTGTCCAGTCACAGATCCAGTTGGAGTAGATGCGTTGAAGAGTGGTACTATAATAGGACCGTTTTCGCTACTATTCCCCTGATGTATGTGTGCTTGAGTTACTGCGCTAATATTGCTGACTGAGAGTTGATAATCTACCACCCTCTGACCATCTTCTACTTCTACATCTAGGTCTGCAAGTCCCGAAGCAATAGTCTGAACAGGAGGGACTTCTGATATACCTGTTAACCTTGCATCAAAGTCTGGATTAGCAGTCATTGTTTGATTAGCAGTCATTGTCGTTTGGTTTCCCATCTGTTGAGCAAATGCTTGATTATTATGGGCAGGAGCAATAACAATTCCTAAAATTCCTCCTACAATTGCCGCTGCTGTCATTGAGAATGCAATAATGCCTACCAAAGCAACAGCTTTCAGGATTTTTATCATATTGCAAGAGTGGCTGTATTGCTTAATAACAAGGATAGTATTGATTTCTGCAATTATCAGAAAAGACAATAGTATGACAACTTTTCGAAGAACATACCCGGTCTTTCTTATAGAATTTTTACCAATGCCTAATCTGATAGTAATGATTTTGACGAGTCTGTTTTAATTATAACAAGATAGCAAAGCGCCGACAATAATACAATGTTCTGTTAAGTTGCGCAGCCTAGGCCCGCAACCAATTCATCGTCAGTGCCAGGATTAGTGGTCCTAGTTAGGCTTCCTAACCCTGTAGGTCTGGGTGGGTTGTAAGTTATTAAGAATCTCATACAATGAGAGAAATAGTTAAGAGCACAATCATTAGAAATGACATTTTCATATTAGCAAGCGCTTCTGGCACGATGTCAATAGTGTGATTCTTCAGGAAAAGGAATAAAGTAAAGAGAATCTCTAGACTGTCGCTAACTTCTCTCGTTCGTCAGGCCTGGTCTTATCCCATAATGAGCCAAGAATCAAGCCTAACAATCCCCAGAATGCGCTCATGGTCAATCCACTCACTATTCTAAAACCCATTACCAAATCCATCGGTGCTGTAATTTCGTCTGGGTTAGGAGGCAGCATCATGAATGCTGCCGCAATTATTCCTATGTATATGACTGGTACTACTATCTGTTTCCCTTTTGGGTCTCCGAGCTTTCTGTATAGAAAGGCTAATCCAAGGGCACTAAAGCCTGATACCGTGAGTAGTGTGATATACAGCGATTCCCTGTAATATATCGTCTCTGGGTTGCCCAGTGCAGGAGGATTTGCAGGATACTTTAATGCTGGAACAATGTAGATTACCAGTAGCATTACACCTGCTAATATCAATGCCTTTTTCTTGTCGTTTGAACCTGGAATTGAATTGCGAGTTAACGCAAATACCACTCCAAATAAAGCTCCCAATGAGGCTCCCAAGATTGCGCCAGCTGTTATTTCTCCACTCTTTTGCCAGAGTCGGTAGTCGTTGAATTCTTGTGGATTAATAACCTCCCCCTGTGCTATTGCATTCTGGTTCTCAATTTTTATGGCCTCGTCGATATAAGGCTCCACTACCCCCAGATTCATGACAGCTAGGAAGATACCCGAAATTGCACCTGCAATGAGCGTTATTACAATGAACGTTATTGTCTTCAATTTTGCTCATTCACATTAGTGACACGGGAATCCTGCAGCATGTCTCATGTCATGGTAGAATTCATGCATCCACATGGTGTCAAATGCTTGTTGGCCTTGAGCCATGCTGAATAGGTGTCCTTGGTCGTAGCCTACCATAAAGATTCCAATTAGCATTACTCCTAGTAATATACCCACAGCAACCTTTGGGACGCTACTTGGGCTTTTTGTTATTTGGATACTTTTGCCTATAGTTGACATTAAACCGTCCAGTATATCCCGCACTATTTAAATGGTTGGTTAGATTATCCAACTGTTTATATATACCTCCTCCATGACTTGGAAATTAAATGCATACGTTCGTAAAAGCCATAACGAATGTAGCTATGAGATACGGACCAAGTAGAGTTCTTTCATTCAGTGAGGTGCATGTTTTCAAAACGTTGCAGTTAATGAAAGAGAATCAGCGAGTAAGCAGAGTTATGCTTTGCAGGGAACTGGTACTTGGAGAAGGTGCTATCAAGACCCTTATCAAACATATGAAAATGGACGGTTTAATAGCAACAACTAATGGTGGAACAAAAATGACTCCTAAGGGAAAGGAGATATGCTATCAACTCACTTCTTCTATTCCTTCTGAGACAAGGCTTCCAAAGTGTTCAGTAGCCTTAGGGAAATTCAATCATGCGGTATTATTAAAAAATCTAAGCTACGTCGTAAAGTCTGGAATTGAACAAAGAGATGCCGCTATCAAAATGAATGGCACTGGCGCCACCACTCTGCTCTATATCGACAAGAAGCTGGTAATGCCTACAAATTTACATCGCGATTCGTTAAAGGAAGAGCCAGCAATACGGAAGCTCCTGATTGGAAAACTGAAACCTATGCAAGAAGACGTCATTATTATAGGAAGTTCCGATTACAATTCCAAAACGGCCGAGCTGGCAGCTAAGAATGCCGCACTTTCTACTCTTGTGACTCATGAAACGCATTCAAAGTGAAAAGCTGACTTCTCAAATATTAATTACCTCCAAGTCTCATTTTTGAGCTCAGTATTTTTCGCTTATTTATGTTATTTGAGATAAAATTGTATTTTTGCGCCGAATTGTATGTTTTTCATCCTTTTTCCGCTTACCATGGTTATGAAGCAAGGAAGAGTCGCCTTTTACTCATGTCTGGCCTATTCGGTCCCATTCTACTCAATGGTCATTAGGCATAACCATTTCTTGAAACTATTCTCTAGTTGTAGCCCCTGTCACCCTGTTGCTTTCTTTTCTTGATTTCGTTAAAACTGATTTTAGACTGTCGTCATCTGTCTAGAAGATAAACAACGCTATTCTGCCGTAGAAGTTCAGATGCTTTGATGAATTTATTATTATCTTGCTATCGCTATATACAATTCATGAGGATTACCCTGACTGCCTTGGCCGCTAACGAATACTGAATCCACTGTATAGCCTTGGACTGAATTCATCTGCTGCCTGCCAGATAAATGGATTTTCAATATACCCACCGCTTGTTTGAACAATCAACAAATCGTCGTTTAAGACTATGGTGGAGTCTGATTCATAAAGTAAGAATACACACAGTTCGACAAGAACAGATGGAGTCACAATTGCACACTCTGTTTGAACACTACTCATAATTTGTTGTGCTGCAGGTGAAATAGCTCCTGTTATCATGGAGCGTTGCAATTGCTGTTGTTGTTGTTGTTGTGCGACTGCTGTTGCAAAGACTCCGATACTTAAAATCAAAATTGCGGCCATCACTAGCGAAGTGAAGGGATTAACACAAATCGATTCTCTAATGGATACAAATAAGCATATCTTTTTAGATAGTCGTATTCATGCGGTTGCTCTGCGAGAACCGCTAAAAATAAACTTTGTAAAATTCGAATTATTTTAGCCCCAACGGGAATATGAGGAGTATCATTCTAATATTTTCTTTTTTAGAGAATGAGATTATACATTGAGATACAACTTAGTCCAGGCGATTTCGGCCCGCCGCTGCTATGCATATGATGCTTATAGTCGGAATTGGGGGATTTGGCCTTGGTAATGAACGGGAAGTGAATAAGCCAAACAGGATTAGGATGCCAAGGTTATCGTTCTAGCCTCACTCTATCCAAAAATTCATTCCACTTTTTCATACAGCGCTGCATAAAATCAGAGCAATGAAAATTTCTACCATCGATGGAAATTCAAGTATTCATCTTCTTCTTGTTTTCTGGCAAAATAGTCGTATTCCCAGGAGACTGAAGACATCAAAATAACAGAACAAACTAGTCCTTCGAAATTTATTTTATCTCTTCTTTGTCTGATTTCATATGCTCGTTGTTATTCTCGTTCTTAGGCTCATCATACTTTATCATATCCTCTAAGTGATTGTAGGCCTCAAGAAATTGTATGCCCTTTTCGGTAGTTCTAAAGGTTTGGGTATCTACGTCACAGTTAAGCCCTTTCTTATCAGGAACGACAAATGCTCTTCTAACTGAGTATAGGTCAAAAAAGCCTGATACGTTATCTTAGTCTTTTTGGCATTGTTGCTGCAATTTGCAACTTGCAGAATTTGACCCATTACTTCG
>Ga0081538_10001864_pt1 | contig 21242 bp, 18 predicted proteins | sample TabmetS5T2R1_FD_71022 | JGI IMG/M metagenome (GOLD analysis project Ga0081538, IMG submission 71022) | Tabebuia heterophylla rhizosphere microbial communities from the University of Puerto Rico - S5T2R1 | ecosystem: Host-associated > Plants > Roots > Rhizosphere ...
CGCGGCCGCGGTTGGGGGCGCTGTCCGGCGGCCAGCGCCAGCGCGTGCTGATCGCGCGGGCGCTGCTGCAGGACCGCGGGGTGCTGCTGCTCGACGAGCCGCTGTCCGGCGTCGACGCCGCCAGCGCGGCGCGGATCGAGGACCTGTTCGGCGAGCTGCGCTCCGAGGGCCGCATCCTGCTCGTCGCCACCCACGACGTCGAGCAGGCGCGCCGGTGGGACCGCGTGATCTGCCTCCACGGCGAGCAGGTGGCGTTCGGCCCGCCGGCCGAGGTGCTGACAACGGACGTCCTGCGACGCACCTACGGCCCCGAGCTCGTGATCCTGGGCGGGGGAGAGCGGGCCGTGGCGGTCGACCACCACCGGCACTGATGCTCGACTGGCTCACCGACCCGTTCGCCGGCGACCTGATGCGGCGGGCGCTGGCCGAGGTGCTGATCCTCGCGGTCGCCTGCGGGCCGCTCGGGGTCTGGGTGCTGCTCTACCGGCAGAGCTACGCGGCGGAGTCGCTCTCGCACGCGATGCTGCCCGGGCTCGTGATCGCGACGCTGGCCGGCGCCCCGCTGCTGCTCGGCGCGGCGGGCGGGGTGCTGGCCGCCGCGGTCGTGATCGCGCTGGCCGCGCGCGACGAGCGGGTGGGCGGCGACGCGGGCGTGGCGGTGGCGATCGCGGCGCTGTTCGGGCTCGGCGCGCTGCTCGCGCTGTCGCCCGACGTGCCCGCCCGGCTGGGCGAGCTGCTGTTCGGCGACCTGCTCGGCGTGACGGGTGGCGACCTCGTCGAGGCGGGGCTGCTCGCCGGGGCGGTGGCGCTGGCGCTCGCGCTGTGTCACCGCCGGCTCGCGCTGAGCGTCTTCGACCGTGCGGCGGCGCCGTCGCTCGGCGCGCGGCCCGCGGTCTGGGATCTCGTCCTGCTCGTGCTGCTCGCCGTCTGCACGGTCGCGGCCGTGCGCGGTCTCGGGAACCTGCTCGTGGTCGCGCTGATCCTCGCTCCCGGCGCGGCGGCGTTGAATCTCTCGGGGCGGCTGGCCGGCGCGCTCGGCTGGTCGGTGGCGATCGCGGCCGCCGCGGGCGCGCTCGGGCTGATCGCGTCCTATCACCTGGAGGTCGCGGCCGGCGCCTCGGTGGCGCTCGCCGCCGTCGTGCTCTTCCTCGTCTCGCTGTTTCGACTCGACATGCGTTAGGGAGACCTAATATCCTGCCCGCGCGGTCGGATTAGGGACCCCTAACGCCTGTGAGGATTTCTTCGATGAGGACCAAGCTTCTGGTGGCGCTCGTCGCCGCGGCCGCGCTGGCCGGGTGCGGGGGCGACGACTCCGAGCCTGCCGCGAAGGAGACGCCCGCGGCGGCGGCCGGGGCGGACCTCGGCGCGATCAAGGACTACCTGCTCACGCACACCGCCACGCTCCAGCAGCACACGGCGACGCTGGCCGCCGACGCCGAGGCGTACCACGCGGCCGCCGAGGAGGCCGGCTTCGACTACGACAAGCTGCTCGCCGACCGCCGTGAGGAGGTGGCCGGGCTGATCGAGAAGATGCAGGCCACGTTCCGTGAGGCGAACCCCGCCTACGAGGAGATGGAGGGCGTGGTCGCCGGCGTGCCGTCGCTCGCCGACTTCGACGTGATCATCGACGCCGGCGCCGACAAGTCCGACCCCGAGAACGCCGTCCCGTTCTCGATCAAGACGCCGGCCGGCAAGACGTACGAGCAGCCCGGCAACTTCTTCTTCCTGCTCGAGACGTCGCTGTGGGGGACCGAGGAGCAGTTCGCGGCCAAGAGCGTGCAGCCCGACCTCGACGGCGACGGGAAGGTCACCTTCGGCGAGGCGCTGCCGGACGCCGACTTCCTCGTCGCCGCCGCGCGCGACTTCGCCGGCCAGGCGGACGAGCTCGACGCGGCCGCCAAGGCGTGGGAGCCCACGCCGCAGGACGCGTTCACCGCGCTGGTCGTGATGACGCCGACCATGTCCGAGTACTTCGAGGCGTGGAAGAGCTCGCGCTTCGTCGCCGGCGCGGGTGCCGAGGAGTCGTCGTTCGTGGCCGCCTCGCGGCTGCAGGACATCGCCGACATCCTCGGCGGGCTCGTCCTGATCTACGACAGCGTCCAGCCGACCGTCGCCGAGGACGATCCGCAGCAGGCGCGGCAGACGGGCAGCGAGCTGAAGGAGCTCGAGGCGTTCGCCGCCGGCCTGCGCGACGAGGAGGCCGGCGGGCGGAAGTTCACGGCCCGCCAGGCCGACACGCTCGGCTCCGAGGCCCAGGACCGCGCCGAGGCGATCGCCGGGCAGGTCAGCCAGGCCGCCGGCCGGCTCGGCATCACGCTGGAGAACTGATGGCCGCGGCCGCCGCCGCACGAGACCGCCGGGCGCGCCCGCGCCGCGATCGTCGGGCACGCGCGATCCTCGCGCTCGCGGCGGCCGTCATCGTCGTCCTCGTCGCGCCCGCGCACGCGGCCGCCGCGCCCCCGTGGCGCGCGGCCGACACGGTGCGCGACGCGCTGTTCGACGCCCAGGCCGAGCTCATCCTCGGGTCCGAGGCGACGGCCGGGCGCGAGGTGCGACGGGCGCAGGCGGCCTATCAGGGCGAGCTGCGGACCGGGATCAGGGCGGCCGACCGCGAGGCGGACGCGGCGGTCGGCAGCGCCCTGCGGGCGGCGGAGCGCGCGGCGCGGCGCGGGCAGCCGGTCCGCCTGGCCGCGGCCCGCGGCGCCGCCCGGGCCGCGATCCTGCGCGGCTCCTTCGCCGCCACGCTCGCCGCCGTCGAGCGCGGCGACGCCGCCGCCGCACGCGAGTGGCTGCTGCTGCGCGAGTTCCGCACCGCGACCCGCTTCACGCGCCCGGGCGCGAACGCGACGATCGCCGTGCAGCGGCTCGAGCGGGGCCGGCTCGACCCGCGCCGCGCGCACGACGCCGTCGAGAAGGACCTGCTCGACGCCTACCAGGCGCGGCTGCGCGAGCTGCTCGACGACGCCGGGCGCGGAGGCGAGCGCGACCTGCCGGAGCGTCGCGCCGAGGCCGCCGCCCAGGCCGCGGGCTACTTCGAGATCCTCGCCGCCCGCTACACCGAGGACCGCGGCGCCGCCGCCACCGCGGACGCCCGCGCCGCCTTCGAGGCGCTCCGCACCGCGCCGGCGGCAGGCTTCGCCGCGGCCCGCGACCGCGCCGCCGGTGCGCTCGACGGCTTCACCGCGGCGCCGTTCACGCCCGAGGAGGCGGCCCGGCGGGCGCAGCAGCTCCTGCGCTTCCTCGCGCTCGTGCCGGTCGAGTACGGCCGCGGGGTCAAGGGCGATCGCGTCACGCTCGACTTCGAGATCCAGGAGGCGGTCGCCTTCCGCACCGGCGCCGCCGCCGCCTTCGCCGACCTGCGCGACCAGCTCGCCAAGCGCGACGCCGCCCGTACCGAGACCGCCGCCGACGGCATCGACCGGCTCGGGCGGCTCGTCGGCGTCGCCGCCGAACGGCACGAGGGCGTGCCGGAGCCGGGGGAGGTCGAGGCCGAGACCAAGCGGGTCGAGGATGCACTCGACGGGGCGATGCCGGAGCCGTGGAAGGAGGGGACCGACGAGTCCGACTACGACCTCATCGCCCTCACGCTCGACCGCATGGAGGCCGCCGCCGGGGCCGGCCAGTACCGCCAGGCCGAGCAGGCGCGGCTCGAGGCCTACGCGTTCTTCGAGTTCGGCCCGGAGCGCCGGCTGAAGGCGTTCGACCCCGGCCTGGCGCTCGACGTCGAGGGCGCGATGTGGTTCGGCGCGGGCGACCAGCCCGGCCTGGCCAAGCTGATCGCCGATCGCGCCCCGCGGCGCGAGCTGCGCGAGGCGCGCCGCGGGCTCGACGACCTGCTGGCCGACGCCGCCGCCACGCTCGGCGACAGCGCGAGCGGCGCCACGGTGGTGACCAACTCGGCGATCCTCGTCTTCCGCGAAGGGCTCGAGGCGGTGCTCATCCTGGCCGCCATCACCGCCTCGTTCGTCGGCGTGCGGCGGCGGCTGCGGCGGCCCGTGCTCGTCGGCGCGCTGCTCGGCCTGCTCGCCTCGATCGTCACCTGGGTCGTGGCGAGCACGCTGATCGAGTCGCTCGCCACGTCCGGCGAGCGGCTGGAGGCGATCACCGGCATGGTCGCCATCGCCGTGCTCCTGCTCGTGACCAACTGGTTCTTCCACCGCGTGTACTGGAGCGAGTGGATCGGGCGCTTCCACCGCCGCCGCAAGGCGCTCGAGAAGATCGACCGCACGGGCTTCCTCTCGGCGCAGGCCGTCGGCTTCGTCCTGCTCGGGCTGACCAGCGTCTACCGCGAGGGGTTCGAGACCGTGCTCTTCCTGCAGTCGCTGCAGGTCAGCGCCGGCACGGCGACGGTCGTCGAGGGCGCGGCCCTCGGGCTCGCGCTGACGTTCGCCGTCGGCGCGGTCACGTTCCTGCTCCAGCGCAAGCTGCCCTACAAGCGGATGCTGGTCGTGACCGGCGTCATGATCGGCTTCGTGCTGGTGGTCATGGTCGGCCAGACCGCGCGCACCATGCAGGGCGTGGGATGGCTGTCGATCACGCCGATCGGCTTCGAGCCGCCGTACTGGCTCGGCGTGTGGTTCGGCGTCTACCCGACATGGGAGACGATCGGCACGCAGGTCCTCGCCGCCGTGTTCGTGATCGGCTCCTACTTCGTGGCGCGCGAGCTCAAGCGGCCAGGGCGCCGTGCTCGCGGCCGCCGCGCAGGATCCGCGCCACCGACACCAGCGCCAGCAGCGTCATCACCACCGCGCTCGCCACACACCACTGACAGATCGCCTCGATCTCGACCAGCTCGACGTACGTCAGCCAGGCGCTGAAGCCGAAGCCGACCAGCGTCACGAAGGCCGCCACGGAGCGGCCGAGCTCCTCCGGCAGGGCGAGGCTGGCGAGGACGACGACGTAGGCGCCGAGGCCGAGGAGCGCGACGGGCACGCCGCCGAGCTTCGCCCAGTCGGACATCTGCACCTTCTCGCAGCCTCCGCCGCCGCCGACGCAGACCGGGCTGAGGTCGGCGTAGTGGACCCAGGTGAGGTAGCCCGCGATGCCGATGCCGGCGAGCGCGAGCACCGCTGTCACCGCGCGCAGGCTCACGACCCGATCACCGCCGTCGCGACTCCCGGCCTCATGACCCGGCGAGCGCGGCGTCGATCGCGGCGGCGTACGCCTCGGGCGACGTGCCCTGCGGCTCGAGCGGCGTCAGCCGGCCGCCCTTGCGGATGTAGAAGTCCGGCGTGCTGGTCGAGCCGATCCCGCGCGCGAACTGCTCGCCCCGGCGGACGGCGGGCTGGGCGAGCGGGTCGTCGGCCGCCGCCACCACCTTGTCGACGTCCAGGCCCTCGACCTGGCTCCCGACCTCGCGGATGAAGGCCGCGTCGGCGTAGCCGCTGTTCTCGGGGCCCTGGTTGCGGAAGAAGAGGTCGGCGAACTGGTACATGAGGTCCTGGTTGGCGGCCTCGGCGGCGGCGCCGGCGGCGCGGACCGAGTCGCGCCCGAGGAAGCTGCGGAAGTGCAGCTCGTAGTTGAGCTTGCCGGTGCGGACGTAGTCGCGCACCACCGTCGGCATGGCCTCGACCGAGTACTGCGCGCAGAACGGGCACTGCAGGTCGGCGATCTCGACCAGCGTGGCGGGCGCCTTGGCCTCGCCCAGGCGGATGCCCTTCTGCGGGATGCCGGCGAACAGCTCCTGGACCTCCTCGGCCGGCGAGACGCCGGGCGTCTGTGAGGTCGTGGCGGGGCTCTCCTCGTCGGCCCCGTTGCTCGAGAGGACGATCGCGACGACGACGACGACGGCGGCGAGCCCGGCGACGAGGGCGAGTTGGAGAACCCTGCTCATGGCGAGGCTGAGGGTAGGCTCGCGCTCCTCAAGGCGGTCTAAGAACTCAAAGGTGTCTGACTCCAACTGGTTTAGGCGTGCCATAATCATGTTGATGGCAGCCCATGAAGCCACGGCACCGCTTCCGCTCGCGCACGTCGAGCAGCGCCGCCGCGCCCACCGCATCCGCGGCGCGCTGCCGTTCCTCGGGCCGGCCTTCGTGGCCGCCATCGCCTACGTCGACCCCGGCAACTTCGCCACCAACATCGCCGGTGGGGCGGAGTTCGGCTACCTGCTGCTGTGGGTGATCCTCGGCGCGAACCTGATGGCGATGCTGATCCAGTTCCTGTCGGCCAAGGTCGGCATCGCCACCGGTCGCAGCCTGCCGGAGCTGTGCCGCGAGCACTTCCCGCGGCCGGTGTCGTGGGGGCTGTGGGTCCAGGCCGAGGTGATCGCGATGGCGACCGACCTGGCCGAGTTCGTGGGGGCCGCGATCGCCCTGAACCTGCTCTTCGGCCTCCCGCTGCTGCCCGCCGGCCTCGTCACCGCGGTCGTGGCGTTCGGCCTGCTCGCGCTCCAGACCCGCGGCTACCGCCGCTTCGAGATCGTCATCGCCGGAATGCTCGGCGTGATCCTGCTCGGCTTTCTCGTCGACGCGCTGCTCGTCCCGCACGACGCGGGCGGGATCGCGAGCGGCTTCATCCCCGGCTTCGCGGGCACCGACTCGCTGCTGCTCGCCACCGGCATCCTCGGCGCGACCGTCATGCCGCACGTGATCTACCTGCATTCGGCGCTCACCCAGCGCCGGGTCCAGACCAGCACCGACGACGAGCGCCGCCGCCTGCTGCGCTTCCAGCGCGCCGACGTGCTGATCGCGATGGGCATCGCCGGCGTGATCAACATGTCGATGCTGATCATCGCCGCGTCGCTCTTCCAGGGCACCGGCATCGACTCGATCGAGGGCGCCCACCAGGGGTTCGACGCGCTCGTCGGGCCGGGCGCCGCGCTCGCCTTCGCGCTGGCGCTGCTGGCCTCCGGCTTCGCCGCCTCGAGCGTCGGGACCTACGCCGGGCAGGTCGTCATGCAGGGCTTCATCAACCGCACGATCCCGCTTGCCGCCCGCCGGCTCGTCACGATGGCGCCGGCGCTGATCGTCCTCGGCGTCGGCCTCGACCCGACCCGCGCGCTCGTGCTCTCGCAGGTCGTGCTCTCGTTCGGCATCCCGTTCGCGCTCGTTCCGCTCGTCCTCCTCACGCGCCGCCGCAGCATCATGGGCGCGCTGGCCAACCGGCCGCTCACGACCGCCGCGGCGACGACCGTGGCGGCGCTGATCATCGCCCTGAACGGATTTCTCCTTATTCAGACGTTCGCCTAGCGCGGCTTGACTTCGGCCCCGCGTAGGACCACTATCGCCCGCGATGGCGGCACACGCGATGCGATACCCGCCTGCACCGAGGCGCCGGCGCTGGCCTGCCCGCGTCCTCGGCGTCCTCGCCACCGCCGCCTTCCTCGGCACCGGCGTCGCGATCGCCCTGATGGTCATGCCCGAGCCCGCGGAGCAGGAGGCCGCCGTGCGCGGCGGCTCGCCCACGCCGGCCCCGGCCGCGAAGGCGGACAAGCCGGCCGGCCTGACCAAGGCGCAGAAGGCCGCTCGCAAGGCCGCGGCGGGCACGCTGCTCGAGCAGGGCTACGAGCCGGTGAAGCTCAGCGACTGGCGCCCGCGGAACGACCTGCGCGTGCTCGTCGGCCGGTCAGACACCGGCGCCATGCGCGCGTTCTTCTTCGTCAAGCGCGAGTTCGTCGGCAACGACGACGCCACCTCGAGCACGCGCCTGCGCGTGGCCAGGGTCGGGGACGAGTCGATCACGCTCTCCTACGGGCTCTCGACCGGCGGCAGCGAGAAGGTCAGGTTCGAGTGGGTGGACGGCTCGCTGAAGCCCACCGGCGGGACGGTCCCGCCCTCCACGGTGCGCTGACCTCGTAGTCTGGGCCGCATGTGCGGCCGGTACACGCTCACCACCCCGGGAGGACGCGCGCTGGCCGAGCGCTTCGAGCTCACCGATCCCGACCAGCTCGACCCGGCCACGCTGACCCGCTTCAACGTGTGCCCGACCGAGCCGATCGCGATCGTGACCGGCGACGACGGCGCGCGCACGGCCCAGACCGTGCGCTGGGGCCTGGTCCCGCCGTGGGCGCGCGAGCTCGGCAAGGGCTTCCAGCCGATCAACGCGCGCGCCGAGACCGCCGCCGCCAAGCCGCCGTTCGCCGAGCTGATGGAGCGGCCCGAGCGCCACTGCCTGGTCCTCGCCGACGGCTGGTACGAGTGGCTCAAGGCGGAAAAGAAGGGTGGCGACCGAATCCCGTTCCGCTACACGGTCGACGACGGCGCGCCGTTCGCGTTCGCCGGCCTCTGGGGCCGCCGCCGGATCGGCTCCGAGCTCGTTCACTCGGCGCTGATCCTCACCTGCGCCGCCAACGCCGTCGCCGCGCCCGTGCACGACCGCATGCCGGTCGTCCTCGCCGGTCCCGAGGAGGAGGCCGCGTGGCTCGCCGGCGAGTCGGACGGCATCCTCGGCCCGCTTGCCGCCGAGCGCACGGCCGTCGCGCCCGCCAACCCCGCGGTCAACAAGGCCGGCGTCGAGGGCCCCGAGCTGATCGTGGCGCCCGCCCCCGCCGAACCGGCGCAGCTCAGCCTCGATACGTAGGGTTCAGCCCTCGTGAACGAGGGTGAACTCGTCCTGGTCGTCGGGGTCCTGCTGGCGGCCGGGCTCGCCGCATCGCTGGCCGCCGGGCGGCTGCGCATGCCCGGCCTCGTGCTGGTCCTCGGGATCGGCATGGTCATCGGGTCGGACGGCTTCAACTGGATCCCGTTCAGCGACTTCGAGCTGGCGCGCCAGATCGGCGTCATCGCCCTGGCCTTCATCCTCTTCGAGGGCGGTCTGTCGGCGGGCTTCGAGGAGATCAAGCCGGTGCTCGGCACCTCGATCGCGCTGGCCACCCTGGGCACGCTTGGGACCGCGGTGCTGACCGCGGTGGCCGCCTATGGCCTGTTCGAGCTCGAGCCGCTGGAGGCGCTGCTGCTCGGCTCCACGGTGGCCGCCACCGACGCCGCCGCCGTGTTCGCCGTCCTGCGCGCGTCGACGCTGCGGCGCAAGCTGGCCCGGACCCTGGAGGGCGAGTCCGGCATCAACGACCCGATCGCGATCCTCCTCGTGATCGGCTGCATCGAAGCGCTCGAGGACGACACCTACGGCCTCGACGACGCGCTGCTGCTGGTGGTCCAGGAGCTCTCGATCGGCTTCGTCGTCGGGCTCGCGGTGGCGGGCCTCGCGGTGCTGTTCCTGCGGCGCGTGACACTGCCGTCGGCCGGCCTGTATCCGGTCGCGTCGATCGCCACCGGGGCGCTCGCCTTCGGGCTGGCCCTCACCCTGCACGGCTCCGGCTTCCTGGCCGCGTTCCTCGCCGGGCTCGTGCTCGGCACCGCCTCGACCCCGGCCCGGCGCACGATCGTCACCTTCCACGAGGGCCTGGCCTGGGTCGCGCAGCTCGGCCTCTTCCTCACGCTCGGCCTGCTCGTGTTCCCGAACGAGCTGGTCGCGATCATCCCGGAGGGCGCGGCGATCGCGGTCGTGACCGCGGCGCTCGCGCGGCCCGCGGCCGCCGTGCTCTTCACCCTGCGCGCCGACTTCGACCTGCGCGAGCGGCTGATGCTCGGCTGGGCGGGGCTGCGAGGCGGCACGCCGATCGTGTTCGCCACGTTCCCGGTCACGGCAGGCCTCGAGGACGGGCACCTGATCTTCAACGTCGCGTTCTTCGTGGTGCTGATCTCGACGGTCATCCAGGGCACCACGATCGAGCCCGTGGCGCGCTTCCTCGGCGTGACGTCCGCGGAGGCGGCGATCCCCGTCCCGCTCGTCGAGCCGGTTCTGCTCAGCCGTCTCGGCGCCGAGGTCGTGCAGTTCCCGGTCCGCGACGGGTTCGCGGTGGTCGGCCACCCGGTGCGCGAGCTCGGGCTGCCGCGCGAGGCGCTGCTCAACGTGATCGTGCGCGGCGAGCGCGCGATCCCGCCGCGCGGGTCGACGGTCATCCAGGCCGGCGACCAGCTGCACCTGATCGTGCGCCAGGAGGTCGCGCTCGAGTTCCAGAACCTGCTCGACGTGTGGCGGACGGGACCGCTCGAGGCCCACCGCCGCACGCGCCCGCGGATCCTCAGCCGCCCGGCGGTCACCACCATGCGGCCGTGGGAGGACGCCGACGGCGATCCCGCCCGGCCGAGCCAGGTGATGGGGGTGGACGTGGTCGACCAGCTGCGGACCCGCCGTGACGAGCCGGGCGCGCTGGTGGCGCTCGCCGACGGCCGCTACGCGTGCACCGGCCGGCTGCTGGCCGTCGGGCCCGCCGGCGAGCTGCAGAGCGTGGCCCGCCGCCGGCTCGCCCGCGCCGAGTCGCCCGGCGACCGTGCCTGGTGGCAGGAGGTCGTCGGCGCGCTCGCGCGCTAGAACAGCGGCGCGAACACGCCGTCGGGGTCGTACGCTGCCTTGACCCGCCGCACCCGCTCGGCGTTCGGCCCGTAGTACGCGCGTCCGGGGTCGTCGAGGTCGGGATCGGGGAAGTTCGGGTACACGCCGCCGGACCCGTACGGATGGACGATCTCCCACGAGCGCGCGAGCCAGTCGCGGGCCGCTGCCTCCTCGTCCGGCGAGGCGAGCACGACGTCGTGCTTGACCAGGAACCGCTCGCGCCGGTGTGCGAACGCGGTCGCCTCCGGCGCGACGCGGTTGTAGGCGCCGCCCCACGGCGAGAAGTCGAGCACCCGGAACGCGTCCGACCGCCCGAAGTGGTCAACCAGCGCGGCGATCGCGTCGGCCGGCAGCGGCTGCCGGAAGAACTCGGACTTCGTGTACAGCGGGCCTTCCGGCCCCTCCGCGGGACCGTGGAGCGCAAGGTGGCGCTTGGCCTCGCGGTACGGCAGCTCGTGCAGCGAGACCGACGCCGGGTCGCTGCCGACCCGCGCCACGAACGGCTCGAGCTCGGTCCCCGGCGCCATCGCGCCGAAGAGGTGGACGGCGTCGGCGATCACGAGGCTGGCGGCGACCTCCTCGGGCGCGTCGGGCGCCCACGCCTGCCAGGCGGCGATCGCGTCGGCCGCGCGCTCCAGCGGCCACACGAGGTCGAGCGTGGTCACCACCGGGGCGGGCACGGTGCGCAGCTCGAACCGCGTGGCGATGCCGAACTGACCGCCGCCCGCCCCGCGCAGCGCCCAGAACAGGTCCGGCTCACGGTCATCGTCAGCCTCGACCACGCGCCCGTCGGCGATGACGACCTCGGCCGCCACGAGCTGGTCGCAGGTCAGCCCGTGCCGGCGGCCGAGGATCCCGAGCCCGCCGCCCAGCAGGAGACCGGCGATCCCGACCGGCGGCCCGCAGCCGCCGGCGATCGTCCGGCCGTGGGCGTCGAGCGCGTCGTAGAGCACGCCGAGCTGCGTGCCGGCGCCGACGGTCGCGGTCCCGTCGCCCACCGTCACCTGGCTCATCGGGCTGACGTCGATGAGCAGCCCGTCGGTCGACGAGCGGCCGGCGAAGCAGTGGCCGCCGGAGCGGACCGCGACCCGCAGGCCGTCGCTGCGGGCACGCGCGAGCGCCTCCGCGACGTCGCCGGCGTTCTCGCACGCGGCGACCGCCTGCGGCCGGACGTGCCGGAAGCGCGGCAGGGCCTCGCGCACTAGACCGGCAGCCGCACCGCGGCCGACGTGCCGCCGCCGGGCGCGGGGGAGAGGGTCAGCGTGCCTCCCACGGCTTCCACTCGCTGGATGCTAGACGCCAGGCCGATGTGACCCTCGCGCAGCGCGGACGGCAGGCGCCCGGTCGGGATGCCGGCGCCGTCGTCGGCCACCTCGAGCAGCAGCTCCTCCGCGGTGCGGCGCACCTCGACGCGCACCCGTCTGGCGTCGGCATGCTTGGCGGCGTTGGTGAGCAGCTCACGGGCGAGCGCGATGACGAGGTCGTCACGCAGGCCGCCGGCGGCGGGGTCGATGCGCAGCTCGCACTCGAAGCCGCCGTGCCGCGCCTGCTGGTCGGCCACCGCGCCGAGCGCGGACTCGAGGCCGGCGGCCTCGAGCAGCACCGGGTGCAGGTCGACCATGAGCTCCCGCAGGCCGGCGATCGCCCGCGCGACCCCCGCCCGCGCGCGGCCGAGGTGCTCGCCCGGGACCTCGAGCCGGAGGAGCTCCCGGTTGAGGGCCAGCAGGTCCTGGAGCGGGCCGTCGTGCAGCAGCTCGGAGATCTCCCGTCGCGTGCGGTCCTCGGCGTCGAGCGCCTGCGCGACGAGCCGGCCGCGCGCCGCGGCGTGCTCGGCGACCTCACGCTCGGCCCGCAGGCGCGCGACCGCGCTGTCGAGCACGTTGGCGACCGCGCGCAGGAAGGCGACGTGCTCGCCGCCGAGCGCGTCCGGCCTCGGCGAGTGGGCGACGAGCAGGCCGTACGGCTCGGCGGGATCGCCGATCACCACCTCCTCGCGCGCGCCGATCCGGTGCGGCGGCCGGCCGAGACCGGCCCGCAGGAGCAGCCGGTCGCTGCCGGGGACGACCTCGAGCACGCTCACGTGGTCGAGCTCGAGCGTGGCGGCGACGATCTCCGTCGCCCGCTCCATCAGCTCGTCGAGCGGGAGGCCGGAGAGCGCCGCCTGGCCGAGCGCCGCGACGGCGCGCTGGTGATCCTCGGCCCGCTTGAGCTCGGTGACGTCCTGGGCGAAGCCCTCGAGCCCGCCGGCGGCGGGACCGCCGTGCGCGCGGACGATGCGCTGGCTGGCATCGGGCCGCCGCTGGCGCAGGAGCAGGTCGAACGGCCGCCCGTCGCGCACCGCGGCCCGCAGCGCCTCGCGGCTCTCGGGCGCGAGCCATGCCTCCCAGTCCGGCGTGCCGGCGGCCGGATCGAGCCCCGCGAGCCGGCAGAGCTGCTCCGACCAGGTCCACGTGCCGCGCTGCGCGTCCCAGCGGAAGCTGCCGAGCAGCGCCAGGTCCTGCGCGCGGTCGAGCCGCTCGCGGCTGGCGCGCAGCCGCGCCTCGGCCGCGTCGTGCTCGGTGACGTCGACGGCCACGCACGCCGCCAGCCGGCGGCCGTCGCGCTCGAGCGGGTACCAGTCGGCGACCCAGGCCCGGCCGCCGCCGGTGAGCTCGACGCCGCGGACCGGCCGGCCGGCGGCCAGCGCCTCGCGTGCGCCGTCGTCGACCTCGACGCCGGCCAGCGACGGCGACCGCAGCAGCTCGCGCAGGCTCTCGTCGTGCACCGCCACGCCCGCCGGCGCGCCCGGCTCGAGCGTGCCGAGCAGGGCGGGCGCTTCGGGACGCACTACTCGAGCAGCCCGCTCTGCAGCGCGACCTGGACGGCGCCCGCTCGGTCGCGGACGCCGAGCTTCTCGAACGAGCTGAGGAGGTTGGTGTTGACGGCGGCCGGCGTTACGTGCAGGTGTCCGGCGATGTCGGGGGCCGAGCGCCCGTCGGCGGTCAGCAGCAGGATCTCCCGCTCCCGGGTGGTGAGCTCCACCTGATGCACGCCCTCACGTTGCACCGGCGCGGAAGTTAGCGCGTCGGGCGGCCGGAATGTCCGTTCATTCGATTGACCCCCCGGCCCGTCCGGCGCCTGCGGGGACAAGCTCGTCGCAAATTGCGGAAGGAGGCGTCTCCTGTCCAGCAGCGCGACGAAGTCAGGAAACGAACGCTCAGGAGCGCGGCAAGGTGGCGCGTGCCCGGGTGCCGCCGCCGGCCGACGGCTCGACGGTGAGCCGACCGCCCACGGCGGCCGCGCGCTCGACGCTCGTCGCCAGCCCGATGTGGCCCTCGGCGAGCGCCTGGCGCTCGCGGTCGAGCGCCATCCCGGCGCCGTCGTCGGCCACCTCGAGCGTCACGCTCTCGCGGTCGCACGTCAGCGTCACCCGCACGCGCGTGGCGCGCGCGTGGCGCGCGGCGTTCGTGAGCAGCTCGCGCGCGATCGACAGCAGCAGCTCGTCGCGGCGGCCGACGGCGTCGGGATCGACGTCGACCTCGACCTCGAAGCCGCCCGCCTCGCCCTGCTGGGCGGCGACCGCGCGCAGCGCCGCCTCGAGGCCGCCGTAGGCCAGGACGGTGGGGTGGAGGGCGACCATCACCGCGCGCAGGCGCGCCACGACGTCGCGCAGCATCGCGCGCGCCCGCTCGATCTCCGGCGAGTCGCCGAGCGCCCAGAGGTCGTGGCCCGCGGCGAGGATGTCCTGCAGCGCGCCGTCGTGCAGGCTCTCGGACATCGAGCGCCGCGCCCGCTCCTCGGCGTCGAGCGCCTGGGCCACGAGCCGCCCGCGCGCGGCGGCCAGCTCGGCGATCGCATCGGCCGCCCGGCGGCGCTCGATCCCCTCCGCCAGCACGTTCGCGAGGCTCTGCAGGAACCCGATGTCCTCCTCGCCGAAGCGGCCCGGCGCGTCGGCGACCGCCATCAGCACGCCGAACGGCGCCTCCGCGCCCCCGACCACCACGCAGGCGCCGCTGCGAAGGCCGATCGAGAGGCCGATGTCGGGCGCGAAGCGCGTCTCCGCCTCCCAGTCGTGGACGACGACCGGCCGCCGCAGGCGCAGGGTGTAGCCGGCGAACGAGCCCTCGCCGGCCGGGAAGAGGACCGGGAACGCGTCGGTCGGCGGCGCCAGCCCGCGCATGACGAGCTCCCGCCCGCTGGCCGCGAGCTCCATCGCCGCCACGCGGCGGACGCCGAGGGTCGACACCGCGGCGCCCGCCACCTGCTCGATCAGCTCCTGCACGGGCGCGTCGCCGAGCGCCAGGCGGTCGAGCTCGGCCACCGCGCGCTGCTGCTCGGTGGCGCGCACGAGGTCGCTGACGTCCTGGGCGAACCCCTCGAGCACGGTGCCCTCGCCGCCGCGGCCGGTCACGAGGTCGCCGCGCAGGCGCAGGGTCATCACCGCGCCGTCCTCGAGCGTGACCTCGTGGCGCAGGTCGACCGGCGCGCCGGCGTCGCGCAGGGCGGCGGCGAGCGCCCGCTCGCGCTCGCGGTCCAGGCCGAGCAGCTCGAGCAGCTCGCGCGAGAGGACGGCCACGCCGGACCGCGGCCACAGCACCCACCAGCCCATGCGCGCCATCCGCTGGACGGCCGCGAGCTCGCGCTCGCTGTCGCGCAGCTCGCGCTCGGTGCGCGTCCACTCGGTGACGTCGACGGCGACGACGGCCGCCAGCCGCCGGCCGCCGAGCACGAGCGGGCGGCAGGTGGCCACGAGGCGGCGGCCGTCGGCCGCGTCGAGCGGCGCTCCGTCGTGCTCGCGGCCGGTGGCGAGGACGTCGAGCGCCAGGCCGCGCACCCCCTGCACGGCGGCCAGCGACGGCGACATCAGCAGCTCCTCGCCGCCGGCCTCGACCAGCGCGAAGCCGACCGGTGCGCCGGCCTCCAGGCCCTCGACGAGCGCGGTGGCCGCGAGCTCCACCTCCGTGGCCATGGTGTGGTTCTACCTCGTCAGAATGGGCGGCGTGGACCCGTACTCGATCCTCGGCGTGCGCGAAGGGGTGCCCCCGCGTGAGCTGGCCGCCGCCTATCGCGAGCAGGCCAAGCGCTGGCATCCCGACCGCGGCGGGGGCGAGGAGGCCGAGCGGCGGATGGCCGAGATCAACGCCGCCTACGACCTGCTCCGCGCGGCGGCGGCGCACGTGCCGGCGGCCGCGCCGCGCCGCTTCGCGGGCCGCGGCGGCTGGCTGCCCGACGCGATCCGCCGCGCGCTCGGCCCCGAGCTGCTCGACGCGCTCGGAGACGCCGAGGCGGTCCGGCTCGTCACGCCGGCCAGCACCTGGGCGAGCCCGCGGTCGGTCCTGGCCGTCACCGAACGGCGGCTGCTGTGGCTGCTCGACGACGCGCCGGTGGCGCGCGTGCGGTCGCTCGCCTTCCGCGAGGTGGCGGCCGTCACGCTGCGCCGGCGGCGGCGCGGCGCGACGCTGAACCTGCGGACCTTCGCCGGCCGCCGCTACAGCTTCGCCGACCTGCGCCCGCACACGGCGTCGGCGATCGAGCAGCACGTCTTCGACGCCCGCTTCGCGCGCTCGTAGCGGCGCCTCAAGGCGCGAAATGCGCGTCCGATGACAGGTGCAACGTGTCCAATGCACCCATCACTTGACCATATGTCTCTCTTCACGAATCTCAAGCTCGCCGTGCGACTCGGCCTCGCCTTCGGGGCCCTTGCCCTCGCGCTCGCCGTCACGGCGATCGTGAGCTTCAACGGGCTCGGCGGGGTCCACGAGGATGCTCGCGTGCTCTCCGAGCGCGACATCGCCGCCCTGATGGAGCTCGTCACCGTCAGCGAGGACTTCCTCGCCGCGCACGGCGACGTGGTCGTCCACCTGTACGTCGAGGACGGTGACGTCAAGGCGCAGGACGCGACCGCCGCGAAGATCGCCGGCTGGCAGAAGGAGGCAGAGGCGACGCTCGCCCGGCTGGCGCCTCAGATCGAGAGCGACGCCGGTCAGCAGACGCTCGCCGAGTTCGTGACCGCGTACCGGACGTTCACCGCCGCGGCCGACAAGGCGGTCGAGCTCTCGCGCCAGGAGACGGTCGACGGGGTCGAGGACCGCGTCGGCTCCCGCGAGCTCTACACGGGCACGATCCGCGAGGAGCTCGAGGGCCTGGACGTGATCCACGACCGGCTCGAGAAGGTCATCGCCGACCAGGCCGCCGTGCAGGCCGCCGAGGCCGAGAACACGACGGCCTCCGCCGAGCGATTGCTGCTCGTCGTCGTCGGCGTCGCGCTGCTCTTCGCCGCCGCGGTCGCCGTCTTCGTCACCCGCAGCGTGACGAAGCCGGTCGCCGCGCTCGGCTCCCGCCTGCGGTCGCTCAACGACCACTGCCTCGCCGGTCTCACGGCCGGGCTCCAGGCGGTCCGCGAGGGCGACCTCACGCACTCCGTCACGCCCGTCACGACGCCGGTCGAGGTCCGCTCGCAGGACGAGCTGGGCCGGCTGTCGGCGACGTTCAACGGGATGCTCGGCAAGGCGCAGTCCTCGGTCGAGGCCTACAACGACATGCGCGCGCAGCTCAGCGTGCTGATCGGCGAGGTCTCGGCCAGTGCCGGCACCGTGTCGAGCGCTTCGCAGGAGATGGCGTCGACCTCCGAGGAGGCCGGCCGCGCCGTCAGCGAGATCGCCTCCGCGGTCTCCGACGTCGCCCAGGGCGCCGAGCGCCAGGTGCGGATGGTCGAGACCACCCGCGCCGCCGTGCAGGAGGCCGCCACGGCCGCCGGCCGCAGCGCCGACACCGCCCGTGACACCTCCGAGGCCGCCGAGCAGGCCCGCACGGTCGCCCGCGAGGGCGTCGGCGCCGCCCAGCAGGCGAGCGACGCGATCCGCCAGGTCGCCGACTCCTCGGCCGAGGTCGCCTCGGCGATCGAGGACCTGTCGGCCCGCAGCGAGCGGATCGGCGGGATCGTCGACACGATCACCGGCATCGCCGAGCAGACCAACCTGCTGGCGCTCAACGCCGCCATCGAGGCCGCGCGCGCCGGCGAGCAGGGCCGCGGCTTCGCGGTCGTCGCCGAGGAGGTGCGCAAGCTGGCCGAGGAGTCCCAGGACGCGGCCGGCCAGATCTCCGGCCTGATCGGCGAGATCCAGTCGGAGACCAAGAAGGTCGTCGGCGTGGTCGCCGACGGTGCCCGCCGCACCGAGGACGGCGTGGCGACGGTCGAGCAGGCGCGTGAGGCGTTCGAGCAGATCGGCGCCGCGGTCGAGGCGGTCAGCTCGCGCGTGACCGAGATCGCCGCCGCCGTGCAGCAGATCTCGGCCGAGGCCGAGCGTGCCGAGGGTGGCATCGGCGAGGTCGCCGCGGTCGCCGAGCAGTCGAGCGCGTCGGCCGAGCAGGTCTCGGCGTCGACGCAGCAGACGTCGGCCTCCACCCAGGAGATCGCCGCCTCCGCCCAGGAGCTGGCGCGCACGGCCGAGCAGCTCGAGCGGCTCGTGTCGCGCTTCCGCGTCAGCGCCTAGCAACGCTGGCCCGGCGGGGTCCCGGTTCGCCGGGGCCCCGTCGTCGTCAGGTCGACCCGAGGCGCTCCCCGGCGGCGACGGCGAGGCAGTCCGGGCACAGGCAGCGCTCGAAGTGCTCGCGCAGGATGGCCAGGCGCTCGGGGGTCAGGGCGTGCTCGCGGCACCAGCACGCGCTCTCGTCGGCGCCGCACCCGAACTCGCGGCCGCAGGACTCGCAGGTCTGCGTGATCATCGCGTGCTGGACGATAACCGCGCGAGAGATTGCGGCCGGGCGGGCCGTCGAAGGCCCGCCCGTACCGCCCGGTCATGGATCACCACTGAACTACTACGTCCCAGGACTTTGAGTGTCATGCCTGGGCGGCGTCGACACTCCCGGCCACCTGGACAGGCCGCCGGCGGCCGTCGAAGGCCCGCCCGTACCGCCCGGTCATGGATCACCACTGAACTACTACGTCCCAGGACTTTGAGTGTCATGCCTGGGCGGCGTCGACACTCCCGGCCACCTGGACAGGCCGCCGGCCCTTGCGGGCCGGCGCGTTGCCACGGCTGGGAGCCGTGATGAGCTCCCGTCGGCCGAGTGGGCGATCCGCCGGACGATCCAGGCTACCGAAGGCCCGGTCAGGCCGCACGCTCGAGCATCCAGCGGCGGAGGCTCTCGGGCAGCTCGGGGGCCTGAGCGGCGGCGTGGAGGGCGCTCTCGTCGATCAGGAGCGCGCGGGCGACGAGCTCGATCGTGACGCCGTGGGTGGGGCGGTGGATTATGTGAACCTGGTCGCCGGCGCCGAGCTCGCCGGGCTCGACGATCCGCAGGTACGCACCGGGGCGGCCGGCGAGGGCGAACCGTCTGAGCATGCCGGGGTCCTCGAAGCGGAGGCCGAGCTTGAAGCACGGCTGGCGCGGCTGGCAGACCTCGAGCTCGACGGTGCCGACCCGCCAGCGCTCGCCGATGACGGCGTGGGTGACGTCGACGCCCAGCGTGGTCAGGTTCTCGCCGAACATGCCGTGAGGCAGTTCGCGGCCGAGCCGCGCCGACCACCACAGCACGTCCTCGTGCGCGTAGGCGTAGACCGCCTTGTCGGGGCCGCCGTGGACGCGCCGGTCGGCCTGGTCGTCGCCCTCGACGTTGACGCCCTCGACCTTGACTCGATGGTCCACCGGCGCCTTGCCGATCGCGCTCATGATCGGGCGGCCGCCGCGGACGCTGACCTGCTTCGGCCGGCCGACGTTGACGGAGAGCAGGCGTGCCGGGCGACCGGAGAACTCCACGGCCCGGACGATAGTCCGTTTCCCTTTCACGTCCTCTAATGAGCGTTATGGAGCCTTGAAGAAGCCGATTTGCAGGGCTTTTCCGCCGGATTGCCCGGTAGCATCACCTTCGTGTTCTTCTCGATCTCGATCGGCGAGCGCCAGCGCTCCTTCGTCGCTGGCTTCCTCGAGGCCGAGGCGAGCTTTCGCATCCACGAGCAGAACGGCGGCCAGTCACTGGCCTGCCAGATGACGCTGAACCAGCGCGACGACGAACAGGACACGCTGGAGTGGCTCGTGGCTTCGACCGGGCTGGGTCGCCTCCGTCGCGTCGCCGCTCGTCTGACGTCGAAGCCGCAGATCCGCTGGATCGTCGACTCGCAAGACGACTGTCGGGAGCTGCTCGAGTTGATCGGCCCGTGCGGGTTCCACGGGCGCCGCGCTGCGGAGCTCGCTCTGTGGCGCCGAGCGGTCGAGGCGTGGTCCGAGATGGGCGGCGAGCCGCGCAGGTCGAGGATGCGTTGTCTGCGCGCCGAACTCGCCGCGGTCCGGGCTTTCGCGGCGGGCGCAGCGACGGCCGCGCCGTTCGCCGGCGAGACGCAGCGACTGGGTTACATAAGCGGCTTCCTCTGCGGCGAAGGGTGCTTCGGGCTCTCCGGAGGTCGTCCGCGGTTCTCCGTGCACCTCCGTGGGGACGACAGTCCGCTTCTTGAGCTCCTTGCGCAGGACACGGGTCTGGGCAAAGTCACTTACTACCGGCCGAGGCCGCCGCTCAACCCCTCCAGTACGTGGACGGTCGCCGCGCGCGCCGAGATGGCCCTGTTGCGTGATCTCCTCTTGCGCGGTGGTCTGCCCGGCAGGAAATCGCGCGAGATGGAAGTCTGGGCAACAGCGGTCGAAGAGCTCAACCGCGCCGCAGACTCCGGAGTCCGGCCACGGCGCTCGGTGCTCGCGGCGGCTCGCGAGCAACTGCGAGACCTGCGCGTGTATCAGCCGTCGGAGCGCGAGCTCTTGCAACTCCCTCGCCGCGATCTGCGAACCAAGGCGCTCGAAGCGTTGACGGCATGGAGCCGGACGACTGACGATCGCCTGTCTGCCACGAAGTACACGCGCTGGCGCGTCACGCACGCCGACGCGCCAGACCGCAATACGATCGTGCGGCAGTTCGGGAGCTGGCAGCGGGCGCTCGCCGCGGCGGGGCTGGCCGACCGGTCGGCGGCGTCGCCCAAGACCGTGGAGGCGCGGCGGCGCGGTGGCGCTGAGGGCCGGGCTCGGCGGCGGGCCGAGCAGGAGGACCGCGTGATCGCCGCGGTGCGGCGGTTCGAGCGCGAGCGCGGGCACCTGCCTCGGGCGATGGAGTTCTTCCGCTGGCGGTACGACGGTGCGGTCGATGCGCCGACGCAGGGCACGGTGTACAGGCTGTTCCCCGGCGGCTGGGCCGAGGTGCTCGAACGCGTGCGTCAGGCGGCGGGCGCCGAACGCGTGCGTCAGGCGGCGGGCGCGACCGTGTAGACGACCTTCACGATCACCGAGAACTGACGTTCCCCGGGCAGGATCCGCGTCTCGCTGTCCTCCTCGCCGCCGCCGGCCCCGGAGTCGTCCGAGCCGCCGAAGTCGAAGTCTCCGAGACCCGGTGCGAGGTCGACGGACTGGATTCCCGTGACGCGGACGCCGATCTGGGCGGCCGCGTCGTCGGCGCGGCGACGGGCGTCGGTGAGAGCAGCCCGGGTGGCGAGGACCTGGCCCTGGGATGGGTCGGTGAAGCCGAACTCGGGGCCGAAGACGTCGACGCCGGCGTCCGCGGCGGCGTCGATCACCCGGCCGAGGCGCGGGATGTCGCGGCTCGTCACCTCGAGCTGCGCCGAGGCGCGGAAGCGGGTCCGGGCCGGGCGTCCGCGGCGCGCCCGCACGCGCTCGCGTGAGACCGAGATGCCGGCGGTGCGGATCGAGCTCGGCTCGATGCCCTGCCGGATCACCGCGCGGCGGGCCGCGGCGATGCGGCGATTGACGATCGCGCGTGCGCGGCGCGAGGTCGGGCGGACGCGGTCGACCGACAGGAAGAGCTCCGCCTCGTCCGGGACCAGCGAGATGCGGCCCTCGCCGGCCGCGGCGATCGTCGGCGGGTCGGTCGTCTGAGCCGCCGCCGGGGCCGCGCCGAGCGCGGCCAGCACGAAGATCGTCGTCCCCACCGTG
>Ga0081538_10001865_pt1 | contig 21231 bp, 26 predicted proteins | sample TabmetS5T2R1_FD_71022 | JGI IMG/M metagenome (GOLD analysis project Ga0081538, IMG submission 71022) | Tabebuia heterophylla rhizosphere microbial communities from the University of Puerto Rico - S5T2R1 | ecosystem: Host-associated > Plants > Roots > Rhizosphere ...
CCCGACGGGCTTCCTGCGAGACTTCGTCGTCGAGCGAGGCGGCGGGCAGGTCGGGACGCTCGACATCAAGCGCGGAGGAGTCGTGCCGATCGTGGATATCGCGCGCCTGCACGCGCTGGCGGCGGGCTCGACCGCCGTCGGGACGCTCGACCGGCTCCGTGCCGCGGGCGCCCGCGGCTCGCTCGAGGAGCCCAGGGCGACGGAGCTGACCGAGGCGTTCGCGACCGTGACGCGCGTCCGCTTCGAGCACCAGGCAGCTCAGGTCGAGCGGGGCAATCCGCCCGACAACCGCATCGACCCCGGCGACCTTCCGCCTGCGGCCCGTCGCGAGCTCAAGGAGTCGTTCCGCATCATCGCCAAGGCACAGAAGGCCCTGGAGCCGCGCTTGCCGACGAGGCTTGGGTGATCTCTCTCCCGCGCGGGCCCCGCTCCTGGCGCGAGGCGCGCCTCGCGGCTCTCGACTTCGAGGCCACCGGGCTCGACGTTCGCGTCGACCACGTCCTCTCGTTCGGCCTCGTTCCGATCGACGGAGGCCGCGTCCGGCTCGAGGAGTCGCTCTACCGGATCGTGAAGCCGCCGATCGAGCTTCCACCCGAGTCGATCGTCGTCCACGGCATTCGGCCGGACGACGTCGCGGACGCTCCCGAGCTCGCGGACGTGGGCGGCGAGCTCGTCGAGGCACTCGCCGGCCGGGCGCTCGTCGCCCATGCGGCCTGGATCGAGCTCTCCTTCCTGAACCGGTTCTTCGCGAAGAGCCGTCGACGGTGGAAGGCCGCGATCGACGTCCTCGACCTGGCCTCGCGGCTCGCGACCCTCGAAGGGGCGGCTGCGCGGCCGAGCTCCCAGCGCCTGGTCGACCTCGCGGCCCGCTACGACGTGCCGCCCGCTCCCACGCATCACGCCTTCGGCGACGCCCTTACGACCGCCCAGCTCTTCCTCGTGCTCGCGACGCGGCTGGAGCGCTACGGCTTCGTCAGCGTGCGCGACCTCCTCGCTCCGCCGCGCGGCTGGCGACGCCGCGTGCGCCGCGGCTGGTGAGTCGGTCGTGGTCCAGCGCCGGCGAGGCCGTCGAACGGCTCCGGCAATCGGCGGCGGCGAATCCGACCGTGCGCGAAGCGCCGGACGACAGCGAGAGCCAGGACGAAGGCGAGCGCCGAGGCCGCCGCCACGAGTGGCCAGGGAATCCTGCGCGGCTCGGCGGCCGGGGCAGATGCCTCGCGCGGTTCGGGCTCGGGGAGCGTCGGCAGGGCCTCGGTCAGCTGGGCGGGATCGGTGACCTCGTCCGTGCCCGTGTCCACGAATGCCACCGGCTCAGGCCCGTTCAGGACGGTGATCGTCCCTCCGCCCGGCGACACGTCGAGCCGGAGCCGGTAGAGGTCCTCGAAGCCCATCAGCCCGTGGAGGTCGATGCAGCGGGCCGTCCGCCCGACGGTGTCGAGCGCGTGGATGAACGGGTGCTCGCCAGCGCCGTCGTAGAGCGTGTACGCGAACCGGCCGTCGGGGCTGGCGGCCCGGGTGATCGGCATCCCGCGCATGACATCCCCGACTTCTCGCGGATCGATGATCGGCTCGGGAAGGAGCCGGCCGCGCCGCAGGTCGTAGAGCCGGACGAGGTAGCGCGTCGGATCCCGCTTCGACAGGTACTGGACGAGGTAGAGCCGGCGCCCGTCCGGTGAGACGGCGTCGAAGCTGAAGTCTCCCCTGAGCGCGATCACGTCGCGGGCGCGGAGTCGCTGGGCATCGAGGACGGCGAGGGTCGTGGTGCGACGCGGGAAGCCCTTTCGCGGGTTGATGAGGACGAGGGTACGGCCGTCGGCCGACAGGCCGCCGGGCGAGCCGTCGTAGGCGACCGCGGGGATCGTGAACCTGCCGTCGATGAGGCGCGAACGGCGCACCTGCCCGCCGTTCTGCGAGACGGCGGCGACGAGCGTGTCCCGGCCGGCCGGGAGCGAGACGTAGCGCGGCGACCCCGGAGCGGTGCCGGGAACCCCGGCGCGGCTGAGATCGACGCCTTCGACCGGGAGGCCGTCGGCGTGGGCGGTCCCGGCGGACACGGCGCCGACGAGAACGGTGAGGACGAGTGTGAGGAGGCGGGTTCTCATGCCTCCGATACGCTGGCTCCCTGCTCGGAGGTCCGTACGACGCAGGTCGCTAGGGTCTCGCTCGCAAACGCCCCGAGAGGAGACGAGCGTGAAGCTGTTCGACGACCCACTGCACGACGAGTTCGCGAGCTGGCCACTCGGGCTGCTCGGGGCCGACGGGGGCACGGTGGGAGAGGTGGCGGCAATCGCGGCCGCGCTGGACAGGCCGGATGACGACGCGTTCGTCTCGGCCTGGACCGCCGCCGCCGACCGGCACGTCGACGAAGGCGAGCAGGCCGAACGTGCGGGCCGCTCCGTGCACGCCCGGGGCCACTACCTCCGCGCGGCCTCGTTCTACGAGGTCGGGATCCACATGCTCTACGGCTCGCCCGTCGACGAGCGGCTGAGCCAGGCCTTCCAGCGGCTGACGAAGGCATTCGACTGAGCGATGGCGCTCGTCGATCCACCTGGAGAGCCGTTGTCGATTCCTTTCGACGGCCACACGATGCCCGGATACTTCCTTCGAGCCGCGGACGCCGCAGCCGGGGAGGGCCGTCCGGTCGTGATCTGCACGAACGGCTACGACGCGACCATGGCGGACATGTACCTCGCCCAGGGCATCGACGCATGCAGGCGTGGCTACCACTGCGTCCTCTTCGATGGGCCCGGACATGGCTCGATGCTGGTGTACAGCGGCTTGGCGATGGTTCCCGACTGGGAGCGCGTTGTCACGCCCGTGGTCGATATCGCGCTGGAGCGCGACGATGTCGACCCCTCCAGGGTCGTGCTCCAGGGCTGGAGCCTGGGTGGATACCTCGCCGCGCGGGCGGCATCCGGGGAACACCGGCTCGCCGCCGGCGTCCTCGACCCGCCGCCGCCCGCGTCGAGCCTCGATTCGATCCGCCCGCTGGCCCGGCACCTAGGATTGTCCGAGGAAGCCACCGCGGCGTTGCCCGAGATCTCGGACGAAGACGAAGCGACGCTGACGGCTGCGATCGAGGCTAATCCCGAGCTGCGCTGGAAGATCGTGCGGAGGGGATTCTGGGTGAACGGCGTCAGCGACCTCCGCGGGTACCTGGCGTCGGCCGCCACCTACACCCTTGAGGGTCGGCTCGGCGACATCCGCTGCCCCACGCTCGGAACGTCCGCGGAGGATGACCCGCTCGCGGCCGGGGCGCGCGACTTTCTCGACCGGCTCACGTGTCCGACCATGCTGATCACCTTCAGCACGGCCGAGGGGGCTGGAGACCATTGCGAGCTGTTGAACCGCTGGCTGGCGAACCAGCGGATCCTCGACTGGCTCGACGACGTCTTCGCTTGAGCTAGTCCTCCCCTAGCGCCTGCGCGAGGATCCCGGCGGCGTAGGCTCGCCACGCCACGTCCGGGGCGTCCGTCAACCCGTGAATCGCCTCGCTCACGTGCGGGAGCCCCTCGGCCTGGAGCCTGAGCTGCTTGAGGCCGTCCTCCAGGGCAAGCTGGCGGTCGACCGTGCGCAGGTCGTCTGCCATCGCGGTCACCGCGCGGCCGTGGAGATCGAGGCCCCGCTCCGGGTCGCCGCCGGCGCTGAGGAGCAGGAGGGCGCGCCGGGCCGCGCCGTGCGCCTCGTCCTCGTCGACGTAGACGTCCCTGCCAGCGACGGTCGCCAGCACCACCAGGCCGGTCGCGAGAGCCTCAGTGCCCGCGTCCCCGGCCAGCGAGCGCTCGAGGTCCTCCAGCCAGGCGGCGGGGTTCACAGCCCGAGCTCGGTGCCGACTCCCGCCTCCCTTGCCCGCTCGAAGACGGCGTTCGCGAAGGCGGCGTCCAGCGCGCCGATGCCCAGGTTGCAGCAGAGGACGCGGGCGGGGGACCCTTCCCGCTCGAGCCCTTCGCCGACGTTCCCTTCCGGCGCCGTCCAGCCCTGGAAGTGGCCCTGCTCGCGGTAGTACTCGAACTGCCCGACGTCGTCGGCGAGGAAGAGGTCGGCGGCGGCGACGGTCTCGGCCTGGATGTAGAAGTCGAAGTCGATCGGGAGCGCGAGCCAGCGCTCACCCAGGTGCTCGGGCCGGATCGGCGGGCTCGGATCCTCGACGATCGGCCCCGCCGTGACGACGACCTCGGCGCCGGCGACCGCCTCCTCCCAGCCGTTCGCCGCCTGGACGAGGTCGCCGAGCCGCTCGATGCGCTCCGGATGCGGGTCCCAGGCGCTGATCGCGACGTCCGGGCTCAGCGCGCGCAGGAGCCGGGCATGGAAGAGCCCCTGCTCGCCGCAGCCGAGGATCGCCGCTCGGTTCCAGCGCTCCGGGGCGAACCGCCGGACGCAGACGCCGCTTGCGGCCGCGGTTCGAGCGGCCGTGATCTCGGCGCCGTCCATGACCGCCACCGGGAGTCCGGTCTCGGCGTCGTTCACGACGATTAGCCCGGTGATGTAGGGAAGACCGCGCCCCTTGTTCGCCGGGTAGCCGCCCACCCACTTGAGCGTGACGACGTCCTCGTCGCGCAGGTAGGCCGGCATTGCGTGGAGGAACGAGTCCTTGCGCGGGTGGACGCCCGGCTTGGGCGGCAGCTCGATTCGTCCTGCCGCCAGCGCCCGGTATGTGCGCTCGACAAGGTCGAGTTGCTCGAGCACGTCGGGCAGGAGTCCGGCGACCTCCCCGCGGTTGAGGAAGAGGAGCGTGCTCATCGCGACAACTCTATGAACGTAAGTTGACTCTTACGTAAGAAAGTGCTTAAATAGCGCTCGCACATGGAGGCCGCTATCCGTGCGCTTGCCGAGCCGCGTCGCCGGAGGATCCTCGAGCTCGTCAGGGAGGGCGAGCTGACCGCGGGCGAGATCGCGTCCGCGTTCGAGGTCACCCGTCCCGCCGTCTCCCAGCACTTGACCGTCCTCAAGCACGCCGGGCTCCTCGAGGAGCGGCGTGAAGGGACGAGGCGCCTCTATCGGGCGCGGGCGGAGGGGCTGGCGGACGTGCGTGAGTTCATCGAGACCTTCTGGGAGGGCCGGCTCGAGCGGCTACGGCTGGCGGCGGAGTTCGAGGAAGGGAGAAGGCGCAGTGGCAGTTCGCCAGGATGAGGCCGTCGAGCGCGAGGTGCGGGTCGCCGCGCGCCCGGAGACGGTGTTCGAGTTCCTCACCGACCCGGAGAAGCAGGTTCTCTGGATGGGGCGTCGGGCAGAGCTCGACGCTCGCCCCGGAGGGATCTATCGCGTGGAGATCAACGACCAAGTCACAGCTCGCGGTGAGTTCCTCGAGATCGAGGCGCCCGGCCGCGTCGTTTTCAGCTTCGGCTGGGAAGGTCAGCAGTCCGGAGAGGGTGAGCACGGCGTGTCGCCGGGCTCGAGTCGCGTCGAAGTGACGCTGGAGCCGGAAGGGGACGGCACGCTCGTCCGCCTGCGGCACTTCGACCTCCCCGAGCAGGCGCGCGAGATGCACGGCCAGGGCTGGCAGCTCTACCTCGACCGGCTGCAGATTGCGGCGGCCGGTGGCGACCCCGGTCCCGACCCGAACCTGTCGGCGGAATAGGACGTTTACGGTACGCGGGTGCCGCTCCTCACGGGCACCCGCGTCCTCGCTTTCGAGAACGGCCTCGCAGGGCCGCTTGCCACGCGGCTCCTCGCCGACCTCGGCGCCGACGTGGTCAAGGTCGAGCGGCCGGACGGCGGCGACGTCACCCGGTCGTGGGACACGATCGCGGCCGGCCTCTCCAGCGGCTTCGTCTGGGTGAACCGCGGCAAGCGGAGCGTCGCCCTCGACGTCAAGGACCCGGAGCACCGTCCGGCGATCGAGCGGCTGGTCGAGCGGAGCGACGTCTTCCTCCAGAACTTCACCCCGGGCTGGGCCGACCGCGTCGGCCTCGGTGAGGAAGCTGTGCGCGTGCTCCGGGGGGACGTCGTCTACGTCGACATCTCCGGCTACGGCCAGGACGGGCCGTACGCGCGAAAGAACGCCTACGACCTCGTCATGCAGGGAGAGGCCGGACTGATCGCGGTGACCGGCACGCCGGCCGAGCCGGCACGCGTCGGCATCTCGGTCTGCGACGTCGGCGCGGCCAGCTACGCAGCCGTCGCGACCCTCGGCGCGCTCGCCCGCCGGGCCGAGACGGGGGAGGGCGCCCGAGTGTCGGTCTCGCTCTTCGACACGATGGTCGACTGGCTGGGGTACTTCCCGCACATGTGGTGGCACAGGCGCGAGGCGCCGGCCCGGACGGGGATGCGGCACCCGGTCTTCTGTCCGTACGGCCCGTTTCCGGCCGGCGATGGAAGGCTTTTCGGCTTCGCGGTGCTCTCTCTCGAGCACTGGCGGGCGCTGTGTCTCGACGTCGTCGACCGCCCCGCGCTCCTCGCCGATCCGCGCTTCGCGACCAACGAGTCGCGGGTCGAGCACCGCGGCCTGCTCGAGCTGCTCTTGGAGGAGCTGTTCGGAGCGCGGTCTGCACGGGAGTGGCTCGACCTGCTCGAGGCTGCGCGCATTCCCTGCGGCGCCGTCAACGAGGTGCCGGACGTCGCCGAGCATCCGCAGCTGGCCCACAACCGCCTCGTCGTCGAGGTCGACTCACCCGCCGGACCGATCCCCGTGATCGGCAGCCCGTTCCTCGTCGACGGCGAGCGGCCGCCGTCGGGCCCGGTACCCGCGCTCGGCGAGCATACGGAGGAAGTCCTGCGAGAGCTCGGCTTGCCTCCGTCGGCGTGAAGGACCTCGCCCTCTACCTCGCGACGGGGGTTGCGTACATCGCTCTCGGCGTCGCTTTCCCCGAGCTCCTCTTCTCCTGGCCGGTGGGCGCGGCCTTCCTCCTCCTGGGCGTCTGGGTTCTACCCGCGCTCGTACGGCGGATCCTGCGATGAGCTGGGCGGCGCACGACCTCGAGCCCTACGTGATCCAGCGTCACTTCGGACGGAACGTCGCCTTCGTCCCGCTCCTGATCGGCTCGTACTCGCCGGACCTGGCGACGAAGTGGTTCGTCTACGGCGTGGACTTCCTCGGCATCGACCTCGGGGCGGCCGACCCGGCGCAGTTCCACCGAGGTTGGCCGGGTGCCGGTTTCCTCCACTCCCTGGCATTCGGAGCCGTGGTCGCCTTGATCATCCGCTACGTCTTCGGGAGCCGCCTCTGGGCAATCAGCTTCCTGCTCGGTCAGTGGGCCCACGCCATCACGGACATGGGCGACACCGTGGGCACGATGCTCTTCTTTCCCTTTTCGACCGCATTGGTGGACGTCGACGCCTGGGCCTACGCCGGGCAAAACGACCGCCTTGTCGATGCCGCTGCCTACCACAGTGGGATCGGCTTCGTCTGGGACGGCGTTTGGTCGTCCTCGCGCTCATGAGCTGGCGCGTGCTCACGCGGGACTACTTCGAGAACACGATCGTGGCCGCCGACCCGCGCTTCTGGGGCGCGCTTCGACGCGTTCTGCCCGAGACGGCGATTGTCGCGCTCTACCGCGCTGCCTTCTTCTACGGGATCTGCCGCTGGACTGCCTGGCTGATCTGGGCGCACATCCTCCACGACTACCCGTTCGACCTGAGCTGGGGCGGGCCCGACTGGGTGCCGAAAGTGGATCCCTGAGGGACGAGGCTTGGTCAGGCCGCCAGCTGCTCGACGAGCCGGCGCTCCTCGGGCCCAAACCAGGGCGGCGTGCCCGCAGCTGCGTTCTCACCGGCGTGAGCCGGGTTGCGGGTAGCCGGTATCACACCCGTCACGCGCCGATCGGAGAGCGCCCACTTGAGCAGTGCCTGCGCCCAGCCGGCGACTCCGAGCGGCTCGAGCTCGCGCGGATCCGGGGCCGGAATGAGCGAGCCGGCGCCGCCGAGCGGGCGCATCACGATCACACCGACGCCGAGCTCCTCGGCAAGCGGCAGGATCTTCCGCTCAACCTCGCGCTCGCGCGGGTTGAGTGGGATCTGGATCGCATCGATCCGTCCGGTGCGCATCACCTCGGCGAGCTCGTCGAAGGCGCCTGCGGAGTAATGCGTCGCTCCGAGAAACCTGATCCTTCCCGCGTCGCACTCATGCTCGAGCCAGTTCAGGTGCTCGCGCCAGGCGACGAGGTTGTGCACCTGCTCGAGGTCGACGTGCCCGCCGAGATACCGAAGCTGAGCTTCGAGCTGCTCGCGACCCTGCGACACCGAGGAGGTCCAGATCTTCGTCGCTACGAACGCTTCCGGCCGACGCTCCCTGAGCGCACGGCCCAGCACGCGCTCGGCGCGGCCGTACATGGGCGAGGAGTCGACGAGCGTCGTGCCGCCGTCGAAGGCGGCCTCGACCACGGCGTCGGCGACACCTTGCTCGGCATCCGGCAGGTCGAGCGTCGCCCAGGTCCCCAGGCCCACAACGGGCAGCTCGACGCCGGTGCGCCCGAGTGCCCGCCGCTCCATACTGTCTGCCACCATGCCCCCGGCGAGCCTACTCGATGCTCCCCAGCTCGCCGCCGCCCGCATCGACGCGCGCGCATCCGGCGAGAACTTTCCGGTCGTCTCGTTCCTGGCGCCGCGCTTTGCCCGCCCGCATCTCCGCGCCGTCTACGGGTTCGCGCGGCTCGTGGACAACCTCGGTGACGAGGCGGCCGGCGACCGCGACGCGCTGCTCGACGAGCTCGAGCGCGAGCTCGAAGGGCCGCCGCGCACCGAGCTCATGCGACGCGTGCACGCGACGATCGCCGACCGTGGGCTGCGGCTCGAGCCCTTCCGCCGCCTGATCGAGGCGAACCGGATCGACCAGCTGCGCCGCCGCTACGAGACCTGGGAGGACACGCGCGAGTACTGCACGTACTCGGCGGACCCTGTCGGTCGCCTGGTGCTCGGCATCTACGGCCGGGCGGACGAGCCCGAGCTCGTCGCCATGAGCGACGCGGTCTGCACGGGGCTCCAGCTCACCAACTTCCTCCAGGATCCGCCGCGCGATCTCTCGCTCGGGCGTGTCTACCTGCCGCAGGAGGACCTGCGGCGCTTCGCGGTAGCGGACGACGACCTCGCGGGGCCTCTGACCGCGCCGGTCGCGGAGCTGCTGCGCTACGAAGGCGGTCGCGCACGCGCGCTCCTGGAGCAGGGCCTGCCGCTCCGACAGGCGCTCGGAGGGCGGGCAGGGATATCGGTGGCGCTCTACGCGCGTGGCGGGCTGGCCGCGCTCGAGGCCCTCGAGCGCGCCGGGTGGGACGTCTTCAGCGGGCGGCCGGCGCCTACTCGGCTGACCTTCGCCCGGTTGGCGCTGCGGGAGCTCGTGCGGCAGTGAGAGTCGAGGACGCCTACGCCGAGGTCGTCCGGATTACGCGCCGAGAGGCGCGGAACTTCGCCTGGGGAATCGCCGTCCTGCCCCGACCCAAACGACTGGCCGTCGCAGCGCTCTACGCCTTCGCACGCCGCGTCGACGACATTGCCGACCACGCCGGTCTCCCCGCCGCTGAGCGCCGTCGCAGGCTGGAAGCCTGCCACGTGGCCGTGGAGGCGCTTCCCGGCGCGCCCGCCGACGACGCTGTGCTGGTCGCGCTGGCCGATGCGACAAGGCGCTATCCGGTGCCGCAAAGCGCTCTGCTCGACCTGGTCGCCGGCGGGCTCATGGACGCAGAGAAGGTCCGCTATGCGAGCTGGGAGGAGCTGCGCGAGTACTGCCGTTGCGTCGCCGGCGCCGTCGGGCTTGCCTGCACGGCCGTCTACGGGCCGAGTGACGCGGCCGCCGCCGAGCCGCGCGCCGAGGCGCTCGGGCTCGCTCTGCAGCAGATCAACATCATGCGCGACGTGCCCGAGGACTGGCGCTTGGGGCGCGTGTACCTACCGCAGGACGAGCTCGCGCGCTTCGGCGTCACCGAGCCGGAGGTCGCGGCCGGCCGTGTCGGCCCCTCCTGGCACGCCCTGATGGAGCACCAGGCGGCGCGGGCCGAGACGCTCATGCGAGACGGCCTCGGGCTTCTTCCCCTGCTGGATCGACGCAGCGCGCTCTGCGTGCGCGCCTTCGCCGGCATCTACCGGGGGCTCCTGACGCAGATGCGGAGTCGTGGCTACGACGTCTTCTCGCGGCGGCCGCAGCTGTCGGCGGTCGGCAAGCTGCGGGCGGTCGCCGCGCTGTGAGGTCCGTCGTCGTCGGCGGCGGGCTCGCCGGTCTCGCTGCCGCACTCGACCTCGCCGACGCGGGCCAGGACGTCACCCTCCTGGAAGCTCGTCCAACCCTCGGAGGCGCGGTGCAGACGCTGCCGGAACGGGAGGGTGATCCCGACCCACCGCCGGACAACGGCCAGCACATCGCGCTCGGCTGCTGCACGGAGTACCTGAGCTTCCTGGCGCGGATCGGACAGGCCGGCTCGATACGGCGCGAGCGGCTCGCGCTGCCGGTGATCGCCGAGGACGGCAGCGTGGCGCGCATCGCGCCGGGTGCGCTCGGAGTCCTTCGCTACCGGCACGTCTCGCTGGGGGAGCGGCTCGGGATCGCCCGGGTGGCCCGGTGGCTCGGCCGTTTGGATCCCGCACGGCACGAAGGCGAGAGCTTCGCCGAGCTGCTCCGGCGGCAGGGCCAGCCGCAGGCCGCGGTCGACCGCTTCTGGGATGTCTTCATGCGCCCGGCGCTGAACCTGCGCTGCGAGGAGGTGAGCGCTGCGCCCGCGCTCTTCACCGTCCAGACGGCGCTGCTCGGAGAGCGGGAGGCGAGCGATTTGATCCTCCCGCTCGCGCCGCTCGGGGCGATGCACGGTGAGGCAGCCGGCGCCGCCCTTCGCGACCGGGGAGCGATCGTGCGGACGGGCGAGCGCGTTGCGGGGCTCGAGCACGGGGCGGTGGTGCTGGCCGACGGCGACCGCCTCGAGGCTGACGTCGTCGTTGTCGCTCTCCCCCCTCAGGAGAGCGCACACCTGCTCGGGGAGCCCGATCCCGGGCTCGAGGACTCGCCGATCGTGAGCGCCCACCTGCTCTTCGACCGGCAGATCCTCGCTTTCGAGCTCGCCGCGCTGCTCGGGAGTCCGGCGCACTGGGTCTTCGACCGGGGCGCGCTGACCGGACGGCGGCCGGAGCGGGGGCAGTACCTGACCGTGGTCTCGAGCGGGGCGCCGGAGCTGCTCGAGGTGCGCGGTCGCGCGCTCGTCGACCTGCTGGCCGGCGAGCTGACCTCGCGGCTCGGGGCGGCCGAGCTCCTGTGGTCGCGGGTCAGCCGGGAGCCGGCCGCGACCTTCGCCGCCCTCCCGGGCACCGCTGCGCGCCGACGCGGCGTGGAGACGGGGCGACCCGGCGTCGCCCGCGCTGGGGCGTGGACGGACACCGGCTGGCCGGCGACGATGGAGAGCGCGGTGCGAAGCGGCCGGGCCGCCGCACGCCACCTCCTCGAGTCGGCGCGGACGGGGGCACCCGCGTGAAACACTTAACTAGTGGGGCACCCCTCTCCCACCACCCGCCTTCGAGCGTACAGCGGAAAAGCGCGCGCGTGGCGCGCGGATTGTGACGGGAGGGTGACAGGTTGAGCGCTACTCGAGAGCGGGCCGAGAGAACGCAGAAGCCGGTCGGGAGCGACCTCGACCGGACGCTCGACCGCGCCGTTCAGCGCCTGCTCTCCTTGCAAAAGCCGGGCGGCTGGTGGGTCGGCGAGCTCGAGTCGAACGTGACCATGACCGCCCAGCACCTCCTGCTGCTCGAGTTCCTGCGGCTGCGGGACGAGGAGACGACCCGGCGGTGTGCGAACGAGCTGCTGGCGCGCAGGCGCCCCGACGGCCTCTGGGCGATCTACTGGGGCGGAGAGCCGGATCTGGCGGCGACGCTCGAGTCGTACGCGGCGCTTCGCCTCGCCGGGCTCTCCGCGGACGACGAGCGGCTCGCGCCCGCCCGCCGCTTCTGCGAAGAGCGGGGCGGCATCGGCGGCGCGCGTGTCTTCACCCGCATCTGGCTCGCGCTCTTCGGCCTCTGGCCCTGGGAGGAGATCCCGCAGATCCCGCCCGAGCTGATCCTGCTGCGACCTTCGCTGCCGCTTTCCGTCTACGGCTTCGCCTGCTGGGCGCGACAGACGGTCGTCCCGCTCTCCGTCGTCCTCCACTACCGGCCGGTCCGCAATCTGCCCCCGGACCGCGCCTGCCACGAGCTGAATCTCGGCCCGGCTCCACGCAAGGCGACGATCGGTCTCGCCAGCGACCGTGCGCTCGCGTGGTACGGGAGCCGCTCGGTCCAGCCCGGCCGCGAGCGAGCGTTGGCCGAGGCCGAGCGCTGGATTATCGATCGCCAGGAGCTCGACGGCTCCTGGGGTGGGATCCAGCCTCCGTGGGTCTGGTCGCTGATCGCGCTGGCGTGCCGCGGCCACGGGCTCGACTCGCCGTACCTGCGCCGAGGGCTCGATGGCTGGAAGCGCTTCCTGGTCGAGGACGGAGAGCGGCTGCGCCCCGAGGCGTGCCAGTCGCCGGTCTGGGACACCGGCCTGGCCGTGCTCGCACTGCGGGCCGCGGGCGTTCCCGCCGACGAGCCGGCGCTTCAGCGGACAGGCGAATGGCTTCTGGCCGAGGAGATCCGGCAGCGCGGCGACTGGGCGGTCCGGCGCCCGGGGCTCGAGCCAGGCGGGTGGGCCTTCGAGTACGACAACGACCTCTACCCGGATATCGACGACGCCGCCCTCGTGGCGCTGGCGCTCGAGGAGCTCGATACCGGAAGCGGCGCGGTCGCTCGCGCGAGCCGGTGGATGGCGGGGATGCAGAGCAGGAACGGCGGCTGGGGCGCCTTCGACGCCGACAACGACGCCGACTGGCTCTACAAGATCCCCTTCTGCGACTTCGGCGCGGTCACCGACCCGCCCTCCGTCGACGTCACCGCTCACGTCGTCGAGCTGCTCGCGCGCAAGCGCGGGTACGAGGAAGCGGTGCGCCGAGGGCTCGAGTACATGCTCGACGAGCAGGAGGAGGACGGATCCTGGTTCGGGCGCTGGGGCGTCAACTACGTCTACGGCGTCGGCGCGGCGCTGCCGGCGCTCGAGGCCGCGGGCCTCCCGCCGGAGCACCTGGCCGTCCGCGGGGCCGTCGCCTGGCTGGAGGCTCACCAGAACTCGGACGGCGGCTTCGGCGAGGACTGCCGCTCCTACGACCACGGCGAGGCGGGGCTCGCCTGGCGCGGTCGAGGCGAGTCGACGCCCTCCCAGACTGCGTGGGCGCTGCTCGGCCTCGTCGCCGCCGGCGAGGCGTGCTCCGACTGCGCCACTCGCGCGGTCGCGTGGCTCTGTAAGACGCAGAGGCGAGACGGCGGCTGGGACGAGGACCACTTCACCGGCACGGGCTTCCCGCGTGACTTCCTCATCAACTACCACCTCTACCGGGAGGTGTGGCCGGTCCTGGCGCTCGGGCGCGTCCGTCGAGCGATCGCCTCGTGAAGGTCTACGTCACGGGGGCGAGCGGCTTCGTCGGCGGCCACGTCGCCCGCGAGCTGCGCGAGCGCGGCGCCGACGTCCGGGACGAGCGCGTCGACCTGCTCGACCGCGCCGGCCTCGAGCGGGTCGTCGCAGAGTGCGACGCCGTCGTCCACGTCGCCGCGCTCTACAGCTTCGACGCGGCGCCCGAGGCGTTCGAGCGGGTCAACGTCGAGGGGACGCGCACCCTGCTCGACGTCGCTGCGCAGGCCGGTGTGCGCCGCGTGGTGCACTGCTCGACGGCCGGCACCTGCGGGCCGGTGCCGGGCCGACAGGCCACCGAGGAGGACGAGCCGCCGTCCTGGGATCTCGACGTCCCCTACAAGCGGACGAAGCTCGCCGCCGAACGACAGGCGCTCGAGGCGAGTGCCGTCGTCGTCAACCCGACGACGCCGGTCGGCGACGGAGACACGAAGCCGACGCCGACGGGCCGGATGATCGCGAACGTCGCTCGGGGCCGAATGCCTGCCTACGTCGGGACCACCGGGCTCAATGTCGTCGACGTGCGCGACGTCGCCCGGGGGCACGCGCTCGCGCTCGAGCACGGCGAGCCTGGGCAGCGGTACCTGCTCGGAGGCGTCGACCTCAGCCTCGCCGACCTCTTCGCCGCAATCGCGCGGCTGGCCGGGCGTCCACGGCCGCGCCTGCGTGTTCCGTATGCTGTTGCCGAGATGGCTGCCGTCGCCCGAATCGCCAACCGGGATGAGGTCAGGCTGGCCAGGCTGCCGATGTACTTCTCATCGGCGAAGGCTCGCAGTACACTCGGCTACGAGCCGGGCCCCGTAGAGCCCGCTCTCGCCCGTGCCGTCACCGAGGCGCTCTCGAAGGGAGGAACATGAAGTTTCCGCTTCGCAGCACCGTCCAGATCGGGCGCTACGTCGCCTCGCAGAAGGGCAAGGACCGGTATCCGCTCGTGATCATGCTGGAGCCCACGCTGGGCTGCAACATCGCCTGCATCGGCTGCGGGAAGATCCGCGAGTACGAGTCGAACAAGGCGCGCCTGACCGTCGAGGAGTGCCTGCAGTCGGCGGTCGAGTGCCCCGCGCCGGTCATCTCCATCTGTGGCGGCGAGCCGCTGATCTTCAAGGGCATCGAGGATGTCGTGGCGGGCTTCCTCGAGATGAAGCGGAACATCCAGCTGTGCACGAACGCGCTCCGGCTCGTCGACATGCTCGACCGCTTCGAGCCGAACCCGCGGCTCACGTTCGTCGTCCACCTCGACGGCATGCAGGAGATCCACGACTACATCTGCGACTACCCGGGGCTCTGGGACATCGCGATCGAGGCGATCCGAACGGCACGGGACAACGGCTTCCGCGTGACGACGAACACCACGATCTTCAAGGAGACCGAGGTCGACGACGTCATCCAGATGATGGAATACCTCACGAACGAGGTCGGCATCGACGGGATGCTCGTCGCCCCCGGCTACCAGTACTCCCAGATCGACCCGAACCTGACGATGACGCGCGAGGAGCACGAGGCGAAGTTCCGCCTCATCCGCGACTCGGTGCGGCAGCACGGGTACAAGTGGCTCGCGAGCCCTCTCTACCAGGACTTCCTCACCGGCGAGCGCATGCTCCCCTGCGCGCCCTGGGGCTCGGTCACGCGGAACCCGTACGGCTGGAAGGGCCCGTGCTACCTGCTCACCGACGGCATCTTCCCGACGTACGAGGCGCTGGTCAACGGGATCGAGTGGGAGCGCTACGGGCCTGGCAACGATCATCGCTGCGAGCACTGTGGGATCCATTCCGGCTTCGAGCCCGCCGCGACGATCGCGACGACCTCGAGCGTGAAGGAGACCGTCAGGAGCCTCGCATGGACGTTCCGCTAGCAGCTCCGGAGAGCGCCGGCGCACGGTCCGAAACCGGGTCTCCGCTGATGCTCGCCTGCCCTCTCGCAGTCGAGGAGAAGGCTGCCCGCGCCGGGGGCGCGAGGGCGGCTCGGATCGGCCTGGGCGCGGGCCTCCCGCTTCCGGAGGGGCGCCTCGTCGCCTTTGGGCTGACGGGAGCGCTCGTGGACGGGCTCGCGCCCGGGACGCTCGTGACCGCGCGACGGGTCGTGGCGGCGGACGGGACCGTCCTGTGGGAGGACGAGCCCCTGCACGTGCCGGGCGCCGTGATCGGCGTCGTCTGTGACGCCGGAGCCATCGTCGACGACGCGACGGCGAGACGCGAGCTCGCACGTCGCACCGGTGCCGTCGCCGTGGACATGGAGAGCGCGACCCTGGCGGCGACAGGTCGTCTCGCCGGCGTCGTCCGAGCGGTTTCCGACACGCCGGAGGAGCCGATTAGCCGGCTCGGCCAGGCAGCTCTGCCCGACGGGCGCACGAACTGGAGGGTCGTCCTGCGGGCGCTTTTGTCGGAGCCGCGCGCGACATTCCGCACCGCCCTGGCGGCGAAGCGGGCTCTCACCTCGCTCCGCTTCGCCGCGGCGGCTCTCGCGCCGGAGGCCGCGCCGTGAGCAGGCGCGTCCTCGTCGCCAGCCCTCGCAGCTTCTGCGCCGGCGTCGTTCGCGCGATCGACATCGTCGAGAAGCTCCTCGACCAGCACGGGCCGCCGGTCTACGTCCGGCACGAGATCGTCCACAACGTGCACGTCGTCAGAGACCTCGAGGCCCGCGGCGCCGTCTTCGTCGACTCGGAGGCTGACGTTCCGGAGGGGGCGCTCGTCGTTCTCTCCGCCCACGGCGTCTCGCCGCAGGTGTACGACCGGTGCGCCGAGCGCGGGCTCAAGGTCGTCGACGCCGTCTGCCCGCTCGTCTCCAAGGTGCACGCCGAAGCGCGCCGCTACGCCACCAGGGGCCACAAGATCGCGCTGGTCGGGCACGCCGGCCACGTCGAGGTGGAGGGCACGATGGGGGAGGCGCCCGATTCGATCGTCCTCGTCGAGACGCCTGAGGACGTGGACGGGCTCGAGCTCGAGGAAGGCCAGAGCCTCGCCTATCTGACGCAGACCACGCTCTCGCTCGACGACACCGCCGACGTCGTCCAGGCGCTCCGCGACCGCGCGCCCGATCTCGTCGGGCCGCCGTCGGCCGACATCTGCTACGCGACGCAGAACCGGCAGGACGCCGTCAAGCGCGTCTGCGAGGAGGCGACGGTCGTCCTCGTCGTCGGATCGAAGACCAGCTCGAACGCGAACCGACTGGTCGAGGTGGCGCAGAGCCGCGGCGCCGACGCCTATTTGATCGACGACGAGCGCGATCTCGAGGCGGTCTGGCTCGAGGGGCACGAGACGGTCGGGCTGACCGCCGGCGCCTCTTCGCCCGAGATCCTCGTCGAGCGCGTAGTGGCCCGGCTCGACGAGCTCGGCTATCACGATCGCGAGGACGTCGAGATCGCGCGCGAAGACGTCTTCTTCCGCCTGCCCGCCGAGCTCCGGTAACTTCTCGCGATGAAGGCGAGCGTCGCCTACCCCGGGCGCGACGGCGCGCATAGCGCAGCCGCGTGCGACCGGCTGTTCCCGCGTGGGGCCGACCTCGTCTCGCTGCCGAGCTTCACGGCCGTGGTCGAGGCCACCGCCGAGGGTGAGGTCGCGTTCGGCGTCCTCCCGATCGAGAGCTCGCTCTCGGGACCGGTGAACGAGACGCACGACCTGCTCTACGACTCGCCGCTCTCGATCACCGGGGAGACGATCCTCCCGATCCGGCATTGCCTCATCGGCCCGGCCCTCGTCCCGCTCGAGGAGATCCGCGTCGTCCGCTCGCACCCCGCTGCCCTCGACCAGTGCCGGCGGCTTCTCGCCGCCATGCCGTGGGCGACTGCGATCGCGGCGGCGACGACCGCGGATGCCGCGCACCAGGTGGCCGAGGACGACGATCCCTCCGAGGCGGCCGTCGCCAGCGAGCGCGCCGCGACCATGTACGGGCTCACCGTGATCGCGGGCGACGTCGGCGATCATCCCGAGGCGTACACGCGCTTCGTCTCCGTCGCGCCGTACACGCGCCTCGACCGGGAGAGCGAGGGCTGGCGGACGGCGTTCTCGTTCGTCACCGACCATCAGCCGGGCGCGCTGCACCGCGCGATCGAGCCCTTCGGCCGTCACCGGCTCGACCTCGTCCAGCTCGTCTCCCGGCCGATCCCGCGGACGCCCTGGCGCTACAGGTTCGATGCGGTGCTCGCCGGCCACCCGCTCGACGAGGTCGTGAGCGAGACCCTCGCCGAAGTGCAGGGCCTGACTCGCGAGCTCCGCGTCTTCGGCTCCTACCCCGCCCACGCGTAGCGCGAGGCCGCGCGCCCTGCGGGACCCGCGCTACGAGGCCGACCGCAAGGTCTTCTCGTAGCGGACGTGCTCGCGGGCGACGGTCATGCCCGCCCGCTCGTAGAGCTCCTTCGCGCCGGTGCGGTTCCACGAATCGACCACGAGGCCGAGCTCCTTGCGGCCGCGGCGGCTGAACTCGGACATCGCCTGGCGAAGCAGCGCGGTGCCCAAGCCGCGCCGACGCCAGTCGCGGGCAACGGCCAGCTGACGGATCCAGCCCTCATCCTCGTAGTTGGGACAGAGGACGCAGCCGACGATCTCGCCCTTCGACTCGGCGATGAACCAGAGCCCCGGCTCGAACGCGTCGCGGTCGATCATGAACGCCTGCCACTCCTCGAAGGACTCGGCCGTATGCCGCTCGTTGTCCGCGAAGGCGTCTTGAACCAGCGCGTAGACGGCGCGCGTGTCGCGCTCCTGGTCGAAGGTGCGGACGATGACGCCCTCGGGCCAGGCAGGTGGCGGCGGCTGCTCCTCCAGCGGCATGGACATCCGCCAGTACGTCCGGACGGGCTCATAGCCGTGGTTCTCGAGGAGTCTCCGCGCGCTCTCGTGGGTCGACGTGACCACCTGGCCGAGGAGAACCTTCTGCCCCGGCGCCGCCCGTTCGAGGCCGCGCCGCTCCGACCAGTCGAGCAGCTGCTTGCCGAGGCCGCGGTTTCGATATTCGGGATGGACGTAGACGTCGACGTAGTCGTTTCGGATGAAGGCGGCGTAGGCTGCGAGGCGGCCGTCCTCCTCGACGACGACCGCGTCGAGCGCGAGGTCGAAGCCGGGCATGTTCCAGTCGGTCAGGAGATCGTCGAGCTCGAAGTCAGGAGCTCCGAGCTCGTGGATGTCGCAGGCGATGACGAGATCCGTCACGGCCTGCGCCTCGTCCTGCCTGGGGGCGCGCATCGTCTCCACGACCGGCATTGTCTCAGTAGAGGGTCGCAGCGAGTCGGCGTCGGTAGCTGACCGCGATCGGGTCCTCCGTCCCGAGCTCGCCGAAGAGGGCGACCATGATCTGCCGGATGCGCTCGCGCCGCTCGGGATCGGCCGTCTCGAGCTCGCCGAGGAGCCATTCCAGGGCGCGCTCGTAGTCGTGCTCCGCGAGCGGCCCGAGGATCTCGGGGAACTCTCCGGACTCGGCGAGCTCCTCGAGCAGCCGCTCCGAGGCGGGCGGGCCCAGGAGCCTGTCGAGGAACTCCGCGACCGCCGGGGCCGGCAGCGCGCCGGCGAACTCGTCGACGACCTCGCCGTTTCGGAAGGCCTTCACGTTCGGGATGCCGCGTACGCTGTAGCGCTCCGCGAGATCCTGGTTGGCATCGGTGTCGACCTTGGCGAGGACGACGGCGCCGTCGCGCTCCTCCACGGCCTTCTCGAGCACCGGGGTCAGCATCTTGCATGGGCCGCACCAGTCCGCCCAGAAGTCGACGACGACCGGCACGGTCCTCGACCGCTCCAGCACGTCCTGCTCGAAGGTTTCCGTGGTGACGTCCATCTCAGATGGCTGCGAGCACGGCGCCCACGAGCCCGGGCAGGGCCCGGGTGTCGTAGCCGCCTTCCAGGACGAACGCTACCCGCTCGGAGATGCCCACCGCAGCCCGCCCGAGCGCCGCGAACCCCTCCCCCGTCGCCTCGAGGCCGGCGAGCGGGTCGGCGGCGGCGGCGTCGAAGCCGGCCGAGACGAGCAGGAGGTCGGGGCCGAAGGCGCTGAGCGCAGGCGCGATCGTTCCCTCGACCGCCGCCAGCATCGCCTCGTCGCCCGACCCGGCAGGGAGCGGGACGTTTAGAGTCGTCGCGTTCCCCTCGCCCGGCCCGCCGGACCCCGGGTAGAAGGGCCACTGGTGGAGGGAGGCGAAGAAGACGGTCTCGTCGTCCCAGAACACCTCCTGCGTCCCGTTCCCATGATGCACGTCCCAGTCGAGGATCCCGATTCGGGAGACGCCGAGCTCACGCTGGGCGAAGCGCGCCGCGACCGCGACGTTGTTGAAGATGCAGAAGCCCATCGCGCGAGCCGGGAGCGCGTGGTGGCCGGGTGGCCTGGCCAGCGCGAAGCCGCCGAGCTCGACCGCCCGAATCGCGGCGCCCGCGGCCAGGAGGGCGACGTCGTACGTCGTCTCGGAGCAGAGCGTGTCGGGGTCGAGAAGCGTCGGTCCACCGCTCGCGGAGACGAGGCGCACCGCCTCGACGTAGTCGGGCTCGTGCACGGCTGTGATCTCCTCGACCGAAGCCGGCCGCGCCTCCACGAACTCCAGGAACGCCTCCTGGAGGGCCCGCAGCCGCTCCTGCCCCTCCGGATGACTGCCGGTCGGGTGAAGCTCCGCGAACGCCCGATGGCTGACGAGCGGGATCACCCGCGCCGGCGCACGTGCTCGGGACCGACGTCGGCCGGGGTCGGGCAGCCGAGCAGGAGGAGCGCGAGCGCGATCTCGGCCCGGAAGAGCTCGAGGACGTGGCGGGCGCCGTCCTCTCCTCCGGCGGCGAGGCCCCAGAGGGCCGGTCGGCCGATGAACGCCGCCTGCGCCCCGAGCGCGAGCGCCATCGCCACGTCGGTTCCCCTGCGGATGCCCCCGTCGAGGTAGACCTCGGCGCGCCCCGCGACCGCCTCGGCCACCTCGGGGAGGGCATCGAGGGTCGCCGAGACGCCGTCCAGCTGCCGGCCGCCGTGGTTGGAGACGACCATGCCCGAGCAGCCGTGCTCGCACGCGAGGACCGCGTCCTCGGCAGTGAGGATGCCCTTGACGACGAGCGGCAGGGAGCACTCGGACCGGAGCCATTCGAGATCGCGCCAGGTGAGGCTCGTGTCCACCATCCCGCTCAGCGTGTCGTGGAAGTACTCGGTGTCCACGAGCGCCCGTGGGAGATTCGGCGTGGGGAGGTCCGCCGGCAGCTTGAAGCCGCTGCGGAGGTCGCGCTCGCGCGGACCCGCGGCCGGGAGGTCGACTGTGAGGACGAGCGCCGAGAAGCTCGCTTCCGCTGCCTCGGCCACGAGCTCGCTCGTGAAGACGCGGTCGCGCGACCAGTAGAGCTGGAACCAGCGCAGCGCTTCCGGCGCCGCCTCGGCAAGCTCGCGCGGGCGGACACTTGCCAGGGAGGAGAGCGTGTAGACGGTCTCCGCGGCGGCCGCGGCCCGGGCGAGCGCGCCTTCACCGCCCGGATGCGCGACGCGCTGGAGCGATGTCGGCGCCACGCCGAGCGGCATCGCGATCCCGGTCCCGAGCGCCGACGTCCGCGTGCTCACCTCGCTGACGTCCACGAGCATCCGCGGCCGCAAAGCTCGGCGCCGGAACGCCTCTTCGTTCTCCCGGAGCGTGGTCTCGTCGCCGGCTCCGCCGGCGACGTATCCCCAGTACCCGGGCTCGCAGGCAGCTTCGGCAAGGCGCTCGTAGTCAGCGACGTTGATCGGCCGAGGGTCGCTCACAGGCCAACCTTTGGCCTGTGAGCGTGGGGAGGGTGTGTGAGGGAACCGGGAGGTTCCCTCACTGTCTCGAAGAAGGGGGCTCGTGGGGGAAACATGGGTTTCCCCCCGGGAGCCCGCCGGAAGGGCGCGACGTTCCAGCCACCGCCCGCTCGCCGAACTCG
>Ga0081538_10001867_pt1 | contig 21221 bp, 20 predicted proteins | sample TabmetS5T2R1_FD_71022 | JGI IMG/M metagenome (GOLD analysis project Ga0081538, IMG submission 71022) | Tabebuia heterophylla rhizosphere microbial communities from the University of Puerto Rico - S5T2R1 | ecosystem: Host-associated > Plants > Roots > Rhizosphere ...
GCTGGAGGTGCTGACCGGGCGCGAGCGCGAGGTCGCGGTCGCGGTCGCCCAGGGCCTGAGCAACGCCGAGATCGGCCGGCGCCTGTTCATGAGCGAGGCCACGGTCAAGGCCCACGTCAGCCGCGTCCTGGCCAAGCTCGGCCTGACCAACCGGGTGCAGGCCGCCATCCTGGTCCACGACGCCGGCCTCGGCGGGACCTAGGCGTCCGGCCGTCAGGCCGCCCCGGCGATCCAGCGGGCGAACAGGTCGGCGTACCGGCCGCCGCGGGCGCGCAGGTCGGCCGGGGCGCCGGACTCGACGATGCGGCCGTCCTCTACGACCGCGATCTGGTCGGCCTGGGCGATGGTGGACAGCCGGTGGGCGATCACGATGGTGGTCCGCCCGGCCCGCAGGCGCTGGAGGGCGTCGGTGATGCGGGCCTCGCTGGCCGCGTCCAGGTTGCTGGTGGCCTCGTCCAGGATCAGCAGGGCCGGGTCGGCGATCCAGGCCCGGGCGAAGGCGACCAGCTGGCGCTCCCCGGCGGCCAGGAGGGCGCCGCGCTCGCCGACCTGGGTGTCGTAGCCGTCGGGCAGGCCGGCGATGACCTGGTCGGCCCCGACCGCCCGGGCGGCCGCCTCGACCTCGGCCCGGGTCGCCTCGGGGCGGCCGAAGCGGATGTTGTCCAGCACCGTGCCCGAGAACAGGAACCTATTCTGTGGGAGTTAGTACTGGTGAGGGTCGGATCACCGGGTATTCCCGTCGGTTACGTTGGTTCTTCGCGTAGCGGGCTGGGCGGCGGTGATGCCCTGCCATGCCCGCGCACGGTCGGCGCCGTCGAGCCGGTGCGGTGTCACAGGCATGGTGTGGCGGCGGGGCAATTCGATTGAGGCTCATCCCGCCAGCAACCGGCCGCGCGCCAACCGTCCGTACTGGCCGTACTGGTGTGACGGGCGGCCCCGGCCTTGGCGAGCACCTCATCGCGCCAGCAATTCTCCCCGATCACCGACCTCTACCGCGCCTGGGCGAGCCCGACAACACTGGCAGCGTGGCAGCCGCCGACCCAGGCCGGCCGCTGGTCGGAGTAGGCTGCCCAGCCCCGGCGCGGGAGAGGATCCCTCTTGACCACCCAGGTGCTGACCGGCCTGCTGCTGCTGGTGCTGCCGGTCGCCTACAACCTGTTCTTCACCCTGTTGGCCCGCAGCTTCGGCTACCCCGACATCCTGCGTCGACCAACCGGCCAGGTCCTGGAGCGGTTCGCCGCCGGCGGCAGCCGTCTGGTCCTCATCTGGTGGGGGTTCGCCATGAGCGCGGTCCTGTTCGCCCCGGCCGTGGTGCTGGTCTCGGCCACCCTGGCCGACGCCGACCCGACCGTGCTTGCCCTGGCCACGGCCATCGGGCTGCTGGCCGCCCTGGTCCAGTTCCTGGGCCTTGTCCGCTGGCCGTTCGCCGTCCCCCATCTGGCCCGCCTCGCCGGTGACCCGGGGACCACCCCGGCGACCCGCGACGCTGTCGAGGTCGTCTTCCAGACCCTCAACCGCTACCTGGGGGTGGCCGTCGGTGAGCATCTGGGCTATCTGCTCACCGGCGGGTGGACGGCCCTGGCCGGTGTCGCCCTCATCCAGTCCGACCTGCTGCACCCGCTGTTCGGGATCGTCGGGCTGCTGCTGGCGCCGCTGTTTGTGCTCGGGTCGCTGGAGTTCGTCGGTCCCTTCGAGGTGGGCGGCTGGAAGCTGGCCGGCACCCTGGTCCCATTCGCCTACATCGGCTGGTCGGTGTGGCTGCTGGCCCTCGGCATCGGCCTGCTTGTCACCGCCTGATCCCGGGTCCGCCTCGGCAGGCGCTCACCCACCGCTAGTGGATGTGTCGTCCTCCGGCTCGAACACCCGACGGATCTCGATCTCACCCGTGGCGCCATACTCGCCGGGGTAGATCCGGGAAAGCGCTTCGAACGGGGCCCGCTTGCCCCAGTCCACGGCCTCGTCCATCGACGACACCTGGAGGATCCAGTAGCCCGCGATCAACTGTTTCGACTCGGGGAACGGCCCGTCGATGACGGTGCGGTTCCCTTCGGCGAACTTGACCCGCCTCCCCTCGGCGCTCGGGAGCAGCCCGGCCAGGTCCAGGAGCACGCCGGCCTGCTGCAGCTCGTCGTTGTACCTGCCCATCGCGGCCAGGAGCTCCTGGCTGGGCGCGGCGCCCGGTTGCGGATCCCCCTTGATCATCAACATCACCCGCATGTCAAGTCTCCTTCCTCTCCGAGCCGGACCGGCGACGACACGACGGAGCTTGAACCGCAAGGTGACGACGAGATCGGGCCGACGTCACTTTATGACGCGGAAGGTGAGATGCGTCACCCCCGCGCCCTCGATCACCCTCGTGCGCTCCAGGTCGATCGGGCCGGTGTCGAGGTGGTCGAACAACGAGACGCCGCCCCCGAGCAAGACGGGCACCAGGTCGAGAGGGTGTTTGCCACCCCACCCATCGGTGAGGTCGAAGGTCCTTCGACCAAACACCAACGCCCCGGTCGTTTCCCACGTCTCGCGCAAGAAGTCGGCGGTCTGGGCTGAGACCCTGAAGACCATGTCGGTGCCAGGCGGCCGGTAGTCGGTGTCGCCAGCGGCGTACCATGCCAAGAGCCGCTCGCCGTCGTGCTCTATAGGTGCTGCAGCGCCGTCGTTCGGCCCACTGATAAACCCGTCGAGCAAGACTGCGAGCCCGGTGCGGACTTTCCCCATGTTCGTTCTCCTTCCCATAGGTCTGCGCGAAGCCAGCGGACTCCGACTCCGGCGTCGTCAGAGACCCAGGGTTGGAGGCAGACCCCGGATCGATGCCGGAGCATTGCGCCCGGGGATCCGTGATCCGAGCGGCGGGCCACCCCTCATACGGTGATGACGGTCTTCCCTTGGGTGGACCGCTCTCCGACATACCGGATCGCCTCAGGAGTCTCGCTCAGCGGGAAGGTTCGGTCGATGACCGGGGTAACCTTGCCGGATTCGATCAGCTCCTTCAGGACAATCAGGTCCGCTCCCTGTGGCTTGGAAAAGAACGAGCGGAGCCGCTGGCCCAAGAACGGGGACACCAGGACCGCTCGGAGGGTGCGACCGGTCCCCATGAACCACCGGCCGCCCGATCCTCCGACCAGCACCAACGTCCCCTTTGGGGTGAGGGCGCGCCGGAGATCGGCCAGGGAGCGGTTCCCGGCCATCTCCAGGATCAGGTCATAGCGCCGCCCAGTTCGGGTGAAGTCCTGCTGGGTGTAGTCGATGACCTGATCGGCGCCGATGGAGCGGACCAACTCCAGGCTCTTGGTGCTGCACACCCCGGTCACCTCGGCGCCGAACGCCTTGGCCAGCTGGACCGCGAAGCTGCCCACCCCGCCCGAGGCCCCGATGATCACGACCTTTTGCCCTGGCTGGACCCCTCCGGTGTCACGCAGCGCCTGGAGAGCCGCGAAGCCGGAGATGGGCACGGCCGCGGCCTGCTCGAAGCTGAGGTTGGTCGGCATCAGGGCCAGCTGGTCGTTGGGCACCGACGCGTACTCGGCAAAGGACCCGTCGCACCAGCCGAACACCGCATCACCCGGCTGCAGCTGGGTCACGTTGCTGCCGACCGCCTCGATGCGGCCGGCCACGTCGAAGCCCGGAACAGGGTGCTTTGGTTTGCGTAGCCCGTACCGCAGGCGGGCGACGTAGGGCAGGCCTTTGACCGTCAGCCAGTCACCTTTCCCCACGGCAGCGGCGTGGACCCGGACCAGCACCTGGTCCTCGTTGATCACTGGCTGGTCGATGTCTTTGAGTCGGAGGGCATCAGGTGGGCCGTATCTTGAGTGGACGATCGCCTTCATCGGCTGCTCCTGCGCCGTCACGCGGTTGGAAGAGCGGAGCTGTCTGGTCGACACGGCCAGCCGCTGAGGGTGCTGGTATGCGGTCCTGCCGAGGGCACCGGCGCACTACCCAGCAACAGAATCCTCAACGGTATGCGGTGAACCGCTCACGCAACGTGATCACATGTCTTCGGGATCGGCAAGCGGAGCGGGAGCGAGGGGGCCCCTGCTCAAGGGCGTCCCCCGGGGACTGGTAGCTGTATGCCGTCGACACATGAGGAATGCAGACGATCAGTGGGCTGGGCGACACGGGCCACCACGGTGCGGAAGGTTACGCCCAAGAGCCGCAGCCGCTCGTGGGTGGTGAGCTGGTCCGCTTCTCCAGCTCAGCCACACCCTAAGCAGATCGCCAGGGGGTTCTGCTCGTCACCGTGGATGCGGCAATCGTGCCGCCCATGCCCTTGCCTCACCGGTGGTCGATCGTTGGAGCTTGCACCACCGCCTGTCTGGCTGGTTGCCCTTCGGCGGGCCGAGAGGCGCCTTGGTCCGTTCAGGGGAACCGGCCAGGCCTTGGTGATGTAGAAGGGGTGCTCGGCCGGAGTCGGGGAACGAGGTGGGCCATGCCAGCTCGCGCTGACCTCGGCTCGTCGCCGCGCGGTCCAGGTTGGGACAAGCTGCTGGTGGGGGCGGCGATGCTGCTTGCCGCTGCCGGGTGCTCCGGCACCCCCGACACCGCAAGCAGCCCACGATCGACCCAGCCGCCGTCCACACCCACCGCGACCACGGTGCCCGCCTTCGACCGGAGCCGGTTCGCCGCCAGCATCCCAATCTCTGGTGCCGGCAACCTGGCCGTGACCAACGGGAGGCTGTGGGTGCTGACGGGCGCCGGCACGGTGGTGCGGATCGACCCGGCGGCCAAGGCCGTTGTGGGCAAGGCGCTGCGGGTTCCTGCCGATGCCGAGGCCATCGCCGTGGGCGAAGGGGCGCTGTGGGTCACCAGGGGCGCGCTCGGGGATCTTGCCGGGCCACGCCAGGGCACCGTGACCCGCATCGACTCGGTGTCTGGCCGTGCGGTGACGACCATCAGGGTCGGCCGGGCACCCCTGGACATCGCAGTCACGCCGGGGGCGGTCTGGGTGGCCAACGCCGGTGGCGACAGCGTGGCGCGGATCGACCCGCAGACCAACCGGCCGGCCGGTCGGCCGGTCAGGACCGGCGCCAGTCCGCAGAGCCTGGCCGTGGGGGGCGGGTCGTTGTGGGTGGCCAACCACGACGCCCGCACGGTGACCCGCATCGACCAGGCCAGCGGGAAGGTCCTGGCCGACATCCCGGTCCCCTCCGAGCCGCACCGGGTGGCCTACGGGGCGGGGGCGGCCTGGGTGGGGAACTGGCACGACAACTCGGTGTCCCGAATCGACCCGGCGACCAACCGGGTGGTCGGGTCGCCGATCCCGATCGGGTCCCACCACGCCGGCAACCTGGTGGTCGGCGCCGGCGACCTCTGGGTGACTAGCGACTACCGCGCCAATGCCGCGGCCCAGGACGTGGTGGTGGTGCGCATCGATCCGCAGACCAACCGGGCGGTCGAGACGATCGCCGTCGGCGGGCACCCGATCGACGTCGCGGCCACCCCGGGTGCGGTCTGGGTGTCGGTCGCCGGCCCCGGCACGGTGCTGCGGATCGCCGGGCGCTGACGCCGAGAAGCCGGGCCAGCAGGACGAGATGGCCCTGACGGCACAGCACTGTTAGCGGGCCGGCACCTCGGGATTGGGTTCGTCGCCCGCTCGTTCTGCCCGGCGCTTGATCGCCGCCAGCCAGCTGCGACGGATCGCCCCGCTGGCGGGGCGGATCAGCCACCAGTAGCGGGCGAAGCGACGTGCCGAGGCAGGATCGGTGCAGGCCACCCGCGTCTCGGTGCTCAGCGGGACGGTGCTGCCGCCGGCGATGGGGGCAAGCCGGAAGTTGGCCGCCATCTTGGCGTAGCCGGGCTGGTCGAAGGCGGCGAAGTCGTCGCCGTCGGCAACCGCCGCGCTACGGCCGCCGCCAAGCCGCCACGGCTGCCCGATGGCGCCGAACACCAGCTCCCGCGGGGTGTCCTCACCGAGGATGGTGAAGCCGAACCGAACCGCCCAGCCGAGCAGCGACTCCTCGGGATCAAAGCGGGCACGTGGGCTGCGGACCAACCGTCCTGGAAGCACGCGGACGCCCATCAGCAGGCGAAACAGCCGTAGTTCGCCCATGGTGACCTGTGACAACGCGGCCCAGACCTGGTCGGGAGTGGCGGCGATCGTCGTCGCATGGCGCTCGCTGGCCTGGAAGCTTGGGAGGAGCCGGTCGAGAACCGTGGAGGCCAGCTGTTCGGAGTCGGCCATCGTGCCCTTCTTTTCCATGGCCGGACGTCATGCCGGTCTTGGACACAGCCTACGTGCTGGCAGCGCCACGGGGCCGCTGTCCTCAACCAGCGCCTCAGCGGGCCATGGAAGCTACCGACTGGCGCAGCCTCTGAGCAGGTGGCCAGAGGTTCTGTCCGTCAACGGCATGCCGGGCAAGCGGTGGGCCGGACCGCTACTGTCGAGACGGCCGCTCCGCCACCGCGGCATGGACATACCGAGCGATGGCCGCAGCACGCCGATCGTCGCGCTCCCGTACGCGGAGAAGCGGGTCTGGGTGCCGGCTCCTTCGAGCAGCCCTCGGGGTCGTCCAGGCGGACGCCATGTTCAAAGAGCAGCCGCACCGCCTGCCCCTGCTCCCGTGGGTGGATCGCGCGCACATACCGGCGTCGGGATGCCGGAACCCGATGCCGTCCCAGCCGCGGTACACGCGCTCGGTCAGATCGAGTTCGCCCGCCAGGACGGCCTCGCGGACCGATAAGGCCGGTCACCCAGGCCAGGTGGAAGTGAAGAAAGCTGGGCCAGCATCGCGGCCGTTACAGGGCATTGCGGCAGTCGGACAAGCAGTGCTGCTTGGTCGGGCCCGTTTCCGTGGCCGCTGTTCCCGGACATCGACCTCCTCGGCGCACAGGAACTCCCTGGGCAGTGCAGCGGCCGGGCCCGCAGTCTCTGGTACGCCGTCAATCCGCTGGCCGCGGCAGCTCACCCGAGTGCCGTTGCGGTGGTGGCTGGGAAGGGAGGACGTCGGGGAGAACGCAGGGTGAGTCGGTTGGGGCCAGGAACCCAGTCACCCGGCATGGGGTGGATGTCCTGGAGGGTGGCCCGCGACCGTCAGCGCCACCGATCAGCGTCGGGCTGGCCTTCGGTCACCCAGGACAGCTCATCGCTATTGTCGGTTTGTGTGGAACTCGGCCATAGCGGGACGGGAATTCTTCCCTCAGCGCACAAAGCGTCGGAGGGGATAGCGCCATGACGCCTTGGCCCCCCCGGGCGTCCGACCCCACCAGCGGTCGGCTATCCCCTCCGGCCTCACACAAACGACGCTCGCATTCCGCTGGGCCGCGGCGGCCACGCCCGGCCATGGTCTTGCCAAGGTCTGCCCGGACGCCGGGTGCCCGGCGGCAACGGTCGCCGGGCACCTGGGCTGGCGGGTGTTAGGCGAGCTGGCCGCGGACCGACTGCGGGGCCTGGAAGTGGAGGCCATCCTGGTACTGGGCGTCGCCCGCTCGGGCACCGTCAACTCCCGCAGCCAGGCCGCCGACCAGCTGCCTGACCTGCCGATCAGCGGCCGCGATGACCTCCACGACGGCCTGCTCCGGGCGGACGTTCCTGGAGCGCAGCGACCCCGGCTGGTGGCCGGGGGCCGCGCCGCGGGCGCGCTCAGGCGACGCCGAGGCCGCCGCGCTCCACCACCAGGCGGAAGTTCTCGACCGCCCGCTGGACCTGCTTGTCGGGGTCCTTGAACAGCTCGGCGACCAGCTCGCCGGCCTTACCGGCGGGCGGGTTGTACTCCAGGGAGACCTCGATGTTGGTGGTGCCGCCGCGGTCGTCGAAACGGACCGCGCCGGCGTTGTCGACCTGACTGTCGCCAACGCTGCGCCAGGCGATGCGCTGGTTGGGGAGGTCCTCGACGATCTCGGCGTCCCACTCCACCGACTTGCCGAGCGGCCCCGAGACCTTCCAGTGGCTGGTCGTGGGGCCGGTGACGGTGACCTCCTCCACGTCGGGCATGAAGGCGGGGAAGTTGGAGAAGTCACGCCAGTAGGCATAGACCTGCTCGACCGGCGCCTGGACCTCGAAGTACTGGGCGGCAGAGCCCATGGTTGCTCCTTCCTGCTCGTTGCTGGCTGGGTCTGGCCCAGCCTTGCCAGCCGCCGATGCACAGAAACCGACGAGTTCCGCCGCCTCCGCAGAACAAGGACCGCTCAGGCGTCGTCGTGGCCGAACCACTGGTCGAGCACGCTGGTGTACTGCGCCTCCGGCTCGGTTCGATGCTGGCGTTGCTCCCGCCGCAGCCTGCGGAGCTGCCGGCGACGCCCGCGGCGTCCCTTGGTGGCCCCCAGCGAGGCCACCAGCAACAAGGCAACGACAGAGCCCAGCAGGGCGGCCATGGCCAGGAGCCAGCCCTGGGAGTAGCCGGCGACCGGCTGGCCGAACACGGTCACCTCGGCAGCCGTGGGGTTCTCCCACACCAGGTCGCCCACCACCACACCGCCGGCCACCGCCAGCACGAATAGGAACAACGCGGCCATACGCCAACCTCCACGAGGGCCTTGTCAGCCGACAGGTCGACGGCGCCCGTAGGTCCAGGCTGGCCGCCGCATCGCCGGACTGCTCCACCCTCCATACTCCTGCGGCCCTACTTGCAGGTGGTGGCGGCCTGCTTGTAGACCTCGGCCTGCTTGTCGAAGCGGTCGGCGCCGGCCAACCCCACCTTGGTCGTCGCATCCCACCGTTGGCGGGCCTCGGCCAGGCTGATCCTGCCCGCCCGGTAATCGGTCAACGCCTTGGCATGCAAGCGCCAGTCCTTGAGGGCCTGGGCGGCCCGATCCAACATGGTGCTGGCCTCTTGGAGGGCGGCCACACAGTTCTTGGACACGACCTCGTTGGTGATCGGGCCGCCGACGGTGGTCCGCGGCGCCGCCTGGGACGGCGCACCCGACTGGGCGTCTTGGTCCTGGAACAACAGCCAGCCAAGGGCGACGGCAATGAGCGCCGGGATGAGAAAGGCGATGTAGACGCGCCGGCGGTAGTGGCCGCGGATGGCTCGAAGCTCTGAGCGGGTCAGCTCATCGGTGGACTGCGACATGCTAGTACCTCCCTGCCGGGCGCAGTCTTGCCGGAGGCCGACCGTGACAAACGGACCTGCAGCAACCTGACAATTTCGTGCCAGCAATGATGGTTGCGGTGCTGGTTCTTGCTGAGGCAATTAACGGGCTAGCGGTTGTTCTGCGCAGCACACCGATATACGTCTAGAACGCCTTTTCGCGGCAGGTGAGGCATCTGGGCCGCACCGCCTCGGCAATTGTACGGAGTCCGCTGTTAGCCAGGATGGACGGTCGATAGGCTGCTCGTATGAGCGAGGCGACGCCCATGCCGGTTGAGCCGCCAACACCCTTGACGGAGCAGCTTGCCGTCTGGCAGGCCCTGGTCGAGGGGATCCGCCAAGGCGATCGCTCCCAGGTGCTGGCTTGGGACGAGGCCGCGGCCGGCGGCCCTGGAGCCACCTACCAGGTGCTGGTCACCCAGCAGGTCCACCAGCGGCTCCGCCATGCACCGCCCCTGCTGGCCGGCTCGGTCACTGGCATCCTGGCGGTCCTCCGGGTGGATCCCAGCGAAGCCAGCATGATCTTTCGCCGACGCCGCCTCGGTGATAGCGGGTGGGTGGTGACCTTCGGCGCCGCTGGCGGGCTGCTGACCTACTGGGTCCTGCAAGCCGAGCGGCTCGTGGTGCTGCTCGACCTGACCTGGGCGGGATGACCGACCAGAGCGGACGGCATACGGGCCTGGCTGCTAAAGGATCGACAACGAGGTCATCGGGACCGCCAAGCACCGCCTCATTGCCAGCGGCATGCTGCTTGCTGTGGTGTGGACAAACAGTTGACCAGCCCCCCCGATTCGCGCCGGATCCTCGCGGGGCTTAAACCGATCCAACGACCGAGATGTGGGCGAAGAAGGACCGAATTTGCTGATAGCTGACTATTCACAGTATTTAGCGTCGCGTCCAAGTGCTCCAGCCGCTAACGCGCTGGTGTCATCAAGTTTGCTCACAGCACAGCAAGCAGCCGGCAGCAGCCCCGACCGCAGGAATGCGGAAGCCCACCCGAGGAGGCAGGCCCAGCTGAGCCGCTGCTGCCAACCCAGGCAGGGACCAGCGCTTCCAGCCGTTGAAAGGCGCTGGTCATTGGAGCCCACGATGGCCAGGACCCCCCGAGGAGGACACGTGAACCCGGGGGGTCCTGGTTGCTCAGCCGCTGCCGGCTGCTGACGGATGTGAAACAGCGCGAAACCTTGACCCATCCGTCACCTTCTATGACGGCGATGGGCGGCGAGGATGACGCAGTTGACAGTTCCGCCTGGCTGGCGCCTTCGGTCCCATGTAGCGCCTTCCGCCCAGAAGCGCTCCTCGAGCAGCCGTCCACGTGTGCGGGCGGCTTCCCGCTTGGCCCGCTGGCGGGAGCCGCCCGCTCGAGCTTGCCAGCGGTCCACACCAGATCTGGCCGGGGAGTCGCTGGTCCGCAAGCGCTGCAACAGCAACCGAACAATCACCAGACCGCGGTGAATCCCCTCGGTTCCAAGCGTGAGAGTGACCCGCCGAGGGCGCAGGCACGGCCACACAGCGGTCGATAGGCTTGGAGCAGGCGCCCGGGTCGGGGGCGACCAGACCGGCCCGACCAGGCGCCCGACCTGCGGCCTACCCGCCGCCTGCGCCCCAATCCCCTGAGCGCGCAAGGCGTCGGCCCTGAGTTGGGGCTAGGGAAGGTCGCGTTCGATGCGCCGCTCCTCGACCACCGTATCGGGGCCGGCCACGGTCCTGCCCCGCCGATAGGGCGAGAAGCTGCTCCAAAACAGCAGCGACAGCACCAGGCCAAGCGCCCCGGCAATCATCAGGATGATCCCGACCGTGTTGATGCTGAATCCCGAGGCGCTCACGTCCACCGCGAAGGTCAAGATCGCACCCACTACCAGTAGGAAGATGCTGACGCCAAGGCTCAACTTCCTCGCCTCCTCGATCATGCTTTGACCATTGGTCATTTCGCCCACCCTGTTCTGGCGGGCTCAGCTAGTAAGACCCTGGGGCTATGGTTGCCGTTACGGCGCTGGTAGATCCCAAGGAAGGCGTTCACCGCTCCAATTGTCGGTCCGGCCACGAAGATGGCGTCATCGCGGTCGGCAGAACCGTCACGCTGATCGCTACCAATCCCTCGCCAGTCCGGACAGCGCGAAGCAGGATGGGCGGCAGGGTGTCGTAACGGTCCCTTGTCCCGTGACGTTCTTGTAGCCGTGGCCGACCGACGGTCCCCTTCCTCGGACGGCCTGGCCAGAGCATCCGCTGAAGGCCGGCTGCTTTGGCGTTGCCCGGGTGTCGACCCAGGCCATGGGATGGACGGTCGGCCCCGGGCGCTCCAGCAGCCGTCCAAGCCATTGCCCACAATCAGGATCCGGTCCCGACCATTCCCATGGTCGAGGGGGCGCGCCATGGCCAACCACATCTCCCCAGCTGCCCAGCTGTTTCGCGGCATGGCCGAGCTCATCGATCACGACCACACCAGCCGAACCGAGTACGAAGCCATCACTAAGGCCGCCGAGGCCCTCGCGGACCACGCCAGCACCCAGCAGCTGGTGGCCGGCCCGCTGTGGGAGGCTGACGGCGCCGGCCTGCTGGCGGCGGCCTACGCCTTTCACGCCGGCCTGCCCCGCCAGGCCGCCACGGCCAGTCACGTACGGGCGCTCGTCGAGACGAACCCGGGGCAGCCTCAGGGTGGCGGTCAACCCCGGCCAGGCGACTCCACCCCCGTCATGGCAAGCGATGGTGCAGATCGGACCGCCCGGCCGGTTCCGCCAGCAAACGGCCGCACCAGCCCGGTGGACCCCAAGCGGCTGCCCGGCCCCCCGCTGCACCACCTGGACCCGGCCGATGAGGCCAAGCTGTGGACTGCCCTGTCCGAGCTTCGGCGTGGTCAGGTCGTCCCGCGCGGCCAGCTCATCCGGTTGACCGGCTGGCTCCCGACCGACCTCGCCGTCCAGCTGCTGGCCCTGCTGGAGCGTGGGCCGGCGCTGGTTGGGGCGGAGGCGGCTCACCTCCGCGAGGTGATCGACCTCAACGACCCCACCACCCCGGTCCTGGCGGTGGTGACCCTGGGTTGGTTGGAGGCCGCCGAGCAGGTCCTGACCGCTGGCAGCACCGCTCGGGATCTACAGGTGCTGCTGAGCGTCGCCGGCCGCCAAGGCTAGGCCGGCCGGGTCCGATCAAGACCGGGACTCCTGAACAGGTCGCCGGCAGCCAGTCGCCAGCTCGGACGAAGGGCCGGCTGCTGGCAGTGGCCGAGGGGCGCGTCGTTGGTGGTGGTCAACGGCCGCCGGGTAGGGTGCGCGCATGATGGACCTGCACGGACGGATCCTCGACGGCCGCTACCAGCTCGGCTCGCTACTGGGGGCGGGCGGGATGGCCCAGGTGTACCTGGCCAGCGACCGGGTGCTGGAGCGGCCGGTGGCGGTCAAGGTGCTCAGCCCACCGTATGCCCGGGACCCGGTGTTCGTGGAGCGGTTTCGCCGTGAGGCCCGCGCCGCAGCCCGGCTCAGCCATCCCAACATCGTGTCGGTGTTCGACAGCGGCTCCGACGCCGACCAGCATTTTCTGGTGATGGAGTACGTGGCGGGTGAGAGCCTGGCCCAGTTGCTGGCCCGCCAGGGCCGGCTGGCCCCCCGCCGGGCCGCCGAGCTGGCGGTGGAGGTGGGCGCGGCCCTGGCGGCCGCCCACGCCCAGGGGCTGGTGCACCGCGACGTCAAGCCGGCCAACGTGCTGGTCGGTGAGGACGGGCGGGTGAAGGTGGCCGACTTCGGCATCGTCAAGGCGGCGGCGACGGCGACCTTGACCGGCACGGGGACGGTGCTGGGGACGGCGGCCTACCTGTCGCCCGAGCAGGCCCAGGGCGGGCCGGTGGATGCCCGCTCGGACCTGTACAGCCTGGGGTGCGTGCTGTATGAGCTGCTCTGTGGCAGCCCGCCGTTCGGGTCGGGGGCCGACAGCCCCCAGGTGGCGGTCGCCAGCCGGCACGTGCACCAGCCGCCGGAGCCGCCGTCGGCCCACAACCCGCAGGTCGACGCGTCGTTGGATGCGGTGGTGTTGACCGCGCTGGCCAAGGACCCCGCCCAGCGGTACCAGAGCGCCGTCGAGCTACTGGATGCCCTCGAGCGCGTGCTGGCCGGCGACGCCGCGGCGGCCGGACCGGCCTGGCCCCCTGCGGCGGCCGTGCCCACCGAGCCGCTCCCCGGCCGGTCCGGCAGGACCGGGGTGCTGCCGGCCGCGACCGGTCCGGCGGTGCGGGGCTCCGGCCGGCATCCGGGCTGGGCCCGCTGGACGCTCCCGGTGGCGGGCATGGTGCTCGGGCTGGGGCTGGTGGTTGCGTTGCTGTGGCCCGACGGTGGCAGCACCCCGACCCAGGGGGAGGCCGGCCCCACCGCAGCCCCGGCCACCAGCGCATCCTCCACGACCACCGCACCAGCGCCATCGGCGTCCGGTGTGGACGCGGCGCTGGCCAACCTGGCTGCGGTGGTCACCGCCGCCCGCCAGCAGGGCACCGTCGACCAGGAGGCTGAGGACCTGCTGCACCAAGCCGACGACCTCGCCAACGCCCTCCAGGAAAGCCCCGAGGACCAGGATGAGAAGGACGAGGGCAAGAGCAAGGGGGAGGATGCGGGCAAGGGTAAGGGCGAGGACGCGGCCAAGAAGGTGGCCGAGCTCGAGCGCAAGGTGGAGGAGCTGATCGGCCAGGGGAAGATCCGTCCTCCGGCCACCACCCAGATCCAACAGGCCATCGCCCAGCTGGCCCAGGCAGTACGGCAGGCAGGCTGAAGGCCGGCTGCCTCATCGCCACCAGCCACCACCGGCAGGTGCCCTCGGGAGCGAAACGACGTCTTGGAGCCTCAGTCGGAGGTCGACTCGGGCGAGACCGGCCGCAGCCCGCGGCGAACGTCGAGGACCACAGTCACGGCCCTGTCCGGGGCTACAGGCTTCCCACCACCACCACCCTGGCCGGAGGGAGCGTCCTGGGCGAGCTGGACCCCCAGGGGTCTTGTCTGGGACGCCTTCGCTCGTTCCAGGATCGGCACCCGGCGTTGGTCTTCGGGGAACCGGTCGTGGGATTGCATGGTTGACCGTGGAGGGAGCTGTTGGTGCGGCCGACCCCGGCCGCCAATGGAAGGAGGCGGGATGAAGCGACCCATCGTGCTCGTCGCCCTGGTCGTTGCCGCGCTGTCGGTGGCCGGCACGGCCTCCGCCAACGACCTGAAGTTCACCGCCGAGCGGTCGCCGCCCACCTCCATTGTGGGGGGCCGGAGGAGGCCGGCCCGGTCGGGGTGACCCTGTTCGCGGGCACGATGGGCGCCCAAGGGGAGGTCCAGGGCAGCTTCACCGCGCCGGATCCGGGCAACCTCTGCGGCTGGGAGGACCTGGCGGATGTGCTGGAGGCGATGGCCACCGGCGACGCCTACGTCAACGTCCACAGCACCCAATTCCGGGGAGGCGAGATCCGCGGCCAGGTGACCGTCGACTGACGTTCACCCTTCCGACCCAGGGCGGGTCGGACACGTGCCCTCTTGGCCCATCGGAGTTCGGGATCTTCGACGCCTTCCCCGACGATGCCGGTCGCCAAGCCCACCTTGGTGGCCAGGTGGCGGCCGCCCTGATGGCCCAAGCGCCCGAGCTGTTGGAACAGCCGCCGGTGATCGAGCCGGTCGACGTCCTCGCGGCCAAGCTGCCTGGCTAGCAACTGCTGCCTAGACGCCTTCCTCGACCTGGTAGAGGTGATCGGTGGCCAGCCCGTGGGCTTCGCGGTGCACACGCACGGCGGTCCTAAGGACCAGGCGGGAGTCCGTACAGGGAAACGGCATGGCAGGCAAGCTACGCAGCTTGTCTCCTCGCAGCGCCCACCACCGGACCCCGCCAACGACGGCGCCTCAGGGGAGTAGGCTCCCGACCAACCTGGAGACAGCAACGTCAGATGAACCGTCCGCACCAAGACAGGAGCTCCATGCGTCGTCGCATAACCGTGGTAGTGGCCGGCATCCTGGTCCTGGGTCTGGTCGCCGGCAGCGGACCAGCCAGCGCCGAACCGGATCCGGCGCCGCTCGGCCGACCCCTGTACCTGGCCCTGGGGGACTCGCTGGCGGTCGGGGTGGGGGCCTCCAACCCGGCCGTGACCGGCTATGTGCCGCAACTCTATGAGCTGCTCCGCCAGCAGCTGGCCTGCCAGCCGGCGGGCCGGCCCAGCTGTCGCAGCCTGGCCCTGCGCAACCTGGGCGTGGGCGGGGCCACCTCCACCACCCTGATCGCCACCCAGCTGCCCGCGGCGGTGGCCGAGTTGCAGGCCCGCAACGGCGACCGCAACCCTCACAACGACGTCAAGGTGGTCACCATCGACGTCGGCGGCAACGACCTGTTCGGGGTCGTGTCGTCGTCTTGTGCGGCTGGGCCGAGCCCCGAGTGCGCTGCCCTGATCCAGGCCCGCCTGGAGGCCTTTGCGGCCAACTTTGCGCTGATCTTGGGTGAGCTGCGGGCCGCGGCCGGGCCCGACACGGTGATCATCGCCATGACCTACTACAACCCGCTGCCCAGCTGTCGGCTGGCCGAGCTGGCGCCCTTGGCCGACGTCGTGCTGGAGGGCGGCGGGGGGGTGCCGGTCGGGTTGAACGACCTGATCCGGTCGATCGCGGCCGCCCATGGGGTCCTGGTGGCCGAGACCTACGGCCAGCTCGGCCCAGCGGAGCTGGTCGGCGGCAGCGATTGTCTGCATCCCAACGACGCCGGCTACCAGGTCATCACCGAGGCGTTCGCCGCGGCCCTGGCCGAGGCGCGACCGGAGGCGGCGTAGGGAACGTCGCTTCCCGTGGGTCGCCGTCCGCGGGCCGGTTAGCGGCGGCCGGCGGCAGGATGGTGGCGGTGGGCGTGGGCCCGGCGGGCCAGCTCCAGCTGCTCGACCAGGGTCGGGCTGGCCGACCGCAGCTCCAGCGCACCCCCGTTGCCGCGGGTCCATTCCGCCACCCGGGCCAGGACCTCGACCCCGGCCGAGTCGATCAGGACCATGTCCCCCAAGTCGAGCACGATGTGCTGGTGGCCCTGGCCGACCAGATAGCTCAGGTGCTGCCACAACTCGGTGGCCGTGTCCGCAGCGATGTCACCGCGCACGGTGACGATGGCGTGGCCGTCCGAGGCGGCGGTGGCCGACTCCAACACTGGGGCCATGGCGGCCTCCTTGCCCGGCGAGCGACGGGCCGACTCAGCCGCCGTCTTGCCCTGCCAGCCACCTCGCCAAACCGCCGAGGCGTGCTCCGGCGGTGTGGCTAGGGGGTGGTCAGCGGGCGTGCGTTGGCGGCCTGGGGGCCCTTGCGGCCCTGGGCGCTGTCGAATTCGACGGCCTGGCCTTCTTCCAGCGAGCCACCGTCTTGGATGGCGCTGATGGGGTTCACCGGTAAGCACCCGACATCGTGGGCGAGACCGGTGGCCGCCGCAGCCAGCGGTTCTTCCCAGCCGCGGTGCGGCGGGTCGGGATGACGCCGGCCCAGGGCGCCCTGCGCTGCGGTGGGCGGCCACCGACCCGGGCGCGGTCGGGCGCCCTGTACACGCCGCGCGTCGGCGGGACATCGAGGCCACCGCGTACAACCTCATGCTGTGAGGAGTGGGTGAGCGGCGGTGCGCCGGCATCGAGATGCCCTGTGAGGTAACCGTCCAGGCCTTCACACGCGGCCTGGTGCCAGCAAGTTTGGAACCAGACGGCTCGGTATGACGTAACCAACCAGGATCACGATGCGGTGATCGTCAGGACCTGTGCGTGCTGGCTGGGTGGCCGCGGAGATGGCGTGATCCGGACGTCGTTGGCCGCCTGGGTCCAGGCGAGGTCCGCGGCCCCACCGAGGACGCCGATCCGGCTGCCTGGGGGAAGTGTCAGGTCGCGGATGGTGAGGCCGTCGGTGAGGTCGTCGGCCAGGACGATGGCATAGACGGTGCGGTCCTTGTGGGTGAAGCGGACCTGATCGCCAGTGGTCGTGGTGGTCGCGGCCGGGGTCCAGGGGCGGGTGGCGTAGACGGCCTCGCCGTTGGCCTCCAGCCAGGCGCCCAGTTCGCGCAGCGGTCGCTGCTGGAGGTCGGGGATGCGGCCGGCGCCGTCGGGGCCGACGTTGATCAGCAGGTTGCCGCCGTGGGCGACGACCTCGGCCAACAGATGGACCAGTTGGCCGCCGGTGAGGGTGTCGGCGGCGGTCTCCTGGGCGTTGTACCCAAAGGAGCGGCCCAGCCCGCGGGTCAGCTCCCAGGGCGCGGTGGGCGCCGGGTCCGGGATGGCGTACTCGTGGGTCTGGACGTCGTAGTGGAAGGCCGGGGGACGGGTGGGCAGCGACCTGCCCGCGCGGGCCATGACCTTGAGGGTCAGGGCGATGAAGCGCAGGTACAGGGCGCGGACCAGGCGGTTGCTCGGCAGCTTGACCTGGGTCCAGCGGTCGTTGACCACGCCGTCGGCGACCGTGTTGTAGTAGTGGGCGAACAGCTGGTGGGGATCGGACTCGGCGGGCCAGCCCATGTCGTTCCACAGCACCGACGGCTGGTAGGCGTCGATCAGCTCGGTCCACTGCGCGGTGGCGTAGCGGGCGTACTCGGCCCCAAGGGCCTGCTGGCGCAACAGGTCGGTCATGGTCCGGAGCGGCCGGCTGGTGAAGGTCCAGTCCAGGCCGCCGGCGTAGTACAGCCCCATCCGCAGGCCCCGGGCGCGGACCGCCTCGGTCAGGTCGCCGACCAGGTCCCGGCTGGACCGGTAGTCGGCCGGCATGTGCGGGTTGGTGACCGTGGTCGGCCACAGCGGGTAGCCGTCCAGGTGCCGGGTGACCATGACCACATAGCGCGCGCCGGCAGCGGCGAACAACTGCGCCCACTCGGCCAAGTCCACCCTGGCGGCGTTGCGCTCGAAGGGGGCGCGGAAGTCGAAGTAGGAGAAGTCCCCTCCGTAGGTGGCCTGGTGGTGCCGCGCGGTCGGCGATCCCGGAACCCGCAACCCGGTGAGGTACCACTCGGCGTAGGGGACGCGGCCCCTGGTGTCCTTGCCGGCGGTCAGGTCGCGCATGAACGCGGTGAAGTCGCCGTCGGTTCGCTCGGCGAAGGCCGGGATGGAGTACAGGCCCCAGTGGACGAAGATGCCGAGCTTGGCGTCGGGGTACCAGGCCGGCATCGGCCGCGCGTCCAGCGATCCCCGTTCCGGCAGAACGGCCACGGCTTCTCGTTCCTCGCTCGCCCTGGTCCTAGGGGTGGGTGACCAGAACACTACGGGTCGGATCCAGGGTCGTCCACGGTACGATCCCGCCCCGCTGGAGCAGGATCGGATCGGTCTCGCACCGCTCACCCTGGCTGCCAGAGCGCTACGTGCAGAACTTCAGGCCTCGACGTAGTGCTTCGGATCGTAAGTTCGTGCGTGGTCCTGAGCGCGCGTCGGGCTTGTCTTCCTGCAACGTCTGGGTCGCTTTGCGCGCGCGCCGCCACCCGGTGCGATCCACGCCGTCTGGGGAACGCGGCCGTCAGCTCCGCTGGCGGCACCGAACAAGGTACCGGCCGGGACCGAGCGACCCTCGCCGTGAGCCTGCCCGGCTCCTAGGATGACGGCGCCATGAAGGGGCTGTCGGCAGCGCGACTTGCCGACCTCGCCGGCGTCACCGCGGCCGAGGTCGAGCGGCTGGTCGACCTCGGCGTCCTGGTGGCCCGGGACGGCGGCGAGCCGTTTCTGGAGATTGATGTGCCAAAGGTCCGCCTCGCCGCGGCCTGTGAGCAGGCCGGGCTGCCGATGGCGGGGATCGCATCGGCGATCCGGGCCGGCCGGCTGTCGTTCACCTTCCTGGAGGCGGCGCCGTTCCGGCGGTGGGCGGTGCGCTCGGGGCCGACCTACCGGCAGGTCAGCCAGGACACCGGGATCCCCCTGGAGACGCTCGGGGCGGTGCTGGAGTCGATGGGGTTCGCCCGGGTCGGCCCTGATGAGCCGATGCGGGAGGACGAGCTGGCGGTGGTCCCGATGCTGCGGCTGGGCCTGGCCAGCGGGATCTTCGATCCGGCCTGGCTGGCCCGGCTCGGCCGGGCCCACGCCGACGGCCTGCGGCTGATCGTCACGGCCTGGGGCGAGGCCTACCAGGCGCGCTTCGAGGGGACGCTGCGGGCGTCGAGCGGCGACCAGCCGACGGCCATGACGCGGGCCGCCCAGCTGGGCGTCGCCTTTGAGCCGCTGGCGGATCCCATGCTGCTGGCCATCTACCGCCGCCAGCAGGAGCTGCACTGGACCGAGGGCCTGGTCGAGCGCATCGAGGGTGAGCTGGAGGCGGCCGGGGCGCTGGGGCGGCCCGGGCGGGTCCCGGCGATGTGCTTTCTTGACCTGACCGGCTACACCCGGCTCACCGAGGAGCGCGGCGATGCGGCCGCCGCCGGGTTGGCCGAGACCCTGGCGCTACTGGTCGGGCGGTCGGCGCGGGAACACGGCGGGGTGCCGGTGAAGTGGCTGGGCGACGGGGTGATGGTGCATTTCCGGAAGCCGGCGGGGGCGGTGCGGGCGGCGCTGGAGCTGGTGGAGGAGGTTCCCGCGGCTGGGCTGCCGCCGGCCCATGTCGGGGTGGCCGCCGGGCCGGTGGTGGTCCAGGGCGGCGACTACTTCGGCCGCACCGTCAACCTGGCCGCCCGCATCGCGAGCCGCGCTGGACCGGGCCAGGTGCTGGTCAGCCAGAGCGTGGCCGAGGCGGCTCCACCCGCGGGCGTGGTCTTCAGCGAGGCCGGCGAGGTCGAGCTGAAGGGGTTCGCCCGTCCGGTGCGGCTGCTGGAGGCCCGCCGGGCGTAAAACGTCTGATACCTCGGCTTCACCTGGGCGAGGCGCTCCCCGGAATGCGGCAGGCCGAGCAGGGTCAGCCAGAACCCATAGCCAGGCACGAACTTACGATCCGAAGCACGTAGGCGGGAAGGCCGGGCGGGTGTAGGGACTGGGGGTGTGAGCATCCGCGGTCAGGGTCCTGTGAGGGTTGGAGTGAGGTTCCCGTCCAGGGCTCACATATGCGGTCTGGTGCCACCGGGTTCCCTGGTCGGCGTCCTCACCAGCTCTCCGGATGGGTGTGACGCCCCCTGTCCTGCGGGCGAGGTTGTCGCCGGCCATGCCGCCCTCGCGGGAGTCTCCCGTCTGGAACAGGAGCCGCTTCTGAGCCCCGTCAGGCGGCGCCAGCGAGCCAGCGGCCGTAGAGGTCGGCGAACTTGCCGCCGTGGGCGAGCAGCTGGTCGGGTGGGCCGGCCTCGACGACCCGGCCGTCCTCGATCACGGCGATCTGGTCGGCCTCGATCACGGTGGAGAGCCGGTGGGCGATCACGATGGTCGTCCGTCCCTGACGCAGCCGCCGCATCGCCTCGGTGACCCGGGTCTCGGTGGCCACGTCGAGGTTGCTGGTCGCCTCGTCCAGGATGAGCAGGGCCGGGTCGGCCAGCCAGGCCCGGGCGAAGGCGACCAGCTGGCGCTCGCCGGCCGACAGCAGGGCGCCGCGCTCGCCGACCTCGGTGTCGTAGCCGTGGGGGAGGGCCATGATGACTGGCTCGGCGCCGATCGCCCTGGCGGCGGCCTCGACCTCTTCTCGGGTGGCCTCGGGGCGACCGAAGCGGATGTTGTCGGCCACGGTCGCCTTGCCATGTGCAAAGCTTGAGAACAGGAACCCCTCCTGGGGGACGTAGCCCATGGCCCGGCGCAGGTCGGCCACGCGGATCTGGCGCAGGTCGACCCCGTCCAGGGTGACCCGGCCGGCGCCGGGGTCGTAGAAGCGGGCGATCAGCTTGGCCACGGTCGACTTGCCGGCCCCGGTCGGCCCGATCAGGGCCAGGGTGGCCCCGGCGCCGATCCGGAGGTCGACGTCGTGCAGGACCCGCGGGCCCTGGTCGTAGGCGAAGCACACGTCCTCCAGCCGGATCTCGCCCCGCGGGTCGGAGAGCGGGACCGGGTCGTCGGCCTCGCGCACCGAGGGCCGCTCGGCCAGGACGGCCCCGACCCGCTCGGCCCCGGCGGTGGCCGACTGGAAGCTGTCGTACAGCTCGGACAGCTGCTGCACCGGGTCGAACAGGTTGCGCAGGTACAGCAGGAACGCGGCCAGGACGCCGATCTCCAGGTCGCCGGCCAGCACCCGCCCGCCGCCCACGCCGAGCACGACCACGGTCGCGGCCGTGCCCAGGAACTCGATGCCGGGGAAGAAGAACGAGGCCAGGGCGATGGTGCGCTGGTGGGCGACCCGCTCGTCCTGGTTGGCCTCGGCCAGGCGG
>Ga0081538_10001868_pt1 | contig 21217 bp, 20 predicted proteins | sample TabmetS5T2R1_FD_71022 | JGI IMG/M metagenome (GOLD analysis project Ga0081538, IMG submission 71022) | Tabebuia heterophylla rhizosphere microbial communities from the University of Puerto Rico - S5T2R1 | ecosystem: Host-associated > Plants > Roots > Rhizosphere ...
CGTATAGCGATGAGCTTGTCTCGATTGCCAAGCACTATCCGAACGTGTGGGTCGATCTGTGCTGGGCGTGGTCGATCGACCCCTACAGTTCCGCTGACTTCGTGCGCCGCTTCTTGCACGCCGTCCCGTCGAACAAGCTGTTCGCATTCGGCGGCGACACCTTCTGGCCAACGGCCGCAATCGCTTACTCGATCCAGGCGCGGCGCGGACTACAGCGCGCACTCGAAGCCGAGATCGCCGAGGGGGACCTAACTGAGCCGGAGGCGATCACAATCGCGCGCCGACTGATGCGCGACAACCAATACGCCTGCTTCGACATCGAGGGCACTCGAGCGGCCATTCGTGCGCAGCTCCAGCCTGCCGGAGTTACGTAGGTTCTAGGACTGGAAGACGAGTAACGCGAGCGTGAGCAGCGCGAGCAGGACCCCTGCGGCCGTGAGCGCGGCGACGAGACGATCGTCCGGCGGGGCGAACGTGCCGCGGGCGAGGGCGGCTTCCACCTCGCGCAGCCGCCAGAAGCCGTAGGCGATGAAGGCAAGCCCGAGGACGGTGAAGAGCGCGCCGACGGTGACGTACGGCCAGGCGGTCCCTCCCGCCAGCTCGGGTGCGATCTTGCCCGTGCCGATGCCCACGGCGAGCGCCGTCAGCCCGGTGCGCCACCACGCTAGGTAGGTGCGTTCGTTGGCGAGGCGCGTTCGGCGCGTCGCGTCCTCCGCCTCCGGCATCGCTCAGCGGAGCGCGAGGTTCGAGATCTGTTCGAGCTTCTCGAACGAGTGGCGCGCCTCGATCCGGCGGACGGTTCCCGAGCGTGATCGCATGACGATCGAGTCGGTGTTCCCACCCTCGCGGGTGTAAGCGACCCCGCGGAGCAGGGCGCCCGTCGTGACGCCGGTGGCGGCGAAGAACACGTCGCGCCCACCGACGAGATCGTCGGTCAGGAGGATGCGGTCGAGGTCGAAGCCGTCGTCCACGAGGCTCTGGCGCTCCTCGTCGTTCCGCGGCCACAACTTCCCTTGGATTGCTCCGCCGACGCACTTGAGCGCCGCCGCCGACAGGACCCCTTCGGGTGTGCCGCCGACGCCCATCAGGAGGTCGACCCCGGTCCCGGGTTGCGCCGCCGCAATCGCCGGTGCGACGTCGCCGTCGGTGATCAGCATGACCTTCGCCCCGACCTCGCGGAGCTCGGCGACCAGCTGCTCGTGGCGCGGCCGGTCGAGCACGACGACGGAGATCTCACTCGGCGAGACGCCTTTCGCCCTGGCGGCCGCCTTCACGTTCTCGGCGGCCGGAGCGTCGATGTCGATCGCGTCCGCCGCTTCCGGGCCGCAGGCGATCTTGTCCATGTAGACGGCCGCGCCCGGGAAGAACATCGTCCCGCGCTCGGCGAGCGCGATCGTCGCGATCGCGTTCGGCATCCCGAGGGCCGTGAGCCGCGTGCCCTCGAGCGGGTCGACGGCGACGTCGACCTCCGGGCCATGGCCGCTGCCGACCTCCTCGCCGTTGAAAAGCATCGGAGCCTCGTCCTTCTCGCCCTCGCCGATCACGACGACGCCGGCCATCTCGGCCGTGTCGAGCATCACCCGCATCGCGTCGACCGCCGCCTGGTCGGCCGCGTTCTTGTCGCCCCGACCGATCCAGCGGCCCGCCGCCATCGCGGCCGCCTCGGTCACGCGGACGAGCTCGAGCGCGAGGTTCCGGTCGGGCGCCTTATCAGGCGGGGCCTGAACCGGCGGCGCCGGGGCCCGTTCGGTCGTCTCCCCCACGCCTCGAATCCTACGCCGCTACATCCGCTCGGGCGCGTCCACGCCGATCAGGTCGAGCGAACGGCCGAGGACAGTCTTCGTCGCGAGGACGAGGCCCAGCCGGAACTCCTCCGAGTGGCTCCCGAGGACTCGGTGGTGGTGGTAGAAGCGATGGAAGTCGTCTGCGAGCCGAATTGCGTAGGTGGGAATCGCATGCGCCGCGCGCCGCTGCGTCGCCTCGGCCACGACCTCCGGGAACTCCGCGAGGCGCTTCACGAGGTCCCGCTCCTCGGTCGCAATCTCGGCGGGCGCCTCGGCGGACGGTGCGGCAGCGCCTGCGTTCCGGAGGATCCCGGCGATCCGGGCATGGGCGTACTGCACGTAGTAGACCGGGTTCTTCTCGCTGCGCTCCTTCGCCAGGTCGACGTCGATGTCGATCGCCTGGTCGTGACCGCGCGAGACGAGATACCAACGGGCCGCGTCGATCCCGACCTTATCGACGAGCTCGCGGAGGAAGACGACGTCACCGCGGCGCTTCGACGACTGCCTGGCCTCACCCTCCTCGACGATGTGCACGAGCTGATAGATCAGCACCTCGAGCTGGTCGGGTTCGTACCCGAGCATCGCTGCAGCCGCCTTCAGCCGGCCGATGTAGCCGTGGTGGTCGGCGCCGAGGACGTAGATCAGTCGTTCGAACCCGCGTTCGAACTTGTTGCGCACGTACGCGACGTCGCCCGCGAAGTAGAGGAAGCTCCCGTCCGACGACCGCACGAGCGGACGGTCCTTGTCGTCGCCGTAAGCACTCGTCCGCGCCCAGGTCGTTCCCTCCGCCTCGTAGGTGTCGAGTCGCGGGAGGACGTCCGGGATCTCACGCTCGACCTCCCGCTGGAGGACCCAGGTGTCGACCCGCACGCGGAACTCGACGAGCTCCTCCTCGATCAGCGCGAGCATGCGCTCGACGGGATCGCCGGGCTCGGCGGCGATCTCGCGGACGTAGTCGGCGGTATACGCCTCGGCCGGCGGCTCCTCTCCGCGCCGCCTCGCTTCGACCGATTCGCGGAAAAGCTCGACCTGGCGCCCGACGTCGTTGAAGTAGTACTCCCGCTCGACCTCGTCGCCGGCAAAGGCGAGGAGCCGCGCGACCGCGTCGCCGTAGGCGGCGTTTCGCGCCGACCCGACGGTCAGCGGCCCCGTCGGGTTCGCAGAGACGAGCTCGACCTGGACGCGTTCCCTCGTCACGGCCGATCCGCTCCCGTACCGGTCGCCTGACTCCAGGATCTCGCCGAGTGCGGCGCTGTACCAGTCCGGCGTCAGGAAGACGTTGAGGAAGCCTGGGCCCGCGACTTCGGCCCGCTCGACCTGCGGCAGCTTCGCCACCTGGGCGGCGAGTTTCTCGGCGACCTCTCGCGGCGGGCGGCCGTCCCTGGGCGCTTGCTGCATGGCCACGTTCGTGGCGTAGTCGCCGTGCTCGGCGCGGCTCGGGCGCTCGAACCGCACGGCGGCGCCGGCCAGCCGCCCAACCTCGTCTTCGAGCCGTTTGATCGCCGTCGCGGACACCTCGGTAGTATCGCCGTGTGGAAGAGGGCGGCTCCGAGCGCCAGCTCAACATCCATCTCGACCCGGAGAACCTGGCCGGCGTCTACGCGAACTTCGCGAACATCAGCTTCTCGGACTACGAGTTCACGCTGACCTTCGCCCGCATCGATCACGAGGTCGAGGAGGGCGACATCCCCGGTGTCGTGGTCTCGCGGGTCAACGTCTCCCAGCAGTTCATGCGAGAGCTGCTCGACGCGATGCAGGACTCCTATTCCAAGTGGGCGACGCGCGAGGGGATCAAGAACCTCCCCGAGGCGCCTCCGCGCTCCGAGCCATAGCGATCCGCTGCAGCGGCGTCGGGTGGGTTTCGAGGACGACCCGCGCCCAAGCCGGTGGATCGGGGTCGGCCAGGGACGCTGCGGCGAGCTCGCGCATCAGCCCTTCGAGCGCTTGCGGGTTGCGGGTCGTCCGGAGCGCCAGCCAGTCCGCCTCGGCCTCGTAGCGTCGGGAGATCGCGTTCGTCACGGGTAGCAGCGCGAGCTGGAGCACGGCCACGGTGAGCAGCGCCAACGGCACGGCGGCAGGCTCTCGGAGCCCGCCGCGCCGCCGGGTCACACGGGCGACGACGTACGCCCCCGGAACCGAGAACAGCAAGAGCCAGGCGATGCCCTTCCAGATGTGCCTGGCCTCGACGTGGCCGAACTCGTGCGAGGCGAGGGCCCGGATCTCCGCGTTCGAGAGGCGTCCGTCGAGCGCGGTGTCCCAGAGGATCATGCGCTTCGTCGGCCCGACGCCGTAGAGCTCGCCGTTGATCGCGCGCGTTCGCCGGCTCGCGTCGCGAACCTCCACCTCGACCTCCCCGACGCCCTGCTGCCTCCCGAGCGCCTGGATCTCGGCCGCGAGCGCTCGGTTGCGAAGTGGCTCGACCCGGGGAACGAACAGCAGCGGCTGGGCGAGCAGGAACGCGGCGCCGAAGGCGGCGAACGCCGGCCCGCCGACGAGCCACCAGCGGTCCCCGAGCCACCGGGCGAGCAGCACGACGAGCGCGATCGCTGCACACGCCCCGGCGAGTGCGCCCAGCCGCTCGAGCCAGGGATCGACGAGGATCGTGCCGTAGTCCGCACGGGAGATCCCGTACCGCCGCCGCCACCACTGCGCGGCGAGGACGAACGGCAGTTGCGCGAGCCAGACGGCGACGAGCGTGAGCGCTCCGATCGCCACCGCTCCGGGCACCCCTCGCCACCGGAGCCGCGGAGCGAGCACGACGGCGACCACGAGCACGACGAGCTGGACGAGCGTCGCGCCGAGCCAGAACAGGCGCAGCCCGCGCTCGTAGCGCTCGCTGCGCTCCAGCTGCCGGGCGCCGAACACGCCGCGGGCGTCGACCTGCGGTTGGTCGAGGGCCGGAACGCTCGTTCGCCACAGCAGCCAGGCGGCGGCCAGCCACAGACCGGCGCCGACCGCGATGGCCCACAATCGTCTCGTGCGAGTCGCCGTCATCTCGGACGTCCATGCGAACCTTTACGCGCTCGAGGCCGTGCTGGCGGAGATCGACCGCACCCCGCCCGAGCAGATCTGGTGTCTCGGCGACACCGTCGGCTACGGCCCGCGCCCGAACGAGTGCTGCGCGATCGTGGAGGCGCGCTGCGATCTCGTCCTAGCCGGAAACCACGACCTGATCGCGCTGGGCTCCGCCGAGGTCGACGTCGAGGACTTCAACCCCGAGGCGGGGGCTGCATCGCTCTGGACCCGGGAGCAGCTGAACGCCGAGTCGCGCCGGTTTCTCGAGTCGCTGGAACCGACGGCCGAGGTCGAGGGGGTCCAGCTCTTCCATGGCAGCGCGCGCGATCCCATCTGGGAGTACGTCCTCGACGAGTTCACCGCGCTCTACTCGCTCGCGTTGACGACCGCGCCGCTCGTGCTGGTCGGCCACAGCCACATCGCGATTGCGCTGCTGCTCCGCCGCGAGGGCCTCGACGGAGGGCACGCACAGGACGGCCGTGAGGCCCGGCTCGACGAGGGGCGCTGGCTGGTCAATCCGGGCTCGGTGGGCCAGCCGCGCGACGGCGATCCCCGGGCCGCGTACCTGGAGCTTGCGCCGGACGAGCAGCGGGCGCGCTTTCGGCGCGTCGCCTACCCGGTCGGCCGCACGCAGGAAGAGATCCGCGAGCGCGGGCTCCCCGAGTCGCTCGCGGAGCGCCTAGCGCACGGGGTGTGACTAGGAGAGGAGCGGCGCCTCGGCGCTCGAGGGGGCCGGCGCCTCGGCGGGTGGGCCGAACGTGATGCCCTCGCGGGCGAGCGAGAGCTGAACTTCCTCGCGCGCCTTGTAGATCCGCCACTTGACCGTGGCGAGCGTGATCTCGAGCGAGTCGGCGATCTCGGTGTACGAGAGGCCGACGACGTCGCGAAGTAGCAGCGCCATCTTCAGGTCGACGTTGAGGTCGTTGACCGAGCGCCAGACGGCGTCCATCGCCTCCACGCGCTCGACCGGCGCGTCGAGGACCTCGAGCGGCGGGATGTCGTCGAGCGCCACGACCGCGCGCGGCCGGCGCTCGCTCGCCCGCAATTCGTCGAGCACACGGTTCTTCGTCACCTGGAAGAGCCAGGTCGTGAACCGGCAGCGCAGCGAGAAGCGCGGGAGGCCCTGGTAGACGCGGAGGAAGACTTCCTGGGTCAGATCCTCGGCGAGGGATCTGTCCCCCACGAGGCGGAGGACGTAGTTGTAGACGGGGGTCTCATACGCTCGGACGATGAGGTTGAATGCCCGCTCGTCGCCGCGCTGAGCTTTCCGTAATACGCCGAAATCTGGTTGGGGGAGGGCCAACGGACGCGGAGTATAGCCCCGGTTACCGAGGGTCGGAAGTCAAGGTTTTGCCGGTCATTTGTAAAGGCGGGGTGAGACCGAGCAGGGAGAGGGCGGTCGGCGCCAGGTCGCAGAGCTCCCCTCCCTCCTCGACGAGGGCGTAGTTCGTGTCAGTGAGCACGAGCGGCACCGGGTTCGACGTATGTGCTGTGTGTGGCTTGCCCTGCTCGTCGAGCATCGTCTCGGCATTCCCGTGGTCGGCGGTGACGAGCGAGACGCCGCCTCGCGCCTCGACGGCCTCCAGGATCTCGCCCAGGCACGTGTCAACAGCCTCCACGGCCTTGACCGCAGCTTCGATCGACCCTGTGTGTCCGACCATGTCCGGGTTCGCAAAGTTCAATACGGCGAAGCCGAAGTCGTCGGATTTCACGGCCTCGACGAAGCTTCGGGCGAGCTCGGGCGCCGACATCTCCGGCTTGTGGTCGTAGCTCGGCACCTCGCGCGGCGACGGGACGAGAATCCGCTCCTCGCCGTCGAACGGCTCCTCACGCCCGCCGTTGAAGAAGTAGGTCACGTGCGCGTACTTCTCCGTCTCGGCAGCGTGCAGCTGACGGATGCCGTGCTCGGACAGCACCTCGGCCAGCACGTCCGAGACCTCCTGTTCCTCGAAGGCCACCGGGGCGTCGAAGTCGTCGCGGTAGCGCGTCATCGTCGTGACGTCGAAGCCCGAGACTAGGAGCTTCTGCGTCAGCTGTCTCGCCCGATCCGGACGGAAGTTGAAGAAGAGCACCGAGTCCTCAGGGGCAATCCGCGGCCGGCCTTCGAGCACGATCGGCTCGATGAACTCGTCCGTGACCCCCTCGTCGTAGCTGCGTTGCACGTCGGCGACGGGGTCGGTCCCAGTCGCGCCTTCGTCACGACTCAGTAGCGCAGCGAGCGCGCGCTCCGTTCGCTCCCAGCGCTCGTCTCGGTCCATCGCGTAGTAGCGGCCGGCAATGGTGGCGATCTTCTCCTGAGGCAGCTCCGCGAGGTCGTTCACGGCCGACGTCGGCGACACGTCCCGGCCGTCGGTGAAGGCGTGGATCCAGGTTCGATCGGCCATGCCCTCGCGCTCGGCCAGCTCGAGCAGCGCCCTGAGGTGGTCGATGTGGGAATGGACGCCGCCGTACGAGACGAGGCCTAGCAGGTGCACGTTCGCACCACGGTCCTTCGCGCGCTCGAACGCCGCCCGCAGGGCGGGATTCGAAGCGAGCTCGCCGCTCTCGATCGCCTGGTTGACGCGCATCAGGTCCTGGAACAGGACCCGCCCCGACCCGATCGTCAGGTGCCCGACCTCCGAGTTGCCCATCTGCCCCGGCGGGAGCCCGACAGCTTCGCCGGACGCCTTCAGCGTCGTGCGCGGAGACGACGCCCAGAGGCGGTCGAACACGGGCGTCCTCGCGAGCTCGACCGCGTTGCCGGGGCCGGGCTCCGCGCAGCCCCACCCGTCGAGAATCACGAGGGCGACTAGCCCGTGGGAGCTGCTGCCCGGCAAATCGCGACGAAGGAGTCGAGCTCGAGCGACGCGCCGCCGACCAGCGCGCCGTCCACGGCCGGCTGGGCCAGGAGCTCGGCCGCGTTCTCGGGCTTGACGGAGCCGCCGTAGAGGACAGGAACGTCGAGCAGGGACTTCACGAACACATGGGCCTCCTGCGCCGTCTCCGGAGTCGCCGTCTTCCCGGTCCCGATCGCCCAGACCGGCTCGTAGGCGATCACGAGGTTGTCGTGCGCCTCGAGCGGCTCGAGCTGACGCCTGAGCACGGCCTCGGTTTCGCCGGCCTCGCGTTCCTCCTCCAGCTCGCCCACGCAGGCGATGACCGAGAGCCCGGCATCGAGCGCGGCGCTCGCACGGCCCGCGACCGTGTCGTCGGTCTCACCGAAGTACTGCCGGCGCTCGGAGTGGCCGACGATGGCGCCGTAGACGCCGAGATCGACGAGCATCGGCGCCGAGATCTCGCCGGTGTAGGCGCCCTCCGGCTCCCAGTGAACGTTCTGGGCGGCGACGGCGATCTCGGTGTCTGCGAGGGCCTGAACCGCCGGCGCGAGCCCGGTGAACGGCGGGCAGACCGCGACGTCGACGCCTTCCAGGCCCGTGAGCGCCTCTCGCAGCGCGCGGCAGAGCTCGCCCGTCTCCGTGGCCGTCTTGTACATCTTCCAGTTGCCCGCGATCAGCATCTACGCCTCCGGGATGGCAGCCACGCCGGGGAGCTCCTCGCCCTCGAGGAGCTCGAGTGCCGCCCCGCCGCCCGTCGACACCCACGAGACGCGATCGGCGAGGCCGGCCTCGTGCAGCGCGCGCACCGAGTCGGCGCCGCCGACGACGGTGAAGCCGTCCACCTCCGCCACCGCCTGGGCCACGGCCTTCGTGCCTTCGGCGAACCGGGGCCACTCGAAGACGCCCATCGGGCCGTTCCAGAAGACCGTCTTCGCGCCGCGGATCCGCTCCGCGAAGTCCCGCGCCGTCTCCGGCCCGATGTCGAGGCCCAGCCACCCCTCGGGCAGCTCGTCGAACGGCACGACCCTGGTCTCTGCATCAGGCTCGAACGCCGAGGCCGCGACGACGTCCGTCGGCAGCACGACGTCGAACTCCAGTGGGTTCTCCTCCCGCACTTCCTCCGCCATCTTCCCGCCGATCAGCACCTCGTTCGAGCGGCCGCCGAGATTCTGAAGCACGCCGAGCTTGTCCTCGACCTTGGCGCCGCCGGAGACGAGGACGAAGGGGCTCTCGACGTCACCGAGCAGCTTGCCGAGCTCCGCGAGCTCACGCTCAAGCAACAGCCCGGCGTACGCCGGCAGGATCGAGGCAACGCCGACGGTCGAGGCGTGCGCCCTGTGGGCGGAGCCGAACGCATCGTTGACGTACAGGTCGCGCCCGTCGGCGAGCTCGCGCGCGAAGGAATCGTCGTTCGCCGTCTCGCGCGGATCGAAGCGCGTGTTCTCCAGCACGACGAGCCGCTCGCCGGAGACCAGCCCGCGGAGGTGCTCCTCGACCGGCCGCATCGAGAGCGCGGGATCGGGCCCCTTCGGCCGCCCCAGGTGCGAACAGACGGCGACCTCCTCGGCCCCGCGCTCGAGCAGGAGCTCGAGCGTCGGCAGCGCCGCGCGGATCCTCGTGTCGTCGGCGACGCGGCTGTCCTCGAGCGGGACGTTCAGGTCGGCCCGGACGAGCACGCGCTTGCCCGCGACGTCCGCGTCGCGGACCGATCTCGGCTTCCGCACCTAGCGCCCTACGCGGCCGCCGGCGCCCCGACCGAGGCTGCCACCTTCTCGACGACGTCGGCGAGCCGGCAGCTGTAGCCCCACTCGTTGTCGTACCAGCCGATGACCTTGACCATCCGGCCGTTCGCCATCGTCGAGAGGGCGTCCAGGATCAGCGAGTGCGGATTCCCGACGATGTCCGCGGACACGATCGCGGCGTCGGTGTACTCGATGATCCCGTGCCACCGGTCCTCGCCGGCTGCCCGGCGGAACGCCTCGTTGATCTCCTCGACGGAGGCTTCTCGCTCGAGCACGCACACGAGGTCGGTGACGCTGCCGTCCGGCACCGGCACGCGCATCGACATGCCGTCCATCTTCCCCTTCAGCTCGGGGATGACGAGCGACGTCGCCTTCGCGGCGCCGGTGGACGAGGGGATGATGCTCTGGGGTGCGGCGCGCATCCGCCTGAGGTCCGGCTTGCCCTTGCGGGTCAGGGCGATCTGGTCCTGGAGCTGCTGCTCGGTCGTGTACGCGTGGATCGTCGTCATGAAGCCCTGCTCGATCCCGAACTCGTCCAGGAGGATCTTGGCCATCGGCGCGACCGAGTTCGTCGTGCACGACGCGTTGGAGATGATGTCGTGGCTGTCGGGGTCGTAGTCGCCGTCGTTGACCCCGAGGACGATCGTGACGTCCGGGTCGGTAGCCGGGGCGGAGATGACGACCTTCCGCGCGCCCGCGGTCAGGTGCTGAGTCGCCCCGTCGCGGCCCGTGAAGAGGCCGGTCGATTCGACGACGACGTCGACGTCGAGCTCACCCCAGGGCAGCGCCGCCGGGTCGCGCTCGGAGAGAGAGCGCACCGAGCGTCCGTCGACGAGCAGCTCGCCGTCACCGTGGCTCACCTCCGCGTCGAGCACGCCGTGCGTCGAGTCGTACTTGAGCATGTGGGCGAGGACGTCGTCAGACGCGAGGTCGTTCAACGCCACGACCTCGAAGTCCGGCTCCCGCTTCAGGTAGGCGCGGAAGAAATTCCGGCCGATCCGTCCGAATCCATTGATCGCAACCCGTTTCGCCATTGCCTCCTCCGTTCGACTCAAGCGAGTCTAGTAGGACGCCGATACTGGAGGAAGGCACCCCGGTTACGACCGCGAAGAGGGTGCTGGCTACCTTCAAGGGGGGTTCGTGTTGCGTTTCGTTCGTGTCCTGACTGCTTCGCTCGTCGGCGCACTCGCGCTGGCCGGTAGCGCCCACGCCATGGATGTCGGCGTGGTCGACGACTACGGGATCGCGCCCGAGAACGCCACGTGGTTCTTCGACAACCTCGGCGATCTCGGCATGCGCGAAAACCGGGTCTCGATCTTCTGGGACCCTGCGGCGCCGACGACGATCCACAGGAAGGAGGCACTCGACCAGTACGTGGCGCTGGCGTCGATGCGCGGCGTCCGGGTCGTGTTCGCCGTCTCGCCCGCGAGGGCCCGTGACATCACCGCGAGCCCGGGACGGGCGGCGCAGTACGCGGCGTTCCTGCAGCAGCTCGCGCGCACCTACCCGTCGGTCAAGGACTACGTGATCGGCAACGAGCCGAACCAGCCCCGCTTCTGGCAGCCCCAGTTCGGTCGCGGCGGCGTGGCGGTCTCGCCGGCCGCGTACTACGGGCTTCTGGCGCGGTCCTACGACGCGCTCAAGGCGGTCGATCCGTCGATCACCGTGATCGGCGTCGGGCTCTCGCCGCGCGGAAATGACTCGCCGACCGCGCGCGACAACCGCTCGGTCTCTCCCGTCCGCTTCATCGCCGGCCTCGGCAAGGCGTACCGGCAGGCCAGGCGGCAGCGGCCGATCATGGACGAGCTCGCCTACCACCCGTACCCCGACCGCGACACTGACAGCCTCATGAAGGGCTACCGCTGGCCGAACGCCGGCGTACCGAATCTGGGCCGCATCAAGCAGGCGTTCTGGGACGCCTTCCGCGGCACGCGCCAGCCGACGTTTCGCGAGGGAACCGGGCGCGGCCGCATGGCCTTCCGGCTCGACGAGCTCGGCTGGCAGGTCGGGATCGTTCCGGCCGCCCGCGCCGCCTACCACGGCAGGGAGAGCGTGCGGACGACGAACGAAAGCACCCAGTCCGGGATCTACAACGCTGCGATTCGCTACCTCGCGTGCGACGCGTCGGTGCGCTCGGTGCTCTTCTTCCTACTCCGCGACGAGCCCGATCTCGAGCGCTGGCAGGCTGGGGTCGTCCGCGCCGACGGGTCGCTCCGCCCCTCCTTCGGCTCGGTCAAGGCCACGGTTGCGCAGACCGGCGGCCGCTGCCCGGGCAGGCTTCGGTCGTGGCGACACTCGACCACCGTTGCCGGCGCCAAGGTGCGCTTCCCGAGGAAGCGTGTGCTGCCCGCGAGGCGGCAGACCCTCGCCGTGGTTGTCAACGCTCAGGAGGACGCGAGGGTTGAAGCGGCGCTCTACCGTGGCAGCCGCCGAGTCCTCCGCGTCAGAGGGAACGTCAAGGCGTACCACTCGAAGGTCGTCCGCATCACGAACCGGTTCCGACCAGGTCGCTACACGATCCGGGTCACGCAGCGGGCGGCGCTGAACACGACGCGGACGAAACGCTTCTCTGCGGCTCTCCGCTTCACCGGTCGCTCGTAACTGAGCGGCAGGCCGGTAACTGAGCGGCGGGCCGGAGGGGAAGCTCCGAGGACGACCTTCCCCTCCAGTTGAACCGCGCTCCGGACCGTGGCGCCGAACGGGGTCTGAATTCGACGCCGGACGAGCGCAGACCCGCCGTGTTAGCGAGTATGACTGAAAACGGCCGGTTCGCTAAGGCAATTCACGGCTCTGCTAACCGGATCAGTTTCTGAAGTCGGCGGTGCACGGTTGCCTTCGTCGCCGGCGGGCGGCATTTGAGCCCGAGCTCGCGCAGCGACAGCGACGGGTGGGCGAGCCGCAGCTCCGCGAGCTCTTGCAGTTGCGCCGGAAGCCGCGCCAACGCGCCGCGTCGCTGGAGCCGGCGCAGCGCTCGGAGCTGCGTGCCGGCCGCGCGGCTCGACCGGACGAGATTCGCGTGGTCGGCGTTCGCAAGCCGGTTCGCGCGTGACTTGGCCGCGCCGACGACCGCCCGCTCCGCGAAGGTGAGGACGGCGTTCGCGGCTCCGGCTGCAGCCAGGAGCTCGGCGATCACCTCAGAGCCCTTGGCGTAGGCGAGGGCGTGGCCTGCGCGCTCCTGCACTCCGAGACGGAAGCCTTCCGCCTCAGCGAGCCAGGCGAGGAACTCGGCTCCGGCACGGCTCCCGGTGCGGAGCTCCAGATGCGACGGGGACACGCTCCCTCCGCCGAGGAGCGCCCCTCTCAGGTACGCGCCGCGGCAGCAGGAACGGCCGACGACGCGCCTCGGCGGCCGCTCGAGCGGGGTCAGGCGCGAGCTGACGACGCCAGCCTCGTGCAGTACCTGCATCGCGCGCGCCTCGCCCGGGACGTGCAGCTGGTAGCGGGTCTCGCCGCGCAGCGCGCGGCGCCGGTAGCTGCGGATCTCGCAGGGGACGCCGAACGCTCGCAGCAGGCTGAAGGCGCGTCGGGCGACGGCGGAGCCGGAGAGATCGAGGTGCAACGAGACCTCGCCGCGCCCACGCAGGTGGATTCGCCCGGCGGTGAGGAAGAGTGCCGAGAGCTCGGCGAGACGGTCGCATTCCCGGCGGGGAGCGATCCCGGCCAGCTCGCTGCGAACATCCTCCGAGAGCGACATCCTGTCCGAATCTACAATCAGGGCCGATGGCCCGGCCCGGTCTCTTCCGCCCACCCCCGCCCGCGAACGAGGCGATTCGCGACTACGCACCGGGGTCGCCGGAGCGTGAGGCGCTGAAGCGCCGGCTGGAGGAGATGCGTCGCGAGCGGCTCGACATCCCATCAGTGATCGGCGGCGAGGAGGTGCGGACAGGAGACACGTTCGAGGCGGTCGAGCCACACAACAAGTCGAGCGTCCTCGCCGACGTCCACAAAGCCGGCCCCGACGAGGTCGAGCGTGCGATCAAGGCCGCCGGTGAGGCCTGGGAGGACTGGCACCGCTGGCCGTGGGAGGAGCGGGCCGCGGTCTTCCTCCGCGCCGCCGAGCTGCTGAGCGGCCCCTGGCGCCCGACGCTCAACGCCGCGACGATGCTCAACCAGTCGAAGACGGCGCATCAGGCGGAGATCGACTCGGCCGTCGAGTTGATCGACTTCTGGCGCTACAACGTCGAGTTCATGCTCCGCATCTACGCGGAGCAGCCTGTGTCGGCGGGTGGCGCGTGGAACCGAATGGAGTACCGGCCGCTCGAGGGGTTCGTCTTCGCAGTCACGCCGTTCAACTTCACCGCCATCGCCGGGAACCTTCCGGGCTCGCCGGCGCTGATGGGAAACACGGTCGTCTGGAAGCCGGCGTCGACGGCCGCGTACTCCGCCTACTGGCTGATGAAGCTGTTCGAGGAGGCCGGGCTGCCGCCGGGCGTGATCAACCTCGTCTACGGCGACGGCGCCACGATCGGCAACGCCGCGCTCGCGAGCGAGCACCTGGCCGGCATCCACTTCACGGGCTCGACGCCCGTGTTCCAGTCGATGTGGAAGACGATCGGCGAGAACATCGCCGGCTACCGCAACTACCCGCGGATCGTCGGCGAGACGGGCGGCAAGGACTTCATCGTCGCCCATCCGTCCGCGGACGTCGACGCGCTGGCGACGGCGATCCTCAGGGGCTCGTTCGAGTACCAGGGCCAGAAGTGCTCGGCGGCGTCGCGGATCTACGCGCCTTCCAACCTCTGGCCCGAGCTGCGTGAGCGGCTCGTCGAGGAGGTGGGCGCGATCCGCATGGGCGACGTCGCGGACTTCACGAACTACATGGGCGCGGTCATCGATGAGAAGGCCTTCGCGGGCCACCGGGCGGCGATCGAAGGCGCCAAGGCAAACCACGCGGAGGTCGTGGTCGGCGGCGGCACGGACGACAGCAAGGGCTACTTCATCGAGCCGACGGTCCTCGAGACGAGCGACCCGCGCTCCGAGCTGATGCGGGAGGAGCTCTTCGGGCCCATCGTGACGACCTACGTCTATCCCGAGAAGAAGTGGGGCGAGACGCTCGACCTCGTCGACGACACGGCGCCGTACGGGCTGACCGGCGCGGTGTTCTCCGAGGATCGCTCGGCGATCGAGGAGGCGCACGAGAAGCTCAGCTACGCCGCGGGCAACTTCTACGTGAACGACAAGCCGACCGGGGCGGTCGTCGGCCAGCAGCCGTTCGGCGGCTCCCGCGCGTCGGGCACGAACGACAAGGCAGGCTCGATGTGGAACCTCATCCGCTGGGTCAGCCCGAGGACGATCAAGGAGACGTTCGTCCCGCCGAGGGACTACCGCTACCCGTTCATGGCGCCCGACCGCGACGGCGCGGGCCCTACTGACGCGCCGTAGTGCGGCGATCGCTGGGGGCCGCGGCCCTGGCCTTCGCGCTCGCCGCCGGCAGCGCAGGCGCGGCTGCCATCAAGGGGACGAACCGCGTCGACCTCCTGCGGGGCACCGCGCGCGCCGATCGGATCGACGCGCGCGGAGGCAGCGACCGGATCAAGGTCGACGGCGGCGGCCGGGACACGGTGCGGTGCGGTCCAGGCCGCTACGACGTCGTCAACGCGGACAAGTTCGACAGCGTCGCCGCCGATTGCGAGACGGTCGCCCGCATCGTTGCCCGCGACCCCTACCCGGCGCCGGCCCAGCACGCGACGATCGCCGAGCCGGACACGTTCTCCTGGGGCAACGTCGTGGTCACGGCATTCCAGGCCGGGCGCTTCCGGGACGGCGGTGGTGCGGTCAACATCGGCTGGGCGACCTCGCACGACGGCGGTCGGACCTGGCGCTCGGGGCTGCTGCCGGCGCTGACGGTCGCGTCGCGCCCGGCGGGGCGGTGGCGCCGCGCGAGCGATCCCGTCGTCGCGTACGACGCCGCGCACGGCGTCTGGCTGGTCGCATCGCTCGCCTTCAGTCCCGGTGACGCCGGGGCAGTCGTCGTCAGCCGCTCGGCCGACGGACTCACCTGGAGCGCGCCCGTCACCGTGGCCGAGGCTCCGTCCCGGCAAGACCTATTGCTCGACAAGGAGTGGATCGTCTGCGACAGCGGCGCGACGAGTCCGTACCGCGGCAGCTGTTACGTCTCCTACAGCGACTTCCGGACCGTACGGCTCGAGTTTCAGGCCTCGCGGGACGGCGGCCTGACCTGGGAACCGCCGGTGGCTTCGCCCGACGACGCCGGCCGAGCCTCGATGCGAGGCCGCTGGGCACCGGCGCCGCAGCCTGTGGTGCAGCCGGACGGCGACCTGATCGTCCCCTACTTCGACGAGACTCGGGTTGCGTCCGTCAGGTCTGCGGACGGCGGTCGGTCGTTCTCGGCGTCCGTCACGGTCGCCCCGACGACCTTCAAGCCCACGCCCGACCTCCGTGCCCCGCCGCTGCCGAGCGCCGAGGTCGATCAGGCCGGCACGGTGTACGTCGTCTGGCCGGACTGTCGAGCCAGGCCCTCGTGCGGGTTCGACGACCTCGTGCTCTCCCGATCCGCCGGTGGGATCACCTGGTCGCCGGCGACGCGCATCCCGATCGCTCCGCGGTCATCTCGGAGCGACTTCGTCATCCCCGGCCTGGGCGCCGACCGCGACCGCGTGGGCCGGCTCGCGGTCGCGTACTACGTCTTCCGGTCGGCCGCGCTCCTCGACGTGGGCTTCATCTCCTCCTCGAACGGCGGCCGGACCTGGAACGCGCCACGTCGACTCAACGCCCAGACGATGCGGCTCGACTGGATCGCGCAGGCAGGCGGCGCGATGGTCGGCGACTACATCTCGACGTCGTTCGCGCGCGGCCGGGCGGTCGCGGCCTTCCCGGTCGCAGCACGGTCGACGCGGTTCGACCAGCCCCTGTTCGCGGCGGTCATTCCCTGAGCAAGCGCCACCTGCGACTGCGCCGGGCCGAGGCTAGTAACACTGTGTTACTTGGCGGACATCCCGCCCGGCACGCTCTAACCCAAGCGGAATCGCCGGGCCGCTCCTACCTTGTAACACAGTGTTACTTGGGCTACGCGCGGCCCGCCTTGTGCAGCTGGGCGTAGATCGAGCGCGCGGTCTTCGCCGGCATGCCCGGGACGCCCTCCAGCTCCTCCTCGGACGCCTCCAGGAAGCGTTCGGCCGAGCCGAAGTGCCGGATCAACGCGCGGCGGCGAGCCGGCCCGACCCCGCTGAGCGTGTCGAAGATCGACTCCTTCGCCTTCGCATCGCGGCGCTGGCGGTGGAAGCCGAGCGCGAAGCGGTGCGCCTCGTCCCGAACACGTTGGAGCAACTGCAAACTTGCGGAGTGCCGGTCCAGCCGGATCGCGGCCGGCTGGTCCGGAACGAAGACCTCCTCCTCACGCTTCGCCAGCGAGATGACCGCGACCCTCGGCAAGTCGTACGCCTGCATCGCCTGGATCGCGGCCGCGAGCTGACCCTTGCCGCCGTCGATGACGACGAGGTTCGGCATCGACGCGAAGCCCTCGTCGTACTCGTCGTCCGTCGCCTTCTGCAGCCGGGCAAACCGCCGAGACACCGCCTCGGCGAGAGCCGCGTAGTCGTCCTGGCCGTCTTGCCGGCGGATCCCGAACTTGCGGTAGTGCGCCTTCTTCGGCACGCCGTCCTGGAAGACGACCATCGCCGCGACCGGCGACGCCTCCTGGATGTTGGAGACGTCGAAACACTCGATCCGCAGGGGGAGACTCTCGAGGTTGAGGCATTCGCGAAGCTCCTCCAGCGCCTCGACCCGCCGCAGGCGAGTGCTCTCCGCCTTCGCCGTGTCTGCCTCGAGCGCGAGCCGCGCGTTCTGGTCGGCGAGCTCCTGGAGCCGACGCTTCTCGCCCCGCTCCGCGTGCCTGACCTCGACGCGCGAGCTCCGCCGTTCGGAGAGGAACTCCGCGAGCGCGCCGGTCTCCTCCACTCCCTGCGGCACGATGATCTGGGGCGGAATGCTCGGCGCCGAGCCGTAGTACTCGAGCACGAACGCCTCGAGGACATCCCCGACCTCGTGCCCGCCCACGTTCTCCAGGTGGAACCCGTAGCGGTCGATCAGACGGCCGTCGCGCAGCGGGAAGAGCTGCACGGCGGCCCGCTCGCCCTCGATCGCGATGCCGATCACGTCGACAGTGCCGACCGCCCGCTTGTCCGCCGCCTGCCGCTCGGCGAGATGCCGCACTGAGAAGAGCCGGTTCCGAAACCGGGCCGCTTCCTCGAAGTGCTCCTGGTCGGCCGCGTCCTTCATCCGGCGCTCGAGCTCCCGGATGATCGGCTCGGTCTCGCCGGAGAGGAACTCGATCACGCCGTCGATGACCTCGCGGTAGGCCTCCTTCGAGATGTAGTGCACGCACGGCGCGTAGCAGCGGTCGATGTGGAAGTCGAGGCACGGGATCCCCGAATGCCGTCCCGGCTTCGGTCCCTCGCACGGACGGAACCGAAAGACACGGTTGAGGACGTCGAGCGTCTCCCGCACCTTCTTGGCGTTCGCGTACGGCCCGAAGTAGACAACCCCGCGCCGGTGCCGCTCGCGCGTGAACATCACGCGCGGAAACTCGTCCTCGACGGTCACGGCGATGTACGGGAACGACTTGTCGTCGCGTAGCCGCACGTTGAACGGCGGCCGGTGCCGCTTGACGAGGTTCTGCTCGAGGTGGAGCGCCTCAACCTCGTTGCCGGTGACGATCACCTCGAGGTCGGCGACACGCGAGACCAGGCCCCCGATCGCGCTGCGGGTATCGCCGCTCTGCTGGAAGTAGCTCCGCACGCGGGGGCGGAGCGACTTCGCCTTGCCGACGTAGAGGATTCGACCCTTGGCATCCCGGAACAGGTAGACGCCCGGCTTTGCCGGGAGCGCTTTCAGCTTCGGCTCGAGAGAGGTGGCCACTTCGGCCAATCTAGTGCCCCGTCCAGTGATGCCGCCGAGCTTCTGGGTCGCGAGCACCAAGCCAGAGGTCGCACTCGTCCGCAGCCAAGGCTGGACAGCCTTGGTAAGGACGAGGGTGGGCTCTGGCGCCGCATGATCGGGGGCCAGAAGCCGGCATGTATCGCTGGATGGGGCACCAGCTAGGCGCTAGCCTGCCGCCCGCTGTGGCGAAATGGGGTCTTCTCGCAATCGTGGCGGCCGCGCTGGCGGCCGTCGCCGTAGTGCTCGGGGTCCGGCCCGGCTCGGCCGAAGACGACAGGTTCACCGTCGGGGTCTGGGAGTACTTCGTTCGCGACGCGGACCCCGGCAACGCCGAGCGCAAGCTGGCGGACCTCGAGCCGGCCGGCTTCGAAGCCGCGATCACGAACGCCTTCTGGGAACCGGGACGGCGCGAGCCGACGCCCGAAGACGTGGCTGAGCTCCGCAACGCGGCCAACGCCGCCGAGGATGCCGACATCACGCCGCTCGTGATCGTCCAGAACGTCGGCAGCCGGACGACCCCGAACACCGCCGAGCACCGAGCGGACTTCGCCGCCTACGCGGCAGCCCTTGCCAGCCAGGTCCCTGAGTACCGGGACTTCGTCATCGGGAACGAGCCGAACCTCAACCGTTTCTGGCTCCCGCAGTTCGGGCCGAACGGCGAGAACGTCGCTGCGCGCGACTACCTCGCACTGCTCGCGGAGACCTACGACGCGCTCAAGGCCGTCTCCGAGGAGATCCGCATCATCGGCGGAGCCCTCGCGCCCCGTGGCGGCGACGACCCCGACTCCCCCCGCCACACCCACTCGCCGACGGCGTTCATCCGCGACCTGGGTCGCCTCTACCGCGACAGCGGGCGCGAGAAGCCCGTGATGGACGCGTTCGCCCACCACCCGTACCTGGACGACTCGAAGACGCCGCCCGACACCACCCATCCCCGCTCGACGACGATCTCGCTCGCCGACTATCCGAAGCTCGTCTCGCTGCTCGGCGAAGCCTTCGACGGGACCGCGCAGCGCGGCTCCGACGTCCCGATCCTGTACACCGAGTTCGGCGTCCAGACCGTCATTCCGTCGGGGAAACGCAGCGCGTACACGAACCTGGACTCGCCCGTCGCGGGCGACGCCGTCACCGAGGAGACGCAGGCCCGCTACTACCGCCAGGCCTTCGACATCGCCTGCGGTCAGCCGACGGTGGAGGGGATGTACGTCTTCCACGTCTGGGACGAGCCCGACCTGCTCGGCTGGCAGTCGGGCCCGTACTACGCCGACCACACGCCGAAGTCGAGCCGGGACGCACTCCGGGATCTACCATCCTGCGAGTGAGCGGCCAGTACGTCGCCTACACGTTCCACAAGGTCGATCCGGGCTGGCGCCGCCTGCCGGTCGAGGAGCGTATCGCCGCCAAGGACGCGTTCGCGGACGTCGTCGAGGACTGGGCCGCACGGATGTCCTCGCTCCGCTCCTACTCGACGACCGGCGTCCGTCCTGACGCCGACTTCTTCCTCTGGAAGATCACCGAGCGCTATGAGGATCTCGGCGAGCTCGGCGCCGAGCTGAACGGCACGCCGCTCGCCGCGTACCTGGCGACGCCGTACTCGTACCTCGCGACGACGAAGGCATCGCAGTACACCGCGGCCCGGCGACCGCGAAAGATCGTTCCCAAGGGCTCTCCGTACCTCGTCGTCTACCCGTTCGTGAAGGTGCGACCGTGGTACGCACTTCCCGAGAGCGATCGCCAGCGCGCGATGGACGAGCACATGCGGATCGGCGCCGAGTTCGCGTCGATCCACAACCACACGACGTACTCGTTCGGGATCGACGACCAGGAGTTCATGACCGCCTTCGAGTGCGACGAGCCGGCGGACTTCATGCACCTGATGCTGACGCTTCGCGAGAGCGAGGCCAGCCGCTACACGGAGCGCGACACGCCGACCTTCGTCGGCAGGGCGATGGACATCCGGGCCGCACTGGACGCGCTCGACGGGTCAGGAGTCAGAGCTCAGGTCTAGCCGTACGAGTGCTGGTCGCGCCACACGCGGAACATCGCGAAGGCGCTCAAACCGAGGATCACGAAGAACGCGAGCGCGCTGCGGCCCGAGGCGCCGGCGAAGAAGAAGAGACCGAGCGAGCCGACGATCAGGAGCGCACCGCCGTAGAAGGCGAACCGCGCCCGGACCGACCAGGTCTCGATGTCCGACCGCCGCTCGCGCCAGAGCAGGTAGATGAAGAACGCGATCGCGATGAAGAAGGCGATGCGGGCGATGAGGAGCAGCGAGATGACCGTGTTCTCGAGCGAGAGCAGGACGATCACCGCGACGATCGCAATGATGATCAGGAACCCGCGTAGCGTCGGGTTCATGTCTGCGAAGAACCGTCTCATCCCGAAGTCAAGTACGCCCTGGTTGCAAGTGCGCCTGCCAGCAGGGTAGCCCCGACGAACCAGGCCAGCCGACGCCGCGGCTCGCTGGGTGCGTAGAGCCAGGGAGCGAGGACCGCGACCAGCGCGAGCGTGCCGTAGGCGTAGTGGAGGTCGTCCGTGGTTTCACGTCCGTCGGAGACCAGCAGCAGCCCGAGACCGACCTGTGCGATCAGCAGGGTCTGGACGAGCGCGATCGCGTGCCCGAGCGCCCGTCCCGGGTCTCGCCGGCGGAAGTAGGCGGCTGCGCCCCAGACCGTTGCAATCGCGGCGGCGGCGAGGACGGCAAGGCCCACGACCTCGTGCGCGCCAACCATCGGCGAAAGGATAGGCTCGCGGCATGGTCGAGGAAGGCAAGGAAGCGCCCGATTTCGAGCTGACGAGCGACTCGGGCGAGCGAGTCCGACTCTCCCAGTTCAATGGACAGCCGGTCGTCCTCTACTTCTATCCCAAGGACGACACACCGGGCTGCACGAAGCAGGCCTGCGCGATCCGGGACAACTACGACGACTTCCAGGAACGGGGCGCGGTCGTGCTCGGGGTGAGC
>Ga0081538_10001869_pt1 | contig 21216 bp, 19 predicted proteins | sample TabmetS5T2R1_FD_71022 | JGI IMG/M metagenome (GOLD analysis project Ga0081538, IMG submission 71022) | Tabebuia heterophylla rhizosphere microbial communities from the University of Puerto Rico - S5T2R1 | ecosystem: Host-associated > Plants > Roots > Rhizosphere ...
GGAAAAAACCTGGGACTACCTGGAAGGCAGCGACCGCCGGTACCGGCCGGTGCCGATCACGGTGGACATGCCCACGGGCAAGACACAAAACTTTTGGATCATCGGCGGACGTTTAATCGGCGGGCGGGACAATATCGGCAAGGATACGTCGAAGGAATCCCGCGAGATGGCCAACATCGATTCACGACTCAAACACATGGACGAAATCGGCACCGGAGTTCAAGTTCTCTATCCGACGCTTTTCTTGCGTCCCGTGACTGACAACCCCCGGATTGAGCTCGCTCTTTGCCGTTCTTACAATCGCTGGATGGCCGACATCTGGTCAAAGGCTAAGGACCGCTTGCGCTGGGCGGTCCAACTGCCATTGATGACCATGGAAAAGGCTTTGGACGAGCTGCGTTGGGCGCGTGGGAACGGCGCCTGCGCGGTGTTCATGCGCGGAATCGAAACCAACCACACACTGCACGATCCCTATTTCTTTCCTTTGTACGAAGAAGCAAGCCGGCTCAATCTGCCCATCGGCATTCACTCCGGTATCGGCAATTTTGCAATCAATGATATTCTTAAAGGCGAGCCCTTCCGCGTGGCGAAGCTCATGGTGATCGGCGGTTTTCACTCGATGATTTTGAGTAGAATTCCAGAGCGCTTCCCACAGCTCCGCATCGGGGCCATCGAAGTCGCCGCGCAATGGGTGCCCTATTTGGTACACGACCTCAACCTGCGATTCCCGAAGCTCGAGGGGAAACAGGCGAGACCGGACCTCCTCCAGGCCAGTAACCAACTCTTCGTGGCTTGCCAGACCGACGATGATCTTCCCTATGTGCTAAAATACGCCGGTGAAAACTGTCTCATGATCGGTTCGGATTACGGCCACGCCGACAACGCCAGCGAGCTGCTGGCGCTAAAGCGGCTCAAAGAAAACGGCGATATTGACCCGGCCATGATCGACAAGATTCTGTGCACCAATCCCGCGCGTTTTTACGGCCTCGATTAGTTCCTTTTCTTGCGGATGAGGCACATGCACATCGATGACTGACGCTTTCGACCTGATATTAACCGGAGGGACGGTGCTAAATCCCGCGTCCGGCTTGCAACAGGAGCTGGACGTGGGCATCGCCGGCGAGCGCATCACGGCACTCGCTTCGACGCTCCCTCGGGAAAATACCAAAAAGGTTCTCGACGTTCGCGGCTGTTATGTCACGCCCGGTTTGATCGACTTTCATGTTCACAGCTACTGGGGTGTCAACCCTTACGGTTTCAATGCCGATCCAATTTGTCTTGCCAGCGGTGTCACGACGGCGCTGGACGCAGGTTCCGCCGGCCCGGTCAACTTTCTTGGGTTCAAGAAACTTGTCTACGAGCAGTCTCGCACACGCATGCTTGCGTTCGTTGCCTTGGCGCAGCATGGCGTGTTGAACGACCCCGGTGAATTAGAGAACTTGAAGTTCGCTGATCCTGATGGCGCGGCGCAAAGCGTAAGCGACGCGCGCAACGTCGGCGTAGGGATCAAGGTTCGGTTGCACAAAAAATCCGTCGGCGACCACGGCCGTGAAGCTTTGCGTATGGCGGTAAGAACCGGGGAAGGATGCAAGGCGCCGGTGATGGTTCACATCGGCAACACCGGCATATCAATGGAAGAGATTGTCGACACGCTGCGGCCCGGTGATGTCGTGACTCACTGTTACACACCGCAAAAGCCCTCGATAGTGGATGAAAAGGGGCGTTTACGTGAAGCCGTTCGCCAGGCTCACGAGCGCGGCGTCATTTTTGACGTCGGCCACGCCAACGGCCACTTTGATTTCGCTCTCGTGCGCCAAGCCATAGGGGACGGTCTCTTGCCAGACATCATTAGCACCGACCTGCACGGTCGCATGGGCGCCGGCAATCCGGTGGTCGACATGCCGACGACACTCACCAAATTTTTGAATCTTGGCTTGAGCCTGGAACAAGTGGTGGCTGCTTGCACAACAAATCCGGCTCGGGTCATCGGCTGGCAGGACCGATTGGGCAACCTGGAAATCGGGCGGGAAGCCGACATCGCCGTGCTACAGTTTGTCGACGAACCTACCAAACTCCGTGACTGCGTCGGCGGCGAGTGGAACGTCAACCAGCGCCTCGCCGCAAGGTGGACGATTCGTCGGGGCGAGCTGTTTCAAGGCAAAGGCTAAACCGCCTTTGACTTTCCACTGATGATTTCCCGCGACTTCATCCTGGATGTTCGTCACCAATATCAAGTACAATGGTGCGATAGCGGCGCCACGATGATGAGCTCGATTCCCAAAAAAGCCATGCTCACGTGTCATTCTGAGACGATAAGCCAAGCCGTACAAGAAATCGAAGTAGGCGCGGGTTGGACGCAGGACAACGCGCTCATTTTCACTTATGCTCTCAAGGCAGATTTGACGCGTCTTCGGGTTCCGCTGTCACGACCGCCGCGTAGGGCGGATCGTCTCTGGCAGCACACTTGCTTTGAGGCTTTTGTTTCCGTGAAGGGCAAAGCGGGTTACCACGAGTTTAATTTTGCTCCGTCGGGAGAGTGGGCAGCTTACCGCTTTCAAAGCTATCGGGATGGGACTTCTCTTGAGGACGACAAACTTGTCCCGAGGATTACCGTGCGTAACCAAGCTGATCGGCTCGATCTTGACGCGACCATCCGCTTGGATCGCCTGTCGTCGACACCGCCAAACGGATGGCTGCGACTCGCGCTCTGCGCTGTGGTCGAAGATCAGAGCGGCAAGCTTTCCTACTGGTCTCTTAGGCATCCCCCGGGGAAACCTGACTTTCATCACCCTGACTGTTTCGCGCTGGATCTCGAACCGGCGAACCTGGTCGCTGTGAACGAACCTGCCCTGGAAAAGCAATGAAGTTTGGAATTGACCGTCTGCTTGAAGAGCCAGCGCTCAGGAAACCTCTGGTGGGACGCCGCGTCGGCTTGCTTGCCCATCCAGCCTCGGTGACCCAAGATTTGGTTCACTCGCTCGACGCGCTCGCAGCACCAAAAGAGATCGGGTTAGTTGCGGCATTTGGTCCCCAGCACGGGCTTCGCGGCGACAAACAGGACAACATGATCGAGTCGCCGGATTTCAACGACCCGGTGCACGGCATTCCGGTTTTTAGTCTCTACGGTGAAGTCCGCCGTCCGACTGCGGCGATGATGGACAGCTTTGATGTTCTGCTCGTCGATCTTCAGGACGTGGGCTGCCGTGTCTATACCTTTATGACAACGTTGCTCTATGTACTCGAAGCGGCCGCAAACAACGGCAAGACGATCTGGGTGCTCGACCGGCCCAATCCCATCGGCCGTCCGGTGGAAGGACTGCGTCTGCGGCCCGGCTGGGAAAGTTTCGTGGGTGCGGCTCCTCTGCCCATACGCCACGGCCTGACACTCGGTGAGCTTGCGCGATGGTTCGTTAGAACCCTTCGACTCGATGTGGATTGCGACGTCATAAAGATGGATGGTTGGGAGCCTTCACGCAAGCCAGGATACGGCTGGCCGCTCGGCCAGCGCGCGTGGGTGAATCCGAGCCCCAACGCGCCTAACCTTTGGATGGCGCGTTGCTATCCCGGAACGGTCCTACTGGAAGGCACTACCCTCTCCGAGGGACGGGGCACGACGCGTCCATTGGAACTGTTTGGCACGCCCGATCTTGAGCCTCGCGCGCTCCTGGGAAAGATGGCATCCCTCTCGCCTGCATGGATGCTCGGTTGCCAGGTGCGTGATTGTTGGTTTGAACCGACGTTTCATAAACACGCGGGCAAGCTCTGCGCCGGAATACAAATCCACGTCGATCACCCAGCCTACGATCATGAAAACTTTCGGCCTTGGAGACTCATCGCTCTCGCGCTTAAATCCCTGCGGCTGCTGCAGCCGGACTATAACCTTTGGCGCGACTTTGCCTACGAATACGAACACGATCGGCTCGCCATCGATCTCATCAACGGCAGCGAGCTGCTGCGCCAATGGATTGATGATGCTGCCGCCGTGCCTGCCGATCTCGACGCGCTGGTGAAGCCAGACGAAATTTCCTGGTTTGAAGAACGCAAGTCCGTCCTTTTGTACCCTTGAAGCAGCGACGCTGCAACGTCAACCAGCTCTCAACTCTGCCAATGGCTCAGTGCGATGATCGCGCCTTGTAGCGGTAGACTCTGCTGCGTCGCGTAGTCCCGTGGAGCTCTGCGAAAAGGAGACCGCGAAAAATCATCAGGAAGGTAAGAAAAAGACCGAATGCCGTTTCGACAAGAAAATACTGAAAAAAGAACGGCATGGGAGCCACCAGCTGGTATACGAAGTTCCTCAGCAGATAACCTGCCGCGCCGATTAAAAGATTCGGGAAAAGCCACTCCACCCAGTTCTCCACGATGAACTGATAGCTGGCCGACAAGAGCGCCAACCCCGACACTCGGCCCTGATAAATCATTTCGGGAACCGCGTTGAAGACTACGTACAAGAGAATTTGGACTCCCAGATAGAGCAATGGACCATTGGGGGTTGTAAAAGCCACCTGGGCAAGCAGCCTCATGGGGATCCAAAAAATGAACGCGATCGTAAGGACATCCCAGATGTAGACGGAAAACCCACGAGCAAAATCTTGAAGGCTCGCCTTACCCATGCGAACGACATTTTCAATGAGGTAGAGTCCCGAGCTCGCGCAGGCCGCGAACACAATGCCCATGATTAGCCCGCCGATAATCCCCAGGGGTGCGAACAGCATCGCGGCGGCGGCCAAGAGAATACCGTAGGCAAAAGGCGCAAAAATGATTGCCAGATTGTCCCGAACAAGCTCCACGGTTCGAATCAGGCATGTCTTATAAATCCAAAAAATAGCTTGGATCTGTTCCATTTTTACGGTCAATCCCGGTGTTGACCTAGCAGAAGCATGGGCTTTAGCAAGATACGCGCTATTTGCCGTCGAGTTATGCGGTTCCCCGTTCTCGGTTGCCACCGACCCTAACAACGGCCTCACGCCGTGTCAAATTATCCGCCCATTCCATCCGGGGATCTTGCGGGAGCGGGAGGAGCCGGACGGGTTGCAAAAAATCTATTTTTTGATAGGCGTTTGCCTGGTCCAGAAACGAGGGCAGGCGCTTGGATCAAGAGTCCACACTGTCGCGAGTTCATTGCGGCAATTGTTTCCAAACGGGAGGAAGCTCATGTCTGACAACAATGAAAAAGAAAAAGTTCTTCCGGTTCTGCGATTATTGTTAGTGGCTTTTTTCGGCCTGCTATTTGTGATCGCGTTGCAGTTGTTCCTGCTCGTTAGCGGCGCCAAGGCCGGCAGCACCGAGGCACACCGCAGTGTCGCACCACTATCTCGGTAAGTCCCGCATAGTACGGCTAACTCGATTCGTGCCGTGCGCCCAGTTACAAAATCGCTGCAATGCGTCCACCACGTAGTGAACCGGAAGCAACAATTTGGTCGGGAGTCGTAGAGTGAACCCCGCCACCCCAAGACACAAGCGTTCTCTTATCTGGCCTATCGTTAACAGCTGAATCCGAAACGGCAAGTACCCGGCCGTCAGAATGATTCCTTTTCCGAACGCAGGGTCTCCAGCGCCTTTTCCACCAGTTTGCGACGCAGTTCTTTTTCCTGTTCCGGAGAAACGTTGGCGTCGCCGACGACGTGAACGATGCCGTTCCCTCGTACAGTGCGGTTGGAGCCTACCATCTTTGCAATCGGGAGAGCGGCTGTGATTTGAACTGTCGGGATACCGGCCTTTTCGAGTTCGGTTGTAATCGCAGCGCCGCTGCGCGTGCTTGTCCCTCAGGTAGATGTAAGGATAACAGCGTCGATGCCCAGCTGTTTGACTCGTTCCGCCATCTCGCGGCCCATGCGCCGCGTATTGGAAAGCGGATTGGCTAAGCCAGATGTCGAGATAAATTCATCGTGGAGCTTGCCGATCACGCCCTCCCGCTCCAGTTCCCGCATTGCGTCGAGCGGGACCAGGCGATCAGGGTCTTGCCGAACGAATTGCGGATCATAGCCGCCGTGGGAAATTTCGTAATCTTCGGCTTTGAGATCATCGCAGCCTTCTATTTTGTAAGAACCCCAACGCGTGGCCGCCGAGCCCTGTATCTTGTCTGGGTTTCCTTTCGGCACTAACCCCCCATCCGTGATCAGCATCACCTTGGCTTTCGCAAGATCCTTGAGCGCCGGCGGCATCGGAATGGGCGCAAACGCAGTCGGCATCATCTCCGACTCAAACGGCTCGCCTTTGACTTTCGCCAATACCATAGCCACGAGCCTTTGCGCGGCTGTTTGCTCGACGAATCGGTCCCTGATCAATCCGCGCGGCAGATAGCCTTCTTCCGCCGGCAGCCCGATCTCCGCATGGTTCATCAACTTCTTGGCCAGATTTGCCATCCTGGCCAGGACGTCGCGCATTCTGGCGGAGTTCGAGCCAGAATCAACGATGTAAAGCATCCCACGATAGAGATCAACGCCGGGGTTTTCTTCGCTCATGCCCGTCACTACCGGAATCCCGAGCTTCGACTGCACGACTGAACAAAGCGCTCCCGCCGTTATCCCATAACGGCCGGCTAGAAAGCAGGGCCCAGCAGCGAACAGATCCGGTTTGGCGTCGCGAATTTTTTCCAGAGCTGAACTAATCATTGCCTCTTGCTTTTCGACAGCGTAGTTGTCGCCGCACACCAAGGTCGTTACGACCTTGGCATTGCCGCCGAGCAGTTGTTCCAATAGCAGACCGGGCCCCACGGCGCCGTCACGAACTTCAAGCGGTGCCCCCGCTTTTTCTTCCCCGCCAAGACCGCCGAAAAACTGATTCAGGTAATGTACAACTCGCATTTTACAACCCTCCAGACAGTAGACACTAGGCACGAGGCAATAGGAACATGCGTGTCAACGGTTCCAGTATCTTGCTATTGCCTGTTGTCTCACGCCTGTCGCATCTAGCCTAATAAACCATCGCCCTCAACCGGGATATTCCCTGTTGGTTCGACACGCCGATGACGCTCATCGCTTCCAGCTCGAGGGGTCCGCGGAGTCGCTCGGCCATCTCGGGGCTCGCCGCGATCACTCGATCGAGCCGCGACGCCTTCCACGCCGTGCTGTTGCCGCCGATGCACACGATGGCGTTGACCTCAGGAAAGTTAAACAACAAGGCCGACTCCACGCGCCGGTCGCGCGCGAGATCAGTCACCTGGACGGCGGTCTTGATGCCCATATTCTCCAGCAGCCGCGCCGTTTCCGCCAGGTCGGCATGAGGTACGCCGCCACCGAACTTTGTCAGCACCGCGGCATCCGCTTTCAACGACCACCGGACGAGATTGGCAGCGAATCGGCAGTTGCGGTCGCGATCAAAATTATCGGCCGCGGCAATTGTGGCAACCGTGCCGACGAAGTTTAGCTCACGCCCATGATGACGCCGGTAAAGTTCGCTGATGACCGGGTGGTTCTGATAGAAATAAGTCTCCGCGCCGCCGAGCGAATTATGGTAGGAGGGAACCAGCGCTCCATCCAGCCATTCGTCGGGATGAAGCGCGATGGGCAGCATCCCATCCGTATCCGCGCCGTAGAGTATCTGTTCGCCTAACTCCGGCTTTCGCTGGCGAGAAAAAATCTGGCCGATGTAGGCAACGCGCGGCAGCCCTTCCCGATCGTTTGCGCCAGGACCGGCGGATTCGAACGTATGACTAGATACAGGAGCCTGTTCCGACGCCGCTCGCGCTAAATAGACCGCAGTTTTTAGCCCTGCCAGGCGATAGGCTTTTTTCTGTGCATGGCCCGGCAGATCGGGCCGGGTGCAAGGAATTACAATGACATGAGAAAGCGACGCGTACTTCGTTCCACTCGCCGCCCCACCGCTCATCTCCAAAACATATCCTGGCGCTCCCCGTGAGTCCCCTGCACCTGTTTCTTTAAGAACGGTTACCGCTGCGCCTTCGAGGACGTGCGTGGTGCCCATGCCCGCGGTTTGCGGCGGACCTAAAATACCTGGAAAGTCCGGACTCGAATCCGGTCCTTTCGCTCTCGGCTCGATGATATCAAAAACCGGCCCCGCCCGGCAGCTTTCGCCCGGCCGAACGATTGCAAACTCCACACGCGAGAGAGACGGATCTTCCAGCAACAAAGGGCGCAATTCTTCGGCGTCCACAACCAGCGTCGTTTCCTCTAAGGAAGTTTTGCTTCCGAAGCGAATCGTTGTTATTCGATGGATGGCAAGCTTTAATTGCATTTCGAGTCAATCTCCCGGGAATACAGGTCAGAAACAACTCTAGTGCTCCCCGGACCAAGTTGTCAACGGAAGAAACTGCATCGGCATTATTGTTTCGTTTATCATATTGAGGCAGAATACTGAGTTATGTCGATTTCAGAAACAAGCGCGCCTAAGGTCCACGACGGAATCCCGGGCGCAATAACGAGAGACCCGCGAACGGCATTCGTCAAAAGACGACAGCTTTCACCCGCCCGCGTCATGACCGGCAAAGAACGGCGGTGGATCAATCCCAACAAGGGAATTTTCAAGCTGCTGGAGCGCCAAGCGGACATGGTTGTGTCGCGCTTCTTGTATCCCCATCTCTCTGCCATATGGAATCCGTACAGCTGGCTGCTCGAGAAACGTTTCGCCCTGGCTGAAACTTCACTCTCGCCGCAGGGTTGGCCGGCAGAGCTCGCTCCGTTGAAGGTACTACTAATTTCCGACATTCATTGCGGCATTTTTCTGAAATCGGAAACGTTAGCAAAAGTCATCGCATCGTTGATTGAGCTAAAACCACACTTGGTGGCGATAGCCGGCGACATCGTCACTGGCCATGCAAACGAACTAAACGAATTCCTGGATGCGTTAGAGCCCCTATCACACGCCCCTTTGGGGGCTTGGTACTGCTACGGCAACCATGATTATTTCGGCGGCGATCCGGAGGACATTCGGAAGAATCTGAAGTCCATCGGCATCGCAACCCTTAAGAACGACTCTGTGCTGCTTACCTATGGCAAAGGTCGTTTTGTTCTCGGCGGCATCGACGATCGAATTTTGGGCGTGCCGGATTGGGAAAAACTGTTATCACGCCACGGGACACCGCACCTGCTTATGGCGCACAACCCAGATTTCTTCTACGACGCCGAGGTGCGCCGAATACCGCTGACCCTTTCAGGTCACACCCATGGCGGGCAAATACGTCTACCGCACGGCGCACCGATTCTTCGCCAGAGCCGGTACTGTCTCGATGAGGGCAGTTTCGCCTTTCGCTCGTCCCTACTCGTTGTCTCGCGCGGGCTCGGCAGTGTCGGGCTTCCCTGGCGTTGGGGTGCCGACCCCGAAGCCGTACTGATCGAAATCGTTCCGCCGTCTCCATCAAAAGTCAAATAGCCCGCCGCTCAGCGCTGCCCGTTGCCGCGCGCCACTGACGCCACCACGGCTCCCAGACTCAAAATGGCCGCTGCAACGAACGTCGTGTTGATAGCGACGACGAATCCAGCGGGATTAGCAGTAGTCGGACTCGCTGCGGCTATTCCCGTGTAATGTTCAAACGCAACAGCCATTACAAAGCCGCCGAGAGCCACGCCGAGTACATTACCCACGCCAAAAGTCACGTGGTTCATGGAGGAAGCGAACCCACGATGCTCTCTGGGCGTCATGCCGATCATCGCCGTTGAATTCGCCGGATTAAAGATGCCGTTGGTTATCGCGCTCAAGATGATCAGCAGCGCCGGCAGAAACCAATGCGAATCGGTTCGCAGCAGGCCCCCCACGCTGAGAGATCCAACCATGATCGCTGCGCCCAAGGTCGCGGGAGCCCGGGGGCCGAGGCGGTCGGACAGATAGCCGCTCAGAGGGGCAAAGGCGACGGTGAGCATCGACGGCGCCATGAAAAGCAATCCGACCGCCGTTGGCGTTAGGTCGAGAATGTCTTGCAAATAGAAGGGCATCAGGAACCCGATCAAGGAATAACACATCGCAATGATGAGAAGGCTCACCACGCTGAACGAAAATCGCCTTATTTTGAATAACGACAGGTTCACGAAGGGACTTTTTGTCTTCGCCTCATGAACAATCAGCGCCGCAAAGCAAACAACCAGTAGGAGCGCGAGCGCGATCTTCATGTTTGCGCCGATGATCTCATTCGTGCGCCGGTCGAAGATCAGCACCAAAGTAGTCGTCGTCGCAACCAGCAATGTCGCACCGAGATAGTCGATGGACACGTTATGACGCCGCGACACCGCGCGTCGACGTTTTAAGCTTGCCAACGTCAACAGTGTGCCGCATAAACCGATGGGAACGAGCAGAAAAAAACTCCAACGCCAGCTCAGATAATCAATCATCAGACCGCCGATGCTGGGACCCAACACGAAGCCCGTGTGATGAGCCGTGGTCATGTAGCCCTGCGCCCTGCCGGCGAGTTCTTCCGGCACGGACTCCGCGGCCAAGGCCCGACTCGATGATTGCAGCATAGCGCCGCCGATGCCTTGAACGAAGCGCGATACTATGAGTTGTAAGACGTTTAACGACAACCCGCACAGAAGCGAGCTCAACGAAAAAACCAGGAAACCCAGTCCAAAAACCTTCTCCCTCCCCCAGAGATCCGACACCCGGCCAAAAATAATCGATAACCCGATATTGGAAATTTGGTAGGCCAACAGCGCCCAAGAAATGCCGATAAGATCGGTTCCCAAGCTGCTCGCTACCGTGGGCATCGAAACGCTCACGATTCTGGTCGCGGTTCCGGAAAAGAACGTTCCCAACAGAGCCGTGGACAGAAGCAGGTAATTGACGCGCGGGTTCACTCGGCAAGCTGTCTTTGCTCGTAAGATTGCAATTAGCGCCGTAACATAACGCTGATCACGCCACGCGGCAAACGGCCAAAATCTTCGACGACCCTATTTCTCATGAAGACTCGAACGCCATTCTTTCTCGAGAAACGGAAGGGACTTGCCATAGACGATTTCGTAGTTTCGCGCTCCGTACAGTTGCTGGAATGCCGGCAAACCATACGTTTCAATCATAAAAACCACGAACGAACCGGCTACAATATAAGCGTCTCTTCGTTCACTACGATACTCGATGGTTGGACGTCCGCAGAGACGCGCATACGCCCGGTGAAAGAGCATGCCCGTGGACTGTTATTAGCACGCCCTCGGCAGTGCTACCGCTACCGTAGGTTCGCCTCGGCCGTCGTGCCGACAGGCACGGCATCCGCAACGTGCTCGTTGAGGAAGTTGAACTCGATCTTGGTGCCGACGGGATCGTAAATGAACACCTGGTAGCCCGCGTTTTCGATGTTCTGCTCCTCGAAATCGATGCCGAGCTTCTTCAGGTGCTTGCGGAACTCGACGGCGCCCGAAGCCTTGAACGCGACGTGGTCTACGCTGCCGGTATGTTTGTCCTTTACGATCGAGCCCTGCGGGAAGCGCGCGCTGACGTGAATGACGGGGTCGTCGCCGTCGTAAAGCCAGATGCCGCCGAACTTGAAATTGGGACGGTAACCCGTTTTCAAGCCGAGCACATCACCGTAGAACCTCTCGATCGCGGGAATATCCTCCGGTGAGCACCGGATGTTGAGATGCAGGAAACCCTCGAATTTCATAGTTGTCCTCCTGGGCGATTGCCTAGTCTGCCGCCTAAATCCTATCACAAAAGACTTCAGCCAGAGTGCGCACAGAAAACACGAAAAGACAAATAGGCGGGATTAACAGAGCATACGAGGTCTCAGAACCGTGGCCGCACACCAACCGGTGCAAGAAAAGCTGGGCGCGGTTGATCTGCATTGACCGCCCCCAACCACTTAGGAATTTTTCTTTGTCTTCCGTGTTGCGTGAGTGGTTCTTTTCGCCCCGCGCTTCTTTGCACTGCGGGTGTGAAACTCTGCCGTCGCCTTCCGGCTTTTCTTCCATGCGGCGGTGCGCGATTGAATATAGGCTTTGTAGTCGGCACTCGTGCGCAACTCAGCCAGCGGTGGAATCCTGTTACCATGCTTGTCCTGGACCGGCAAGTGCGCTACCAGTTCCGCGTGCACTTGCTGTAGGTGAGAAGGCTGGCCCTTGGCTGGGTCCTTGCCGCTAGCTTGGGGAACCTTCACTTCCTCGAGCGGATCATCCGTGCGTGCGGTGTTGAGAGTAAGCACATCACCCACATCGGGCGCAGCGGCGTCGCGCGCGGTCAGAGCAGGCAATCCCCATCGTTTCTCCACGGTCTTCAGGATGGAGGTGTGATCCAGAGGCATCGTGCCTGCAGGTACGCGGAAAACGGTGCCTGGCGCGATCAAGGGAGAAACAATGATCGTGGGCACACGAATCCCAAACCGCTTGAAGTCGAAGCCGTATTCGCCTGGGGTGTTATCCGGCGGCACGGCCCCTAAAGGGGGCGCAACATGGTCGTAGCAGCCGCCATGCTCATCATAGGTGATGATGAGGAGTGTTTGCTCCCAAGCTTTGCCGTTGTACACGGCGTAGTAAACATCGTGGATCAACTGCTCGCCGAGAGCGACATCGTAATTTGGATGCTGGCTGTTGCCGGTGGAGGACCAGCTAGGCTCCAGAAACGTGTAGGCCGGAAGTGTTCCACCAGCGGCTGCGGCCTGGAAATCTTTGAAGAGGCCGAAATGCGAGTCGTCCGCGCTGCTGGTGTCGGGGAAAGTATGGCGTGTGAGCGGTTCCGTATCATAGCCATAGATGGCCCAACTCACATTGTTCTGACCAAGCAGGCCGAAAATGCTGGGCACGGTGAAGGATTTGGTCTTGTCGTCCATGTGGCCCTGACTGGTAGCTGCACCAGCAAACGCGCGGTTAGGCATGGTCTCAGTCGGTAAGGAACAATACCAGTGGTCGCACACGGCGTAGCCACGGGCGAGGGCTGAAAGCACGGGCAGCATCTCAGGGGTGAAGATGCCCATGATATTCTGAGCGACCGTTCCCGGCAGGACTTGCTTTGCCCAGCTTGGCGTCTTTTTCTGCCACCCGAATGTATAAGAGAAATCCTTGACGAATCCCTCGTTGGTGGCGACCGGTGGCGTCGGAGCATTGACGCTGCCAAAGAGTTGGGAGTTGGTAGCCGCGTAGCCCTCGCCAGGATCGGTTCCGGGCATGAAATAAGCGTTTTTGTCTGTCGGCTTGATCTTGAAGACTGGGACGCTCTTGCCGGTAGAATCGAGATTGGCTTCTTTACCCGTCAGACCCTCGAAAGGTTGGCCGGAGGGCGATTTGTTTCCCTGGTCGGCATAGAGAAATCCGAGCATAGCGTCAAAGGACCGGTTTTCCAGCATCAGGACAACGATGTGCTGGATTTTAGAGAGAGGATTGCTGTCAGGCATATTGAAACTCCACAAGAGTTCATTGACCAAATTCTGTTTCGGAGACAGGGCGAGTGGTAACTCTCGTTTTGGGAAATGTACGATAGCGAAAGAAAATCATGACTCCTGCCAGGCAGTCATGCCAATGTAAACGAGCAGTGCAATATCCGCCAACAAGCGCCGCATTGTCAATCTCCTTTCCCGACAAAAACCGCCGCTGGTGCAGGCTATCCAGGTATCAGCCCGCGGTGTAGCAAGCCAATCCTCGCCGACAAACTCTTTTTCTGACACGACCTATCTCAGAGAAAGACGAACCGCCTACACATGCTGCAACCGTGTTATTAAAGCCGATCAGCGGGGCTAAAGCCACCTTTTCCGCCACGGTTTAAGCCCTGTCAAATCATCGTATTCGAAACATCCTATGCCTCAATAATTCTTGAACGGTCGGATGTCTTCGAGCAGATGAGTCCTCTAAGAATGACGCAACCGTGCCTTGACACTCAGCTGGTCGGCCAATAGAACCAATAAACAATGACTCGAAGCAAAGGAGTTCCCATGGACAGCATCAACTCAAACGGACCCGCTTTCGACTCCAGCGAACTTAAAGAACTGAAACAGAAATTGGTCGATGGCTGTCACATTCTCGATCGCGAAGGGATCACCGACGGCTTCGGTCATGTGAGCGTGCGCATTCCCGGAGCCGAAGCCCTCCTCACCCTGGCCGGCGTAAGCCCTGGCTGCGCAACCGTGGATCGGCTCGTCATGCTGGATTTCGACGGCAACTACCTGGGTGGTGTTGAATCGCCGCCCTACGAGTGGCCGATCCACACCTGCATCATGCGTGTTCGGCCGGACGTGATGAGCGTTTGCCATACTCACTCCAAGTGGAGCGCACTTTTTAGCGTTTTAAGAGGCGGTCTTCGACCTGTGCACATGTACGCAAAATTTCTGCCCGCCGCGGGCCCGCCTATTTACCCTGGATCCGGTCTCATCGGCACCGTCGAACGCGGGGAAGCGCTTGTCGGAGCCCTAAAAGATAGTGCGGCGATCTTGATGCGGGCACACGGCGACACCGTGGTTGGTGCCAGCCTCGAGCAAGCGATCCTACGCACGATACAGCTCGCCTTTCTCGGCGAGCTTGCGCATATGGCTGTGGCCCACGGCGAGCCACTTTATTTGACCGCAGACGAATTGGCAACCTTCTCCGCCGACCAGGCTTTTCCGGCGCGCCCGTGGAAATATTACTTGAGCCGATTACGGGAGCGCCATTCGCCTTGACAGCCTGATATCTGACTATTAGATTCGCGACAACAGACATTCTGTTCTTTATCCCAATCCCTAAGGAGTCTTCATGACCGCCAACCGCAAGGACCTGCCTAAAATTGATTCATCGGAACTAAAAGAGTTGACGGAAAAGTTGATCACCGCGTGCCACATCCTGGATCACGAGGGAGTTACCGACGGTTATGGTCATATCAGCGCGCGCGTGCCGGGCGCCGAGGCGTTTATCACCATCGCCAACGTGAGCCCCGGCTGTGTCACCCCGGATCGCCTGATCATGCAGGATTTTGACGGCAATTATCTGGGCGGCGCGAAGACGCCGCCCAACGAGTGGCCGATTCACGCGTGCATATTGAAGGCGCGGCCTGACGTGGAGAGCGTCGCGCACACGCATTCGAAGTGGAGTACGATTTTCAGCGTGCTACCCATCAAGCTCAAACCTATGCATCATTATGGTAAATTTCTCTCCGCCGAAGGCCCTCCGGTGTATCAGGGCATCGGGCTGGTGCGAACGGTCGAGCGCGGCAACGAACTCGCCGCCGCTTTGGGAGATGGACCAGCGGTTTTGATGCGCGCCCACGGCGACGCCGTGGTCGGCGCCAGCATCGAGCAAGTCATCGAGCGCACGACCCGCCTCGCCATGCTCGGCGAATGGAACCACCTGGCATTGCTCCACGGCGAGCCAAAGTATTTGACCGCGGAAGAACTGGAGGTCTACAACGCCGACCAGCGCTTCCCGATGCGCGGCTGGGAATACTTTGTCAGCCGGCTCCAAGACCAGCGATAAGACCAGCCTGTCATCCTGGGAATTTTCCGTCAATTCATTCAACGGGCTGATCGCAAAATAGACCGAATAAAACAACAGGACCTGATTCCGACTAAAGAGAAAGCGAAACATAAAATGGCACGAGCAACCGAGGAGAAAATAATCAAAGTTGGTGTGGTTGGCGGCGGCTTCGGCCGTGTTCACATATTAGCTTACCGGGCAACCCCCGGCGTGGAGGTTGCGGCATTCTGCCAGCGGACAAAGACCAGCGCTGAGAAAATCGCACGGGAATTCGGTATCCCGCATGTCTTCACGGATTACCGGGAGATGCTCGATCAGGCTAACCTCGATGCCGTAAGCCTCACCACGCCCACGAATGTCCATCTTGCCATGGTGTCTGAAGCGTTCGATCATCGGGTCTCGGTGTTATGCGAAAAGCCTCTGGCGATGAATCAGGAAGAAGCGGCGGCAATGTTAAAGCGCGCCGAAGAAGCCCGCGCGATCCACATGACCGCTTTCAATTTTCGCTTTATCCCGGCCTTTTACCGCATGAAGGAACTCATGCAAGAAGGATACGTGGGAAGCCGTGTTCTTCATGTGGAAGCGGCTTGGTTCTCGGAGCGAAGGTCAGATCCCAATCTGCCGCTTGGATGGCGCGATCAGAAAGAAACCGTGGGTTTTGGCGCCATGGGCGACAGTGGAGTTCACTTGGTCGATTTAGTGCGCTGGCTTGCGGGCGACTTCAAGCGGGTCTGCAGCCAGCAGGCTATTTTTACCAAGGAGAGACCTCTGGCGGACGGTTCCGCGACGCGAGAAGTCACGGTGGAGGATTGCGCGGTTTTCATCGGAGAGCTGACGGGAGGAGGATTGGTTTCCTTCGCAGCCAACTCGGCGGCGCGCGGCAGCGCCTACCAGGAGATTCGAATCTTGGGTAACCACGGCGTGTTGCGGGCTGTAGTGGATCGAACCAAGCCTGACTGGATGATCGGCGAGCTTTGGGGCGCACAGGGCGCCGGCGAGACTGAGCTTTTACCTATTGCCGAACAGTTGGCGGAGCGTTTGATCCCGGCGGAAGCAAGGCGCGCGGCGCGAGAAGCTATTTTTGCCAATCTCACCCGCCTTCTCGCCCGCGGCATTCGAACCGGAGAGCAACCGAATCCGAGCTTTCACGATGGGCTGGAGGCACAGAAAGTCCTCGATGCCGTCGAGAAGTCGGCTCGATCGGGAAGCTGGATACCCGTTAATTAGCACGAGGGCCGGGATGTTTGTATTAGCATCCCAAAACAGTTAAAGCACAGAAAGGCGTTTTTCCTGGGATCGACCCAGACGAAAAACAGGAGGCACCCAAATGAGCGCACAGTCACAGAACATTTCGTCAGTCGAATTCGTGCAACAACTCAAAAAAGAGATACAGGCATTTCCAAAAATCCGCATCAAGCATCCATTCTTAAAAGCGGTGTGCGCAGGCACAGCAACCATGGATCAGATCCGCGCCTGGGCGATCCAAGACTATCAGTTTCGCGCCGCGGTGCCGCGCATCGCAATGATGCGCTACCTGGCCTGCACCGATCCGGAAATCGCTCAGAAACTGTGGGGCGTGGTCGAGGAAGAGACCCGCGGCATGGACACCGGGAGCGCTGGCCACAACGAACTAGCGATCCGTTTCGCAAATTCCATCGGCCTGACCCGCGACCAGCTTGAAAATGCCGTGCTGCGGCCCTCGACCGCGGCGCACCTCTATTACGTCGAATTGATCATCCACACGTTGCCGTGGTTCGTGGTCATGGCGATCCAGATCGGCGCCGAGGGCACCTTCGGTCCAGCGGCTGCGGCGTTGGGACACGGCTTCATCAAACAATACAACATGAAGCCCGACGACGTGCGATTTTTTACCGTCCATTCGGAAGCGGATGAAGAGCATGGCAGCCTCGCCGAAGAAATCGCCGTGCGCTACATCACTTCGCCCCATCTTCAGGAGCAAACGCGCAAGCATACATTTCGGCGCATGGAGCTGCTCTACGATATCTGGTCGATTGACGGGTTTTAAATTCTGCAAGTAAAGATGTCGAGGCTTACTTTAGCCTTTATTTCGGCGTTCAACGAGCGGGTCGAGCCGCTCATGAACGGAACGGTTGTAGCGGACGGGATCGATCTGATCCCGACCTATTCGCATCCCGCGGAGACGTTTTGGCGACAGCTCAAGTTTCACGAGTTCGAAGTGGCGGAGATGTCGATGTCATCGTACCTCATCGCCCGCTCTCAAGGCGCCGACATGATCGCTCTGCCGGTGTTTCCCAGTCGGCGTTTGTTTCAAACCGAGCTGTCCTACCATGCCGACTCCGGGATCAAGCGGCCCGAGGACCTCGCCGGCAAACGCTTGGGCGTCGCGGAGTACCAGCAGACGGCAGCTCTCTGGATTCGGGGAGTCTTGGACCACGACTTCGGCGTGTCGCAGTACAAGATCCATTGGTACATGGAGCGTAGCGAGGAAATGAGTCATGGCGCGGCCACTGGCTTCAGGCCGCCCGCAGGCATCTCTTTCAACCGAATCGCCGCCAACAAAAGCCTCGCTTCGACTCTAGTTAACAATGAGCTGGATGTCGCGCATATCGCGAGCCCGTGGGTACTGCGAGCCAACGCGTTAGATCGCTCCAGCCGCATAACAGGCGGTGGAGACTGGAGCAAGGTCAAAGCGCTTTTCCCCGACCGCATGGCGGAGGGAGCGCGTTTTTTCAAAAAGCATGGTTTTCTTCCCGTAAATCACACTTACATTATCCGTGGCGATATTTATCGAAAGCATCCCTGGGTCGCCGCCAATCTGTATGATGGCTTCGTTCGCGCCAAAGCGCTCGGGCGCGAGAAATTGGTCGAACAGATTCCCTCCGCGCTGATTTTCGGAGAAGAGTATTTCTCGATGACTTGCGATACGGTGGGAGACGATCCGTTTCCCTATGGGATCAAAGCCAATGCAGCGATGCTCGAAACCATCATCGGATACTCTCATGAGCAAGGGCTAACGCCGCGACAGATGAAAGTCGAGGAGCTGTTCGCAGTGGAGACGCTTGACTCCTAAAAAACGTGACCCGAATTCGTCACCCCCGAATGTTTTAATCGGGGGTCCAGTCCGAGTTTCGCCTGGATTCCCGCTAAAAACATGCGGGAATGACGAATTCTAATGGACCTAACAAACGCCTTTACAGCAAACTGCAGCGAACTAACCCGCAGTGATTGAAACTGGGCAGCGAGGGAAAAACGATGGCAAAACTAAGATTGAGCTTTATCTCCGCGTTCAACGAGCGGGTCGAGCCACTCATGAACGGAACCATCGAAGCCGAGGGCATCGAGTTGATCCCTACCTATTCCCATCCCTCCGAAACTTTTTGGCGCCAGCTCAAATTTCACGAATTCGAAGTCGCGGAAATGTCCATGTCTTCTTATCTGATTGCGCGCTCGCGCGGCGTGGACATGATTGCGATCCCGGTTTTTCCGAGCCGCCGCTTTTTCCATGCCGATCTCTCTTATCATGTCGACTCCGGCGTCAAAGAGCCGGGTGATCTCGCCGGCAAACGCATCGGCGTCGGCGAGTACCAACAGACCGCGGCGTTATGGGCGCGCGGTGTATTGGACCACGACTTTGGCGTATCGCAATACAAAGTCCAGTGGTACATGGAAAGAACCGAGGAACTGAGTCACGGTGGCGCCACCGGATTTACCCCGCCGCCGGGAATCTCGTTCCATCGCATATCGCCCGATCAAAGCCTCGCCTCCATGCTCGTGAATCATGAGCTGGACGCGGCACCCTTACACCTGACCAGAGCCGTCAATGTCATCGACCGCTCGACCCGTATTCGTGGCAGCGAAGGAGATTGGAGCAAGGTCAAACCGTTGTTCCCTGATCTGAGGGCTGAGGGTAAACGTTTCTTCGATAAATATGGCTTCGTACCGGTCAACCATACCTATATCATCCGGGGCGACGTTTACCGCGCCAACCCGTGGGTGGCCTTCAACTTGTACACGGCGTTTGTCAAAGCGAAAGCTTACGCTCGGGAGAAACTATTGGAGCGCATCCCTGCGGCGCTATTCTTCGGCCCTGAGTATCTAGCCATGACCCAAGACATTTTGGGCGATGACCCGTTTCCCTACAGCGTCAAAGCCAACACGGCGATGCTCGAAACGATCATCAACTTTTCCAACGAGCAGGGGCTTACGCCGCGCAGGATAAAGGTCGAAGAGTTATTCGCCAAAGAGACCCTGGATTTGTGATGGCGTGTCCAATGAATCTGCCTCACGAGCTGGATTGTCCAAGGATATCACCCCCGAGTGTTTTATCGGGAGTCCAGTCATGGTTTCGTCTGGATTCCCGATAGAAGCGTTCGGGAACGACAGACTCTAAAGAGGAAGGAGACAGAATGCCAAAACTTCGATTGAGTTTCATTTCCGCGTTCAACGAACGAGTTGATGCGCTGATGAAAGGAATCGTTCAAGCGGAAGGGATCGAGGTCGTCCCTACCTATTCCCACCCCTCGGAAACCTTCTGGCGGCAGCTCAAGTTTCAGGAATACGAAGTCGGCGAGATGTCAATGTCGTCATACTTAATTGCTCGGGAGCGCGGCTTCGATATGATTGCCCTGCCGGTTTTCCCCAGCCGGCGGTTATTTCATACGGAAGTTTCTTACAACATCGACTCCGGCATTAAACAACCGGGCGACCTCGTCGGCAAGCGGTTGGGTGTGGGGGAATACCAACAGACCGCCGCTCTGTGGCAGCGCGGTATACTCGAACACGACTTTGGGGTATCGCAATACAAAGTTCACTGGTACATGGAGCGAACCGAAGAGCTAAGCCACGGCGGCGTCACGGGATTTACCCCGCCAACGGGAATTTCTTTCCAGCGCATACCTCCGGAAAAAAGCATGGCTTCGATGTTGGTCAATAATGAATTGGACGCCGCGGCGATCAACAGCCCCTGGAAAAACATGCCGACCTTTATCGGCCGGTCCCATAGCATTCCGGGATCGGACGGCGATTGGAGCCAGGTTAAACCGCTGTTTACCGACCGCCTGGCAGAAGGGGCGCGCTTCTTCAAAAAATGGGGCTTCCTTCCAGTTAACCACGCCTACACGATTCGCGGCGATATCTATAAAAAGTATCCCTGGATCGCCTTTAATCTGTACACGGGCTTTGTCAAAGCAAAGGAATACTTCAACGCAAAGTTGGTCGATAGCATTCCGTCAGCGCTGTTCTTTGGCCGCGAATATCTGGCCATGACTCAGAAAATGTTCGGTAATGACCCGTATCCTTACGGTGTCAAAGCCAACCGAAAAATGCTCGAGACTCTCATCGACTTTTCCCACGAGCAGGGACTGACCTCGAAGAAGATGAAGGTGGAAGAGCTCTTTGCGGAAAGTACACTCGATCTGTAAAAGACGATTGGAGTATTGGAGTGATGGAATATTGGAGTGCTGCTAGGAGAAGCAACCGGCTGATTCTATTTTTAATTTTGATCTGCTTTGGTTGGCCAGTCCATGCTCTGGCAAAGCCCGTAACCTTCGCTTATAACACGCCGACTTTGAGCGGGACGCTGCCCATTGTCGTTGCCCAGGAGTTTGGCTTCTTCGCCGCCGAAGGCTTGGAAGTTAAAACGGTTTTTATCAGAGGCGGACCGACGGCCATGGCGGCGCTCGTCGGTGGCGGTGTCGATTATATTTTCGTCGCCGGAGTCGCAGCGGTCCGGGCGATCGCGCAAAAACCGACCGATGAGTTGCTCGCTGCGCCCGGCCCCATAGGCATCCGAGGTGTCGATAAAACGCATCCCCGCGTCGACGGCGGCATGCAGAGCTTGCACGCTCTCGGCATCGTCGACGGGGCCAAAAAACCCGCCAATGGTGATAGAGCCGAAGCCGACTACGGTGACTTCCAGTCCTGT
>Ga0081538_10001870_pt1 | contig 21210 bp, 17 predicted proteins | sample TabmetS5T2R1_FD_71022 | JGI IMG/M metagenome (GOLD analysis project Ga0081538, IMG submission 71022) | Tabebuia heterophylla rhizosphere microbial communities from the University of Puerto Rico - S5T2R1 | ecosystem: Host-associated > Plants > Roots > Rhizosphere ...
GCCCCCGGGGGCGGGCCGCGCGTTGGCCTTCGTCCCACCACCCCCCCCAAGGCGCCGGGCGGCCCCCCGCTCGGAACCCCCCCCCCCCGGGGCGGGGGGGGGTGGGGGGCCCCCCCCCCCGCCCCACCTCTCCGGGGGGGAACCGGATTCAGCGGATGGATGGAGCCACGGTCTTCGTGACCACAGCCCGGTCGTCGGCCGCGGACGCACGCTCGCCGGCCCGGTCGCCCGACGAGACCGCGAGCGCGATCGCCACCAATACGACGATGACGACAGCGCCCGCGGCCGCGAGCCAGCCCGTCCGGGGGTCGGCGGCAGGAACGGCGCCGAGAGGGAACGGCGCGCTCACGCGGCCACCCAGTCGCGGGGCAGCGGAGGAACCCAGGCCGTCTGCCCACGCGAGGACCACATGACCTGCTCCACCGCCGACTCTCGGGCCAGACGGAGAAGCCATCGTTCGAACGGCACGCCGCGGGCCTCGTATCTCGCAATCGACCGCGGCAGGCTCAGGAAGACGCTCTGCGTCAGATGCTCCGGATCGCCGTGCTCCCGGACGATGCTCTTCACGTAGGAGCACACGTCGTCCGCGTAGCGGACGTAGAGGAAGTGCAGCGCGGATGCGTCGCCCGCCTTGACGGCGGTGATGGCGCTCTCGACGCGGTCCAGATCCGCTGGCATCTGACCTCCTGACGATCGGGGAGCCGGGTGGTGCCCGGCCTCTGTCAGGTAGGCGTTCGTTTCGAGTGAACGATGTTCATCGCCCAGGTCACCTCGTCCTGGGCCGCCGGGTCGTAGACGCAGAAGGTCCCGGTGCGAACGGCGCGGTCCAGGTGGGCGCCGAGCGACGCGTCGCACTCCTCGATGCGGCGGATCGCCCCACGGATCGCCCGCGTGGCGTTCACGCGGGCGCGCTCCGCCGCCGATGCGGCGGGCCGGTCGCGGCCCCCGAGCCCCACCGCCCGGGCGAGCTCGCGCCCGATCAGCTCGCGCTCCTCGCGGGCGCGGGCGGCGCGCTCCACGTCGCCCCACCGCTCGGCCTCGACGAGGTCCTCCTCGAGGTCGGCCAGTCGCGTCCGGTAGGCCCGCTTGGCCTCGTCGTCGAGCCAAGGGCCCGCTGCCTCCGCGGCGGCCTGCAGGTCGGGGGCCGGCGCCCCCGCCTGGAGCTCGACCACGTGTACCTCGGCGTGCGGATCCTCGAGCAGGCGAGCGAGATAGCGCATGCCCTTGCTGTCCTTCAGGTGGAACGACTGGCCGCCGTGGGTCAGCGTCCACAGCTCGCCCTCGAGCGTGAGGCCGGCGCGGCGGGCGTCGTCGCGCTCGCGCTCCACGGCACCGATCCCGCCCACCCGCAGCGCCGGCGTGGCCATCACCCTGGTGGCGCGCTCGTGTCCGAGCAGCACGCCGGCGCGGCGCTCGATCCCGGCCGCGCCGAGCCGCCGGGCCTCGTCCTCGGCGCCCTGGAGGAGCTCGCGCGCCCGCTCCCGGTCCCCGGGCCGCTCCCGCGCCAGGAGCAGGGACGCCTCGTCGAGCGCCGCGCGCGCCAGCCAGACCGGTGCGCCGATCCGGCCGTAGTCGGCCGCGGCGGCCGCCAGGTGCCGGCTGGCGTCCTCGAAGCGAGCGGCCAGGGTGGCGAGCCGCCCGAGCGCGTGGTCCACGGCGCCCCAGGCGCTGATCCCCGTGTAGACGACCTGGCCGGCGTACGGCCGGAGCTCCTCGTAGAGCGCTCCGGCGCGGGCGGCGTCGCCCACCGAGGCGCAGACGTGCGCCCAGAGGACGACGCAGGCGAGCCAGGTGATGTCGCGCGGCAGCTCCTGGATACGCTCGGCGGCGAGCAGCTCGGCCGCCTCGAACGGCAGCTCGCCCTCCAGGTAGGCGAGCGCCAGCAGCGAGCGGAAGCTCGGGATGCCCGGGTTCTCCGCCGCGGTCTCGGCGATCATCGGCTGCAGCTCCGCGAGGCGGCCCTGGTCGTAGCGGATGTTTGTGAGCTGGCTCGCGTAGATGGACTGCGCGTCCGGCTGGCCGCTGTCCCTCGCTATCTCGAGCGCCTCGGTGGCGAGCCGCTCGGCCTCGCCGAGCCGTCCGCCGATGGCGGCCAACGTGGCCTGGTCGTAGCGCGCGAGCCAGCGCGCCGACGGCTCCCCCAGCCGCCCGGCCAGGTCCGCGGCGCGCTCCACGACACGCTGGAGCTCGTCCATCTCGCCCGCCTGGACCAGCGCCACGGCGCGCCAGTGCAGCGCGTGGAAGCGGGCCAGCGGATCGCGGAGGCCGTCGGCAAGCCGCACGCTCTCCTCGGACGAGGCAAGCCGCTCGTCCAGCGTCTCCGGCGCCCAGATCGGCATCGAGCGCCCGCCGAGCACGTAGCAGAGCGTGCGCGGGTCGCCGAGGCGCCGGGCCACCGCGAGGGCCTCGTCGGCGAGCGCGACCCGCCGCTCGCGCTCCGGCGCGAAGCTCAGCTCGTAGGCGAGCATGCCCAGCAGCAGGGCCCGCTCGCGCGAGTCCCCGGCACCGACGGCCTCGAGCGCGGCCTCCAGCATCGCGACCCGCTCGGTGTCCACGTCGCCCGCGTCGCTCACGAACCCGCGCGTGTTCTCGATCGCCGCCCGCACCAGCAGCCTCGGCTCGCCGAGGTGCCGCGCCAGCCGGGCGGCCTCGAGCAGGGTGTCGCGGAATGCGGGCTCGCCGTGCTTGCGCTGCGCCACACCCAGGCCGATCAGCAGCGAGCAGCGCCGAGCGTCCTGCGCCGGGCCGTGAAGCTCGAGCGCCTGCCCGAGCCAGCGCAGCGCGGCCTCGGGGTCGATCTCCCGGAGCGCGTGCCTCCCCGCGAGCTCCGTGTAGCGGAGCGCACGCTCGCGGTCGGGCGGGCTCGCGCCGACCCAGTGGCGCGCGATCTCGGCGGCGCCTGCCGCCGTGGGCTCGTCCCCGAGATCCTCGAGCGCCTCGCCCACGCGCCGGTGGAGCAGCGCCCGCCGCGCGGCGCCCAGGTGGTCGTAGAGCGTGTGCCCGATGAGGAGATGCTGGAACGCGAAGCGCCCAGGCCGCCCGTCGACCGGGACCACGAGCGCGGCGCGCTCGGCGCGGTCGAGCACGTCGGCGATCCGCTCCCCGTCCACCTCCGCGACCCGCTCGAGCAACCGCGTGTCGAACTCGCGCCCGACGACCGAGGCCGCCTCCAGGACCGCGAGCGCCTCCGCTCCGAGGCCGGCGGCGCGCGCCGCGATCAGCTCGCGCAGCGAAGGCGGCGCGCTCGGCGCGGCGCCGGCGGCGACGTCGCGGACCATCTCCACGACGAACAACGGGTTCCCGTCGGTCTCCCGGTGAAGCGCGCGGGCGTACGCGTGCTCGCCCTCGCCGAGCCGTGCACCGGCGAGCTCGTGGACGAGGTCGCGCACGTCCGCCTCGCGGAGGCCGCCGAGGCCGAGCTCATCCACCCGCTCGTCGCGCCGCAAGCGGACGAGCGACGCGGCCAGCTCGGAATCGTCCGGCACGTCCGTGGGCCGGAAGGTGACGACCACGAGCAGGCGCGGGCGGCTCGGGACGGCGAGCAGGTGGTGCAGCAGCAGGATCGTGGGGACGTCGGCCCAGTGGAGATCGTCCAGCACCAGGACCACCGGCTGGCGTGCCGAGGCGCCCGACAGCAGCGATCCGACCGCGCCGAAGAGCACGTAGCGCTCCCCGCCGTGACCCGCCTCCGGAGCGTGCCGCTCGCGCACTGCCGGCACGAGGCTCGCCAGCTCGCCGAGCGCCGATCCGGCCGCCTCGAGCACCTCCGGCGGCGCGCCGGTCACGAGCTGGCCGAGCGCCTCGGCGAAGGCCTGGTAGGGCAGAGCGAGCCCTTCGTCGGTTCGCCCGTAGAGCACCAGCGCCCCCTGGGCCTGGGCGGCGAGACCGGCCTCGGCGGCGAGCCGGGTCTTCCCGATCCCGGGCTCGCCGGTCAGGAGGACCACGCGCCGGTCCCCGACCCGCACCGCCGCGAAGGCGTCGAGCAGCACCTCGAGCTCGCCCTGTCTGCCGACGCAGGTGCCGCGCCGGGTGGCGGCCAGCAGCGCGTCGGGCAGCGGCGCCCCGATCCGGGTCGCCCACTCGAGCTCGGCCACGCCGCCGGGCCCGCGCACGAAGCGATGGCCGGGCCGCGCGAGCAGCTCCACGGCGTCGCCCACCAGCACCTGACCCCTCCCGGCCCGGTCGGCGAGCGCCACGGCCTCGTCCACCGCCGACCCCTCGAGCACTCCCGGGCGCCGGATGACGTCGCCGTGGGCGATGCCGATGCGCGGCGCCCGTCCCCCCTCGCCACGGCGCTCCGCCACGGCGGCCGCTGACAGCGCCGCGCCCAGGCTGCTGAACACCGCGACGAGCGCGCCGTCCACCCGCTCGACCTCTCCCTCGCCTCCCGTCACAGCCGCGCGCAGGGCGGCCGGCGAGCAGTCGACCCCCACCGAAAGGACCGTCGCCGTGGTCGCCTTCACCGGACCACCGTCGCCGCGCCGCCGCGCCGGGGGTCGCCGCCGCCGCTCAGCTCGCCCGTCTCGGGGTTGCGGGCGACCGCCTGCACACCGCCGAAGAAGAGGTTCTGCTCGGCCCAGCGCCGCACCACCCAGTCGCTCTGCTCGAGCTTGAGGAGCGCCTCCTCGTCGATCCCGGGCTCGGCCTCCACCTCGCGGCCTTCCACGTGGATGCGCGGGGCGGACACCGCCTCCTGGGCGGGAAGCTGGTGGTCGACGACGCCGAGGATCGTCTGGAGGATGGCCGAGCGGATCCGGTTCGACCCGGCCGAGCCGAGCGCGATCTCGGGCCGTCCCTGGCGCAGGACGACGGTCGGCGCCATCATGCTCGGCACCCGCGAGCCGGGCTCGTGGCGGTGATAGCCGAGCGGGTTGAGGTCCTGCTCGCCGAGCATGTTGTTCACGTGCATGCCGGTGCCCGGCACGACCACGCCGGAGCAGGATCCGTTCGAGCAGGTGACCGACGCACAGCCGCCCGCCGCGTCCATCACCGCGATATGGGTCGTGTTGCCCAGGCGTGAGCGCACGTCGGTCGCCACGTGGTCGAGCGCGTCCTTGTGGAGGAAGCGCTCGAGGTAGCCCTCGGTGGCGAGCCCCTCGAGGAACTCCTCGTCCCGAGCCCGGTTGGTCGACGCGATCACCTCGGCGATCACGCATGCGTCGTGGTCGAGCTCGAGCCGCTCGAGGATGCCGAGCGCGTCGGCGATGAGGATGCCGCCCGAGGACGGCGGCGGGTTGGTGAGAACGGTGCGGCCGCGGTAGCTCACGGACGCCGGCTCCCGTTCCACGACCGCGTAGCCCTCCAGGTCCTCCGGGGTGAGCAGGCCGCCGCGCTCGAGCACCCAGGCGCTGACCGCGTCGGCCACGTCGCCGGCATAGAGGAAGCCCGGTCCCTCGGCGCCCAGCCGGTCGAGCAGCTCGCCCAGCTCCGGGAGGTGAATCGTCTCGCCGGCCTCGAGCAGCCGCCCACCCGGCGCGTAGATCTCCGAGCACTCGGGCGTGGAGCGGAAGATCGGCTCGAGCACCTCGAACAGGAAGGCCTGCATCGGCACGACCTCCACGCCCTCGCGCGCCGCGCGCGCCGGGGCCGAGGTCAGGTCGCCGAGCCGCAGGCTCCCGAAGCGCTCGAGCGCCGCGGCCAGGCCCAGCGTGGTCCCATAGGCGCCGCAGGACGACGGCCCGACGTTGAACCGCTGCACGGCCGTCTCCGAGAAGTGCACGTCGATCGGCATGAGGGCCGCCGGGTCGCGGCCGTCGAGTCCGCGGCCGGGCGCGGCGACGAAGAAGTCGAGCAGGTGGTCCTCGCCGCCCTCGGTGTGGACGAGCATGAAGCCGCCGGCGCCGGGCCCGGTGAGCGGGGACTCGGCGACGAACGACATCAGCACGCACGCGACCGCCGCATCCACGGCGTTGCCGCCCTCGCGCAGCACTTCGGCTCCGGCCTGAGCCGTGACCGGATGGCCGGCAGCCACCACCCCTTTCATGGGGGGAAGGTACTGCGCGCTTAGCGCGGGATGAACTCGGGCACGTCGATCTCGGAGAGGCTGCTCGCGCGCTCGCGGCCCCGGCGCACCCGCGGCTCGTGATCCGCCGGGATGCGCGACTCGCGCGGCTCGCCGCGCGGGGCGGCGCGGACCTGGGGACGGTCGCCGTAGCCGGTGGCCACAACCGTCACCCAAACCTGGTCCACGACCTTCTCGTCGACCATCGCCCCGAAGATGATGTTGGCCTCGGGGTGGGCCGCCTCGGCGACCGCCTTGGCGGCCTCGTTGACCTCCCACAGCGACAGGTCGCGCCCGCCCGTGACCGACAGCAGGATCGACCGCGCGCCCTCGAGCGAGGTCTCGAGCAGGGGCGACTCGATCGCGTGCTCCACGGCATCCATCGCGCGCCGGTCGCCGGAGCCCATGCCGATCCCGAGCAGCGCCTGGCCGGCCTGCGACATGATCGTGCGGACGTCGGCGAAGTCGAGGTTGATCAGCCCGGGCAGGGTGATCAGGTCGGAGATGCCCTGCACGCCCTGGCGCAGGACGTCGTCCGCCACGCGGAAGGCCTCGACCATCGAGGTCGACTTGTCGAGCACCGACAGCAGCCGCGAGTTCGGGATCACGATCAGCGTGTCGACCTCGCGCGCCAGCTCCTCCACGCCCCGATCGGCCTGCTCGCCGCGGCGGGCGCCCTCGAACGAGAACGGCTTCGTGACGATGCCGACGGTGAGCGCGCCGACCTCGCGCGAGATGCGAGCCACCACCGGCGCGGCGCCGGTGCCGGTCCCGCCGCCGGCGCCCGCGGTGATGAAGACCATGTCGGAGCCCTTGAGCATGCTCTTCAGATGGTCGTAGTCCTCGAGCGCGGCGAGGCGGCCGAGCTCGGGGTTCGACCCCGAGCCGAGCCCGCGCGTGATCTCCCCGCCGATGTGCACGCGGTTCTCCGCGGCGGACTGCTCGAGCGACTGGGTGTCCGTGTTCACCGAGATGAACTCGACGCCCTCGACCTCGGCCTCGACCATGCGGTTGACGGCGTTCACGCCGGCGCCGCCGACGCCGACCACGCGGAGCACGGGCTCGGTGACCTTGCTCGCCGACGGCATCGCGAACGGCGCGGGCTCGGGCGGCGCCGGCTCGGGCGGCCGCTCCATGATGTTCTCGGGGATGTCCGACGAGAACACGGAGCGCAGGCGCTCCTCCGGCGTGGGCACGCCGTCATAGCGGCTCCACGGCTCCTCCTGCGCCTCCCGCTCCCGGCGGCGCGCGCGCTCCTGGGCGCGCGCCTGCGCGCGCTTGGCCGCCTCGGTCAGCTCCATCGTCGGGCGCGGCTCGGGCGGCTGGCGCGTGATCTGCGGCGAGGGCCCGCCCTCAGGGAGCGGCCGGCCGGCACGCGGCCTGGCGGAAGCCGCCGGCTCGGCCGGCGGCGCACCGATCGCATCCTGGCTGGGCGGCGGCTCGCGGCGGGGCTGCTCCTCGCGGCGCGGCTGCTCGCGCGGCTCGTCGTCCTCCGTCTTGCGGAAGAGCTGGGCCAGGGGCCCCTCGCGCATGCTCGCCCTGTTACCGCTTGCCATTCGCCAGGACCTCCTCCGCTAGCTGACGGTAGGCGTACGCCGCCTTGCCGTCCGGGTCGTACTTGAGCACCGACATCCCCTTCACCGGAGCCTCCGCGAAGCGCACCGTCTTGTTGATGCGCGAAGCGAACACGCGGTTCCCGAAGTTCTCCTCCAGGATCTCGATCGCCTCCTTCGCATGGACCGTCCGGTTGTCTACGAGCGTCGGCAGGATGCCCTCTATCTCGATCTCCGGGTTCAGCTCTTCCCGAACCATGGACAGCGTGTTCTGGAGCTGGATCAGCCCACGCATGGACAGATACTCGCACTGCACGGGGACGATCACCTTGTGCGACGCCGTGAGGGCGTTGATCGTGAGGAGCCCGAGGCTGGGCGGGGTGTCGATGAAGATGTAGTCGTAGTCCTCGAGGACCGGCGCCAGGCCCTTCTTGAGCGCGCGCTCGCGGCCGATCATCGTGGACATCGCGATCTCGGCGCCGGCCAGGTCGATCGAGGCGCACGCCACGTCGACCTCGCGCTTGCGGATCACCTCGCGGATCGAGACCTGGTGCACGAGCACGTCGTACATCGAGACCTCGAGCGAGTCGGGGTCGATGCCCTGGCTCATGGTCAGGTTGCCCTGGGGATCGAGGTCCACGCAGAGCACCCGGTGGTCGCGCTCCACGAACGCGGCCGCGAGGTTGAGGGTGGTGGTCGTCTTGGCGACACCGCCCTTCTGGTTCGTGAAGGCTATGACCCTGGCCGTAGGCTCCATACGCAGTGCGTATTCGCACGCGCGTAGGCGATTCCTTCTAGGGCATCCGCGCGCACTCGGCCGAGCCGAGTGCTTGCGGCACTACGGCAGTCCGGTCTCCCAAAGTGCTTCCGCCGCCCAGCTCCCCGTGATCACCGTGTCCGGGTCGTGCCCGCCCGCCTCCGCGCGCCGGAGCGCGAGGAGCTGAAGGGGCACCGTCAGCGGTATCTGCGCCATCAGCTCGTCTCCGGGCTCGTCGAGCTCGGCCACGGCGATGCCCTCGGCCCGCGCCGCGCGTCCGAGCTCGCGCAGCAGGCCGTCCTCGTCGCGTCCTATGAGGACCAGCGCGTCGCGTTCGTCCAGCGGCACGGCGGAGCCGTGGAGCAGGTACTCGGCGTCGTAGCCCTCGGCGAGGAGGCGCGCCGCCTCGCGCAGCTTCAGCGCTCCTTCGCGCGCGGTGACGGCGGCCGGCCCCGTGCCCGCGATCGCCAGCAGGCGCTCGGGACGCGGCAGGTCGGGCTCGGCGAGCGCGGCCTCGGCCGCGTCGGCCGCGTCGGCGATCGCCTCGGGACCGAGGCCCTCGGCCCCGAGCTCGCCGGCGATCAGCGCGAGCACGGCGAGGGCGCCCGTGTAGCTGCGCGTGTAGGTCTCCGAGCGCTCGCGCTCCGTGACCTCGATCGCCTCGGGCCAGCCCACGCCGGTGGCGGTGAGCGAAAGCGTCTCGGCGCCGAGGTCGAGAGCACGGGCACGGGAGGCGCGGGCGTAGGCGGTCTCGCCCGTGTGCGAGATCACGACCACGCCGTCGCCGGCGCGCAGCGGCGCGCGCCGCGCGAAGTCGAGCGAGGAGGCGGGGCGGCTGTCGATCCCCGCGCGCGCGAACATCGCCGCGCCGAGCTCGGCCGCGTGGAGGCTGGTGCCGGTTCCCACCAGCCAGACGCGCTCGCCGGCCGCGAGCCGCCGCGCGTGGGCCGGCAGGTCGATCCCTGCGAGACGGCGCAGCTCATCCGGCTGGGCCCTGATTGCGGCTTCGAGCTCGGTCACGGATGTCAGGCTAAGCCACATGTCAGCGCTCCTCGACAAGCGACTGATCGTCGTCACGGGCAAGGGCGGGGTCGGAAAGACCACCGTCGCGGCCGCGCTCGGCCTGATCGCCGCCCGCTCGGGCAAGCGCACGGTCATCTGCGAGGTGGCCGAGCAGGAGCGCATCGCAGGGCTGTTCGGGGCGGACGAGTCGGGGCACGAGGAGCGCGAGCTGGCGCCCGGCCTGCACTCGATCTCGGTCGATCCCGAGCGCGCCAAGGAGGAATGGCTTCGCTACCAGCTCAAGTCGGGCACCCTCGCGGGCGTGCTCGGGGGGTCGAGCCTGTTCCGCTACCTCAGCGCCGCGGCGCCAGGGCTGTCCGAGCTCGTCACGATCGGGAAGGTCTGGGACCTCGCGCAGCTCGAGCGGCGCACGGGCGGCTCGGTCTTCGACCTGGCGATCGTCGACGCCCCGGCAACCGGGCACGGGATCGCGATGCTCCGGGCCCCGTCCACGTATGCGGGCGTCGCCCGGGTCGGCCCGATCCGGCGCCAGGCGCTCAGGATCGACGGCTTCCTGCGCGACTCCGCTCGCACCGGGGTCGTCGTGGTCGCGCTTCCGGAGGAGATGCCGGTGAACGAGACGTTCGACCTGGAGCGCAGGCTCGCGGAGGAGATGGACATGGTGATCGACACGGCGATCGTGAACGGGCTCTACCCGGAGCGGTTCACGGGGGCGGAGGTGAAGCGGCTGCGCGAGGCGACGCCAAGTCCGAATGCGGACGGCGCCGTGCGCGCGGCGCTCGCCGAGCACGAGCGTGTGCGCGGGCAGCGCGCGCAGCTGCGCCGCCTCCGCCGCGGCCTCGCGGCACCGGTGGCCACGCTGCCGTTCCTGTTCGCGCCGGAGCTCGGGCTCGACCAGCTCGACGAGCTCGCCCGGCGCCTGGAGCGCCGGCTGTGATCGAGCGCTGGCTCGAGCGCAAGCAGGTCTGCATCTGCGCGGGCTCCGGCGGCGTCGGCAAGACGACGACCTCGGCGGCGATCGCGCTCGGCATGGCGGCGCGCGGCAAGAAGGTGGCGGTGCTCACCATCGACCCGGCACGGCGGCTCGCCAACTCGCTCGGCCTGCCCGAGCTCGGCAACGAGGAGCGCCGAGTGAACGTGGACGGGCTCGAGGGGGAGCTGTGGGCGATGATGCTCGACCCGAAGCGGACCTTCGACGAGATCGTCGAGTGGCACGCGCCCGACGAGCGCACGCGCGACGCGGTCCTGTCCAACCGCATCTACCAGGAGCTCTCGAACGCAGTGGCCGGGTCGCAGGAGTACATGGCGATGGAGAAGCTGCACGAGCTCCACCAGGAGGGCCGCTACGACCTGCTCGTGCTCGACACGCCGCCCACCCGCAACGCGCTCGACTTCCTCGACGCGCCGCGCCGGCTCACCGAGTTCGTGGACTCGCGGGCGCTGCAGGTGTTCACCGCCCCCGCCGGCATCGGCCTGAAGCTGCTCGGGCGGGGGACCGGGGTGGTCTTCTCGGTGATGAAGCGCGCCACCGGGATCGATCTCCTCGCGGACATGGGCGAGTTCTTCAAGTCCTTCGCCGGGATGACCGAGGGCTTCCGCGAGCGCGCCGCGCGCGTGAACGAGCTGTTGGCGGACAGCCGGACGGCGTTCGTGCTGGTCACCTCGCCGCGCCGGCACGCGCTCGAGGACGCGGTCTGGTTCCACCACCGGCTGATGGAGGCGGGCATGCCGTTCGCCGGCGTGATCGCGAACCGCGTGCACCGGGGCGGCGGCGACAGCGACCCCGCCGCGCTCGCGTCCCTGCTGGGCGAGGACCTGGCCCGCAAGGTCCTTCGCACCTACGAGGACGAGCGCCGTCTGGCCGACCGCGACCGCGCCGGCCTGGCCGAGCTGCGATCGCGAATCGGCCGGAAGCCGATCGTGGAGATCCCCCACCTGCACGACGACGTGCACGACCTGGACGGGCTGCGCCAGATGGACGAGTACCTGTTCGGGCGGGAGGGCCCCGGCCGCTAGACCGGCGCCGAGTAGTCCTCGGGCTCGCCCCAACCCCAGTCGGCCGAGGCGGTCACGCCCTCGAGCTCGGTCTGTACGCCGGCCTCGACCGGCTCGCGCTCCGGCCGGTCCTCCACCGGCTCGTGCTCGGCGGTGACCGCCTCCAGCTCGGAGGTGTCCTGCTCGGCGACCGCATCGGCCGCCGGCTCGTGCGCCTCCAGGTCCGGTTCGAACGTCTCGGGTTCGGGCGCCGGTGCCGGCTTGCGCAGGTCGCGCGCCGTGATCTCCAGGAAGGGCTCGGGCGTCGTCTCGAGGAGGATGTCGTCGGCCACGCCCTTGAGGTCGGCGTCCAGGTAGCCGCAGAGCACGTCGCGCAGCAGCGCGCGCACGTGGCCCTCGACCTCCGCGACCAGCTCGCGCGGCGAGTCCGCGTCGTCGCGGATCCGCGGGCCGCCTCCCATCACGAAGCGCTCCAGCGCAATCGCGGCCTCCATCCGGCGCTGCACCATCTTGCGTCGGCCCTCCTCGGCGCACAGCGCGGCCACCCGGAGCGCCAGGCTCGCCTCGCCGGCGTCGCTCGTGGCGTCGAGGAGCGCGCGCAGCGCGAGCAGGTAGTCGGACAGCGCCTCCGCGTCGTGGCCGCGCGCCGATCCCATCTCGAAGCGGCCGAGCGCCCAGGCAACGGTCTGCGGCGGGTCGGCCTGCTCGACGGCCGTGAAGAACTCCCGGAGGCCGTCCTCTTGGCCCGCGGGGAGGAACCAGGAGGCGCCGCCGCTCCCGGGCTCGCCCCCCACGCCCAGCGGCAGCGGCCGCCAGCGCCCCTCGTCGGTCCGGCGCCATCCCGGGGCACCGAGCGCGACCGCGCCGGGCGCCCAGAGGCGCAGGGCCGTGACGACGTCGGCGAAGCGGCGGCCGGCTTCGGCCGCCGGGATCCCCTCGTCGGCAGGAGCGTCGCGTTCGAGCACGCACAGCACCGAGGGCTCGCCGTCGGCGTCGAGCGGATCGGGCCAGACCGCCTCGGGCGGGGCGTCCGCCAGCTCGCCGCGCACGAGCGACAGCCCGTCGCCGAGCTCGATCCGCTCTGCCTCGATCGCGACCCCGCGGAGCGGCACGACCACGCGCGCGCGAACCGCGTCGTGGTAGAGCGTCATCTCGACCTCGCGATACACGCGCTCGAAGCGCTCCTCCGGGAAGCCGAAGCTGGTGGCGTCCTCGTAGAGCCGCTCGAGCATGGCCCGCAGCGCCGGCTCGGCCTGCTCGCCGCGCAGGCCGTTCACTCGCAGCCACATCGTCGCCCCGGCGCCGAGCTCGCCGGCCGCCCGAGCGCAGGCCGGCAGCTCCCGCAAGCGCGCCCAGCGTTCGCCGATGAACGCCTCGATGCGCGGCTTGTACCGGTAGAGCACGGGGCCGCGGCCGCTGGCCTCGCTCGTCACGTCGAACTCGACCTCGCCGCCCTCGCGCAGATCGTCGGTCAGGAGCGCCGCGGCCTCGAGCGCGAAGTCCCGCAGCGCGTCGTGGAGAACCCGGTTGCGCATAGAGCGCGGATTCGCGCCGCGCCCGAGCGATCCTGCCGCGAGGGCTAGGCCGCGACCGGCTCGCGCTCGGAGGCGGGGGTCACGACGCAGTCGTCCACGCCCAGCCACTCGCGTCCGTAGCGCCGCATGTCCTCGATCAGCGGCACGAGCGCCTCGCCCTTGGGCGTGAGCGAGTACTCCACGCGCGGGGGCACCTCGGGGAAGGTGTGGCGCTCGACGATGCCCTGCTCCTCGAGCGCGCGCAGGCGCAGCGAGAGCGTGCGGGGGCTTATCCCCGCGAGCGACCGCTCGAGCTCGCAGAAGCGGCTCCGGCCCTCGGCCAGATCGCGGATCACGAGGATCGTCCACTTGCCGCAGATGATGTCCGCAGTGGCGCAGACCGGGCAGGTGGCATCCGACATGCGAGCCAGTCTAGCTCAAGACTTCAGGAAATGAAGTAAGCCGTCAGGACCCGAGGTTCCCCAGCAACCCGCCTCCGCTCGAGCCGCCGCCCCCGGCCGGGCCGTACACGCGGCCCTCGCTCGGCTGCACCAGCACCCAGCCCTGGCCCGTGAAGGACATCTGGACCGACTCCCCGGAGCCGCGCCCGATGAAGTTCTTCAGCTTGATGTCGGTCTTGATCCCGGTCTGCAGGCTCGAGGCCCACGTGATCGCCGCCTGCGGGTCGGCGAAGGTCGGGGCCTCGGCCGTGTTGAGCAGCACAGGCGGGCCGTCCGAGATGATCGCCACCCAGCCGGTCCCGGTGAGGGCCGTGTTGAAGAGGCCGCCGCCCATCATGCCGCTCACGCCCTCGACGCGCTTGATGTCCCAGTCGATGCCCGCGTCGAACGCCAGGAGGTTCTGGCCGTTCACCGTGATCGCGTCGTTCTCGAGGTAGATCAGGTGGATGTCCTGGGCCGTGTCGGCCAGGAACACCTCGCCCGTCCCGGACATCTTCATCAGCGTCGTGCCTTCGCCGGACACCGCCTTCTTGATGAGGCGGCTCATGCCACCGGAGCCCGCGTGCTCGAAGGAGACGTCCCCCTGATAGGCGACCATCGAGCCGGCCTTCGCCTGAATCGTGATCTGGTCGAGGCTGACCTTCAGCAGCTTCGAGTTCTGCAGCGCGAAGGCCTGGTCCGACTTGGTCTCCTGGAACTCGCCGAGTGTGCTCTGCAAGGAAACTCCTTCTTCGATGAACTTGACGGTCGAAAGTATCGGCAGCACAGGCTACGCTCACGAGCACTTGCTCCGCCGCGCCCTGCTTTTGGCCATGACCGTGTGCGCGTGGGCGCCGGCGACGGCACACGCCGCCGACCCGATCATGCCCCTGTCGGAGGTGCGATCCGGCATGAGGTGCACCGGGCTGTCGGTCGTGAGGGGGACCGAGATCGCGAGCTTCGACGTCGAGGTGATCGACGTGATCGCCGACGACCCGGCCATCGGCGGGCCCCGCATCCTGATCCGGGTCTCCGGGTTCGCGGTCGACGAGACCGGCGTCGGCCAGGGCTTCTCGGGGTCGCCGATCCTGTGCGACGGCCGCAACGCCGGCGCGATCTCCGAGGGGATCGGGCAGTACGGCAACCACGTCGTGCTCGCCACTCCGATCGAGGAGATCCTGACCGCACGCCCGGCCCCGAGCCCTCAGGGCGCCCGCCGTGCACCGCGTCTCGCGCGCGCGGCGCGTCCACTTCTGGGGCCCCTCACGGTCGGCGGGCTGTCCGCCGGCACCAGCCGGCTCGTGGCGCGCGCCGCCCGGCGCGCCGGCCGCGTCGTGCTCGCCGCGCCGCCAGGCCCGCAGGGCGGCTACCCAGTGCAGGACCTGCGCCCCGGCTCCGCGGTGTCCGCGGCGATATCGACCGGCGACGTGGCCGTCGGAGCCGCCGGCACGGTGGCCTACCGCGATGGCACGGAGATCTTCGCGTTCGCCCATCCGCTCGACGGGGCGGGACGGCGGATGGTGTTCATGCAGGACACCTACGTCTTCGGGGTGATCGGAAACCCGCTCGGCGTGCCGGACCTGGGAGCCGTCACCTACAAGCTGACGTCATCGGGCGGACATCCGCTCGGAATGTTCACCAACGACGTCCTGTCGGGTGTGGCCGGCACGCTCGGCGCCGGGCCGCCGTCGTTCCCGCTGCGGGTGACGGCGCGCGAGCGCGGTGGGACCGACTCCGTCACGCTCGACTCGGTGATCGCCGACGAGCGCGAGCTCGGGCTCGGCACCGGCCTCCCCTTCGTGGCGCCGCTGGCCGCGAGCACCGCGCTCGACCGCCTGCTGCGGGCATTCCAGCCCGTGACCCTCAGCGTCTGCACCCGCTTCCGCGTGAGCCAGCTGCGCAGGCCGATCGGCTACTGCAACCCCTACTTCGACGGCTTCGAGGCGGTCACGGACGTCGGGAGGGCAGCCGAGCTCGTGAGCGGCTTCGACTTCGCGCCCCTGGACATCCGGGATGCGACCGTGAGCATCGCGGCCAAGCGCGGCGTGGTCGACGAGGTCCTGGTCGGCGCGCACGCCGCGGGCCCGGCACGGCGCGGATCGCGGGTGCCGGTGCGGGTCCGGCTGCAGCGTCGCGGCGGCGGCCGCCGCACCGTCACGGTCCGCGTCCGCGTGCCGCGCGACCTCGCGCCCGGCGCCCGGACGCTCACGCTGTCGGGCAACGGCTTCTCGGGCGAGGCCGGGTTCTTCATCGAGCTGCTCGAGATCGGCCTGGCCGGCCGGTCCGCAGAGCCGCGCCGCGCCGCGGCCCTTGCCGCGGAAGGGCATCGCCGCGCAGCGGGCCAGCCCGCCGCTTGGCGCACGGCCGGGCCGCGCACGGTGCGCCGGCTCGCGCGCAGGGTCGCTGCCCTGCGCCGTCCGCTCGGAATCGTGGCTCGCTTCGGGCGCCGCGACCCGCGGGTCGTGCTGCGCTCGAACGAGGTGCGCTTCGACGGGCGCGTGAAGGTCAGGCTGCGGGTGCCTCGGGCACCGCGCTGACCGCCGCCTGGCCGTCGCCCGTCTCCTCCCCGTCGTCGTCGCTGCCGAAGACGGCGTCGACCGAGGTGTGGCGCTGGCCGTCGGAGCTCACGAGCAGCTTGAAGTCGTGCGGGTGGGTGGCCGCCTTGAGGGCGTCGTCCATCGACACCCGGCCGGCCTGCACGTGCCCGAGCAGAGCCTGGTCGAAGGTCTGCATGCCGTAGTAGGCGCCCTCGTAGATCACCTCGGGCAGCCGGCCGGTCTCGTCCGGGTTCATGATCATGTCCCGCACGCGGCCGGTCATCCGCAGGATCTCGCAGGTGGCGACCCGGCCCTGCCCATCGGGCGTGGGGACGAGGCGCTGCGAGACCACCGCCTTCAGCGTGCCGGCCAGCATGGCGCGCGCCTGGCGCTGCTCGGCCTGCGGAAAGAAGTCGATGATGCGGTTGACGGACTCGGCCGCGTCCACCGTGTGGATCGTCGACAGGACGAGGTGGCCGGTCTCGGCGGCGGAGAGCGCCGTGCGGACCGTCTCCTCGTCACGCATCTCGCCGATGAGGATCACGTCCGGGTCCTGACGGAGCACGCGCCGGAGCGCCCGGGCGAAGGACGCGGTGTCCTCGCCGACCTCGCGCTGGTTGATGATCGAGGTCTTGTCGCGGTGGAGGAACTCGACCGGGTCCTCGATCGTGACGATGTGCTTCGCGTAGTTCGTGTTGATGTGGTTGATCATCGCCGCGAGCGTGGTCGACTTGCCCGAGCCGGTCGTGCCGGTGAGCAGGACCAGGCCGCGCTCCTCGTCGGCGATCTCGTCGATCACCGGCGGCAACATCAGCTCCTGGGCGGTCTTGACCTGGAACGGGATCGCGCGGCAGACGATCGAGACCGATCCGCGCTGCACGAAGGCGTTCACGCGGAAGCGCGCAAGGCCCGGCAGCGAGTACGAGAAGTCGACCTCGCGCTCGTTGCGGAACGCCTCGAGCTTCGTCTCGTCCGTGAGCATGTGGAAGAGGGTGCGCTCGGTGTCCTCGGGCGTCAGGGGCTCCGAGTCGGGAATGGGCACGAGTCCTCCGTGGCGGCGGATGACCGGGGGCGAGGGGACCTTCAGGTGGAGGTCGGAGCCCTCCGCCTCGATCACCTTCATGAGGGCAGCGTCGATGTCGAACATGAGGTTCGGATCGGCAGAGCCGGGGCTGACTTTTAGCCTGCGCGGCCTGCCTGGACGCCGCCTCAGGCGGGCGGCAGGACCAGTTCGGCGAGGATCGAGCGCACCGAACGGTCGGCGTAGCGCTCCGGGCGCCAGCCCCGATCGCCGACGAGCTGCCGCCAGCCGCTCAGGTGGCTGCGGGCCCAGACCCAGTCGGCGGCCGCGTCCACCGACCATCCGGGCGCGAGCCGCCCCTCGCGACGGAGGCGGGCGAGCGCGATCCGGAAGGCCTCCCGCAGGTCGTCCATGCGGTCGCGCCACGCCTCGGCGGCGTCCTCGCTCGTCTCTGCCGCCGCCTGCAGCGCCGTGGCCACCGGAAGGATGTCGGGGATGTAGCCCAGCCACTCCCGCAGGAGGACCTCCAAGCCCTCGTCGGGAGCCAGCCTGCGGGTCGCGGCCACGCGTTCGCGGAAGCCGCTGCGCTCGTCGTGATGACGGGTCATCGCGATGAGCAGACCGGCGCGGTCGCCGAAATGGAAGTACACGAGCTGCCGCGTCACGCCTGAGGCCGCGGCCACCTCCTGCATCGTCACCGCGGGGGCGCCGCGCGCCCGCACGAGGTCCCAGGCGGCCTCCAGGATCCGGGCTCGGGTGACCTCTGCTCGTACGGCCATCGCAAGGAAGTTTGACACGTGTCAAAGACGACGTTATTTTACGCGTGTCAAATGAGGAGGCCCTCCATGGTTTGGACCAGTGGCTATGACCCCGTCGCGGTGGGTGGCGCGACGCTGCCCCAACTCGTTCTCGACGCCGCCGTGGCGGCCGGCGACAAGCCGGCCTTGATCGACGGCGACTCCGGGGCCGTGGTGAGCTACGCGACGCTCGCCGAGCGGATCGGTTCGATCGCATCCGGGCTCGCCGCGCGCGGGTTCCGGCAAGGCGACGTGCTCGCCATGTGGGCGCCCAACGTCCCCGCGTGGGCCGAGGTCGCGCTCGGCGCGATGGCGGCGGGCGGCTGCGTCACGGGCGCGAACCCGGCCGCCACCGAGCGCGAGGTCGCCGAGCAGCTGCGTGACGCCGGGACCTCCGTCCTCGTTGCCGCACCATCGCTCGCCGAGGCGGCCGTCCGCGCCGGGGCCGCGGCCGGAGTACGCGAGACGTTCGCGCTCGACGACGTGCCCGCCTCAGGCTGGAGGACGCCGCTCACGGACGACGAGCTGCCGGCGATCCTCCCCTACTCGAGCGGCACCACCGGCCTGCCGAAGGGCGTGATCCTCACCCACCGGAACGTCGTCGCCGCGGTGCGCCAGCTCGAACGCACGCTGCGCCTCTCGCAGCGCGACACCGCCCTCGCCCTGGCCCCCTTCTTCCACGTGATGGGCTTCGTGCTGAAGCTGGCCGCGGGCCTGAGCGCCGGCGCGACGGTCGTGACGATGGCGCGCTTCGATCCCGAGCGGTTCCTCGAGCTGCTGGAGCGCTACCGCGTGACGTTCCTGGCCGTGCCGCCCCCGGTGGCCGCGCTCCTCGCCTCACATCCGCTCGTGGAGCGCAGCGACCTCTCGTCCCTGGAGCTGATCGCGGCTGGCGGCGCGCCGCTCGGCGCCGAGCTCCAGCGCGTACTCGCGAAGCGGTTTCCGCGGGCGGCCGTCGGCCAGGGCTGGGGCATGACCGAGACCTGCGTGGGAGCGACCACGCCCGACCGCGAGCACGGGACGGCGCCCGGGTCGGTCGGCCGCCTGGTGCCGAACACGGAGCTGCGCGTGGTGGATCGGGCAACGGGGTCGGACCTCGGTCCCGGCGAGCGCGGCGAGCTGTGGGTGCGCGGCCCCCAGGTGATGCTCGGCTACCTAGGGCGCCCGGACGCCACGGCCGAGATCCTCGACCGGCAGGGCTGGCTTCGCACCGGGGACCTGGGCGAGGTCGATCGCGACGGCAACGTGTTCGTGGTCGACCGCCTCAAGGAGCTGATCAAGGTGAGCGCCTACCAGGTCGCTCCGGCCGAGCTCGAGCAGCTGATTGCGAGCCACCCTGCCGTGGCCGAAGTGGCCGTGGTCCCCAGGCCCGACGTCCGGCACGGCGAGGTGCCGGTGGCGGTGGTGGTGCCCAGCGGCGAGCTCGAGGCCGACGAGCTGATGGCCTGGGTCGCCGAGCGGGTCTCGCCCTACAAGCGCGTGCGGGCGGTCCGCTTCGTCGAACGGATCCCGCGGACGCCGTCCGGCAAGGTGCTGCGCCGGCTCCTGCTCGAGGAAGAGCGCGCTACGCGACGTCGCGCAGCTTCTGCGCCTCGGCCAGCGACTGGAGCTTCTTCAGCGACTGGTTCTCGATCTGCCGAATCCGCTCGCGTGTGACGTTGAAGGTGCGACCCACCTCGTCGAGCGTCCGGGGGTGCTCGCCGCCCAGTCCGTAGCGCAGCTCGAGCACGCGCCGCTCGCGGTAGGAGAGGTTCTCGAGCGCCTCGCGCAGCGCCTCCTTGGTGAGGATCTCCGCGGCGCGCTCGTAGGGCGACTCGGCCCGCTCGTCGGCGATGAACTGGCCGAACTCGGACTCCTCCTCGTCGCCGACCGGCTTCTCGAGCGAGACCGGCGCCTGCGCCGAGCGCTTGATCGACTCGACCTCCTCCGGCTCGATCCCGGTGTGCTCGGCGATCTCCTCGGGAGTGGGCTCGCGTCCGAGCTCGGTGACGAGCTTGCGCTCCGCGCGGCCGATCTTGTTCAGCTTCTCCACGACGTGCACAGGAATTCGGATCGTGCGCGCCTTGTCGGCGAGCGCCCGGGCGATGGCCTGGCGGATCCACCAGGTGGCGTAGGTCGAGAACTTGAACCCCTTGCGATAGTCGAACTTCTCCGCGGCCCGGACCAGACCGAGCGTCCCCTCCTGGATCAAGTCGAGAAATGGAAGGCCCTGGTTGCGGTAGTTCTTCGCGATCGAGACGACCAGCCGCAGGTTCGACTCGACCATCTTCTGCTTAGCGTCGAGGTCGCCTCGCTCGATGCGCTTGGCGAGATCGACCTCCTCCTGTGCGGTGAGCAGCCGAACCTTGCCGATGTCCTTCAGGAACAGCTGAAGGGAATCGGTGGTCATGTCCGGCTTCAGGTCGATCGTCGTCTTCTTGCGACGACTGCGCCGGTCGACCGCGCGCTCGATCTCGGGCGCCGAGTGAGTCGGGTCGTCCTCGACGAGCTCGATCTCGGACTTCTCGAAGAAACCGTGGAGCTCCTCGATGTCGCCCTCGTCGAGCTCGATCTCCGCCAGCGCGGTAGCGACCTCCGCGAAGGTCAGGACGCCGGTGGCCTGGCCCTTGGCGACGAGGAGCTTCACCTCCTCGAGTTCTTGCAGTTCGGCTACAGACATTCTCTTCCTTGCGGCGAGCAGGGCCGAGCGCGCGGGCGCTCGGCCCAGTCAATCAGACCATTTGAACAGTAACGCTACAGATAGTGAAGTCAAGCGTCATGAAGCGGAATTTCCGCTGACTAGCCAGTCAACCAATCGGCTCTGGCTCGAAGGTTCCGGACTCTCGTCCGAAGGTTCCCCACTCGGCCGCCTCGTTACTCCCCGGCCCCTGGCCTTGGCCTAGACTCCGCGGCGATGGCGGACGACGGAGGCGTGCTCGAGAATCTCCCGCGGTCGCGGCTCGGCAAGCGCAGCGAGAAGCGGGCCGGGGCCGGTACGAAGGCTGCCGGGAAGGCTCGCGCCACGGGAGCGAAGCGGCCGACGAAGGCCGGCGCGACGCCGCGCCGACCGCGGGCCGAGCCCGAGCCCCCGCCCGCCGAGCGCTCCCACCGCGACCCGATCGGCGGCGTCATCCGTGGTGTCGTCAGGACCGCCGGCGCCGGCGCGCGGGTCGCCGGCGGCGTGGCGCGAGAAGTCCTCCGGCGGCTTCCGCGTCCGTAGCGCCGGCCGTGCCCGACGAGGGATGTCCGGGTTCCTCCGGGTCGGTGAGTACGGGCGAAAACGAGGTATGCTCGGTACATGCCAGTCGGGGGGAAGAGAGCACCACGCTGCCTCATCGTCGACGACCATCCCGTCATTCGGGCCGGCGTCCGCGCCGTCCTGGAGCAGGCTTTCGCCGACGCCCGCGTGTCCGACGCGGCGTCCCTCGAGGAGGCGGGCGACGTGGTCGAAGACGAGCGCCTCGACGTGGTGATCGTAGATCCCTGGCGAGAGGGCGTGGACGTGGGCGACGTCGTCGGGCGCCTCCAGCGCGAGCTCAAGGCACCGATCGTCATCTTCACATCTGACGGCGGAGCCCGCCTGTTGAGCGAGG